>Ga0247820_10000379_pt1 | contig 23459 bp, 20 predicted proteins | sample 13C_Glucose_Day1_2_FD_192480 | JGI IMG/M metagenome (GOLD analysis project Ga0247820, IMG submission 192480) | Soil microbial communities from agricultural site in Penn Yan, New York, United States - 13C_Glucose_Day14 | ecosystem: Environmental > Terrestrial > Soil > Agricultural land | place...
AGCGAGCCTGCACGATCGACGCTGCACTCGTGGTCTTCCCCGAGGCCATTTCTCCGCAGATGAACACGAGGCCTTTGGTGGCCTCGCTCATCACGCTGTCGTGTACGGCATCAGGTAAACCGATGTTCATCAATGGAAGAATTTTGGCGGCAGAGCGGTTCAACACGAATAACGGCTTTGCATACACATCCAGCATGTAGGTGACCCGGAAGAGCACCGAGTCTTCGATCACGATCGAGAACTCGGGTTCTTCAGTGGCATCGAGCTGCTCTTGGCATCGAGCTTTCAAAAGCTCGATCTCCTCCTTCCATTCAGCCGGCGCGGCGACACGGCGAGGCTGGCCCTGGAGTCCCTTCACATCGCTGAAATCGTGCCCCAGGTAGAGGTCGATGAATGCTGCATCGGCGATCAGGCTCACGCACGGATCCTTAGTAGGTGGTCCAGGCGAGGGTGTTGGCGGATCCAGAGCACGCGGTAGTTGCTGCCGCGGTCAGAACTTCACCTGTGATCGCAGCGCCGCCATTGATCTTGGTTGTGGTTTGGTTGTCTTTAGCGACCTTCGTGGCAAGTGCGATACAGGCGCTCTTCGGTACGCTCGCGGTGGTGAGGGTATAGGTCATGCCATTGCTTACGAGAGTGACAGCTCCGTTCCACTGGTTGACCACGGTTGAACCAGAGACACTCATGCCTCCAGTCCCTTCGATTGCGATCAACGAGGGGATCAGGTTGGTCCCCGAGGCGCCGTATCCGGTACGACCTTTCAGCTGTTTGGTATTGCTCATCAGTGTGGTGACGTTACTCACCTCGACGGTGGAGTCGGTCCCGGTGAGCACTTTCCAAACCGCTGCTGCGATAAAGCCCAGCACGATCACAGCGAAAATGGTCCATCCCAGCGCATCGATCGACATGAATCCAGCTTGTTTGTTACGGCGAGAACGCATCATTGCAAGTACCCCTTTGTCATGAATGTGAATAGCGAGTTAAAGCGAGTCAGTGATGTTGATGGCCAACTGGAAGATGCCGATCACAACCAGGATCATCAGTCCCCCCATCAGCAGCGCAGACAGGGCGGCCATGGTTTTGGAGATGGACTCGATCCGCTTGAGCATTTGGTCCAGCCAGCGATTAGCGAATCGCTCCATTGAGGTGGCGAATCCCTTACGGGTAGCTAGAACCTGGATAAAATGGATGGCCATCTCGTCCGGAAAGTGATGGCCGGCGAGCTTCAGAGCGGTACCGAAGTCTTTGCCTGAGGAAACGCCGTAGTGGATTGCATCTATGCGCTCCCGCAGCCACGGCGATGCGCTGCGCCTCAAAATCGAAAGAGCATTGAGTTGGCTGATACCGGTCCGAAGCATGACCGACATGTTCAGCAGAAAGATCGAGCCCTGCATGACCTTGTAGACCGACCAGGGGGGCAACTTCTCGCAGCTGACCCGAATGCGCTGCAGAGCGCGGCTTAGCTGGATCCTCCAATCTGGGCTGTTGGGTTGTATCTCCAGGCCACAGAAGTAGGGCAACGTGAACAGAGCCGTCAAAGTGACGATCAGGACCAGCACAACCAGGTACAACCCGTAGTGGGTGACCAGGTTGGACAGGATGTAAAGGAATGCCGGTACCCCAGTCCAGGCCTCGGGGTTTGATCGCAAGGCCATGGTCGGTACCAACCAGCCAGCGACAACATGTAACAGGACGCCCATCAGCGACCAGGTCACGACAGGTAACGCGAAGACCGAGATAATCAGGCGAGTGATCTTTTGCCGAACCTCGATGACCCTGACGCAGTCACGGAATGCCTCTACTAAGTGGCCTGTTTTCTCACCGGTTTCGACCAGCGAGGCTTCTTCAAACGGGAGGTAGGCCCTGCAGGAGTCAGCGAGTGACTTGCCGCCGCGCACTGACATGGCCACGCGACCGCAGATGATCGAGACGGGATGCAGGACCTCCCCATCATTGCTGAATGCCTTTTCAACGGTCTCCAACGCCTCCTCAATGGGGATGGAATCCTCGATCACCCCCATGAGCGATTCATAGAATTGGATACGTTCGTTCTTCCCGAATTGTCGTGCATAGAAGGCTTCGATCCAGGACCGGAAGGCCTCTCGTAGGCCTTCCCTGAGATCACCGAGCAGATCAAGCATGGGACAGCTCCACGAGCTGTTGGTCGAAATCAAGTGGCCCGACCATCGTCTCTGCATGCCGAGGATCGACGTCGCCCGCTGCGATCTTCTGCCGCGCATGGGCGACCTTAGTGATACCGCCCATTTCTTTGACCCAGTGCCGACGTGCCGCACTAGCGCCGTGTTCGTTGAAGACCTTCATGAACAAGAGGTCAGTGGCCAGTATTTCTGCGACCACGGAACGGCCAATCACCCCACGGCCATTACAGTGTGTGCAGCCTTCCCCGGCCAGGTTCACCTGTTCGACCAGTGACAACTTGTCCAGGCGGGCGAACAATGTGGTGTCGATCAAGCTCTGATGCTCCCGCAAGGGAATCCGGCAGCGGGGACAGAGGACGGGGACCAATGACTGGTTGATGATCCCAGTCGTCAGCGCGGGATCTGTGACCAGGTAGCGCGGCACCCCCATGTCGATCAAGCGCGGAATCGAGGCGATGGCGTTGTTCGTATGCAGGGTGGACCACACCTGGTGCCCCGTCATGCCACCGGTATAGGCCGCTTGAGCAGACGCCAAGTCACGGAGTTCGCCGTACATGAGAATGTCGGGGTCAAGGCGCACCGAGTTGGTGATCCCGCCACTCCAAGTCTCACCCGCGCTCAGGGCCGATTGGTTGGCCTTCAGTTTGTATTCAGGCGGATCCTCGAGGGTGAGGATGTGCCGGGTCCCCTCGGTCTCGTCATGCAACAGGTTGAGTTGGACCTGCAGGGACTTCGATTTACCGGAGCCGGTCGGGCCGGTGAACAGGTTCACGCCGTAGGGCAGGCTACGCAGACGACGAAGCTGAGCAATTTGCTCTGGCAGGAAGCCGAGCTCCTCAGGTGTCTGCTTGCTTTCATCGTCATACAGCAGTCGCATGACCATCAAAGGTCCATCCACCAGAGGCCGGGTGGCAACCCGGGCACCAAACAGGCCCAGTTGCTGAACGAATCGGCGGCTTACCCGTGCATCTTGTGGGATATGTGCCTGGTAATGCTCTTTCGAGACGTCGCACATGCTGTTGTAGAGCGCCGAGCACAGCTCGCCCCCAACTTCGCTCTTCTCCTGGCGTACTTCCCACAGCAAACCATGGATGCGGTAATAGATTTTCGTGATGTCGTCTCCGACGACAATGTGAATGTCACTGGCACCCTGCTTGTGCGCATGGCCAATCAATTCAAGTGCCTGAGCTTGACGCAACGTCTCAGCTTGCGAGCCCATGGCCACCTGCTGTGAGGTTTCGTACAGGGCCTTGATTTCGACCATGGAGGCGGGCTTCAGCTGATAGTCGAAGCCTTCGTGCTCCAGCTTGTCGACGAACGCCATGACGTAGGGGTCTGCCTGGTAGCCATCTGCAATGTGCAGAATTCCATCAGCAGTCAATGCCAACACCTTACGCAGCTCATCCTTGATTTCGAAGCGGGCACCTGGCGTGGTCATGACCACAGACGATACAGGTGAGCTGGAGGGGATCACATCCATGTCAACAGGAGGTACGGCGATATCGTTCATGGCGGTTTCCTTATTGACCGGGCACTTGCCCTGGGAGGTTGAAGGGCTGTGCTGCAGTGCGGATCCCAGTTGTGCTGCCGGCACTGGAGATGCGGTTCGAGAAGCCCAGCGGGTACAACTGTCCGCGGCGGCTGAGCACCACACCGTCTAACGTGAGTTGATGGACGCTGAATCCGCCTGGCAATTTGCTACCGATAGTGGTGTCGAACTCTGCGCCGCCGCTGTAAAGCAGCGTGGCGCGCAGGCGTTGGCTCGAGCCTGTGATGGCCTTCACGACCGGCAGGCTTGACTCCTGAGAGGAGGTCTCAACAGGCGGTGTGGGTGTCTGCCCGCCGGGCATCTCAACAGCGGGGGGAAGAGAGTCCGAGATGTTCACCTCAGCTTTCTGCTGGGCTTCTCTACGTTCTGCCATGGCCTTGTACAGAATGGTTTGGCTTTGTACGCGGCCCAGCTCACCGATATTGATGCTGGAAAGGCTCTCATCGGCGGCATGCGCGTTGGCCATTGCCAGTGCGGCTGCAAGGGCCATCCAGTTGCGTTTATTTGGCATACAGAACTCCTGTGACTGACCAGATCAAGTGGTCTGCCTTGTACTCGGTCTTGATCTCCTGCAGACGAAGTCCCTGCGTAGGGGCACCGTTAAAGGAGTCGTAGGGCAGAATGCCGCTGCTATACCGAAGCTTGAACTCCTTCCACTCGGGCGGTGGAGGAGGTGGTGGGGCTGGTTGGCCGGGCAGCGCTGGCTCCTGAGCAGCCTCGAAGGGGACTTCCTTGAGTTCTGGATCTTGAGAGAATCTGTGGAACCATGAGGAGAGCGCAGTCACGGCATCGAATGCGTCCAACAATGGCTCATCCCCAGCAGCCGGCACAGCCAGGTCGAATTTCAGGGTCACGTTCTTGCCGTTTTCAAAGAAACTCGGCCCGTCGGAGAAGATCCGATCGACAGCCGTGATCAGGTTCTGGGCGGTGCTGTTGCCAGTGCGGTGGTAATTCGCGAGGACCTGGTCACCCGTGCAGGTGGCTTCGATGAATGACCAACCATCGATACTGGGTGGCAGCTGGTAGATCACCCGGCTGCAGGCTTCGAGGAACACCTCTACGGAGGGCATCTTTGCCCAGGGATGTTCGAGTGCCTGAGGCGGCTGCTCAGTACCGGTTTGCTCTTGAAGACGGGCCAGCTCTTCGAGGCGTGCTTGTTCGGCTTGTATTCGTGCTTGTCGTGCTAGTTCGTCCTGGTGCGACTTCCAGAGCAACCAGACTCCCACACAGACCGAGACGATCACAGCCAGCGTAACGAGCTGCGCCAGTTCTGCTTTCGAAAGGCCGAACACCAGCGGACGAAGGCGATATTCGCGCTTAAGCCTGGAGGGCTGTAGCAGCTCCTCGATGTCGAAGGGCTCGCCTCCCATACCGAACTCAGCGGGCAAATATTCGTGAGCAAAGGTGATGCCCAGAGTACGTTGTTGGGCGATGCGCTTACGCACCTCAAGCGAGCTGCCAATGCGGTCGCTGCCGGGCATGATTGAGCCTTCATGCACAGCCACAATTGCATACTGGTCGTCATCCGCAGTGACACGCCAGGCAGCGATCCAAGAGTCACCCAATTGGCCAGCGAGGGTCGCTGCCAGCGAATACATCCCCTTGTTGACGCCGGCAGTACGTGAAACGAAGCCGGCCTGGATCAGACTGGTAGTCTTCCGGATGGCCACGATGTCCAGATCATGGTCCTTGCCGAACTTGCGGGCCTCTTTCATATAGCTCGGTACCGAGCCAAGTGGCACCCAGCGCATACCGGTGACGAAGGTCCGCCCGTGGTACTTGAGGGTCTTGACGCGGGATTCGGGGACCTTCGGAGCCTCAGTGTTCATGGTGCTGCTCACTTACAACGTCCCACAGTCGCGCAAGGGAGGCCGGCAGATCTGTGCCGAACTGGGGTAGCCCCGATTGGTGGCGATGCTGTCGACGCCGAAATTGAACGGGTGGGTGTTCAGGCTTACCAGGCTGTCGGGCAGGACGATCGGCGTGACCAGTACCACCATGGCGCTATGGGTAGTCGACCGGGTACGTCCACCGCCCAGGCCGAAGAAACCGGCACTTCCCACACCACTTTTCTTGGCGTTATCGCTGTCCTCATCGAAACCGGTGATGACAAGCGTTTCACCACTTTTCAGGCGTACCTTGGGTGCGACGTTCTTCGTGTCGTAGTCCGTAGTCTGGACCTTGGAGTCGTTACTCTCGAAATCCTTGAAGATCGGCTTGCTGCTGATGCTGAGGGTGATCATCAGTAGCATGTTCTCTTTGTCCAGGAGCTTCGGCAGCAACATCATGTTGAAGCCGCTGGTGATGGTTGCTGGTTGCAGGCTGCTGCTTGTGCCCACCGAGGCAGTCGAGGTGGTTGAGCTGGAGGCGACATAGCTCTGGACGTTGCCGATCTGGATAGGCGCTGGCTGCAGGTTCAATGTGGTAATGGACGGGGTTCGCACTTCGGCGACACGGCCCTGTTCGGAGAGCGCCTGCAGTACAGCTTTCGAACCTGCCCATGGTGAGCTGGAGGTATCTAGAATGCTGCCGGTGGCCGACACAGCGTCGGTGCTGATACCGGCCACGGTGTTGCTCAAGCCGAAGCCCCAGTTCCCAGAGATGGACTTGTAAACGGCACTCCAATTGATCGCGGTCTGGTCTCGGTCGTTGAACGTGACCTCATAAACCTTGACGTTAAACAGCACTTGCCGAGTGATGCTGCGGTTGGTGGTTTTGAGGTACGCCGAGATTCGGTTCAAGACTTCTGGGCGATCGGTCACTGTGAGGGTGCCGGTGGAGCGCGAGAGGGTCGCACGCCCAGCAGGCTGCACGCTGAGCATGGCTTTGACATCGTTCTCGATGTCGCTCATCAGCGAGGTTTTGTAGGTGGACTTCGTGCTTTGATTGCTCCCGGACTCACCTGAAGCGCCCGAAGAGGAAGTCGATGTGCCCGAGTCACCACTGCCTGAAGAGGTGAGCAGGCCCGACTTGACGGTGCTTTCGATCTCCAGCTCATCCCCGAAGGTCCACACATCGAACGTACGTGTGTCGAAGTAGGTGATGCGGACGCCTTGAAGATGTGGATCGTAATGCCAGGACAGACCGAGCTGCGAGGTCGTCTGATTGAGCAGCCCAGAGACTCGACCGGAGAACTGGATACCGTTGACCAGTCCAGTGGCCCCCAAGCCAAAATCGAAAGCGCTTGTGACGTTCGGAGAGGCACCCATAACGCCATTGGGCATAAGGCCAGCCAAACTATCGGGGTTGGGCATAGCCTGCTGAGCACCGTTACCTGCCCGGCGCTCGGACGAAAGAACGCCTGGATTCACAGCGTCCGGTGCCACAATAACCGGCATGCCGGTCTGCTTGGTGATGTACTGGGCCACTTCGCTGATGGATACAGCGCCGGCAGGCCGGTAGGCGATGTCCTGGTCCATCGAGAAGGGCAGGCCGCGTTTGCTCACCAGCGGCTGAGTCGAAACCCAGGGTTTGTTGCTGAACACCACGGTGTCGCGGGCTTGCTGAGGTTGCTGGTTCTGCAGGTACTTATTGTATTGCCCAGCGGTGCGACCTTGTAAATCTGCTCGATCAAAGGACTCGTTCACGCGCTGTACCGCGCAGCCCGCCAGAATGGCGACCGTCAGCGGGGTAAGTGCCCAGCGGACCCATGGGGATACGGTCATTTCTTCTTCCTCTCATCAACGTGCAACACACGCTGCGCATCGCTTCCATCGACGACGAAAGAGCGTGGTGCGGTGTCGTAAAGCGGGAACAGCTCTTTGATGGCGTCCTGGAACGAGCCCTCGAAACGCAGTTGGGCCTCAATCGGGTAATCCAGGTCTTCCTGACTCCAGATCACCCTCCAGCTCGGACTGGCTTTCTTGGCCCAGGCCTCGACGCTCTGACGCAGGGTTGAGCCAGCTTCGGCCGTCCATACCTGGGGCAGCGGCCGAGGCGGTGGAGCGGGCAGGTGGGTAGCCTTGGCGATTGGCGTTGCAAGTGGCAGGGGCGTGACCGGTTTTGGCGAAGGTTTGGTCACGGCGTCTGGTGTAGACGTTGGGGTAGTCTTTTGCGCTGCGGCGGTCGTTACTGCCGCAGGTGCGAGCGCTGTCGCTGGCTTCGCAGCAGGTATAACAGCCGTGACAGCAGGAGTAGAGCCATCCTTGGCAGGAGGTGCCACTGGGGGGAGCACTCGGGAGGCTGCTGCCGATGCAACAGACGTTGAAATGGTGATGGGAGACGCAGCGGGCACGGCCACGGAAATGACGCTTTCCGGCTTGGGAGCGGCCAGAGACGAGGCGGGCGTGGAAGTTACTTTGTTGCTCGCGTACAGCTGGCGAGTCGGGGAGGATGGTTCCGGCAGTTGATAGCCTGGGCGCAGCGCGAAACAGACCTGCCGGTTGACCTCATCGACCTTCACCTGCCAGGCCGGACCCGCGAGAACCTGCAAGGTGTTGCGCAGAGTCATCGGACCGAGCCTGTACTGTGCTGCCGGCAGAGGACGGGTATACAGGATGTTGACGTGCTGCGAACTGGGCGGGCAGAGGGCGTAACCTGACCGGTCGACCACGTAGAGCATGGCGTCCCGAACGCTGGGGTTCATACCTGACGGGATGGTCACGTCGATGATCTGTGCCATCAGGTCGCGTTGGCTCGCATCGGGCTGGGTGCTCACCAAGGTGTATCGGCCATACCGAACAACCGGTTCCTTCTCCGGACTTGCTCCGTTCGGGTAGATGTCCGGGGACAGCCATTCGGGATTACGGCTGCTATCGAACGCCGATTTTGGCGGCTGCTCAGCCTTCTGAATCGCACAGCCTGCAACGAGTGCGGCGAGCGAGAGAGTGGTCAACTGCCTGATCATGAGGCCCCCTGTAGTCATTGAGGGCACGGTGACAGCCAGCAGATTCTCGTGCAGCAGGAAATCAATATCACGCAGAGTTAGAATTTCCGGCGCGCTTGATGGAATGCAAGCCAGTTGCCGATTGGCACGCCGAGGTTGGCCTGGCCTCGAACTGAAAAAGATCAACGGAGGTGATAATGCTCGATAGTCGAATTGCCGCTTTCGAACACCTGATGGACTGGGCGAACAGTCTCAGCGCTGAACACAATCGGCGTGGCCTGGAAGACCTCATAAAAATTGTGCTCAGGCCCGTTCAGGCCATCCACTTACGAGACGCACTGCTTCGACCTCGGCATGCGGGCCCTCAGTCGCTGCACTGGATGAGCTCACTTGGCGGGCTGTGGGATGGTTATGCCGATCATGGAACTTGGGCCGCATTTCTGCTGAAAAATTGCCGTAGGCCAGTAGATCAGAGCTCAAGGATCCGGTTAGCCAGTGACATGGTAATCCCGACTTTGTGGTCGGAAAGCAGCATACTCAATAGCCTCGGTATGATCGGGGAGGGGCGTAAGCTCGGCGCGTTCGTGCAGGATCCAAACCATAGCGTGACCCTGATGCAGCCGTTGAACATAGCTTGGGTCAACGGCGGTAACCATTCGATCGCCCAAGGCATTCTGGGCGGGGAAGGGGAGCTCGTACCTGATGATGTTTATGACGTTACCGAGATCATCAGGGGAGTGCGTTTTGATGGCGAATGCTGGGTCTGCCGGAAGACCGACGAGGAATTTGGTTCGCCAATCTACGTTGAATTCGGATGGGCCTGGGAGGTTGCACGCTTGCTGATCGACCTCCCACGCGAATCTACTGGCTGATGGTAGCGGCGAGCATAGCCTTGGCCAAGGCGTCCTGCTGCTCTGCTGGCTCGATGAGCTCCAAGCTGACTTGGCGCTTCGCTAAGAGCATCTGCCAGAGCTGCTGATCGATGCTGTTCTCCACAAGGGGGATCTTCACGATCACCGTCCTGAGCTGCCCATTCCGATATGCCCGGTCTTCGGCCTGGTCCTGTTGCCCTGGTGTCCAAGGCAAGCCCAGGAAGAACACGTAGTTGGCGGCAGTGAGGTTGTTTCCGGTACCGGCGGCTTGGGTGGTGCAGATGAAAGCCCTGCAGTCGGGATCGCCCTGGAACTTGTCGATCGCCTTCTGGCGCTTGGTGAGTGAGTCACTGCCGACCAGGGTGACGTTCCCGATACCGGCTGCATCGCACAGCTCCTTGAGGCGCGCGACGGTGGGTTTGAACTCGCAGAACAGGATGACCTTGTCTTCGGGGTCCAGCTCGCCCAGCAGGTCCATAGCGACTCTGACCTTCACCTGTTCCAGGTAATGGCGAAGCGCGCCGAGCCTGGCAAAGATGGGCCTGTCCTCGAGGCGAATGCTGTCGTACTTCTTCCGCTCCTCCACCCCCATCGCCACGGGCAGCAACTGCCGGTGCTTACCCTTGAGCCCGGGCAGAACGTCTTTGCGCCGGCGAAGCATCCAGTCGCCCAGTTCTGCCCGGAGGTTTTGCCGGAACTCTGGGCTGCCGGCGAAGCGTTCGCAGAAATCGCTGAGGGGCAACTGGCCGACCGGGTGCCCTGATAGACGTAGCAGGGTGTGCAGCTCCGTCTCGCGATTGAGGACAGGCGTGCCTGTCAGCAGATAGCGATTCGGCACCTTGGCTGCGATATCGAAGCCATGGCGTGTACGCTCGGCAGTCGGCTCTTTCAACTGGTGCGCCTCGTCGACCACTAGAACGTGGTAATGCTCAGCCAGCAGAACGTAGTCGCCGAGACGCTCGTAGTTGATCAGCATCCATTGGACCAGCGGGTCGTGCTTCTGCACAGCGACTGTCGCGTCGGGGTAGACCGCCAGGATTTCGCGCTGCCAGTTGATCAGCAACGAGGAAAGGGTCACCACCAGGATCGGGCGACCGGCTGCACTGATATGCGCCGCGATGATGGCCTGGCGCGTCTTGCCGAGGCCCATATCATCAGCCAGCAGTGCGCTGGTGCGCTGGAGCAGGTGAGCGATGCCAGCAGGCTGGTGATCGAGCAGGGAATAGCCGACCAGGGCCTGGGCGATCGTGGCATCTGAGAACTCGGTGCGTTCGATCGGCGAGACGGCAGCTAGGTAGATGTCGTTGGAGCTCTCCTCACCGCTGGCGGCTGTCGAGGGTTCCTGAGGAGCACCGCCCAGGCTGATGCGCGGGATGTCTGCTGCTGGAGCCACAGAGCCATCGCCTAGGAGCTCCTGTACAACGTCCAGGATCTCGAACTGATCCTCTACGAGACCGAGCTCCAGGACCAGGTTGCTGCGTAGGATCTCGGCGGTGGCGTTGACTCGCCACGAGCTGGATTTGCCCAGGAACACTCCCCGCATCCGGCGGGCCACTGCAACGACTCCAGGATGATAATCTCCGGACAGCAGCACACCGCCGTCGGCTAGCGGAGCAATTCGCAGCAGCATTCCGGAGATGAAAGCGTCTCGGCGTGGGTTGGCCAGTGCGCTCTCGATCTTCTGGCGGAATGCCTGCCATGATTCAGTGACCTTGCCACCGGCCAGCTCGATCAGCTGGTGGTACACCAGGTCCAGCTCGTCGATGAACTTGGCCTTGGGCACGCGCCAATAACGGCAGAGCGGGTGATCGCCGCGGCGAATGAAGAACCCGCTACGGGCGAACATGACCTTGTTTGCGCCCTCAATGTAGGGCATGAGGATGCCCATGTCGTAGCCGTCGAACACGGCGGCTTCGAGCAACACTGGCTGGCTGTTGAGGAGGCGTGGTCGTTTCAATTGGCGTCCGCGCTCTTGGGCTTCATCGGCACCGTTTGGTCGAGGTGGTAGGCCGCGACCCAACGGGTTAAAAGCACTGAGCCGTGCAGTGATCCTCCCTGGCCACTGATTACATACGCAGCTGGTTCTGCGCCCTTCGGCACACGTCTGCGTTCCTGCTTCCAGTACCCGGCGGTCTTGATGTCGTCAGGTTGTAACGGCCAGCATGACTCACCTGGCCGGGACTCATAATGGGGGATCTTCGGATTGTTCGCCTGCTCGGCCTTCAGCCGATCAATGACTTTCTTGGAACGAGCCACAAGCACCTCCGGGAGGATGAGTAGTCAACACGTCATCATTCAAGGTGCGCCTGCCCGCACCCGTAAGAGCGAGCAGATTGGCAGCTGGGGGAGAGCGGCTACAGGAGAAATGGATTACCGCCCCCGAAGCATTTCGGCTACATGCCCCTGGGCTTGGACATATCCGGCTTGCCGCTCACCGAGGGGTAGCTCACACGGCAGTTGTTCACCTTGTACCCGGTGCATCCCCAGAAGTCGTAACCCCCATCGCCGCGCTTCTGGCGGCGCGCCAGTGGCATCCCGCACTTGCCGCAGGAATGGCCGCCCTGGGTATCTGATGAAGCTTCAGGCGAACGCGCCTTCATTGCCACTGTGGGCGCCTGGCGGAGGGCTGCGAGCTCCGTCTGGAGATGCTGAAAGAACCTGGCGACCACCGAGCCGTACTGCTCATCCCCCCGTGCGATCCGGTCCAGGTCCTTCTCCAGCGTGCTGGTGAACGCCAGTTCGACGAAGCTGAAGCGGCCCTCCAACTGGTCGATGGTGCTCACCCCCAAAGGGCCTGGGACCAGTTTGCGCTTCTCCTCAACCACCAGGCCTTTGCCGGTGATGTTCTTGATGATCGACGCAAACGTGCTGGGGCGTCCGATCCCCAGTCGCTCCAGCTCCTTGATCAGGCTCGCCTTGGTGAAGCGTGCCGGCGCCTTCGTCTTCTGGTTCAGCACCTCACCCTGAAGCACGCTTAGGATCTGTTTGGGCTCGAGCACCGGTACCGGATTCTTGGGGATGTCGGTCGACTCTTCATCCGTCTCGTCCTTCTGCAAAAGCTTCATCCAGCCGAGATAGGCGACAGTGCTGCCAGTCGCGGCGAAGCGCAGAGGCCTCTGATCCGGCCCCCTGGCCAGCAGTTTGGCCATGCGCACGTCGTAGATGGCGTCCGCGAGCTGGCTGGCCAGCGCCCTGATCCGGATGAGCTTGTACAGCGCTTGCTCTTCAGCAGACTCGCCTGCGACTTCATCCTCCCACGCGGTTGGCGCAATTGCGGGGTGACCTTCCTGGGCGCTATCCGCAGCCTTGAACGTCCGGCGCTCGTCAACAACGTCGAGGCCTTGTCTGCGAGCCACTGCCTGGATATCTGGCATGGCTTCATCGGCCAGGTTGGGGTTATCCGTCCGGTGATAGGTGATCACGCCCTGCTCGTACAGCCGCTGAGCGACCTGCATGGTTTTGTCCGGGTCCCATTTCAGAGCTACGCTGGCCGCCTGCTGCAGGGTGGATGAAATGAACGGTGGGGGTGGGGGGCGTCGCTTCTTGCCGTCTTCACATGACTCGACAATAACCGCGCGCGTTGCGGCAACCCTTGCCGCGAGTGTCCCGTCCTGAATGTAGAGGTTTTCTTTGCTCGCGAAGTCGGGGATCGGTTGCCATACGGCAGTCCAGTCCATACCGGTGGTTTCGTCCTTGAAGGTCAGCTCTACCCCGAAGTGGTGGACCACCTTGAAGTTCCTGATTTCTCGCTCGCGCAACACCACCAGGTAGAGGGCAGGTGACTGAACTCGACCAGCGGAGGTAGGTTGGCCCAGGACTCTGCGAAGCTCCTGCGTGACCAGGTAGCCCACCAGGCGGTCCAGCACTCGCCGGCACTCTTGTGAGGCAACGAGTTGCCCATCGATTCTCCGTGCATTGGCCAGGCCCTCCCGTACTCTGGCTTGGGTGATCTCATTGAACGTGACTCGCTTGTACTCGCGGATCCCCAGCGCCTGCTGTATGTGCCAGGCGATACTTTCCCCCTCCCGGTCCGGGTCGGTGGCGATGTACACCTCCGTGGCGTCCTTGAGCGCTTTGCGAATGGTGCTGACGTTGCGGGCACTCTTGGGCAGGATCTCGTAGACCGGACGAAGGGTCTTCAAGACGCCGGTTGTGATCATCGTGTCGTCCTGACCCGACTGGGGGAGATCTCGGATGTGGCCACCAGATGCCACCACCACCCAGTGCTCGCCAGGGCGGATCTTCTTCATCATGGGCCCAAGCTTCTTCAGCTTGCCCGGTGCCTCGATGATCATGAGTTTCATAGCGTGCCCCTGCACAGATAAAACAGGGAGCACTCTTGCCGCCGACCGAGGACGGCACAACGCGAAATGGTCAACTGGAAGGGAGGGAATTCGGTAGGGCTCAGGCCCACGGAGGAAGGGTCAAAAATTGAGGGTGAGCTGCTGGGCGCGCTTGTACCCTTTCAGCCAGGAGGCAAGCATGGCAGGGTGCTTGTAGGGGCAGGCATATATGGGCAGCCCTTTCTCGGCGGCTTCAACCCCAGCAGCCTCCACCGCAGGATGGGGGTTATTGAATTGGCGCCTGTCCGCTTTTCGCTCCTGGGCATCTTCGTTCTGCATCGATTGTTCCTCATCAGCGCCACTGCTAACGCCGGGCAAGTCACGCCTCAAACGACCTGGCCACCAGCAATTCCTCGATAAGGGCGTTTTTTCGCGACCCTGTGCCTCACTTCCAGACAAGTTAGCAGCCGTAGAGCGGAGATGCCTTCAGTAAATGGTAATTTGCCAACGCTGGCATTTCAAATGTGCCCCTGACCTGGGCAAGCGCTGCCTGCAGCGCCCCTTCGGCTACGATTTCGCGTCCTCGCCGTAGGAGCTTCACGAGTTGCGGCCGCAACAGAAGGTCCTTGTCGCCGGTAATGTGAAGCATCAGACGCCAGGTTCAGAGGAAGGGATAGCGACGGTCCGTCCTTGTCTCCGGAAACTTCACGAGTGGCGCGCCTGAAAATAGCTCCCACGCCAATGCCCGCGTGCCAAAGCTAGTGGGGAATCATGCTCGAGCGGTAGAGTGCCGACCATGCCAGCAGCGTCGCGCTGGGGTCCTCCAGTGCGGCACGAACCATCACCTCAGCGTGTTGACCTGTGATGTCGCAAACTGCCTGCCCACGTCGAAGGAGCTCAGCTTTCATTCCTGCATCCCGGGCCTTGGTCGCAAACTCATACTCCTCGGCCTGCCCATACTCAAAGGTGGCATTGAACCGGAGGCGAAGCATTTCGATGGCCTTCACCTCGGCCTCGGGCAGTAGGATGGTTTCGCCGTCGCAAAAGACTTGGCGAACGCTTTCGAGAGCTTGTACGGCTTCCATGTACCGCGAGGAGTCTACCGTCGCTTTGACGGATGGATATTCCGGGTAATCGTGGTGCATGGGGCGATACCTCGAAGCGGAATGAGGTGGCGACGATCCGTCTTTGCCCCCCAGTGACTTCACGAGAGGGGCCTGAAAAATCGCCTGCCAGGCTGTGGTTAGAATGCCGTGGAGATGCCCCATCGAAGGGAGGGGAAACTCGAAGTGACGTCCTTGTCACCAGGAGCTTCGCGATGTGGCGCGCCAAATTAAGGGGGGCTACAGGGGAATGTCGTCGTCAAAGCCGTCGCTGTAGTGGCGCATGTCTTCGGGGGTCGGCTGAGGAACGTTTTGAGCCTGGCCGCCGCTGGTCTGACTGCGCCCCTGACCTTGCTGGTGACTGGCCGGACGCTGACCATTGCCGTTCGATGCCAGGGTGATCTGTTCGATACGATGCGGGAGGATCGCGATGCGGCTTGCCTCGACCTTCAGCGCCGAAACGTCTTCACCCGTTTGCTTGTCTTTCCAGGTGTCCATGATCGCCCGGCCAATGACCAGGACTCGCATACCTTTCTGGAACAGTTCAGCAAAGCGCTCGGCATCCTGATGCCACCACTCAACGTTGCACCAGAACCCTCCACGATCCTTGTAGCCACCCTGGCCATCAGGGATCGAGTTGTCGAACATCACATTGAGTCGCAGCATGTGCCGCGGATCTTTGTTGCCGTTGGCGAACGAACGGTGCTCAGCTGCGTTACCGACGTTGCCTTCCCAAACTACTGGTGTACCCATGGTCTATCTCCGTTCAGTGTTGAGGTGGGTTCATGACCTGCTGCAGTCGAGCCTGATATTCGGCCTCGGCCTGCCCCATCTTTTCTGCGCACTCGGCGGCCTGTTTGCCGATGGAGTGGATGAGGCTGATCTGCATGTTCAGGGTGATTCGATGTTGCTCCAGGGCAAACAGATCCTGCAGCAAGTGGATTGGTGTTTTGGGGGCGTGGACCATCTGAGCCCATACGCCGAAGCCCATGCGCCGCTCTTGCACGCTTTGCCAGCGAAGAAAGGTTGTGCCAGCTGCTGTGTTTTGCTCGATGAGCCTGACTGGCAGCAGAGCGAATGGATGTTGGCGAACCTGGGCCAGCACTTCCTGGGTAAGAGTGCGCAGCCCCGCCTCCAGCGAGGCGCAATGCTCCGCCAACTGGACCAGCTCTCCCTTACCTTTAAAGGGCTTTAAAAGGCCTTTTAGTGAGGCACTCTGTTGCAGCCCCTGATAGGCACCCTGTTGCAGCGGTTTGAAGGCACCCTGTTGCAGAACCTCCGTTGGTCGGGTGTCCGATCGCATGAGCGTCATGCCTCGCCTTCGAAATCGTCATCCACATCGTCGACCGGGCCTGCGGAGCCACGGCGGATGGGCGGGGCGAAGTTCGAGCGGCGGGTGCCTTCCAGGATGTCCTGGGGGATATCGCCGTAGCGCTTGTACATTTCGCGCGCGTTTTCAGCCCGGGCATTGTTGGCGGCGAAGTCGTCACGCGATGCGCCGGAGAAGCGATGGAGCTGGGCCAGCCCAAAAAGACTGCGCAGCAGGTGAGCACCTTCATCGATCCAGATCTCGCCATCGCGGCGACCGATCATGGCCACGTGCTGAGCCAGCAGGATGCGACGGACGACTTCGTCGTACTGAGTCAGTAGATGGACGCCCTTGAAACCCAGCGGATTAGAGATGAAGAGCGGCAGCTTCAGCGGCTGGATGGAGAGGTTCTCGCCGATTTCGAGTGCTTTGGGGAGTTGGGCCATCACTCCATCCAGGCGGCTATCGATGGCCTTGAGGGCATCATCTACTTCCTGGATTTTCTCCTCGATCCTGATCATCCACCAATCGGAGTACGGGTCGTCTTGTGCGGCGGCGCGATCGATCTGGTTGATCTTGAGGCAGAAGCCAGCCAGCCCAAGAATGCTGTGTTTGTCGTCGGTCTTCTGGCGACCCAGCCAGATTCGGGCGGCATGGTGAGTGTGGAGAGTCAGCTGGACCTGGCTCCTGAGGGAGCCGATGTTGAGCTGATAATTGTCAGCCATGGACATGGTTTCCTTAAATAAGGTTGGTAAACGATGTCCATGCTGCTGTCGGGCCGTTTGTGGCGCAGCAATAAATGAAAATCCCGGGGTACTGGATTTGTCATGTGGCCTGCACTGCTGTGAAGTGTTGCCAGTGGCAACAGGCGGTCACCGTCGCTCCCGGGTGAGGACCGGGTGTTGGTTGGCTGTGCGTAGTGTTGCCAGTGGCAACAGTGGGTAAACCGTCGGCGCCGATGAAGACTATCTGGTGAAAGGCGGTGCAAAGTGTTGCCGCTGGCAACACCTTGAATGGCACCCACTGGTGACCACCTGTTTGCCTTGAGCGCTGGGACTGCTTAGACGTGTTGCCAGTGGCAACAGTGGAGAAGTTGTCCGGGCCGATGATGAGAAATTGCACCTGACTTGACCAAGCGTTTGCATCCCACTTGACCACCTGTTGGCATCCGACTTGACCAGTCATTTGCATCGAAGGTGACCTGTGCACAGGTACGTCTTGACCGGCAGGAATCGACCCAAAGCTGCCGGTGGTTGAGGGCAGCAAACGGCCAATAGCAGTCATTGCTTACCCGATTGTCGCAGCTCGAAAGATTGCCGGGGCTGAACCCAATGCAATTCTGAGCAGCTTGTCCTACCTGGGTGAGATGACGTCCGAGGAATTCGGCAAACCGGATGCCGCGCGCGTCGGCTAGTTCGCGTTACCAATAACGCCGCTTATGTTCAAAAGGCCCCTACACTTGAAGCCAGTGTGGGGGCTTTTTTGTGGGCCGGTGAAAACCAGCCCCCCCTGCGCTTGTAGACCAACCCCCACAGCGGTGGTTTTACGCAGTGACCGCTAATTCGATCAGGAAGCGCCTTCCTGGCGTTATCCCTCACCTCAACAATAATGGTGAAAGAATGAGCGTCGTATTCTCGCGCAATGGTGTCAGCATGCCCGATCTGGTCCGCACCAAACTCGCCAATCACCTGGCACGCCTCGGCCGCCCAGCAGATGTGCCTGCCTTTGCACTGGCCGAAGAGCGCGCAGAAGGTTTTGTGGAGGGGGTGGAAGCCGCACATGCGCTAACCCCCGCTTCGATTGAGGGGTTGTTTATCGCCGTTGAAGACGCCGCCGCACGCCGGCGGCGGGATCTGGCGCCATGAATGGTGAAGCGATCCAGTCAGACACCTTGAGCGCTTTGGTCAGCCAGCACGCGATCCGCGAAACGGTGGTGGGCCGCGTGGCGTGGATAACCACGAACCATAACGGACGTTCAGGCAGATGTGATGCCAAATAATAGATGGAGTTCGCATTGCCTCTAGGGGGCATTTCAAAACCTCAAAAAAATGACCAAAAGCCCTTGGCATTGATTTCACGGCGATGCGTTGATTAGCCATCCTGACCGCGATCAGCAAAACGCACAGCGATAGCCTGGAATTGCTCATGGTTGGCCAGGAAAACCTCGCAAATATCTGGATCGAAATGCGTAGCACATCCCTGGCGGATTATCTCCAGCGCCTGATCGTGTGACATGCCTTTCTTGTATACGCGTCGGCTAATCAACGCGTCATAGACATCCGCCAATGCCATGAGCCTGGCGCTGATGGGGATGTCATCGGCACTCAGCCCATCGGGATAACCGGTACCGTCCCACTTCTCGTGGTGGCTGTAGGCGATCTCCTTGGCCAGGCGCAGAAATCCCACCGAGGTGCCCAACTGCTCTTCGGCATGCCGGATTGCATCGCGTCCCAGTACCGTATGGGTCTTCATCGTCTCGAACTCTTCCGGCGTGAGGCGCCCCGGCTTGAGCAGTATGTCATCGGGTATGCCGATCTTGCCGATGTCATGCAACGGAGCTGACTTAAACAGCAGGCGGATACTTTCCTCATTGAGAAACTGCTGGAACCTCGGATGTTCGCGAAGCAGCTCGGCCAGTAGTCTGACGTAGTGCTGAGTTCGTCGAATGTGGTTACCCGTCTCATTGTCGCGGGTTTCGGCCAGCGAGGTCATGGCCTGAATGGTCACATCCTGGATAGCGATGACCTCGGCGGTGCGGCGCTGGACTTCCTGCTCAAGGTAAGCCTTCTGATCACGCAAAAAGTCGGCGGCCGCCTTGATCTTCAATTGGGTTTCCACCCGTGCCAGCACGATGGGTGGGTTGATCGGCTTGGTGATGTAGTCCACGGCGCCCATCTGCAAACCCAGGATCTCGTCTTCCATTGTCGCCATGGCGGTGATGAAGATGATCGGGATATGAGCGGTGCGCGGATCGCGCTTGAGCTGCTCTGCCACCTCATACCCCGACAGATCAGGCATCATGATGTCGAGCAGAATCAGATCCGGGCGAGGCTCCTGCACCGCTGCCTTCAGCGCGCGCTCACCGCTGATGGCCACCCGCATGCGGTAGATGTCCTTCAGCAGGCCATTGATCAGCGTAATGTTCTCCGGCGTATCATCGACAATGAGGATGATCGGGGGAAGTGGGTAGTTTAGCGTTTCACTCATGATGTTCCCTCCAGCACGGGGTATCGCGGGCCGTCGATGCACGTTTGAGGGTTAGCCGTGCGGCCTCGAAGTCAAAGTTGTTCACCTCATTCATCAACTGCTCGAAACTGTCCTGGCCGAGTGCTCCGCGCAACGAATCCGCATACTGTTCCATATAATCCGGCGCTGCTCCGTCATTGGCCTCCAGCAGGTGGATGAGCGCTATGGCATGCTGTGCACAGTCGACGCTCGATACCACCGCCGGTGCTGCCTGGCCGCTACCCAGCGCTTGACGGATTGCATGCACGGCCAGCGAGAGCGCCTCGATCAATTCATTCACCAATGCGTCCGACTCAGCGTGTGCCCCGATCGCGGTTTCCAGCTTACCGGCCATGGCTTGCAGGCCGCTGAAACCGAGGTTGCCTGCAACGCCTTTCACGGTGTGGGCCATTCGCTCGGCCGTCGCCCGATCACCCGCACGTAGCGCGTTCCTCAGCGCTTGCCCTTCCATAGCCCTGCGGTCGGCAAATTGACCCAGCAGCTTGATGTATAGCTGGCGATTGCCCGCCACTCGCCTCAGTCCGTCGGCGCTATCTAGCCCTGGAATGTCCGGTAGGCGCTCCTCGCCCGATGCGGCGCTGGACGGCTCCACTGCCGCCGACCGAGGTACGACCCAGCGCAGAACCGTGGCGATGAGTGCTTGCGGATCCACGGGCTTGGTCACATGGTCGACCATGCCCGCCTCGATACAGCGCTCCCGGTCCTCGACCCTGGCATGTGCGGTCATAGCAATCACCGGGATCTGTGCGCAGTGAGGCCCGACGCGAATACGCCGGGTCGTCTCGAGACCATCCATCTGCGGCATCTGTACGTCCATCAGCACCGCGTCGTATTGCGCTGCAGCCAACATCGACAGCGCCTCGCAGCCGTTGCCGGCAACTTCCACCAGGGCACCGGCAGCCTCGAGAAGCTCCCTGGCAATCTGTTGGTTGATTTCGTTGTCCTCCGCGACGAGCAGGCGCACTCCGGCGAGCACCTTCGCCTGCGCAATGGGTACGGTTAGCGCCACCACGCCCGTTTGCGGCGCGAATAAGTTGACCAGTACCTCTACCAGCGAGGACTGGTTGACCGGCTTGACCAGGAACGCGCGAATGCCGGCCGCTTGCCCAGCGGCGTGCATTTCGTCATGCCCAAATGCACTGACCATGATGGCGTACAGTGCAGGCTGCAGGCCAAGCGCCCGGCGCGTCGTCTCGATGCCATCCATCTCTGGCATTTGCCAATCCACCAATAGCACCCGGAACGGGTCGTCGGCCGCAGCACCGCGAAGGCTCTCCAGAGCAGCCTCGCCTGACGCCACCGCGACCGGCGAAAGCCCCGCTACGAGAAGCATGTCGGAAAGGATCTGGCGCGCGTCGGCATTGTCATCGACGACCAGGACGCGCGCTCCGGCGAGCTCCGCAGGGACAATCTGGCGCTGCGTACGCATGTGCTGGTCAAGACCAAGCCAGACACTGAAAGAGAACGTGCTGCCGTTGCCCGGTTCTGAGTCAACCGCGATCGTTCCGCCCATCAACTCGACGATGCGCTTCGAGATGGCAAGGCCCAGGCCGGTACCACCGAATTGTCGCGTGGTGGAGCTATCGGCTTGGGCAAAGGCCTCAAAGAGTCGCCCGGTTTGCTCGGGAGTCATGCCGATACCGGTATCGCGGACACGAACCTGCAGTTGAACTTTGTCGCCGGTGCGGCCCAGGTTGCGAACCACGACCGTAACCTGCCCCTGTTCGGTGAATTTCACTGCGTTGCCTACCAGGTTCAGGATGACCTGGCCCAGACGCAGCGGATCTCCAAGCAGCGTCTCGGGAACGTCCGACGCCCGGTCGAACAGCAGCTCAATGGCCTTGTCGTAGGCCTTTTGCGCAATCAGCGAGGACACGTTGTCTAGCACTGCGTCTATCTCAAATGGCACTACCTCGACGCTAAGCTTGCCGGCCTCGATCTTGGAGAAGTCGAGGATGTCGTTGATGATGCCAAGCAGCGAAGTGCCCGCGTTGTGGATTTTCGAGACATAATCGCGCTGCCGCTGGTCCAGCGAAGTCTTCAGCGCAAGGTAAGACATGCCGATGATCGCATTCATGGGCGTGCGGATTTCGTGACTCATGTTTGCAAGGAAGTCGCTTTTTGCCCGCGTCGCCTCTTCAGCAATCTCCTTCGCCCGCTGCTGCGCGTGCTCTGCTGCCTTGCGCTCGGTGATGTCCTGCAGCCAGCCGAGCAGCCCTTGCTCCCCCTGGATCTGGATTGGCAGGTAGGTGACAAGTATGGTGCGTTCGCGCCCCTGCCGGTCACGCATCGGTACTTCTTGGTCCTTTGCGATGCCGTCGTCCGTGAGGCGTTCGACGATGGCTTCGCGATCATGCTCATTCGCGTAAATCTGCGAAGCAGCGTCACCGACGCCTACGCCGAACGTTTCACAGAAGCGGGGGTTGGCGAAGCGGATCACGCCCTGGGTAGAAAAGGCTATGTTGATTGGACTCGTATCGAGGATTGCCTGCAGCCGCGCGCGTTCTTCGCTAAGCGCCACTGCTGCCGCATGATGATCCGTGACATCGCGCACCCAACTGGCGACCAGGGTCTCACCGTGGATTGTCACGAATGATGCACCGACCAGAACCCAGAGAATTGATCCATTTTTGTGCAGCAGGCGGGTCTCGAAGTTTTCGACCTTGCCATTTCGTGTCAGCAGTTCGAGGAAGCGCTCGCGCTCCTCAGGGTCGACATACAGGCTCGTGGCGTTGCGCCCGAGCAGGTCCTCGCTGACATAACCGGTCGCCTGTGAAAAGCGTTGGCTTACTTCCCTGACAGCTCCGTTCCGATCTGCCAGCACCAGGCTGGCGGGGCTGGTATCCATGAGCGCGCGGGTGAAAGCCTCGCGCTCGGCTAGCTCTGCGGCAACGCGCTTGCGCTCGTCTACTTCCCGGTTGAGGCGTCGGTTCCAGGCCAGCATGGCGCCGAGCAACAGCAGGACCGCGACCAAGCTCGGGATCGCCCATCTCATTACGGTTTTAATATCGAGGCCGTCCTCGTTGAGGGACTCCTCGAACAGCCGGTATTCCATGAGCGATACGCGATAGTACCGCCGCCAGCTCGCATCGAGCGGCGAATCAATGCGATTGCTGGACTGGAAGAACTGCTCCAGCGCTCGTGCGAGATCCGGCGCGTTGCGCGCAACACCCCACCCAACGCTGGTCGCTTCGCTGACCGGAAACGCAATGGAGAGACGTTCGGGATCTTCACGGGCCCAGCGCAGCGCGCTTTCACTACCCAACACCGTGAAATCCACCTTCGCATCGGCTACCAGTTTCACAGCCTGCTCGGTTGGCGCATAGACGATTCTGACCGGCTGACTGGATAGAGGACCGCGGTTGGCTTCATCGATCCACTGCTCGTAGCCCGTACCCTTCTGCACTGCCGCCGTCAGACCGAGCAGATCAGACACCTCGTTGCCAAGGGACTGGTTGGAGCGATGGGCGATGACCAGGTTGCGTACCCGGTAATAGGGCACGAGCAACATCTTCGTTTCGCGCCAAGGGACGATCTGCAAGTCATTTGGATAAAGATCGCAGCGGCCGTCGGCGAGTAGCTTCGGGTCGTAGCTTGCCTCGCGTACGGTCTCGCCCCGATCGTCGTGAAACTGCGCATCGAAACTCGGCAGTTCCGTTACCTGTGGGCGTAAACCGAGTGACCGCGCGAACGCCTCCGCGTTAGTCCGGTAGAAGGAAGCGCTTGAGCCAGCCACGCATATGCGCAGGACGCCGCTTTCCCGAATCTGGGACAGCGTACGTGCTTCCACGCATGGCATGCCCAACACCAACAAGCCTCCCAGTGCAAGCAACGCTCCCAAGCGCGGCTCTGTTTTCAAAATGCTCCTGCTGGTAGGTAATTGCTCACGATCCAACTCGACATATCCTTGTGAACGCCCTTGCAAGAGCTTGTCCGCCGTTCTGCACTGGTATTATAGGTTTTGGAGTGTAGGCATACGCTGCAGCAAGCGCCAGCAACAAAAACTGGGCCAGCTAGCAACCTCCCACTGCTACTCACCGTTCGGAAAGTGAGTTTCCGGACGCTTACTTAATACTCGCACACCTAAGTTTCTCCAATGTCCGCTATGGGTCG
>Ga0247820_10000380_pt1 | contig 23390 bp, 23 predicted proteins | sample 13C_Glucose_Day1_2_FD_192480 | JGI IMG/M metagenome (GOLD analysis project Ga0247820, IMG submission 192480) | Soil microbial communities from agricultural site in Penn Yan, New York, United States - 13C_Glucose_Day14 | ecosystem: Environmental > Terrestrial > Soil > Agricultural land | place...
GGGCGCAGGAGGTCAGGCTGAGGAGCAACAGCAGGAACAGCAAACGGCGCATGGCGCGTCTTCCTTGATCAAAGGCGCGGGATGGTACAACAGTCTGCGGATCGATTGCCTGTGAAAGGGCTGGCCATCAGGCATGAAAAAGCCCGGCCTTTGCGGGCCGGGCTCAAGCAACGGTGGACTGCCGAGGCATTCAGTTCAGCGAGTCGATCACCTTGATTGCCTGCCGCTCGCGGGCGGCGGGCCATTCTTGTTGCAGGGTCTGCAGCACGCGACCGACAAAGGAAGTGTCGGCGGCGGCCTTTCTGCCGACGTAGCCCTGGCCACGGCGGTAGACCTTGAAGCGGGCGCGCATGCTGGGCATGTGCGATTCGAATTCGGCTTCAACCGTGTTCGGCGGCAGGCGATCCAGACGGACCTCGCCGGACTGGCTGACCCACAGCAGGTGGTCGTCGAGGCTGTCCTTGCGTGCGGCGAACAGCCGGGCCAATTGGTCGATGGTTGGATTGTTGTTCAAGTTCATCATAAAGCCCCCATTACTCTCATTCGTTGGTGAAGTTCGGCTGAAGTTCACATTCGGCGCCACACCATGTAGCGCGCTAACCAAGGCTGCTACAGCAGCATCGCAACAGGGGCTTTCTCACGCTGCCTTCTGGGCAGTTTCCCTCTCCACGGACGGCCTGCGTTACCGCGCAGGCCGTCTGGAACACCCTTGCCACCGCTCCCGATCGGGGAGACGGCCTCATCATGCACAAGGCGCGGGAAGGGCGTCAACAGGTTTGTAGTGATTATTTTTGCTCACTACATCTTGTCGGACAATCCTGCCGGTTCTGTCACGCCAGTCCGTTGTCGCCGTGCTCGAGGTAGCCGGGGCGTTGGCGCAGCCGCTCATGATAGGCCTCCAGCGCCGGCAACTCGGGGTGCTCCAGGGGCGTGCGCCGCCAGCGGTTGAGGGACAGGCCGATGGCCACGTCGGCGAGGCTGAAGGCGTCGCCGGCGACATAGGCGCCGGTGGCCTGCAGGCGTGCTTCGAGCAGGCGCATCCTGGCCGTCCACTGGGCGCTGCTGGCGGCCAGCAGCGCGGGGTCCTGGTGCGCCGGCGACTGGCGCACCAGCGACATGAACGGGTAGCGCCAGGCGTCGTTGAGGTCGGTGGCCTGCCAGTCGAGCCATTGGTCCACCGCGGCGCGGGCGCGGGGGGCGCCGGGGTAGAGCGCCTCGCCGTCGTACTGGTTGACCAGGTAGCGCAGGATGGTATTGGACTCCCACAGCGCGAAGTCGCCATCGACGATCACCGGCACCATGGCGTTGGGATTCAGCGCCAGGAACTCGGGCGTGTCGGTGGTGCGAAAGCCGCTGCCCCAGTCTTCGCGCTGGAACGGCAGGTTCAGTTCGGCGCAGGTCCACAGTACCTTGCGTACGTTGATCGACGAGGCCTTGCCAAGGATCTTCAGCATGTCACGGCTCCAGGCTGGAAAGGATGCGTTGCGCGGCGCGCACGCGTTCTTCGTTGGGGTAGTTGCGGTTGGCCAGCAGCACGATGCCCATCTGCCTGGACGGCACGAATGCCACGTAGGCACCGAAGCCGCCGGTGGCGCCGGTCTTGTTGTACCAGGCGGCAGGCTCGGCGGGCAGCGCCGGGTTCAGCGCCTGGATCGGGTTTTCTCCGCGGATGATCTTGTCGCCGTTGTATTCCAACAGGGTGTCGAGGCTGACCGGGTAGGGGTAGCGCTCCCAGCCCAGACCCTGGGTCATCGCGCCGACTTGGAAGTAACCGGACTGGGTGATGGCGATGGCCTTGCGTATGACCGGGTCGAGGGTGTCCGGTTGCAGCTGCAACTGCACATAGCGCAGCAGGTCGCTGGCACTGGTCTTGATGCCATAGGCCTGCTCGGCATAGGGGCCCGGGTTGACCCGCACCGGCTTGTCCTTGGCGTCGTAGCCTTGTGCGTAGAGCCCGCGGGCACTGGCCGGCACCTCCAGATAGGTGTGCTTGAGCCCAAGGCGGGGCAGCACCTGTTGGGTCATCAGTTCGGCGAAGGGCCGCTGTTGGGCGCGGGCCGCGAGGTCGCCGAACAGGCCCAGGCTGGGGTTCGAGTAGCAGCGGTGGGTGCCGGGCGCGAAGCGGCGTTGCCAGTGCTGGAACCAGGTCAGGGTCTGGGCCGGCGTCTGCACCTCATCGGGGAACTGCAAGGGCAGGCAGTCGCCGCTGTAGGCCCCCAGTTCCAGCACGCTGGCGCTGCCGATCGAGGCTTTGGCCAGGGCCGGCTGGTAGCGGCTGGCAGGGGCCTGCAAGTCGAGCTTGCCTTCGGCGCTGGCCAGGGCGGCGAGGGTAGCGGTGTAGGTCTTGCTCACCGAACCGACCTCGAACAGCGTGTCGCGGCTCACTGCCTGGCGGCTGGCCTTGTCGGCCAGACCGTAGTTGAAGTAATGCGACTGGCCGTTGGCATACACCGCCACGGCCATGCCGGCGATGCCTCGCTCGCGCATCAGCGCCGGGATCACGTCATCGACGGTGGCTTGCAGGTCGTTGGCCAGCAGCGGCGGCGCGGCCAGCATCAGGGTGGCGGCCAGCAGCAGGCGTGGGGGGCGTTTCATGGTGGGGCGTTCCTTGTCGTGGATCAGGGGCGTGGCGAAGCGAGGTGTCCGTTGGGCGACACCGACAGGGGTTCCGGCGTTAGCGGCACAAGGGCCAAGACCTTATCGTCCAGGCTTGCACAAAGACAAGACGGAAACTGTGATGAGATATCTACGGATGCTGTTCGACAACTTTACCCTGGCCCTGCTCGGGGTGGTGTTCATCGCCACCGTGCTGCCGTGCTCCGGCGAGGGGGCGGTGCTGTTCGGCTGGCTGACCAACCTGGCCATCGGCCTGCTGTTCTTCCTGCATGGCGCCAAGCTGTCGCGCGAGGCGATCATCGCCGGTGCCGGTCACTGGCGCCTGCATTTGCTGGTGTTCTCCTGCACCTTCGTGCTGTTCCCGTTGCTGGGCCTGGCGTTCAAGCCGCTGTTCGTGCCGTTGGTGGGCAACGAGCTGTACCTGGGCGTGCTGTACCTGTGCGCCTTGCCGGCCACGGTGCAGTCGGCCATCGCCTTCACTTCGCTGGCCCGGGGTAACGTGCCGGCGGCGATCTGCAGCGCGGCGGCCTCGAGCCTGCTGGGGATCTTCCTGACGCCGCTGCTGGTGATGCTGTTGCTGGGCGCCTCGGGCGACACCGGCTCCGGGCTGGACGCGGTGCTGAAGATCACCCTGCAGTTGCTGGTGCCCTTCGTCGCCGGGCAGGTCGCCCGCCGCTGGATCGGCGCCTGGGTCAAGCGCAATGCGCGTTGGCTGAAGGTGGTGGACCAGGGTTCGATCCTGCTGGTGGTTTACACCGCCTTCAGTGAAGCGGTGGTCACCGGTCTGTGGCATACGGTGTCGCCGCAGCACCTGGCCGGGCTGTTCGCCGTGTGCGGTATCCTGCTGGCGGTGGTGTTGCTGGGCACGCGCTTGCTCGGGCGGCTGCTGGGATTCAATGTCGAGGACCGCATCACCATCCTGTTTGCTGGTTCCAAGAAGAGTCTGGCGACAGGCGTGCCCATGGCGCAGGTGTTGTTCGTGGGGGGCGGCATTGGGGCGATGATCCTGCCGTTGATGCTGTTTCATCAGATCCAGCTGATGGTCTGCGCGGTGCTGGCGCAGCGGTATGCGGCGCGGGTGGAGGAGGGGCATCCTGAGGTGCGCGCCTCGCTGTAAGGATCATCCCTGAAGGCCTGGCTGTAAGGATGCGGTGGGAGCGGGCTTGCCCCGCGATAGCGATTGCCTGGGCGAGCGCTATCGCGGGGCAAGCCCGCTCCCACGAGTTCGCTCTCACGAAGGCGTCCGATTCACATTCACTGACCCACCAATGTCTGCAATCGCGCCAGCGCCGGCCCTTCGCGCTGGCGGTCGAAGACCTGCAGCGACACTTCCAGCATCGCCCCCGGCGCACGCGACAAGCGTTGCTCACAGCGCAGGCGCAAACGCCCCTGGTCGCATTCGAACTGTCTGACGCCTGCCTTCGCGCCGCCCTCCAGGCGCAGTTCGGCCAGGCGCCCCTGGGCCGCCAGCAGGGCCAGTCCCTTGTCGCGCAACAGCCCGTTGCCCTGGGTCATCAACCCGGTGGCACGCACGGCGGCGGCCATGGCCACGGCGACGATGGTCAGCGCCACCAGCACTTCGATCAGGGTGAAACCGTCCTCGGTGGTGCGCACGGGAACTCCATTCGCGCAGGCCAAAGCGGCACTGTAGAGCGGTGCGATGACGGTTTGACGACGCCGACTCCCGAGCTTTTTCAATATCCGTGACATACCGGCTTGCCACAATCGGCCCCCGATTCGAACTCACGCAAGGAATGCCGAGATGCAGATCGACCGCCGCAACATGCCCGCCCAGCGTATCCGCCAGCAAGGCTTTACCCTGATCGAGATCATGGTGGTGGTGGTGATCCTCGGGATTCTCGCGGCGATGGTGGTGCCCAAGGTGCTTGATCGCCCCGACCAGGCCCGCGCCACTGCGGCGCGCCAGGACATCGGCGGGCTGATGCAGGCACTCAAGCTGTACCGGCTGGACAACGGCGCCTACCCCAACCAGAACCAGGGCCTGAAGGTGCTGGTGGAAAAACCGGCCCAGGCCAAGGACGGCCAATGGCGCGCCTACCTCGACCGCCTGCCCAACGACCCATGGGGGCGCCCGTACCAGTACCTGAACCCGGGCGCCAACGGCGAGATCGATGTGTTCTCCCTGGGCGCCGACGGCCAGGCCGGCGGCGATGGGGTGAATGCCGACCTCGGCTCCTGGCAGTTGTGACCGGCCATGGCGCGCCAGGAGGGCATGGCCGTGATCAGTGCGTTGCTGATCGCTGCGGTAGTGGCGGTGATTGCCGCCGGCATGATCGAGCGTCAGGGCTTGCTGACCCGTCAGGTGGAGAATCGCCAGCTGGCATTGCAAGGCCAATGGGCCCTGGAAGGCGGCTTGCAGCTTAGCCGCCAGGTGCTGTTCGAACAGCGCCTGCGCGATCCGCTGGTGCGCGGCGGCCAGCCCTGGTCACGCCCGATGCGCGATGTGCCGTCCGCCAGCGTGCGTTTCGACGGGCAACTGGAGGACGAGCAGGGCAAGTTCAACCTGCGCAACCTGGTGGTCGATGGCCAGGTGGACGTCGAGGCGTTGGCGACCTTCCAGCGTCTGTGCGCGCTGATAGGGGTCAATGAGCGACTGGCCACGGCCATTGCCGGGCAGGTGATCGATAGCTACCCACAGCGTCCGCTGGCCACTCCCGCCAATGCCGGCTTGGGCCTGGCCAGCGGCCGTGCGACTTCACCGGCCAGCGCCGACGAAGCGTTGCCGGCCAGGCGCCCGATGCTGCGCAGCGTCGAGGCCCTGGCCGGGCTCAAGGGCATGGATGGCGAAGCCCTGAAGCGCCTGCGCCGGTTCGTCACGGTGCTGCCGGCGCTGACCTGGGTCAACGGCAACACCGCCAGTGCCGAAGTGCTTGCCGCTCAGGTGCCGGGCCTGTCGTTGCAGCAGGCCGCGGCGTTGGTGGCTGAACGTGACGGCGGGCGCTGGTTCATCAATCGCGGCGATTTCGTCAATCGTCTGCGCATGCCATCCCTCGCCATGGCCAACGTCCGGGTGGGGATCAACAGCGACTGGTTCCGCCTGCATGGCCTGGCGCGCCTGGGCAATCGTGAACTTCCCCTGCAGGCGCTGTTGCGCCAGCGCGAGGGGCAGTTACCGGATGTCATCTGGCGTCGGGTGGGCGCATGAGCACGGTCATGGAGGTATGGCTGGCACCGCTGGCCGAACTGGACGAGGCGTCGGTGCTGGAGTATCGCCTGGCTGATCGGCACGGGCAGGCGAGCCGTGGACAGTTGCTTCGGCAGGCCAAGGGCGCGCCCTGGCGTCTGCACCTGCACGAGCAGGATAGCCTGGCCCTGGAGATCGCCATGCCACCCCTGGCCGGCAAGCGCCTTACGTCGGCCGTGTGCTGCGCGGTGCAGGGGCTGGTGCTGGGTGATGCCGGGCAGGTCCATGTCGCGCATGGGCCGCGTCGGGCCGATGGGCAGGTCGCGGTGGCCTGGCTCGGGTTGACGGAACTGGCGAGGCTGCAGGCGTGGTTGCAGGTCGATGGAATCAGGTCGGCTGGATTGTACGCCCGACAGGACGATGCCCTGTCGGCGGCGGATCTGTGCGGCGGGCTGGCCGGGCCGACGAAGCCGATGGCCTGGGGGCGAACGTTGGGCATCTGGGCGGCGGCAACGTTGGTCTGGTGCCTGGGCCTTAATCTTTACGCCGCGCACCTGGCTCGAGAGGGCGAAGCATTGCGTACCCGCATGGTCACACAGGTGCGCACGGCCTTCCCGCAGTTGCCGGTGGTGCTCAACCCGTTGCAGCAGGCGCGCCAGCAACTGCAGGGCGGGCAGGGTAGCGCGGCGGCGGGGCTGACGGCATTGCTGGAGGGTGCCGGGCAGGTCATGCCGTTCCTGGCCGGTAATGTCGAGGCCATGGATTACCAGGATGGCCAGCTGCGTATTACCCCCTTGCCCGACGGCGGCAAGGTCCCGGCGGACAGCGCCTGGCAGGCTGATCTTGCCGCCCGTGGCATCGACGGCCAGGCCAGCGGGCAGGGCTGGACACTGCGAGCGGCCAATCCGTCTGGCGAGGAGCTGGCCCATGTCGATTAAGGCGCGCCTGGCTACCCTGCGTGCGCAGGGGCGGCAACGCTGGCAGGCCCTGGCCGCGCAGGAGCGCCGCGCCGTCGCCCTGGGCGGCGGTCTGCTCGGCGTGCTGTTCTGCTGGCAGGTGCTGGTCCAGCCGGCCCTGGCCCGGATCGACCACTGGCAAGCCGAGACACCCAAGCTGCGCGGCCAGGCCCAGGCGCTCGACGCACTGCTCGGCGAGCGCTTGGCGCAGCGGCCCGCAGATACCGCCCTGGCATTGCGGCAAAGCCTGGAACAGGCCGGCCTGCTGGCACAGACACAGCTCGATGCCGAGGGCGATGCCTGGCGCCTGAGCTGGCAGCGGGCCCCGGCCGAAGCGGCGATGGCCTGGCTGCAGAGCGTGCCGCCACGGCTCGGCCTGGACACCGGCCAACTGGCGCTGCGCCGCGATCCGGCTGCCGAGCCGGGCAGCCCGGTGACCTTCTCCGGAACTCTTCGCATGGATCAGGCGCATGGCGCTAAGGACCCTTCATGATGTCCCTCCGTTCACCGCGACTGCCGTTCGCGCCCTTGCTCCTGGCCCTGGCGCTCAGCGCCTGCGCCAGCGCACCAAGCGTGCAACGCCCCCTGGCCAGCAGCGAGCTGGGCCGCCCGCTGGCCGAGGCCGGCGCCTCGTCGGCCGGGCTGGATCATCGTGCGCAGCCCGAGGCGCAGACCCGCCCGGCAACGCGTCAGCCTGGCCCTCGGGTCGGTCAGCGCCACAGCCGCGCCGTGGCGACGCCGCCCCAGGCCAATCCACTGGGTGACCAGCCGGTACAGCTGAACTTCGTCGACGCCGATATTCAGGCGGTGGTACGCGGCCTGTCCCGTGCCACGGGGCGTCAGTTCCTGGTCGATCCGCGGGTCAAGGGCCAGCTGACCCTGGTCTCCGAGGGCGAAGTCCCCGCCAGCAAGGCCTACGCCATGCTGCTGTCGGCCCTGCGCATGCAAGGTTTCAGCGTGGTCGACGTCGGCGGTGTGGCCCAGGTGGTGCCCCAGGCCGACGCCAAGCTGCTCGGCGGCGCACTGGTGACCGGGGACCGCGACGCCGGCAACGGCATGGTCACCCGCACCTTCCGCCTGCAATACGAGAACGCCGTCAACCTGATCCCGGTGCTGCGCCCGATCGTCTCGCCGGACAACCCGATCAATGCCTACCCCGGCAACAACACCCTGGTCGTCACCGACTACGCCGAGAACCTCGAGCGGGTGGCGCAGATCCTCGACCGGGTCGACATTCCCACGGCCATCGACACCGACGTGGTGGCGATCAACAATGGGATCGCCAGCGACATCGCCGGCATGGTCAATGAACTGCTCGACAGCCAGGGCAGCGACCCGACCCAGAAGATCAGCGTATTGGGCGACCCGCGTTCGAACAGCGTGGTGATCCGCTCCGGCAGCCCTGAGCGCACCCAGCTGGCCCGCGACCTGATCTACAAGCTCGACAACGCCCAGAACAGCGCCGGCAACCTGCATGTGGTGTACCTGCGCAATGCCCAGGCCGACAAGCTGGCGCAGAGCCTGCGCGGGCTGCTGACCGGCGAGAGTGACACTGCCGGCAACGACACCACGCGTGCGCTGCTCAGTGGAGGCGGCATGCTCACCGGCGGCAGTAGCAACGGCGCCAACGGCAATGGCAGCAGCACGCAAGGCAACAGCGCCAACAACAACGCCAGCAGCAGCCGTGGCAACAGCCAGGGCGCCGGCACGACACCGAACGGTTATGGCAGCACCACCCAGCAGAACGACCAGGGCACCGCGTTCTCCGCCGGTGGCGCGACCATCCAGGCCGACAAGACCACCAACACCCTGCTGATTTCCGCGCCCGAGCCGCTGTACCGCAGCCTGCGCGAGGTCATCGACCAGCTCGACCAGCGCCGCGCCCAGGTGGTGGTGGAAAGCCTGATCGTCGAAGTCGGTGAAGACGACGCCAACGAGTTTGGCATCCAGTGGCAGGCCGGCAACCTTGGCAAAAATGGTGTATTCGGCGGCGCCAACCTCGGCGGCAGCGGCTTGGTCAAGGGACCCAGCAGCATCGACGTGCTGCCGAAGGGGCTGTCAGTGGGGGTGGTCGATGGCACGGTGAAAATCCCGGGCATCGGCGAGGTGCTCGACCTCAAGGTGCTGGCCCGTGCGCTGACGAGCAAGGGCGGCAGCAACGTGCTGTCCACGCCCAACCTGCTGACCCTGGACAACGAGGCGGCGAGCATCTTCGTCGGCCAGACCATCCCCTTCGTCAGCGGCCAGTACGTTACCGACGGCGGCGGCAACAGCAACAACCCGTTCCAGACCATCCAGCGCGAGGAGGTGGGGCTGCGGCTGAACGTGCGTCCGCAGATCTCCGAGGGCGGCACGGTCAAGCTGGACGTCTACCAGGAAGTCAGCAGCGTCGACCAGCGCGCCTCCAGCGCCGCCGGCACGGTGACCAACAAGCGCGCCATCGACACCAGCATCCTGCTCGACGATGGCCAGATCATGGTCCTGGGCGGCCTGCTGCAGGACGGCTACACCCAGACCAACGAGGGCATTCCGTGGCTGTCCGGGCTGCCGGGGGTCGGTGCGTTGTTTCGCAGCGAGCGCCGCGCCAGCAACAAGACCAACCTGATGGTGTTCCTGCGCCCTTACATCGTGCGCGATGCGGCGGTCGGGCGCAGCATCACCCTGAACCGCTACGACTTCATCCGCCGCGCCCAGGGCAGCCTCAAGCCCGAGCATTCCTGGGCCTTGCCGGACATGGACATGCCGCTGTTGCCGCCAGTGGAGCAGGGCGTGCCCGACCAGGGCCGCGCCCAGCCGGCGGCGCTGCGCGCACCACGGGCCGCGATCCGCGCGGTGCCGGTGGACGAGGTGGCGCGTTGAGCCGCTTGCCATACGCCTGGGCCAAGGCCCAACGCCTGGTGCTGCAGGTGGATGGCGAGGCCGGTGCGGTGCTGTCGCGCTGCCCGTCGAGCCCGGCCTGGGCAGTGGCCGAAGTGCGCAGGCGCCATGGCCAGGTGCTGGTCGAGGCGCTCGACGATGCGCAGATGGACGCGCTGCTGGTCAGTGCCTACGCCGACACCGGAAGCGCGGCGGCGGTGGTGGGCGCGGCGGAGAACGAGGTGGACCTGGATCGCCTGCTGCAGGACATCCCGGAAGTCACCGACCTGCTCGAGGCCCAGGACGACGCGCCGGTGATCCGCATGATCAACGCCTTGCTCACCCAGGCCGCGCGCGACCAGGCCAGCGACATCCATATCGAGCCGTTCGAGAGCCATTGCCTGGTGCGCTACCGGGTCGACGGCACCCTGCGCGACGTGGTTTCGCCGCGCAAGGCGCTGCACGGCGCGCTGGTGTCGCGGATCAAGATCATGGCGCAGCTGGACATCGCCGAAAAGCGCTTGCCCCAGGACGGCCGCATCGCCCTGCGCGTGGCCGGGCGACCCATCGATATCCGCGTCTCCACCGTGCCCACCGGTCATGGCGAGCGGGTGGTGATGCGCCTGCTCGACAAGCAGGCCGGACGCCTGCGCCTGGAAGCACTGGGCATGGACGCAGGCCTGCTGGCGCGGCTCGACCAGCTCATCCGCCAGCCCCATGGCATCGTGCTGGTCACCGGCCCCACCGGCTCGGGCAAGACCACCAGCCTGTACGCCGCGCTGGCGCGGCTGGACGCCAGCGTCAGCAACATCCTCACCGTGGAGGATCCGGTGGAATATGACTTGCCGGGCATCAGCCAGATCCAGGTCAACGCGCGTATAGACATGAGCTTCGCCGTGGCCCTGCGCGCCATCCTGCGCCAGGACCCGGACGTGATCATGATCGGCGAGATCCGCGACCTGGAGACCGCGCAGATCGCCGTGCAGGCCTCGCTGACCGGGCACCTGGTGCTGGCCACCCTGCACACCAACGACGCGGTGTCGGCGGTCAACCGCCTGGTCGACATGGGGGTCGAGCCGTTCCTGCTGGCCTCGGCGCTGCTCGGGGTACTGGCCCAGCGCCTGGTGCGCCGATTGTGCCCGCACTGTCGCGAGCCCGACCCGGCCACGCCCGGGCAGTACCGTGCGGTGGGCTGTGCGCACTGCAACCATTGCGGCTATAGCGGTCGTACCGGCATCCACGAGCTGTTCTGCGTGGACGACGAGGTGCGCAGCCTGGTGCATCAGGGCGCGGACGAACAGGTCCTGCGCGCCGCCGCCCGGCGCAACGGCATGCGCAGCATGCGCGAGGACGGCCAGCGCTGGGTCGACAGTGGCAGCACCTGCCTGGAAGAGGTCCTGCGCGTGACACGGGACGCCTGATGAATCGCTATCGCTATGAAGCCGCCGATGCCCAGGGCCGCGTAGTCAAGGGCCTGCTCGAAGCCGACAGTCCGGCGGCGGCGATGGCCCAGCTGCGCGCCCTGGGCCTGACCACCCTGGAGGTCGAGGCCCTGGCTGTGGGCGGGCAGGGCAATGGTCTGTTCGGCGCGAAGCTGTCCGACGGCGACCTGGCCTGGGCCACGCGTCAGCTGGCCAGCCTGCTGGCCGCCGGCCTGCCGCTGGAGGCGGCGCTGGGGGCGACCCTGGAGCAGGCCGAGCGCAAGCATGTGGCGCAGTTGCTGGGCGCGGTGCGTGGCGATGTACGCAGCGGCATGCGCCTGGCCGATGCCCTGGCCGAGCGGCCGCGGGACTTCCCCGAGATCTACCGGGCGTTGGTGGCGGCGGGCGAGGAGTCCGGCGACCTGGCCCAGGTGATGGAGCGCCTGGCCGACTACATCGAGGACCGCAACACCCTGCGCGGCAAGATCCTCACCGCGTTCATCTACCCCGGGGTGGTGGGGCTGGTGTCGGTGGGTATCGTCATTTTCCTGCTCAGCTACGTGGTGCCACAGGTGGTCAGTGCCTTCACCCAGGCGCGCCAGGACCTGCCCGGGTTGACCCTGGCCATGCTGGCGGCCAGTGACTTCGTGCGCGAATGGGGGGTGCTGTGCTTCGCCCTGTTGGCCGGGGTGTTCTGGGGCTGGCGGGTCTACCTGCGCGCGCCGGCGGCGCGCCTGGCATGGCATGGGCGGATCCTGCGCCTGCCATTGTTCGGACGCTTCGTGCTGGGCCTGAATACGGCGCGTTTCGCCTCCACGCTGGCGATCCTCGGCAGCGCCGGGGTGCCGTTGCTGCGGGCACTGGAGGCGGCGCGCCAGACCCTGGGCAACGATCGCCTCGACCAGTGCGTCAACGAGGCCACGGCGCGGGTGCGCGAGGGCGCCGGGCTGGCTTCGGCGCTGGCGGTGGAGAAGGTCTTTCCGCCGCTGCTCATCCACCTGATCGCCAGCGGCGAGAAGACCGGCAACCTGCCGCCGATGCTCGACCGCGCCGCCGACAGCCTGGCCAAGGACATCGAACGCCGCGCCATGGGCATGACCGCGCTGTTGGAGCCGTTGATGATCGTGGTCATGGGCGCGGTGGTACTGCTGATCGTCATGGCCGTGCTGATGCCGATCATCGAGATCAACCAGCTGGTGCAATGACCTGCTGCGCCACCTCCCACACCTGCTGGCGGAACCAGCCACGCAAGGGATCGGCGTGGGTGCGCGCGTGCCAGATCTGCATCACCTCGACGTGCGGCAGCACCAGGGGCAGGGCATGCAGGCGCAGGCCGGGGTCGCGCTCGACTGCCTCCATGGCCAGCGAGCGCAGGCAGGTCAGCAGCAGGTCGGTGCCACGCACCAGGCGTGTGGGGGCGATGAAGCTGGACAGCCCGGCTACCACCCGACGTTGCTGGCCGAGGGCCCGCAGGGCCTGGTCGACCCGGCCGTCGAGATCGCCGGTCAAGGTCGTCAACAGGTGGTCGCAGGCCACGAATGCCTCCAGGGTCAGGCCGTCGACCAACCTCGGGTTGTCGGCGGCGGCCAGCACCACGAAGTCCTCGCTGAGCAGCCGCTGCTGGTGGAAGGTGTCCGGCAGGTCGCTGTAGAAGCCGGCGATGGCCAGGTCGCAGGTGCCTTTCTCCAATGCCTCGCGGGGCAGGTCGCCCCGGGTGTTGTGGGTGATCAGGGTCAGGTTGGGCGCTTGGTCACGAAGAATCGGCAGCAGCCCGGGCAGCAAGGTCTGCTCCAGGTAGTCGGTGCTGTACAGGTGCAACTGGACCGGGCGTTCGAGGAAGTGCTCGCCGTCGCAGCGGCTGAAGAAGTCCTGCAGGTGCCCGATCAACTGTTGCACCTCGGGTGCCAGTTCGTGGGCCCTGGGGGTGGGCGTGAGGCCGCGTGGCGCGCGCACGAACAGCGGGTCGCCAAACTGGTGGCGCAGCTTGTTGAGCTTGTGGCTCAGGGCCGGCTGGCTGAGCGCCAGGCGTTGCGCGGCACGGGAGGCGCTGCGCTCTTCGTAGAGCACCTGGAACAGGTGCAGCAGGTTGAGATCCTTGTTACCGATATTCATATATTGGATCGCAGAAATAAGTTCTTTCGAATTATCGAATCATAGCGCGATGGTTAGGATGGGCCCAACCTGTTGAGGGAGTCGCCCATGACCATCGCCATTTTCGCCATCATCCAGCCCCTTCCCGAATACCGTGACGCTACCGAGCAGGCCCTGCGCCGGATGGTCGAGCATTCCCGTGCCGAGCCAGGCAACCTGCGCTACGACTTGTTCGTGCGCGAGGGCGGGACGCTGGCGTTCGATCTGTTCGAGCTGTACGTCGACGAGGCCGCCGTCGAGGCCCATCGCCAAAGCACCCATTACCAGGCCTACCGCGCCGCCACCGCCGATTGGCTGGCCGCACCGACCCAGGTGCAGCTTGCCCGTCCGTTGGACATCGCGCCATTCAACTGAATCAGGAATCGACCATGAACAAGATTGCTCCCGTTGCGCTGGCGCTGGCCGGCGCCTTGCTGGGTGGCCACGCCGCCGCTGCCGCGAAGGGCGAAGTGCTGGTGCTGCTGTCCAGCGAGAACCAGTTGCCGCTCAAGGACGGCAAGCAGTATCCCACCGGTTATTATCTCAACGAGTTCGGCGTGCCCGCCGACCGCTTGCTCAAGGCCGGCTACAAGCTGGTGCTGGTGACGCCCAGGGGCAATGCGCCGAGTGTCGACGAACGCTCGATCGACCCGATGTACTTCGGCGGCGATGCCGGCGAGATGCAGCGAATCCGCCACGTGGTCGAAAGCCTGCCGGACATTCGCGACACGCTGTCGTTGAAGGAGGTGCTGGCGGGCGATCTGGATCGTTACGCCGGGATCTTCATCCCAGGTGGCCATGCGCCGCTGATCGACCTGGCCAACAACCCGGACGTCGGCACCTTGCTGCGTCATTTCCACCAGGCCGGCAAGCCCACGGCCGCCATCTGCCACGGCCCGATCACGCTGCTGTCGGCGCAGCAGGATCCGGTCGCCTATCGCGCCGCATTGGCCCGTGGCGAAACCCCGGCAGCCGGAGATTGGAGCTACCAGGGTTATCGCATGACCATCTTTTCCGACCCGGAGGAGCAGGTGTTCGAAGGTTCGCTCAAGGACCAGCGCCTGCAGTTCTATCCGGCCAAGGCCATGGCCAGCGCGGGAGGTGACATGAGTTATGCCGAGGCCTGGCAGCCCCATGTGGTGGTTGATCGTGAGTTGATCACCGGGCAGAACCCGTTCTCCGACAAGGCGTTGGCCGATGCGCTGCTGGAGCGGTTGGAGGCTGCAGGGCAATAGCGATTCAGGTGCTTGGCGAAACAGGTATAGCGCCTATGAGATCGAGCGCCGCCCGCGCGGCGCATCGCGACGCAAGGCCGCCCACAGGCGTGGCGCGTGGTTTGAGGGCTGCACGGTCGCTGTGGGAGCGGGCTTGCCCGCGAACACCGGCATAGCCGGTGCCAGGTACCGCGTCGCCTGCTTCGCGGGTAAACCCGCTCCCACAGGGATCGCGCCAGATTCTAAAAATTGAGCAAGACAGTTGCTCCCACATTTGTTGCAACGTGCCGAGCCTGTCAGGCCATGGTTGCCCGCCTTGGTGCATGTCTTGAGACAGGCGAGGCGGCAGTAGTGCCCACGCTGAAACCGTGCTGGACCAACAAGGCGGACAAGGTAATGGCACAGGATTGACTGGCCCGAAACAGATGTGGGAGCGGCCTTGCGTCGCGATGCGCCGCGCGGGCGGCGCTCGATCTCATAGGCGCTGCAAGGGTTACGGCAGGCACCTGGCGGCCCAAACGCGATCAATAGCTTCGCGACACCAGGGCTCACATTTCTCAGGTGTTTGAGAGCCTGCGTGGCTTGCGCGGCCTGCCAGCATAGGCTGAGCTTTCGACATTTTTGAAGGCATCAATGACTTCATCTGTAAGGAAACTGCCGTACTGCTTCGATGCTAGAAGTCGGGACAACTTCTCGACGGCAATAGCCTCGAAGTAGGCGACGTCTGAATTGACCTCATGCTGATCTTTTATCTCTTCGTCCATGCGCTGCCCTCGAATGCAGGAAAACTGAGGTAGCGTGAAATTAACTCGAGTTGCTCTCGGACTGGGCCTTGAGAGTTGAAGGAAGTTTCCTGGGCTTGTGTGGCCAGTATCTGGCCAAGCGATTTTGGAGGTCGGACGCTGTCTGGCGCTCGACCTCCTGGCAAGGGGGACTCAGATCCTGGCCGGTTTCTTCAATGCACCCAACGCCAGCACCAGCGCACCCGCCATGATGGCGATGTCGGCAAGGTTGAACACGCCGGTATGCAGCGGCCCAAGGTTGAGCACGAGGTAGTCGACCACATGCCCGTCGCGCAGCACCCGGTCGATCAGGTTGGCCAGTCCGCCCATGGCGATGAAGTAGGCTGCGCCGGCCTTCACCGGGGTTGCCTGCCAGTGCCTGAGCGCCCAGGTCACGGCCCAGCAGCAGGCCACGCCTACCGCGGCGACGAAGATCAGTTGCTTGAGGCCCGGCGACAAACTGGCGCCGAGGCTGAGGAACGCGCCCGGGTTCAGGCTCAGGGCCAGGTCGAGCCAGGCGAACTGGTTGCCGAACACATAGCTGTGGTTGTTCAGGGCGACCAGGGCGATCAGTTTCACCCACTGGTCGAGCAGGATGAAGGCGACGCCGAGGATCAGGACGAGGGTACGGCTGGAGGGCATGCAGGCAATTCCTTCGCTGCGCGGGCGCGGCCGTCCGGTATTGGCGGGGCTGCCGGCAGCGCGGCGAAGATAGCGCAGGCGGGTCTAGACTTAAAGTCCGGGTCGGTTGCAGACGCGGCCCGATCATCCATCCGACCACCGCCTCCCGGACCGGACGTCGCCGACGGTGGCCTTCTGGCAAGAGGAGGGCAGGTCATGGACGAGGCACGGCTTCAGGAATTCATGGGCAAGCTGGTGGGCGACATGGGCGCGGCGGCGACGCTGGCCAATGTCATTCTAGGGGATGAACTCGGGCTGTACCGGGCCATGGCCGACAGCCTGCCGGTCACCCCCGAGGCGCTGGCCGAACGCACCGGCTGCCAGCCAAGGCTGGTGCGCGAGTGGCTAAATGGCCAGGCCGCGGCGGGTTACCTGGTGCATCACGACGGGCAGTTCACCCTGCCGCAGGAGCAGGCCATGACACTGGCCCTGGAGGACTCCCCGGTCTACATGGCCGGTGGTGCCTCGGTGCTGGCGGCGCTGTTCCATGACAAGGACAAGCTGGTCGCGGCCATGCGCGGCGACGGCGCGCTCGCCTGGGGCGATCATCATCCATGCATGTTCAGCGGTACCGAGCGCTTCTTCAGGCCGGGCTATCGGACCTTCCTGGTGGCCGACTGGCTACCGGCACTGGAAGGCGTGGTGGCCAAGCTGCAGGCTGGCGCCCAGGTGGCCGATGTCGGTTGTGGCCACGGTGCCTCGACCATCGTCATGGCCGAGGCATTCCCGGCCTCGCGCTTTATCGGTTACGACTACCATGCACCGTCGGTGCAAACTGCCAGCGAGCGGGCCCGCGATGCGGGGGTGGGCGACCGGGTCAGCTTCCAGCAGGCCTCGGCCAAGGACTACCCCGGCCGCGACCTGGACCTGGTGTGCTTCTTCGATTGCCTGCATGACATGGGCGATCCGGTGGGGGCGGCGCGGCATGCCTACCGGGCGCTCAAGGACGACGGCACGGTGATGCTGGTCGAGCCGTTCGCCGAGGATACGCTGGATGCCAACATCAACCCGGTCGGCAGGCTGTTCTATGCGGCGTCCACCTTCATCTGCACGCCCAACTCGCTGTCCCAGGAAGTGGGACTGGGGCTGGGGGCCCAGGCGGGCGAGGCGCGCCTGCGGGCGGTGTTCGAAGAGGCTGGGTTCCGCCAGTTCCGCAGGGCGACGCAGACACCGTTCAACTTGATTCTGGAGGCCAGGAAGTAGAGATTCGTCGGTACTGTTCTCGGTGCGGGGCAAGCCCGACTACCAAGGGATGTTTGAGCAAATACGGCTAGGCGGGCCCAGGGGCGGATCGGCGAACCTGTGGCCTGCCGTGATTCCAGGAGCAACCGAGCTTGTCCGTCAATGCCCATTACAAGACCCGCTTCGACACTGTGCTCGCCTACATCCAGGACAACCTGGAAGGCGATCTGTCGGTGGAGGCCCTGAGTGTGGTGGCGCACTTTTCGGTGTTCCATTTCCATCGTCAGTTCAGCGCTTACGTGGGCGTGCCGGTGGCCCGCTATGTGCAGCTGATGCGTTTGCGTCGTGCGGCGCATCGGCTGGTCGGCCAGCCCGGGCACTCGGTGCTGGAGGCCGCGCTGGAGGCGGGCTTTGAAAGCCCGGAAGCCTTCAGCCGGGCGTTCCGGCGGGCATTCGGGCACGCGCCCAGCGCGTTCCGCCGCCGGCCCGACTGGCAGGTATGGAACACGGTGTTTGCCATCCCTCATTTTTCCAGGAGTATCACCATGCAGGTACGAATCGTCGATTTCGCCGCCGTGCGCCTTGCGGCGCTGGAGCATCGCGGGCCGGCCAGCCAGGTCAGCGAGACCGTGCGCCGCTTCATCGACTGGCGCATGAGCAGCGGGCAATCGCCTGTGGCCAGCAGCCGCAGTTTCGGCATCCCGTTCAACAACCCGGATACCACGGCACCGGAGGACTTCCGCTTCGCCATCTGTGGAGAAATCCACGAGGCGGTGGCGCCCAACGCCCAGGGCGTGCTGGAGTCGGGCCTGCCCGGTGGGCGTTGCGCCGTGGTGCGGCATGTCGGCTCGCCAGATCATATCGGCGAGACGATCTACCCGATCTACCGCGATTGGCTACCGGCCAGTGGCGAAGAGCTGCGCGATCATCCGCTGTTTTTCCATTACCTGAGCATCTACCCGCAGACGCCGCTCGAGCAGTGGCAGACGGATATCTACGTGCCGTTGCGCTGAGCGCAGACAAGCCCGCCCCTGCAGTCCTTGCGGGGGCGGGCTTGTCTGTGCGGCGGCGTCTCGGTCAGTCGTGGATCTTCGCCGGGTCGGTTTGCAACTGCCACAGCCCGGCATGGGCCGCCAGCTGTGCGTCGAGGTCGTACTGGCTACCGTTGCGCCGGGCCTTCTCATCGGTCTTGAACAGATCGTCGAGCAGGTTCAGCAGGTTGCGCGAGCGGCTCACCGATTCGGGCGTGCTGACATCCGACTCGAGCTTGCCACCCTCGTAGGTGAGCACGCGCTTGGTGCTGGTGGCCTCCTGGGTGGCCTTGGCTTCCTTGAGCACGTTGTCGACGAACGCCAGTTCGGTGGTGCTGCTCGCCGTTTCGCTGAGCGTGTGGTAGCGATAGTTCTTCTCGTCGAACGGATCCGCTTCGGTCAGCTTGGCCGCGGACGACAGGCTCGAATGCCAGGCGGCGTCCAGCTTGGCCTCCTGGCGTTGCTGACGGGCGATGGTGGTGCCCTGGCCACTGGTCGAGGTCGATTGCGACACCTGGTAGGCGAAGCGGTCTTCCTCGTCCAGGCGCCGCGCATTCAGGCGGCTGGACGGTTGCACGATCGAGGCCTTGAAGTCGGCCAGGCCGCTGAGCAGCGCGCGGCTGTAGGTGTTCACCGCGTCGTTGTGGCCCGCCGGGCGCGGGCTGTTGTCGTCGATGCTGTTCAGTTGGCTGAAGGCATCCTTGAGCAGCGAGGTCAGTTGTGCATCGCCCTTGCCGCGTTTCTGCGCATCGTCGAACTGGGTCAGGTAGTTGTCCAGGGCGGCCTGGCGCTGGGCCTTGCCGCCCAGCAGCGCACCACCCTGGCTATCGAGGTCCAGCTGCACCTGGCCGCTCGGGCCATCGAGTTTCAGGCTGCGGGTGGAGCCGTCCAGGCGCAGGTCGAAGGTCTGTTGCCCACCGCTGGGCAAATCCAGCTTGGCGTTCATCTGCAGGCCGCTGAACAGGCTCGGGTCGAGCTTGACCAGCGCGCCGAGCTGCAGGCTCGGCGGTTGCCGGGTCAGGCCATTGATCGCCGACTGGAAACCGTCGGCCAGGGCGGCCAGGCCCTTGAGCTCGTTGGCGTTCAGCTCGCCGCCCTGGACTTCGGCGTCGACCGCCAGGCCCCGTTCACCGTTGTACAAGCCCAGTTTTACCGTGGCGCCGGAGGCAGTGGTGAGGCTGAGGGTGACGGTATTGCTGGCGAACTCGCGCAGGCGTGCCTGCTGCAGGCTCAGCGCGGTGGTGTCGGTCTCGTTGAGCTGCAAGGCTGATTGGGAGACGCGCTGGCCGCCGTTGGCCGCCAGTTGTTCCACCAGGGCGCTGCCCAGGCCCTGGAAGCGGGCGGCGGTGGTGGACGACTTGACCGCGCTGAACATGTACATGCTCAGCTTGTCCAGTCCGTCCTGTTCCCAGGTGTAGCTGGGCTGCGCGCTGTCCAGCGTGCCTCGCGAGGTGTAGGTCTCGCTGTCGGGAATGCGGGTGTCCTGCCCCAGGCTGACCTGGGTGCCAGGGGCGCTGGTGACGCTCGCGGGCTGGCGAACGATCAGGTTCTGCGCGGGAGCAGGAGGGGGTTGGATCGGCGTCAGTCGCAGTGCCGAAGTGATCGGGCTCATCGTCGCTGTCCTTGCGGTGTGAAAAGGATATGCCCTGATATCGGCATGCCATCAGAAAACCTGAGCGAGCGTTCGGATTTTTCCCCGGCCTATCCGGACGGGTCGTCTTGCAGGCGCAGAAATGAATCGGCCCGCCAGAAGGCGGGCCGAGCGTACGGCAAGCGACGATCAGCGGCGGCGGAACAGCGGCAGCGGTTCGTCGGCGGCGCCCTGGTAGGTCACCGAAAAGTCCTTCAGGCTCTGCAGCGCGTCTTCCGGGTCCTTGTCGGCACGGATGGCGAACGCGTCGAAGCCGCAGCGGGCCATGTAGAACAGCTGGTCGCGCAGCACGTCGCCGATGGCGCGCAGCTCGCCCTTGAACTTGTAGCGGTCACGCAGCAGGCGCGCGTTGGAGTAGTTGCGCCCGTCGGTAAAGGCCGGGAAGTTCAGGGCGATGACCTGGAAGTGCTCGACGTCTTCGCCGATTTCCTCGGCTTCCTCGTCGCTGTCCAGCCAGATGCCCAGGCCGCCATCGCGGGCCTTGAGCAGGCTCGGATGATCGCGCCACAGCTGCAGCGGCACGATGTAGTCGTCGCAGTTGGTCAGCTCGTCGATCGAGACGTCCTTGGGCAGCAGGTGCCAGGTTTCGTCGACGATCTGGTTGTTCTTAATGATTCGCTGCATAGACGCGTTCCTTGAAGGGGTCGATGCCGATCCGCTGGTAGGTGTCGATGAAGCGCTCGTCTTCGGTGCGCTGCTCGACGTATACATTGATCAGCTTCTCGATCACGTCGGCCATGTCGTCCTGGGCGAAGGAGGGCCCGAGGATCTTGCCCAGGCTGGCGTCGCGGGCAGCGTTGCCGCCCAGCGAGACCTGGTAGAACTCTTCGCCCTTCTTGTCCACGCCAAGGATGCCGATGTGGCCGACGTGGTGGTGGCCGCAGGCGTTCATGCAGCCGGAGATGTTCAGGTCGAGCTCGCCGATGTCGAACAGGTAGTCCAGGTCGTCGAAGCGGCGCTGGATGGATTCGGCGATCGGGATCGACTTGGCGTTGGCCAGCGAGCAGAAGTCACCGCCCGGGCAGCAGATGATGTCGGTCAGCAGGCCGATGTTCGGGGTGGCGAAGCCTTGCTCGCGCAGTTCCAGCCAGAGGGCGTGCAGCTGGCGCTGCTCGACGTCGGCGAGGATGATGTTCTGCTCGTGGGAGGTACGCAGGTAACCGAAGCTGTAGCGTTCGGCGAAGTCCGCGACGGCGTCGAGCTGCTTGTCGGTCAGGTCGCCCGGGGCGACGCCGGTGGGCTTGAGCGACAGGGTCACGGCAACATAGCCCGGCTTCTTGTGCGCGCGGGTGTTGCGCGAACGCCAGCGGGCGAAGCCTGGGTGCTCGGCGTCCAGGGGGGCGTAGTCGACATTGTCGAGGGCCAGGTACTCGGGGTCGACGAAGTGACGGGCAACGCGCTGCACCTCGTCCTCGGTCAGGGTGGTGCTGCCGCCGCGCAGGTGGGCCATCTCGGCCTCGACCTTCTCGGCGAACACTTCCGGGGTGAGGGCCTTGACCAGGATCTTGATCCGCGCCTTGTACTTGTTGTCACGGCGGCCGTAACGGTTGTACACGCGCAGGATGGCGTCCAGGTAGCTGAGCAGGTCCTGCCAGGGCAGGAACTCGTTGATGAACGAGCCGATCACCGGAGTACGGCCCAGGCCGCCGCCGACCAGTACGCGGAAGCCCAGCTCGCCGGCGGCGTTGCGCACCGGCTCCAGGCCGATGTCGTGCACTTCGATGGCGGCGCGGTCGTCGCTGGAGCCGTTGACGGCGATCTTGAACTTGCGCGGCAGGTAGGCGAATTCCGGGTGGAAGGTGGTCCACTGGCGGACGATCTCGCACCACGGGCGCGGGTCCACCAGCTCGTCGGCGGCGACACCGGCGAACTGGTCGGTGGTGACGTTGCGCAGGCAGTTGCCGCTGGTCTGGATCGCGTGCATCTGCACGGTGGCCAGCTCGGCGAGGATCTCCGGGATGTCTTCCAGCGCCGGCCAGTTGTACTGCACGTTCTGGCGGGTGCTGATGTGCGCGTAGCCCTTGTCGTAGTCGCGGGCGATCTTCGCCAGCATGCGGGTCTGACGGGCGTTCAGCTGGCCATAGGGCACGGCGACACGCAGCATCGGCGCGAAACGTTGGATATACAGGCCGTTCTGCAGGCGCAGAGGGCGGAATTCTTCTTCGCTCAGCTCACCGGCCAGGTAGCGGCGGGTCTGATCACGGAACTGCTTGACGCGGTCCTCGATGATCCGCTGATCGTACTCGTCGTATACGTACATATAAGTCCTGTCTCAGGCTAGCATGCAGCTAATCGCGCGCACGGCCGCGCACTCCGGGTCGGAGCCGAGGCACGATAGCAGAGTGGGTTTATGCGCTAAAGTGATGTTTTTGCATATGAAAAGAACCATTTGGACTAAGTGAGACTGACTGGCATTTGTCCGCGCCGGTACATCGCGGCGCTATAATCCGGGGTTTGCTCCGCAGGGAAGTAACAGCATGCTCAAGGCCTTGTGCCAGAGCCTGTGCCTGAGCCTGCCGCTGGCAGCGAGCGCACAGGCCGCGTCCGTGGTGTTCCTCAACCCGGGCTATTCCAACGAGACGTTCTGGGTCGATTACTCGCGCTTCATGCAGGCCGCCGCCAACGACCTGGGCATGGCCTTGCGCGTGCAGTACAGCGAGCGCCGCGCCGACCTCGCGCTGACCCAGGCCCGCGAGGTGCTGCAAGGACCGCAGCGCCCGGACTACCTGGTGCTGGTCAACGAGCAGTATGTCGCGCCGGAGATCATCCGCCTGTCGCGGGGTACCGGGGTCAAGCTGTTCCTGGTCAACAACGGCCTTACCGACAGCCAGGCGCACAGCATCCAGGCGCAGCCGGACAAATACCCCGAAGTGCTCGGTACCCTGGTCAGCAACGACGAGGAGGCCGGCTACCAGATGCTCAAGGTGATGGCGGCGCAGCTGCCGGCCGAGTCGCAGGCGGTTGAGCTGCTGGCCTTCGCCGGGGTCAAGACCACGCCGGCCTCGCAGTTGCGCGTGCAGGGCATGCGCCGGGCGTTGGCGGAGTTCCCCCAGGTGCGCCTGCGCCAGGTCGTGTACGGCGGCTGGAGCCGCCAGCGCGCCTTCGAGCAGGCGCAGATGCTGCTGGAGCGCTATCCCGACACGCGCCTGGTGTGGTCGGCCAACGACCAGATGGCGTTCGGTGCCATGCAGGCATTCGAGGCGCTGGGCAAGCTGCCCGGCCGCGATGCCCTGTTCAGTGCGGTCAACAGCTCGCCCGAGGCCCTGCGTGCGCGGATCGACGGACGCCTGAGCGTGCTGATGGGCGGGCATTTCACCCTGGGCGGCTGGGCCATGGTCATGCTGCACGATGACGCCCAGGGGCTGGCGGTGGATCGCGACGGCCAGCGTGAACATAGCGTGCCGGCCTTGCAGCTGATCGACCCGGACAAGGCCCGACGCTGGCTCAAGCTGCTGGAGCAGGACAACCACGGCATCGACTTCCACCGTTTCAGTGCCGAGGGCAGGCCGACGGACTTTCGTTACCCCTTTCTCACGTCACCCGTCGACTATTGAAAGACCCTGCTTGAGGGAAGGGCATTGCTGGACTTAACTGCTGCTTGTGAAGTGCATTCCCATAACCACTACAAGAGGCAATGCAATGGGAAACTCTACCAAGGTCCGCAAAGCTGACAGCAGTGTCGATGCCTGGGCGATCCTGTGTCTGATCGTGCTGGTGGTGGTCAC
>Ga0247820_10000383_pt1 | contig 23295 bp, 17 predicted proteins | sample 13C_Glucose_Day1_2_FD_192480 | JGI IMG/M metagenome (GOLD analysis project Ga0247820, IMG submission 192480) | Soil microbial communities from agricultural site in Penn Yan, New York, United States - 13C_Glucose_Day14 | ecosystem: Environmental > Terrestrial > Soil > Agricultural land | place...
ACAGAGAGCGGTTCGCCCAACCGATGACCGGAACACAGCCTCTCGCTTTCGACGCGACCCCCGTCTCGGTCCTGCTGCATCCCGACGCCGTTCCCGTCGCCGACATCTTCCGATGCATCGGCGGATTCGAGGATCAGTATGATCTGGCCCTGCTCAACGGTCCGGAGGAGGATCTTCTCGGATTGACGCGCCCGGAGGTCGCGAAGGCGATCATCTCCGACGCACTGTTGCTCGCGTTTGCCGTTGACCGGCAACGGCGAGGGCCATTGTGCCATGCGCCGCTCAAATCGCGTCGCGCGAGCACCGACGAGTATTGCCTGATGGCGCTGATCGGCGCATCGCGCGTTCAGGATTCGGAGCTCGCCTTCGAGGCAAGTACGGCCTTGGGGATTGCATCCCTTGATCTGGTGGCGTCACTGGCCTCGGACCTCATCCGGCAGATCGATACGAGCGGCTTGGCTTTCAGCACGCCAAGCCTCGACGAATTCCGCGCGGTGGTCGGTGATCGTCTGCTGTTCGAGGATGACCGGGACGACGCCCTGAGCCGTCCTGAGATGAAGTTCCGCTTCTGAGACGACGCCGCATCGGAACGTCTCCATCCCGTTCAGATCATTTCTTCAGGCCGTTCGGCAGCAAGCCGGGCGGCTTTCTCTCGGGCGGGGAGGGATTTTCCTGCAGCCGTTGCGCGAGTCGGCTCGCTTTTGATCGCGTCAGGGCAAATTAAAGGGGCCGCAAAGGGCCCCTTTACTTACACTTACTAAGCAAAGTCATTCCTGATTGTTGCGAGTGCTGCCCGAGGCCTGGCCGCCTTTGCGTCCTGCCTCTGAGGCGAGTTCACGGTCCTGGGAGAAGGAGCGCTTCTCTGCAGGAACGCTCTTGCCGCCCTTGCTTGCGATCTCGCGCTGCCGGTCGCCGTCCATCGACGCGAAACCGCGCTTCGAAGTCGAACTTCCTGTCGCCATCACATGCCTCCTAAGTGATTGGTTTACTGCCTTGAACAACCATGGTTAATTTCGATGGTTCCGCTTGCGGGTCCGAGTTTTTGATTATCATTTGCCTGGCAAGCTTGGCGTCATGCAGGCTCTCCAAGGGCGAGGCCGCGCTTGGGCGCAGTTGTCGAACACGCGTAATCATGAGCGGTCTAAGTAACTTAGGGACTATATTCTTCAGCATGGGAAGCCTTACTTTGCGGGATATAGTGAGGCGCCGCCCCTGTACTTGGCCGCTCCGGGATCGGCCAGGGAACTCCGGGAATGCCCGAAAGCCGTTTCCTGCCGCGACGCTTCGCCGCTATAGTGCCGTGAGAACCGGGTGGAGCGCTTATGACGCCCCGCCTGCCGCAGGGCGTCGAGCCTTGTCCCGTAGGTGGCCCGTGTGGCTCTCGCAGGTGAACAATCAGGGATTCAGCCGTGGTGTACGACCAGAACAATATTTTCGCGAAGATCCTCAGGGGGGAGCTTCCCTGCCACAAGGTCTACGAGACCGAGAAGGCGCTCGCCTTCATGGATATCATGCCGCGTGGGGACGGCCATGTTCTGGTCATTCCGAAGGTCGAGGCGCGCAACATCCTCGATGTCCAGCCGGATGACTTCGCCGACCTCGCCAGGGCCGTCCAGGTCGTGGCCAAGGGCGTGAAGGAGGCCTTCGACGCCGATGGGCTGACGATCCAGCAATTCAACGAGAGCGCCGGCGGGCAGGTGGTGTTCCATATCCACGTCCACGTGATCCCGCGCTTCGAGGGTGTTCCGCTGAAGCCTCATACGGGCCAGATGGAGGATCCGGAGAAGCTCGCGCGTTCGGCCGAGAAGATCCGCACGTTTCTCCGGCAATAGCCGCGGCCGTCAACGGTCGGAAGACCTGCCGCTTCGGGGCCGGCCTTCCCGACCGTGGTCCGTCACTGCCAGTCGAGAGAGCGCTCGACCGCCTTGCACCACCGGGCATAGAGGTTTTCGCGCCTGGCCTCCTCCAGGGAGGGGCGCCAACGCTTGTCGACGGCCCAATTCCGGACGAGTTCGTCCGTTCCGGCCCAGAACCCGGTGGCGAGGCCGGCCGCGTAAGCCGACCCGAGGGCGGTGGTCTCGATCACCTTGGGGCGAACCACCGGCACGTCGAGAATGTCGGCCTGGAATTGCATCAGAAGTTCGTTGACCACCATGCCGCCGTCCGTGCGCAGCTCTCTGACGGCGATGCCGGTGTCCTTGGTCATGGCGTCCAAGACCTCGCGGGTCTGGAACGCCGTTGCCTCCAAGGCCGCGCGGGCGATGTGGCCCTTGTTGGCATAGCGGGTCAGGCCGCCGATCATGCCACGGGCGCCGGCATTCCAGTGCGGCGCGTAGAGGCCCGAGAAGGCCGGCACGATGGTTACGCCGCCGTTGTCCTCGACACTGCGCGCCAGGGGCTCGATGTCGGTCGAGGCCTGGATAAGGCCGAGATTGTCCCGCAGCCACTGCACGAGGGCGCCCGCGATGGCGATGGAGCCTTCGAGGGCATAGACGGTCGGTCCTTGCCCGAACCGGTAGCCCACGGTGGTGAGCAGGCCGTATTTGGACGGATAGGGCTTCTCGCCGGTGTTCATCAGCATGAAGCAGCCGGTGCCGTAGGTGTTCTTGGCCTCGCCCGGCTGGAAGCAGGCCTGACCCACGAGCGCCGCCTGCTGGTCGCCCAGGATGCCGGCGATCGGCACCCCGGCGAGGACGCCCACGGCTTCCCCATAGACCTCGCTCGAGGACACGATGGTGGGCAGGCAGGCCCGCGGGATGTCGAACAGGGCCAGGATCTCGTCGTCCCAGGCGAGGCTCCGCAGGTCCATGAGCTGGGTGCGGCTCGCATTGGTCACGTCGGTGATGTGGCAACGGCCGCCCGTGAGGTTCCAGACAAGCCAGCTGTCCACGGTGCCGAACAGCACGTCCCCGGAAGCGGCCTTCTCCCGGGCGCCCGGCACATTGTCGAGGAGCCAGCGCAGCTTGAGGCCCGAGAAATAGCTCGTCAGGGGCAGGCCGGTCTTGGCCCGAAGGCGGTCATGCCCGCCGTCCCGGGCGAATTCCTCAACAATGGCATCAACACGCGTGTCCTGCCAGACGAGGGCGTTGTGCAGCGGCTTTCCCGTGTGCCGGTCCCAGATCAGCGTCGTCTCGCGCTGGTTGGTGATGCCAATGGCGGCGAGATCCTTGGGCGTCAGGCCCTGCTTTGCGAGAGCCGCGCCGATGACCTCCTGCGTGTTGCGCCAGATCTCGAGCGGGTCGTGCTCCACATGGCCCGCCTGCGGATAGATCTGCTCGTGCTCCTTCTGGGCGACGGACACGATGCTGCCCGCCCGGTCGAACACGATGAAGCGCGAACTGGTCGTGCCCTGATCGATGGCACCCACGTACTGAGCCATGGTTCCTCCCCGAAAGTGTCCCGCGGTCTTATTGCGCGGCGACCGGCGCCACGTTCCGTCCGGCGATATGGCCGTCGATCCGCTGCGAGGCGCCGGGCGGCACGTGCAGCCCGAGCTTCGAGCGGCGCCAGAGGATGTCCTCGGCGGTGCGGGCCCATTCGCGGCCGACAAGATAGTCGACTTCCGCGGCGGTCAGGCTGCCGCCGAAATCCTCGCCGAGATCGGCCATGGAGGCCGCGGAGCCCAGCAGTTCCTCGATCCGGGTGCCGTAGGCGCGCGCGAGCCGATGGGCAAGGGCTTCCGGCAGGAAGGGCCAGCGGGAGCGGACGGTGGCGAAGAAGCGGTCGAAATCCGCATCCGGCATGTCGCCGCCGGGCATCTTGGCGGTCTCGGTCCAGGCCGGCTTCATGGCAGGGAAATAGGGCTTCAACTCCTCGAGTGCATGCTCGGCGAGCTTGCGGAAGGTTGTGATCTTGCCGCCGAAGATCGACAGCACCGGCGCCTGGCCGGGTGCGCCGTCGAGGTCGAACACGTAGTCGCGGGTGACCGCGGAGGCGTTGGTGGAGCCGTCGTCGAAGAGCGGCCGCACGCCCGAATAGGTCCAAACCACGTCGGTGGGAGTGACCTCGCGCTTGAAGAAGTGGTTCACCACGTCGCAGAGGTATTGGATCTCGTTCTCGTCGATGGTGACCTTCTTGTCCGGGATCGACTCCACCGGGATGTCGGTGGTGCCGACCAGCGTGAACTTCTCCTGATAGGGGATCGCGAACACGATGCGCTTGTCGGTGTTCTGCAGGATGAAGGCTTCCTTGGTCTCGAAGAGCTTCGGCACCACGATGTGGCTGCCTTTCACGAGGCGCACGTTCTTCCGGGTGTTGAGCCCGAGCTTTGAGTTGAGCACGTCCGCCACAAAGGGGCCGCCGGCATTCACGAGGGCGCGGGCGCGCACTTCCGTCGTCTCGCCGGTCTGCGCGTTCTGGAGCGTGGCGACCCAGGTCTCGCCATCGCGCCGGGCGGAGATCAGCTTGGTGCGCACGCGGATGTCGGCCCCGCGCTCGAAGGCGTCCAGGGCGTTCAGCGCCACCATGCGGCTGTCCTCGACCCAGCAGTCGGAATAGACGAAGGCTGTGTCGAAGCCGGGCTTGAGGGCCTTGCCCGCCGGGTGCTTCGTCAGGTGGATGGTCTCGGTGCCGGGCAGTTTCTTGCGCGGCGCCAGGTGGTCGTAGAGGAAGAGGCCGATCCGCACGAACCAGGCCGGACGGATGCCCTTCTCGTGGGGCAGGATGAATCGCAGCGGCCAGATGATGTGGGGGGCCGAGTTGAGCAGGCGCTCGCGCTCGAACAGGGCCTCGCGCACCAGTCGGAACTCGTAGTATTCCAGGTAGCGCAGGCCGCCGTGGATCAGCTTGGTGCTGGCGGAGGAGGTGTAGCCGGCGAGGTCGCCCTGCTCGCAGAGAACCACCGAGAGGCCCCGGCCGACCGCATCGCGCGCGATGCCCGCGCCGTTGATGCCGCCGCCAACAATCAGAAGATCGGTCACTGTCGTCACGAAACGCGTCTTTCCTTGAATCCGGGCGTTCCCGGCTTCCTGCAGATGTTTCCTTTAGCCGACTAAGGCAAGGCTTTTCTAGCGGGATTCACCGTTCCTCGCCACGAGGAGGTTTAGCATGAAAGTCACGAAGGAGCAGAGGGCCATGGCGAAGCACGAGGCCACGACCGCCCTGTAGTCGCCCCACCAGGACCAGAGCGCCCCGAAGGCGAACGGAGTGGCGGCCATGGCGATCCTGACCGGCATGGAGATCATGCCCTGGATCACCCCGTAATTCTCCCGGCCGAACAGCTCGGGCGGCAGGAGGGCGCGCACGATCGTCATCATGCCGTTGGAGGCCCCGTAGAACGCCGCGAAAGCCATGATCAGCCAGGATCCAGCGGGAATGAAGGGCAGGAGCGCGAAGGCCAGGACGTTGAGGCCCATCGTGAGGATGCCGATCCCCTTCAGGCTCAGGGCCCGTTCCCCGAAACCGGTCAGGAACCGCGCGGCGACCTGGGCCGGGCCGACGATCGCGAAGGCCGCCACGGCGGCATCGAGGCTGAAGCCCTTCTCGACCAGCATCGGGATGAGATGGACCGGGATTCCGGTCGAGATCATGCCCTGCAGGACCGAGGTCACCACGAAGAACCAGAACGATGCGGAGGAGAGGACCCAGCGGGCATTCGAGGGAATGCCCGCGGCATGGGCGGGATGCGCGTGCCCGACGAGACCGGCGCCGCCCGGAATGCTGAGCGCCTCCAGCACGGCGCAAAGTCCGAGGTTCAGGGCGGCCAGAACCAGCAGGGCGCCGCGCCAGCCGTAAGCTTCGATCAGCAGATGGGTGAGGGGGATGAAGATCGTGCTGGCGAAGCCCGCCACCAGGGTCATGACGGTGATCCCGCGGCGGGTCATGAGGCCGAGATGGCCGGCCAGGACCGCGAAGGCCGGCTCGTAGAGCACCGCGCTCATGGCCGCCCCCAAGCCGAACCAGATCAGCATGAAGGCCGGATAGCTGGCGGTTTGCGACCAGAGCCCCAGAAGGATCGCGGCGAGCACCGAACCGCCGGTCATCACGGCCCGACCGTGCCCGAGATCGATGAGGCGTCCGACCGGCACCGAGAAGAGGGCGGAGGTGCCCAGTGCCAGCGAGAAGGCGGCGGTCAGGGCCGATTTCGACCAGCCGAGCTCCCGCTCCATGGGCTCGATGACGAGCGCGAAGGCATAGAAGATCGTCCCGTAGGAGATCGTGACGGCGATGGAGAGCGCCGAGACGAAGCGCCAGGGCATGCGGGCGGGAGAGGACATGGCGACCGTGAGACAATTGTCCGAAGGGAGGACGATCTTTGCCTTATGTCACTGGAGGTGGTTGACGAACAGGCTTTTAGCGCTCATATGCACAACACGGCGTCAGCGCTCCGCCCCGGAGCCGCTTGAGCGGGACTGCGTGACGGATATTCGCCTCGAGGCGAAGGCCCGGTCCCCTTCTTCAATCGCTTCAATCGCACGACGGCCCCATCACGCGGGTTGTCGCCTTGAGCCCGACAACGCCCTTTCCTTGGACGATCAAGCCTTTGGGCTCCCAGTATCTGTTCGAAAGACATCCCCACTTTGACTCTTTTCTCCGATTTCGGATTGGCCCAGCCGATCCTGAAGGCGCTGGTCGCCGAGGGCTATGAGAAGCCCACCCCGATCCAGGCCCAGACCATTCCCCTTGCGCTCGAAGGCCGCGACGTCTGCGGCATCGCGCAGACCGGAACCGGCAAGACGGCGGCCTTCGCGCTGCCGATCCTGCACCGCCTCGCCCAGAATCCGCGTCCGAAGGCTCCGAAGACCTGCCGGGTGCTGGTGCTGAGCCCGACCCGCGAACTCGCCGGCCAGATCGCCGACAGCTTCCGGGTCTACGGGCGCAATCTCCGCCTCTCGACCTCGGTCGTTTTCGGCGGCGTGACCATCGGCAAGCAGGAGCGCGAGCTCTCGGGCGGCGTCGACGTGCTCGTCGCCACTCCCGGCCGTCTCCTCGACCTCATCGACCGCAAGTCGCTGACGCTGCGGGATGTGGAGATCCTCGTCCTCGACGAGGCCGACCAGATGCTCGATCTCGGCTTCATCCACGCCCTCAAGCGCATCGTGAAGATGCTGCCGTCCAAGCGCCAGAGCCTGTTCTTCTCGGCCACGATGCCGAAGACGATCTCGTCGCTGGCGGACGATTTCCTGCGCGATCCGGCGAAGGTCGCCGTCACTCCGGTGGCGACGACGGCCGAGCGCGTCGAGCAGAGCATCATGTTCGTCTCGACCGGGCGCAAGCAGGCCCTGCTCGAAATCGTCCTCAAGGACGAGAGCATCGACCGCGTCCTCGTCTTCACCCGCACCAAGCACGGGGCCGACAAGGTCGTCCGCTCCCTCGACAAGGCCGGCATCGTCGGCGCCGCGATCCACGGCAACAAGTCCCAGCCGCAGCGCGAGCGCGCTCTCGCGGCCTTCCGGGACGGGAGCTGCCGGGTCCTGGTGGCGACCGATATCGCGGCCCGCGGCATCGACGTCGAGGGCGTGTCCCACGTCATCAACTTCGACCTGCCGAACGTGCCTGAATCCTACGTCCACCGCATCGGCCGCACCGCGCGCGCCGGGGCGACGGGCCTTGCGATCTCGTTCTGCAACGACGAGGAGCGGGCCTACCTGAAGGACATCGAGAAGCTGACCCGCCTGAAGGTGCCGGTCGCCGACCTGCCGGAAGGCTTCTCGGCCGGCCCGGTCGGAGGCGAGGCTCCCGAGCCCCGTCGCGAGCAGACCCAACGCGGCCGTCCCGCACCCCATGCCCGCGGCCATCAGGGCCACGGCCAGCCGCGGAACGCCGATCCGAACGCAGATCGCGGTCCGAAGCGCCGCCGCGGCCGCGGCGGGAAGCCTGCCGGGCAGCAGACGGAGAACCGTCAGCAGCCGCAGGCCGCCCATGCCAAGTCGGCTCCCAAGGCCGCGCCGAAGCCGGCGCACCGTCGGCCCGAGGGCGGCCGCAACGACGGCATGCAGGTCGCCTGGCTCGACAAGGCGCCCCGGCGTCGCTGATATCGCTGACTGAAAACTGAAAAAGGCGCCTTCGGGCGCCTTTTCTTTTGCATGTTTTCTCTGCCGTCATTCCGGGACAGCCCGCGGGGCTGGGCCCGGAACCCATAGCCGCGGTCGATACAGGACGAGGCGGAAATCTCACCGCACTTTTTGAGCCCTTGGCGTTTATGGGTTCCGGGCTCTCGCTTCGCTCACCCCGGAATGACGGTGGAGGCGTCCGATCACTGCCCCACCTGCAATAAACTCTTCTCCAGCATGACGTGCACGCCCTTGTTGCCGTTGACTACCTGCGTGATCCGCAGGTCTGCTGCGAGGCTGCACAGGGCATAGGCCTCGGCCTTCGAGATGCCCGTGCGGGAAGCGATCAGGTCGATCATGTCCCGCAGCGCGATCACGACGCATTGGTCGAGGTCGGGATCGAACGCCATGGTCATGATGTGCGTCGGCGTCTCGGCCATGGGCCAGGTCAGTCGCATGTCCTCGCGCAGGTGCAGCTCGAAGGTGCCGATCAGCCCTGTCTCGATCGCCGTGACGCAGACCTCGCCGTCGCCCTGGACTCCGTGCCCGTCGCCGACGGAGAACAGCGCCCCATCCACATGGATCGGCAGGTAGAGCGTGGTCCCCGCAACCAACTCCTTGTTGTCGAGATTGCCGCCGTTGCGGCGCGGCGGCAGGGTGCTCAAGCTGCCCCAGGCGGCGGGCGGCGCCACGGCCATCACACCGAAGAAGGGCTTCAGGGGGAGTTGCAGGCCCCAGGGCAGGCGGCCCGTCATCCGCTCGCGGTCGAGCGGAATATGCATCAGGTGCATCTCGTCGAAATCGTCGGGCAGCGCACCCTTCAGCGGCGCCACATAGGTGAAACCCCAATCGTAGTGGAGGTCGATGGCCTTGATGCGGACCTCGAGGACCTGGCCGGCCTTCGCGCCTCGGACCTCGACGGGGCCCGTGCAGATATGGCCCGGCAGCTTCGGCTTGTGCGCCGCCTGGATGGCCGACAGCGCCTCCGGAACCACGAGGGGCGCCTTCGGCATCACCTCGGGGCCGCCGGACACGGTGGAGATCGTGACGGTGTCGCCGGACTCGACCGTCAGGAGTGGCGCGAGGCCAGCATCGAAATAGCCCCAGTGAACGGTGTCCGGGGAAGCATCAAGTCGGTATTCGGCCACGGGGTTCCCTTACGCGTGAGCGGCCAGTGCGGGTGCTCCGCACCGGCATGACAGTCCCGATGTGTCGCATTCCCTTGGGACAAGGGCAACAGGCGGAGGGATCGCTCACCACGCCGCAAACGACGTGAGGTCGCGGCGTAGGGGCGTCCAGGTCTGGATCAGGCGGGGTTCGCGCAGCAGATCCGGCAGCCTTTCCCAATAGGCCTTGCGGTAATCGCGGTGCATCTGGACCTGCACCACGTCCTCGAGGTCGGCCCAGGTCTCGTAGATCATGAACCGGCTCGGATCTTCGGGATCCTGATGGAGGACTGCGTTGATGAAGGTGGACTCGTGCCGCATGGCGTCGAGCACCGGCGTCAGCAGGTCGAGGAACTCCGCCTCGCAGCCGGGCTTGAGGACCAGCGTCACGATGAAGGTGACGTCCTTCGTCCGGCTGCCGCTTCTCTCGTCCGGTCCGAGTTTGTGATCGATCTTCATGGGCCTCTCCTCTATCTGCGGAGGCATGCAGGATGGCCGCCGGCGGGGCGGAAGGACATTACGCGGCAGGTAATGACCCGCTTCCCGGGAAAGGCAGCAATGCCGCCTTGGCCGCTCGGTCCGGTCCGAAAGGTGGCGCGGCGCGCCGATCCTGCAAAGTTTGGTCCTTCCTCCTGAAGAGACACCTCTTTAAATTGGGAGGGTTCAAGCGGCATCGAGCATCCGTCGCCGCTTCCTTGGGGTCCTTTCCATCTTTCGCTGGAGACGTCCGATCATGTGCGAACACTGCTCCACCCAATCCCCGTCGCGCCTCTCCCGGAGAGGGCTCCTCTTTGCCGGTGCTGGCGCAGCTCTTGCCTCCGGCCTCGGGTTCGGCGGCGCTCCGGCCTTTGCGCAGAACGCGCCCCAGAACGCGATCAGCGGCGAGGCCGCCCTGAAGCGCATCCTGGACGGCAATGCCCGCTACGTGGCGAACACGCCGGAACAGAAGGATTTCTCGGCCGGCCGGGCGGCCCGCGCCCAGTCCCAGCACCCGATCGCCGCGATCGTCGGCTGCGCGGATTCCCGCGTCGCGCCGGAATTCGCCTTCGATCAGGGACCGGGCGACCTGTTCGTGGTCCGGGTCGCCGGCAACTTCGTCAATGACGATGGCCTCGCCAGCCTCGAATTCGGAACCCAGTTCCTCGGCGCACCCCTCATCATGGTTCTGGGCCACACCAGCTGCGGCGCGATTGCGGCCGCCATACGCGTCGTCAACGAGGGTCTGCAGCTGCCGGGACATCTGCCCGAGATGATCGGCGCCCTGAAGCCCGCGGTGGAATGGGCGAAGAAAGAGAATGCGGGGGATCTCCTCGCCGCGGCGACAACCGCCAATGTCCGGCTCAACGTCGAACGCCTGAAGAACGCGGGCCCGATCCTGAGCAGCCGCGTCGCCGAGCAGAAGCTGCTCGTCGTGGGCGGCGTCTACAACCTCGCCACGGGCAGGATCGACCTCGTCTGACGGATACCTACCACAGCGACTTTCGCGTTCGCGGCCGTCCCGAAAGAGGCGGCTGCGTTCGCTCGTCGTAGGTTGCCAACGGCGTCAGTGATACGGGTCCGCCGCGTCGCGCAGGCCGTCGCCCATGAAATTGAAGGCCAGCACCACGATGATCACCGGGACGATGGGGAAGAGCAGCCAGGGATGAAGCTGCACGGCGGCGAGGTTCTGCGCTTCGTTGAGCAGGACGCCCCAGCTCGTCACCGGCGGACGCAGTCCCAGTCCCAGGAAGGAGAGGGCGGTCTCGCCGAGGATCATCGACGGGATCGACAGCGTCGCCGAGGCGATCAGGTGGCTCATGAAGTTGGGGATGAGATGGCGCGCGATGATGCGCTGCTTCGAGGCGCCCATGAGTTCCGCCGCCTTCACGAAATCCTCCTCGCGCAGGGACAGGAGCTTGGAGCGCACCGCGCGGGCGAGGCCCGGCCAGTCGAGGAGCCCCAGAATGATCGTGATGCCGAAGAAGACGAGGATCGGGCTCCAATTGGGTGGCAGGGCCGCCGAGAGGGCGAGCCACAGGGGCAGCTCCGGAAGGGATCGGAGGATCTCGATCATCCGCTGGATCACATGGTCCACCCAGCCGCCGAGATAGCCGGCCAGTCCGCCGAAGAACAATCCGAGCGTGAAGGAGACGGCGATGCCGACGACCCCGATGGTGAGCGAGATGCGCGCCCCGTAGATGATGCGCGAGAGCAGGTCGCGCCCGAGCCGGTCCGTGCCGAGAACGAACATCGTGCCGTTCACGGGGGGGCAGACCAGATGGACGTTCGCGGCCACGAGGCCCCAGAAATTGTAGGCGTCGCCACGGCAGAAGAAGCGGATCGGCTCCGGGCTCGCCCTGTCGACCGTGTAGACCCGCTGGAAGCGCTCGAGGTTGAAACTCTGCCGATAGGGATAGACGAAGGGGCCGACGAAGCGTCCCTCGTGCATGAGGTGGATGGCCTGCGGCGGCGCGTAGATGAAGTCGCCGTTGCGCTTGGTCTGGTTGTAGGGCGCGATCACCTCGACGAAAGGCACGATCAGATAGAAGACGAGCAGGATGAAGGCGGCGGCCACCGCCACCTTGTGGCGGCGGAACTTCCACCACATGAGCCGCCAGGACGACGCGCGGTAGAAGCTCTCGCTCTCCGCTCCGACAGGCTCCGTCGCGCCGGGATCGAAGGGCGCAGGATCGACGTAGTGGCGCTTGCTGGACATGACGGTGTTCATCGGCCCCCTCCCAGACGGATGCGGGGATCGAGCATGGCCAGCAGCAGGTCGGAGATCAGCATGCCGATCACCGTCAGCACCGCCACGAACATGAGGATGAAGCCGGCCAGGAACTGGTCCTGGCTCTTGAGGGCGCTGAGAAGGATCGGCCCGACAGTCGGCAGGCTGAGAACCAGGGACACGAGGACGGAGCCCGAGATCAGATGCGGCAACAGGTTGCCGATATCGGCGATGAACGGGTTGAGCGACATGCGGAAGGGATATTTCAGCAGCGCCCTATTGGGTCCGAGGCCCTTCGCCTTCGCGGTCACGTAGTATTGCTTGCCGAGCTCGTCGAGGAGGTTGGCGCGCATGCGCCGGATCATGGCGGCCGTGCCGGCGAGGCCGATCACGAGGGTCGGCACGATCAGATGCGAGAGCAGGGACTTGATCTTGTCCCAGGTCCAGGGCTCGCCCGCATATTGCGCGTCGTAGAGGCCGCCGATCGAGACGCCGAACCAGCGGTTCATGTAGTAGAGCAGGATCAGCGCCAGCAGGAAGCTCGGCGTCGCCAGCCCGATATAGCCGATAAAGGTGGCGATGTAGTCGCCCACCGAGTATTGGCGCGTCGCGGAATAGATCGCGATCGGGATCGACACGATGTGGATGAAGATGACCACCGCCAGATTGACGAGCAGGGTCAGCCACAGGGCGTCGCCCACCACCTCCACCACCGGCTTGTCGAACTCGAACGACCAGCCCCAATCGCCCTGCAGCAGGCCGGAAAAGCCGTTGGGTCCCGGCATCAGGCCGATCCAGACCAGGTACTGCTCCCAGGCCGGCCTATCGAGGCCGTATTGCTTGATGAGGAATTCGGCCTTGGCGATGGAGGCGGATTCCCCCTGCGCCCGCAGCTCGGCGATCTGGTTGGTCAGGAAGTCGCCGGGCGGCAGCTTGATGATGAAGAACACCAGGGCCGAGATGATCAGTAGCGTCACGACCATCGTGACCAGGCGACGCAACAGGAAACGGATCATCGGCGGGCCTCTTTGCCGGCAGCTTTGTTCCAGTAGATCTCATCCGGCCGATAGATTCCAATCATGGCGGTCGGCTCGAAGCTGTAAAGCGCCTTTTCGGGCAGTCCCAGGAGGCCGTTGCGCATCACGATGGGCTGAAGGGCACCCGCGACCGTGCCGATCACCCACTGGTTCTCGGCGTGATTGCGCAGCATCTCGCGCCAGACGTCCGCCTGAACCGTCCGGTTGCCGGTGTTCATCCAGGTGGAATAGAGCTCGAGGAGACGCTTGGCTTCGGGGATGTCCACGGCCTCGCCGTTCTTGCCCTTCGTCTCCACGTATTGCCCCCATTTCGGCCAGGCATAGTTGTCCTGCCGCATCGGAGCGAACTCGGTCGGCGGCATGATGGCGGTCGGGATGGCGTTGTCGAAGCCTTGGGCCGCGACCATGACCGTGAGGCCCGCGAAGGAGCGGTTGCGCAGCACCGTGCGGTCCTGCGGCTTGACGAAGAGCCGCACGCCGATCTCGCGCCAGAACTCGCTGATCAGCGTCAATCCGTCGACCACGAGAGTGCTCTCGCCGTCGGTCTCGACGATGATCTCCAGCTCGCGCCCGTCGGGCAGGAGGCGGATGCCGGCCCCGTTGCGTTCGGTGAGGCCGATCTCGTCGAGAAGGCGGGAGGCTTCGTCGGGATTGTAGGCCGCGTTGAGCGTGCGCAGCTCGGGCGCGAACAGCGGGCTCTCGGCCACCACGGTGTTGTTGCCTTCGGTCCCGAGGCCGAAGAGAAGCGCGTTGTTCAGGGTCTTGCGGTCGATGCCGAGCGACAGCGCCTTGCGGAAGCGCAAGTCGCGGTTGAGCTTGCGCCAGACCGGGTCCGTGGTGTTGAGGTTCGGGTAGAGCGCCAGCTCCGTGCCGCGGGCATAGGGCCAGAGCAGCGTCCTGTAGCCCTTGGCCTTCTCGCCCTCCTTCAGGATCGGCACGTCGCTCATCATCAGGCCGCGGAAGAGAAGGTCGATCTCGCCCGCATTGGCCTTGGCGGCGAAGAGGCCGCCGGCCGACACGTCCATGATCATCCGGTCGACGTAAGGAAGCTGCTGCCCCTTGTGGTCGACGCGGTGGTAGTAGGGATTGCGCTCGAAGACGAAGCGGGTCGCCGGGGCGGTGTTGGTGATGCGCCACGGCATCAGGGTCGGCAGGTCCGGGTTCGTCTGCTCCTTCATGTCGTCGAGGCGGTTGTGAAGGGCGGCCCAGTTCTTGAGCTTGTTCTTCTTGGCCTGCTCCTCGAGCGCCGCCTTGTCGGCATATTTCGCATGGAAGCGCTTCAGATAGGCGGAGGCCCGATAGATTCCCGGATCGAGCGGACCGGCGAGCTGCGGCAGGAAACGGGGATTCGGCTTGTCCCAGGTGTAGCGCATGGTGCGCTCGTCGAGCATCTCGAAGCGCGGGAGATTTCCGTCGACCATCATGAATTCGGGCGGGCCGGCTGGGGAGAGATCCGGGTTCTGGGCCACGTCCTCCCAGTAATAGCGGAAGTCCTCGGTCGTGAAGGGCGCCCCGTCCGACCAGCGATGGCCCGCCCGGAGCGTGAAGGTGAAGATCCGGTCGTCCTCGTTGTCGATTTTCTCCAGGAGGTCCGGCTGGAGCTGCAGGCTCCGGTCGTAGCCGACGAGCCGCGTATAGGCCCAGGTCGAGATGTAGCGGATGTCGCGGGCGCGGGACACGAGGGTGACGACGTCGCCCCCGTATTGTCCGCCCGCCGGGTTCACCACGATCGGGGTCTGCGGAATCCGCTCCGCCACGGGCGGAAGCTCTTTCTTGGCAACCTTCTCGGCGAAGAACGGAGGCTCCACATAGGTCTGCGCAAAGGCCGGAAAAGTCAGTAGGCCGAAGGCGGCGGCGAGATGAAGTGTCGTTCGTATGCTCGTGAACATCACGCGGCCTCCCGAGCTCTGTGGCTTCCCAGACGAACCTTGTGGCCCGGCTCGACTTCCTTCATGACCCCCGGCTCGCCCTCGAGGAGGCGGAAGGGTTCGGGCCAGTCGGACGGATTGGAGAAGCGGTCTGCCCGCAGCTTGTCGAAATCGAGCGGGCGGTCGATATCCGGGTCCGGAACGGCGGCGAGGAGCGCCTGCGTATAGGGATGCATCGGATTGCGGAACAGGGAGGTCTTCGGGGCCTCCTCGACGATGTAGCCGCGGCACATGACGGCGATCGTGTCGGCGATGTAGTCCACCACCGCGAGATTGTGCGACACGAACAGGTACGACAGCCCTAGAGCAGCCTGCAGGTCCTTCAGCAGATTGAGAACCTGCGCCTGAACCGACACGTCGAGGGCCGAGACCGGCTCGTCGCAGAGTAGAACCCGCGGCTCGAGCGCGAGCGCCCGCGCGATGCCGAGGCGCTGGCGCTGGCCGCCCGAGAAGGAATGCGGGTAGCGCCTTAAGGAGCGCTGATCGAGCCCCACCATCTCGAGGAGCTGCTTCACGCGCTCGTACCGCTCGTCGGGCGTGCCGATGCTGTGGATGCGCAGGGGTTCGGTCAGGAGCTCGTACACCGTCATGCGCGGGTTGAGCGACGAGAACGGATCCTGGAAGATGAACTGAACCGAGCGGCGATAGGCGGTGAGCTCGTCGCCTTCGAGCTCGAACACGTTGCGCGGCCCGCTGCCGTCGTCGAACAGCACCCGTCCGGCGTCGGGCGCCATGGCGCGCATGATCATCTTGGAAACGGTGGTCTTGCCGCAGCCGGATTCGCCGACGAGGCCCAGGGTCTTGCCGGCCGGAAGCAAGAGGTTCACGTCGTTGACGGCGCGGACGGTGCGCGTCTTGCCGGAAAACCATCCGGACCGAAGAGTGAAGCACTTCCTCAGGCTCTCGGCCTTGAGGATCGGCCCCTTCGGCTGCGGCCGCCGGGGCACATCCGTGTTGGCGAGGATGGAGCTCTTCACCTCGCGGATCGGCGTCAACCGCTCATTCTCGCCCATGGCGAAGCGCGGGACAGCGCGCATGAGAGCCTGGAGATAGGGATGCTGGGCCTTGCGGAAGATCTCCTCGCGCAACCCGGCCTCCATCACGCGGCCGCGATACATCACCACCACCTCGTCGGCGACGTTCGCCACCACGCCGAGATCGTGGGTGATGAGCAGGACCGACATGCCGGTCTCGGCCTGGAGTTCCTTGATCAGGTCGAGGATCTGGGCCTGCGTCGTCACGTCGAGGGCGGTCGTCGGCTCGTCGGCGACGAGCAGGGCAGGGCGCGTGATCAGCGCCATGGCGATCATGGCGCGCTGGCGCAGGCCTCCCGACAGCTCGAACGGATAGGTGCGCAGAGCCCGCTTGGGATCCTGGAACCCGACGCGGGCGAGCACCTCCATCGTGCGCTTGTCCGCTTCGGCCTGGCTCACCCGGGCGTGAATCATCAGAGCTTCGGAGATCTGGTCGCCGATGGTGTGGAGCGGCGACAGAGAGGTCATCGGCTCCTGGAAGATCATGGCGATGCGCCCGCCGCGCAGGGCATGCATGGCGTCGCTCTCCGGCCCGAGCTCGGCGATGTCGACCGCCACGCCCGTGGCCGGATCGTTGAAGATGACGGACCCGGCGGAGATGCGGGCCTTCTTCGACAGGATCTGGAGAAAGGCCTGGGCCGTCACCGATTTGCCGGAGCCGGATTCGCCCACCAGCGCGACCGTCCTGCCCTTCGGGATGTCGAAGGTCAGGCCGTCGACCGCCCGGAAATCTCCGGAATCGGCCTTGAAGTCGACGGTCAGCTGACGGACCGACAGGAGCGGCGTGTCCATGGGCTCCTCCAGAGGCGGTTTCGAGCATAACGCTTCATGGCTCGGCCGCGATCCTGATTTCGTTACGAAATAACCGATTTATCCGCAAGAAGCGGATATTCCGGTCGGCGAGAAAGGCGATCAGCTGCTCACAGAAGAACCATACGGCCTCGTCGTGAACCTTGTGATGGGTCAGAATTCCGATCGGCTCGGCCGCATCCGCGGCACCGCCGACCCTCCGGTGGATGGCAGCCGCCAAGGCCGCCACGATCCCCTCCGGCGCGACGAGGCTTCCCGTGCCGTGCCAATCGATCGGGTCGATATGGGTGTTGATCTGGACCAGGTCCTTGACAGGCCGATGACGGTCCCTGTCCGTGAAGGTCGAGAGGGCATTGTAGCCGAGATCGGGTAGGAACGGCGCGAGACCGGGCGCGATCCGGTTCCAGGGCGGGACGAAGACGGACAGGAGCTTCGCGCCCAGGGCGGCTTGCGCCACAATAAGCGCATTCCCGGCCTCGTCCGCCATGGCCTCGAGCGGGCGATGGTCACCGAACTCCGCCTTCTTCTCGCCCGGCGGGGCGTGATTGGCGTGGCGCCAGCCATGGACGAGGGCGAAGGCGCCGTCCTCTTCCCGGAGGCGGTCCGCGAGCGATGGCTCGATTTTGCCCGGGATGGCCGCGAGTCCGATGCCCGCCTCGTGACGCCGGGTGAGGCGGAGCAGGCGGTCGAGGGCCGGCGTATGGGCCACCGCGTCGTCGTCACGCCACCAGAACCGGATCGCGCAGCCGGAATCCTCCGCGCGGTCCAAGGCCTCGCGGACGGGAGACCAGTCGATGGTTCGATGGAGGGCGGGCCTTGCGCGGACGAGGTCCTCGGCGATGGCGACGCTCCTGCGGGCCCCGTCGAGGGCCGGATGCGCAAGTGACGACGGCGGGAGGACCAGGGCCTCGCGGATCGCCTCGATCAGGCGCGGCGGCGAGAGAGCGGCCTCGGGCACGATCCGGGCGAGGCCGAGGGCCCTCAGCCGCTCGGCGCGCAGGCGCTGCTCCGTCTCGTGGCCCGCCTCGAAGGGAACGAAGACCGGCCTCACGCCCGAGCGCAGGATGTCCACGACCGTGTTGTAGCCGGCCTGGCTCACGGAGACCTCCGCCTGCGAGAGCAGGACACGGAAGTCGGGCCGCGCCCGCTCCACTGTCGCATGAGGCGGCGCCCCATTCGCAAGCGCGCGGAAATCGATTTCCGCCACGCCGCGTCCGATCAGGATGCGCCATGGGCGTTCGGGGAATTTGCGCGATGCGTCGACGGCGGCGCGGTACAGGGGCAGGCTCGCGGCGCTCGAGCCGCCGGAGACGACGATGCCGTGGCGCGACGAGGCTGCGATGGGGCGGGCGTCCGCGTCCACGTAGCCGGTATATCGCAGGAAGGGCGTGAGGCTTTCCTCGACGGGCCATGAGGCTTCGAGCGGCGCCAGCCGCGGATCGCCGTGGACCAGCACGGCATCGTAGAACGCCACGATCCGGGCATGGGCCTGAGCAATGCGCTCCGGCCTGGAAGGCGCTACGAGGATGTCGCGGATCGAGGACAGGACGAGCGGGCGGGGTCGCGCCGCATGCGCGGCTTCGAGAGCCGCCGTGAACTCGTCGGCGAGAACCCGGCGTCCGAACGGGAAGAGTTCGGTGACGAGAAGATCGGGGCGTATCGTTCGGACGAGGTCGGCGAGCGTCTCGCGGCGGCGGGTCAGACATGCGTCGCCGACAGGGGCGCCGGCCTCGTCGAGCAGGGTCCTGAAATCCGTGCCGGTCGTCCGCACGGGCGGGAGCTGCACGAGGGCGACGTCGTCGAAATCCGGGAGGGCAACGGGGCTCCCGCCCGACACGAGGGTCGTGGCATGGCCGGCGCGCGCGAAGGCGCGCGCCAGGGCCGCCGCCCGGGTCAGGTGCCCGGCGCCGAGCAGATGCGTGACGATGATCAGAACGCGCAACCCTATGCTCCGATGTCGCCCACGAGGGAATGGAGCGCAGTGTGCAGCCGCGCGGCGGCGCGGTCGAGGCCTCTCTCATGGATGATGAAGCGACGAGCCGCGGTGGCGTAGCGCCGCCGCCGCTCGGGATCGGCGAGGAGGGCTGCGACCGCCTGGGCAAAGGCATCCACATCGCCGGGCGGCGTCAGCAGGCCCGTCGCGCCGTCGTCGACCACGCTGGCGACGCCGCCATGGGCGCCCGCCACCACCGGGCAGCCGAAGAGCTGCGCCTCGAGCAGGACCATCCCATAGGCCTCGTTGACGGCGGGCCACGCGAAGAGGTCGGCACCCTCGTAAAGGGCGCGCAGGGCCGCCTTGCTCTCGACCTGGCCGTGAAAGCGCACGCGCTCTCCGAATGGCGCGAAGAGGCGCGAGATCTCGCCGCGCGCCTCGCCGTCGCCGACGATGTCGAGGGACCAGGCGCGGTGCCGCAACGCGGTCAGGGACGCCGCCAGGAGGCGGTAGGAGGCGAGCTTGTCGCCGTCGCGCATCATGGCGACCGTGAGGAGACGCGGCGCCTCGGTGCCGGTGGCGCGGGAAGGCGGCGTATCGGGCCATTCCGCCGGATCGAGAAAGGGTGGCAGGTCGACAAGGATCTGGCGGGCAGGCCTTGCCGCTTCCAGTGCCTCGCGGTCATGCGCCGTCATGACGAAGATTGCATCGGCGCGGTCGAGCGCCGCTTCCGCGCCTTCGTGGCTCAGCGTCCAGGGACCTCCCGCGCGCTTCGCGGCCCGCGATCCCTCGGCGATCGCGTAGGGGATGTTCAGAGCGTCGGCGACGCGCGGCCCGATCCAGTCCGGCGCCTTGTAGTAGACATGGTAGGTGAACCACAGGCGCGGCCGGTCCGCGCCCGGCAGGGAACGATAACGAGCGACGAGTCGGTCCGCTTCCGCCAGCGCATCCTGCCGGATCCTGGCCTGAACCTCCGGATGTCCGGCCTTGTCGAGGCTGCGCGATCCGCTTGCGAGAACGGGCGCGAAGCCGGCGCGTTCGAGGGCTTTCATGAGAAGCCGCGCCATCGTGCGGTCGCCGGACGGGGAGCGATGGTCCGGGCTCTTCAGCGGAGCATAGAAGGCAACGGGCCGGGGAGCGTTCACGCGGCCACCGGATCCTTCGAGCCGTACCTGCCCAAGGCCTTGAAGCGGATCTCCAGATCGTCGATGCCGCCCTCCATGGAGAAGTCGCGCCGCAGGCGCTCGAGGGCGGATTCGCCGAGGGCCCTGCGCCGCTCCGGCTCTCGGGCGAGGAGGTTGAGGGCGTTCGACAACGCCTCCCAGTCGCCGGGAGGGACGAGCTGCCCGTCGATGCCGTTGCGGATGAATTCCGGGATGCCGGCGAAGTCCGTCGCCAGGATCGCGAGCTTCTGGCTTGCCGCCTCCATGATGACGTTGGGCAAGCCGTCCCGGTCGCCCGAGGCGGCCTTCTTGGACGGCAGGACGAAGAGATCGGCCTGCTGCAGCAATGCCACGACGTCGGGCTGCGCCTTGGGGCCGAGGAAGGCGACCCTGTCGGCGATGCCGGCCTGCTGCGCCTTCGCCTTCAGGCTGTTGAGCAGGTCGCCGCCGCCCACATGGGCGAAGCGCCAGTGCAGGTCCGCCGGCAGCGCGGCGAGCGCCTGGATCAGATCGTCCAAGCCCTTCTTGGACACGGCCCTGCCGACGGAGACGATCCGCACCGGATCGGCCGGGTCGGAGCCGTCCCGCATCGGCCGCGTATCGGGCGGTGTGGGAAAACGCGAGAGGTCGAGCCCGTGATAGACGAGGGAGACGTGATCCGGCGCCGGGCTCAGGGCCTTCAGATTCTCGGCCCCGTGCGCCGTGCAGGTGACGCCCCAGCGCGCTTCCGCCAGCTTCTCGCGCTTCTCCCAGTCCGGGGTGGTCCAGATGTCCTTGGCATGGGCCGAGAAGGTCCAGGACCGGCCCGTCAGAAGGGCGGCGTAGCGGACGACGGAGGCCGGGGTGTGGAGGTAGTGGACGTGCAGGTGGCCGACCTCGGCCGGCAGCTCGTGCGCCATGACGAAGGCCTGGCCCAGCCGACGGACGCGGTTGGCGGTGAAATCCCGCTTGAGGTCGCGCCAGAAGGTCTTCATCAACCGTCCGAAACCTGTCTGCCGCAGGCTCCAGAGCGCGCCGCGCATGACGCGGATCGGCTCCTCGTAGAGGTATTCCGGCAGGTAGGTGACCCGCGCCCTAATCTTCCGGTTCATGGGGTGAACCGCCCGCTCGGTCGGATGCCGGAGCGACCAGATCTCGAGCGCGATGCCGCGCTCCTCGAGGGCGAGGATCTCCTGGGCGATGAAGGTCTCGGACAGGCGCGGATAGCCTTTGACGGTGATGGCGATCCGCCGTGCGGCAGGCAAAGGAAGCATCCTGATCGTTACTCGGCCGCCTGATGATAGGGAGCAAAAGCGGTGGCGGTCTCCGTCAGAGCCTTAAGCCGCTCCTGCACCCGGTCAAGCCCGTCGAGCAGGCCGGGAATCACCACCTCGGAAGGGCGCGGCTGCGAGGACAGGCTGCGCAGGGCCGCCGCCATGCGCTCGGGCGTGCGAGGAGCCTCGTAGTCGCTCAGCATGCGCACGAGGCCGAGCCGCTCGGCTTCCACCGCGCGAATATATTGTTCGAGCCGCGGGCGCGTGCGCGGCACGATGAGCGTGCGCTTGTCGAAGGACAGCACCTCGCAGAACGTGTTGTAGCCGCCCATGGCCACGATGGCCTCGGCCTTCTGCATCAGGCGCTCGATCTTGGTGTCGAAGGAGAGCACGTCGAGCTTCGGCTGCCGGGCGATGCGCTCCACGAACGAACTGCGCTTGTCCCGGTCGATGAAGGGGCCGAACAGGACCAAGGCCGGCATTTCGATCGTGGGATCCGCCTCGTAGGCCGAAATGACCCAGTCGATCAGGTCGTCGCCATCGCCGCCGCCGCCGGTGGTGACGAGGATGAAGGGCTGCTTCGTGATCTTCGGATAGCGGTTCAGGGAAGGGGTCGGCGGAATCTCGCGGCGCAGATAGCCCGTATAGGTGATCCGATTCTCCACCTCCGGCGAAAGCCCGAGGGCCGCGAGAGGCTGATAGACGTCGCGCAGGCCATAGACCCAGATCTCGTCGTAGTAGCGGATCAGGGCCTCCTTGGCGTCCTTGCGCTCCCATTCCGGGACCAGGAGGGCGGGCTCGTCCATCACGTCCCGGATCCCGAGAACGAGGCGGCAGCCGGAGCCTTGCAGATAATCCAGGGCCGGCAGCACCTCGCCACGAAAGCCCGTCGGCTCCTTGTCGACGATGAACACGTCCGGCTGGAAGGATTTCGCCGCCTGGAGGATCAGCGACTGGCGCAGCCGCACGGCCTCGTCCAGGCTTACGTTCAGGTTGAGACAGCGGTAATCCCCGTCGGGAAGCTTTGTCACGCCCGGGATGCGGATGTAGTCGACGCCGCTGCCGAACTCGAAATTGCCGATGACCGGCGAGCCCGAGATGATGACGACCGAGGTCTCCGGCTCCCGCTCGACGACGGCGTTCGCGATCGCCCGCGACCGGCGCAGATGGCCCAGGCCGAAAGTGTCGTGGCTGTAGATCAGGACGCGCGTGCCGGAGCCGCGCCCTGACGAAGCCTTCGTGGTGGTCGATGCCATCTTCACATCCATGACCAGGTCCGCCGAGCGGGCGCCCCTCGATGAAAGGGTTTCAGTTGACGTTAGGACACTACTCTCTACCGTTGCAATAGCCCCAGGCAAAGTACCTATGGCGTAACTGTAAAACGGAAAGAGGTGTCGACCCGTGCCCTGGAGATGGTATCCTTTGCCTAATGGATAAGAGCCTCTTCCGTTATATCTGGAAGCATTCGAAGCGCGATCAGCTGATCGTCTGCGGCGTCGTCCTTGCTTCCCAACCGTTCTACTTCATGTCCCTCGATCTGCCTCGCCAGATCGTGAATGAGGCGATTCAAGGAGAGGCCTTCCGCGAGGGAAATACGACGGCTCCCTTCCTCAAGCTGAGCTTCGACCTGCCGTCATGGCTCGGAGGCGGCTCGCTTCAGCTTTTCGAAGGCTTCCAGCTCAGCCGCATCGGCCTGCTCTTCGCGCTCTCGGGCCTGTTCCTGTTCTTCGTCATCATCAATGGCGGGTTCAAGTACTGGATCAACGTCGCCAAGGGCATCCTGGGCGAACGCATGCTGCGGCGCCTGCGCTTCGATCTCTTCACCATGGTGCTGCGCTTCACGCCCGAAGCCCTTCGCACCGTGAAGTCGTCGGAGACCGCCACGATCATCAAGGACGAGGTCGAGCCGATCGGCGGGTTCATCGGCGATGCGTTCATCACGCCGGTCTTTCTCACCATGCAGGCGGTGACGGCCCTGTTCTTCATCATGGTGCAGAACGTCTGGCTCGGCCTGCTGGCCTTGGGCGTCGTGGCGATCCAGCTCGTCATCATCCCGCGCCTGCGGCGGGAGCTTCTGCGCCTGGGACGGGAGCGCCAGCTCGCATCCCGCGAACTGGCCGGGCGCGTCGGCGAGATCCTCGACGGCATCGAGGTCGTGCACGTGCACAACGCCTATGGCTGGGAGAGGGCGGAGATCGGCAATCGCCTCTACAAGCTCTTCGACATCCGGGTGCAGATCTATAACCGGAAGTTCATCGTCAAATTCCTCAACA
>Ga0247820_10000384_pt1 | contig 23293 bp, 36 predicted proteins | sample 13C_Glucose_Day1_2_FD_192480 | JGI IMG/M metagenome (GOLD analysis project Ga0247820, IMG submission 192480) | Soil microbial communities from agricultural site in Penn Yan, New York, United States - 13C_Glucose_Day14 | ecosystem: Environmental > Terrestrial > Soil > Agricultural land | place...
CCCGCAAGGTCGTGTCGAGGTGAGCAGCCTCAGCACTGTCGCTTGGTGCAGCTGCACTCGGTCATAGGTCCCAGGCCAACCACAGCCTGGCCAACCTCAGCCGCATCCCGCTCAGCCTCTTCTTTGGTCCACCAGATCGCAGTACCAACCATCCAGGCTATGGGCTCGGCGTTGGACTTGGGGCCTGGGTGCGTTTCGCGGTAGCCGGCCAGGAACAACAGATAGTCGCTGTGGGTGCGCCGGTCTTCGAAGCCGGTGCTGTCTTTGCGCAGCTCCGCCTCGCCCAGGCCGAGCGGGTTGAGCCTGATGAACACATCGCGTGGGTCGATGTTGCTGGATCGGTTTTCTGTGGGCATGGGTATACCTCGCGGCGTACTATTCGCGGCCTTGAAATGGGAGGGGATATGCTCAATGACTATTTGAGGAGCCTGCTCAAGCCAGGGCTCTCAATCCAGAATGTGATTCTAGTTTTTTCCGTACTTTTCACTGCTGGTTTGGCCATTCGAACCTACTCGCTGAACAGCTCAGAGATTGCGAGCTGGGTTCAAGCCTTTGGTTCTATTGCTGCAATCTGGGGCGCGTTCGCGATCAGCAATGGGCAGGTCCGAAAGGCTGAGCAGGAGAGAAAGAAAGAAGCTGAACAGAGGCTTGCAGCCTGCTACGCGGTAATCCAGAGCGCTGCTGATCACAGCCATGCATTGAGCGAAATGATCAAGCAAAACCCGCCACATCCCGTGTTCAAGTATGGGTGGGAATCTGTCTTGGGCGAGCTATTTCAGGTTTCATTAAATTCCTTGAAGCAGATCCCTGCACATGAGCTCGGAAGCTACGAGTTGGTAGTTGCCTATCAAGGTATAACCGGCTCAGTGGCCAAAATCATTAGCCTAGTCTCAGACTTCAAAACACGAGACGCGTTTCTGGATTCAGAAGCTGGCCACCTGTATGGCGAGCTGCAAGGTCAGTGCGGCCTTATAGGGTTTCGCTGGACTAAGTTTAAAGAAGCCTCCGGTTTCAAAGAACCATGCACTACTTGAGCGGCCAGGTGTCCTCATGGTCAAGGAGACCTTGTCCTCTGAGAGGTGAAACCGCCGGATCGTCAGGCTGCTTCTAGCAGCGCTTCAATCACTCGTTGTGCAGCCAGTGGCGGTACCGCGTTCCCGGCCATATGCATGGTCAGGCGGTGGTTTTCCGGGCGCAGGGTGTCGGCCGGGAACGACATGGCGGCGAGCGCCTCGCTGGCGCTAAGCATCCGCATGCGGTCCCCGTCGACCAAGGCCCAACGGTCCAAGGTGGTGATGGTGCCGATCGGCCGGTTGATGTCGCGTCCGGTGGTGCCGGAGCCTTTGCCGTAGTAGGGCATGATGAAGCGGTCGCCGAAGCGCTGGCGCCCGTTGCGTACCCGGTCGAGCGTGGCCTGGGCACGGCCTGGTTTCTCGATCTGTGACCAGCGACCAGCGTCGAAGTCGAGGAAGCTGCTCGCCGGCACATGCCGCTCGCTCGGCAGTTGCAGCATGAGCGGCGCTTTACTGCGCGTCAGGACCATGAACAGGCGCACCCGGTGCTGCGGCACACCGAGGTCTGCGCAGTCGACAATGTGCGGCGCAGCCTGATACCCCAGCGCTTGAACAGCTTGCAACCAGGCCGGGTAGAGCACCCAGTCGGTGAACTCAGGCACGTTCTCGATCACTGCTGCCTGCGGCCGGTGGAATTCCAGAGCCGATACCGGCGCCCAGGCCGTCGAGCGCGATGCGTCATGCTCGGGGTTGCCCGACTTCTTGCCCCGGGCCTTTGCGTGCCCTTGGCAGCAGGGTGAGGCAAGCAAGATGTCGTGCTTAGGTACCTGCTCCCAGCGTGCCTGGTGCAGGTCCTGGCATACGTGCTGCGTTTCGGGGTGGTTGGCGCTGTGCCACTTCACGGCATCAGGCCAGTGGTTTGCCGCCCAGAGAACCTGGACGCCTGCGGCGCGCGCGCCGGTGCTCCATCCGCCGAGGCCGGCGAACAGGTCGATTGCTGTGGTCATAGTGTTGATCCCGGCGCTATATTGCCGGCTCCGCTTTCATGGAGTTGGTGACATGGTTCAGGAAATGCCTATCGAGTTCTTGGACTCGACCAACCTGGAGCTCTACGATTCGATCTCAATATCGGTAATAGAAACCGGCCAGGAAATTCTGCTGTGGGAAAGAGATTCACTTCCTAAGCCGCTCGGCAATGTGGTGCAAGACGAAGATCGTCTTCAGTTCCAGGCGAATACGGCTATATCAAATGAACAGATAGCGCTTATCAGTGCAAAGCTGCGAGAAAGGATCAGGTCGAGAGGATTTCATCACTCGATTACTGATCAGCTGAACCGCTGAAATCGCCCTCGCCGGGGAGGCGTTATCGTTGAGTAGGGTAAGGCGCCGCGTGGCGCTCGTGATTCTGGTGGGCTATGACTTCATGGGTTACTCGACCTGGTGGAGGTCGCCATGACACTGAAAAGCGATACCGAGGCCCTTGCCTCGATCGAGGAAGAGGCGGAAGCGATGCTGAAAAAGATCGGCCTGCCTGATGACCACCTCAAGAAGGACATGGTCATCTGCCTGCGCCAGATCATTGCGATTGCGCGCTACCGAAAAGGCCTGGGCGCCGACCCTGTCGTTGAATAGGGGAAGGCGCTGGAGAGCAGCGCCAGAGGTGGAATCATTGCTGTACCTGCGTACTTCTGAACGCTTCAGTGAGTTTGCTAGGAGAGGATCATGGATGCCGCTGTTGCAGGTTTGATTGGCGTGGCTATTGGCTCGGCAAGTTCTCTCATCACGGTATGGATACAAGCTCACTACCAGGCAAAGAGAGAACGAGCTAAGACAGTTCTGGATTTCGCAATTCGCCACCGGGCAGAGGCCTTTGAGTATGCGGATAAAATTGCTGGCCCGGTTGCGGTAACCCCGCTGGCTGCACACGTGCATTACCAACAAGGACTCCTGGATCTCATCGAATCCAACAATGTCACCGCCGAAACACTGGAAAAACTTCACAGCCAGAACGATGCCGTTGCGCAATCAATTCAGGAGGCAAAGCTGGCGAGGGCCGTGGAGAAAGCCAAGAAAAAGGTCCAAAAAGGCTAGCGACCCAGACCGTCTTGAATGGTGGCAATTCGGTTTGTGATGGGGTATTACAGTTGACCGGAATGAGGATGAGGATTTTCTGCTATGGATGATTTGGTGAAGGAGGTAATTCCTTTACTCCAATACTTAATTCCAGGTTTTTTGGCGGCTTGGATTTTCTATTCACTGACTGCCTTTAAGAGGCCGGACACATTCGGCCAGATCGTCCAAGCTCTGATTTTCACACTGATCATTCAAGCTTTGGTTTCCCTACTGGGATTCGTCTTCAAGCTTGTTGGTACACATTGGTTCACGATAGGTGATTGGGACGTTAAAGCCCGATCAGCGTGGTCCACGATTGTCGCAATTGCGCTTGGATTGGCGTCTTGCTATCTAGCCAATAGCGATAAACTGCACGTATGGCTTCGCGATAGAGGCATCACACGTCAAACGTCTTTCCCGTCCGAATGGTATAGCGCTTTTTCGACAAAGCCTCGATATGTCGTCCTTCACCTTGTGGACAATCGAAGGCTTTACGGCTGGCCCGCTGAATGGCCCTCCGAGCCTACGCAGGGCCAGTTTGTAATCGAAGGCCCATCCTGGATCGATGAGAAAGGCAACGAACAAGAAACCGGAGCAGAGCTTCTGGTGATTGATGCGTCCAAAGTACAATGGGTCGAGTTTTCCGAGAAAACATGGTGAGCCTATGACTAGCAAAGCTCCACAGAAACAGCCCTCTCAGAGGGTAATCGTCGTGAACAATCGCAATGGCGAACCACCGGTAGTTAAGAATATTCGCCCTCCAGCGCCGAAGGCTCCGCCTCCACCACCGAAATCCTAGGAGCCGGCAAGGACTGCTTGATGTGGAGGTTCGAGGATCCAATCCCCCGATCTACGCTAGCCGCTGGGCGGCAGATTGATTTGTTGCTGGTGCTGGCCGTGCTGGACGCGCGCGGTGATGCGTTTCATGCTGCTTTCTGCTGATTCCAGGCGCCGACAGCGGCAAAGATCTTGGCGGCCTCTGCCTCCTCGAGCGTTGTGTCGGTGGGTATGGCGATCCATCCGGCCGCCACCAGGTGATTAGGGTTGGCCGTGGCCCGCAGGTCGGTGTAGGTAACCTCGATAACGTCGGTCAGGTGCTCGGCCCGGTAGTTGCCCTGCGGCGCGACTTCAACCGACTTGTAGTATCGCTCGCCGAACTCCGTCCGGCACAGCACGCTCAAGTAGATCGTCCAGCGGTGCGGGATGTCGCACACGGCATCAACCACCTGGCGCACGCGGATCTGCTTGAGTTTCTTCCAGTTGAGCAGCACCTGCTGGCCGCTGGGGTCGATGTTCACCACGGCGGCGTGGTTGGCCGAGACCATGGCCCTGCAGGTGCGCTCTATCCGGGCACGCATGTTGTGCGGCTTGCGCTTGCTCATTGCATGCCGCCTTGCTTGCTCGACGCGCCTGCCTCCATCGCATCCACAAACCGCATGGCAGTCTGGTAGCTGTAGGCAAAGCCCTGCTTGGCGCCGGTGGCGATTTCGATCACATCCCAGATCTTGCCCTTGCCAGAGGCCTGATAGCGCGGGGCGCCTTTGCCTATCTTGGCGAAGGCCTCGTCACGGGCTTCCTGAGTGCGAGCCAGGAGCGCCTTGAGCGTGTCCACCTTCTCTTGGAAGGCCGGGTGCATTGTTGTCTGCATGGGGGATCCTCGGGTGGGTCAGGCGTGGAGCTCGAAGGCTTCGGCCTTGCGAACGATTCGAACTTGGGCGGTGCGGCGCTCCGGCGCGCGGCGATCGCGGCGCATGGGGTCGCTGTCGTTGATCACCGCGTGCATGGCGATGAGGCCGGCGAGGGCGATGCAGAGCGGGCTGATGATCTGGCGGCGCATAGCTTCGGCCACTGCGGCGGCCCGGCGGGCAACGCCCAGCTTCAACATGGCGTCGCCGATGCGCTTCTCGACACCGCTTTCGCTGATGCCGAAGTGCCTGGCGATTTCCTTGGTGGTGAAGCCCTGGGCTACATCGAGGATGCATTGCAATTCGCGAGGCGCCAGGCCTCGGCCGAGATGGCCTATCCATGCGCCGATAGTGATCGTGTCCATTTTTGATCTCGGTGTGGGCTGCATTGGTCGTGACGCTCGTTGCCGTCTACCTCCCGGACCAGGGGAGGGCGAACGTCACGACCAATTCAGCCGACTTAATGTAAATGGTGGTGCGCTTTAGGCGGTGTAAGGCACACGCTGGTGAGCCTTACGGTATTGCGCCCCGGCCTCGCTACTGGCGACAGGCCGGGGATGCTGCATCAGCGGTGATTCGTCATTACGGGCGGGCTACCGGGTTCCGGCCAATGCGCGGTGACATCGACGCCACAACTTGCCGCTGCCTGTCAGGGTTAGGGGCGAAGCCTTCAGGCTTGCTGCGCCTCACTGGTGACTCGGGACCTACTTCATGACCAGGGTTCTCCTCTTCGATTGGTTGATGGGTTGCCACCAGGATCCGAGGTCGATACGGCATCGCGCAGGGAGGCTCCTGCCTATGAGCGTGCTAGCTACCTTTCCCACCTGGTGGTGTATTGCGCCGAGTTGTGTAAAGAGCGGTGGCCTAGATCTGGCCCTGCCGTTGCCATATCGGCGCCGGCGGTTGAAATATAGGTTCACCCGTATTTCGTGTCAACGGGTATTCCCATAAAAATATGGCCGGGCAAAAAAATGCCCGCTCAAATCGGCGGGCATTAGGCGGAAGGGGTCTGTTAATCCTGTGGCGGGAGAGTCCAGGCTACCTGCACGTGACCATCCTCCCTGATGACTACGGTCACATTGTCATTCTCGGAAATCTCATCAATGAGCCTTTCCCAGTCAGCTTGGCGGTCGCTTGGCATTCGCTCCAGTAGGGCTGCCTTAGCCTTCTGTGCGCGAGGGGAGTTAATAGCCGCCTGTATGCGAAAACCAAGCAAGTCGAAGGTGCTTGGTGCCGATGGGGGGATAGCTTTTGCCTTGGACATAGTGCAATTCCATTCACTGTATGCGCATACAGTAATTGCAAAATTTTGGGCTGTCATCTGACAAGAAAACGCACAGGTTTTCAGTCCTGAAATACCTGATGTAGGGGCTTTCCAGGCTTATCAGCTCGATTTATGTAAACTTTTCGCACAGATGCTTTCGAGAGGCAGAAAAAAGCCCGCAGGCCGCGGGCTTTCGAATTGTTGTGGGCGCTCTAGATTCGCCCGAGGACCTTGCTGGGCCCAAGTATTGCGCCAACATAGTGGATGGTTTCAATTTCTGTCCATGCCACCATTCTGCGATCCCCATAGGCAGCGTTGATGGACATCAAGCTGACACCTTCTTCGTTCTGGAAGAGGAGCTCTTTGACCATGCTCTGGCCGTCAGTTGTTGTAACCATCACGTACTCACCAGGGACAAGGCGGTGGTTTGGTTCGCATACTGCCACCCAGCCACTTCGAATGGCCGGCGCCATCGAATCGCCCCGCAGCCTAAGCGCGTAGGCATCATCGTCCTTTGAGTATGTTTCAACCCAGCCGCCAGAGTTATCCAAGCTGAGCCAGTGGCCGTCAGGCCCCAGCTGTGCAGTACCCACGATGTTGATCCTTCGAGGTGCTGAGATGATTGGCGGGCCGGGCTCGACGTTTCCATCGCCTGGAATCATCGGGCCTTCCTCATTGGCTAGCCAAATAGGGGAAACGCCGCACGCTTTGGCGATCTGCGCCATGAAAGCGGTGGCCTTTGATTTGCCCCGCTCCAAGTCAGAGATCGAGGTCTGGGTCATGCCCGCAGCGGAAGCCAGCTGAGCCTGGTTCAGCTGTGCATGTTTTCTCGCGAGCTTCAATCGGTCTTTGAATTCCATCCCGCGAGTATTACGGGCGCTCCCATATGGTTGCAAATCGGATTCCCCATAAACTACCATACGGGAAAACCCATATGGAGTGGTGTCATGACCTCTGTTTACAAGGACCTCGTCGCCCATTTCGGGACGCAGGAGGTTACCGCCGAGCGACTCAGTGTTGACCAGAGCACAGTCTCCGGCTGGGTGCGCGGTAAGCACGGGATGTCTCCTGTGGTGGCTAAACGAGCTGAACGCCTCACGGAGGGCAAGTTCAAGAAGGAGGCTCTTTGCCCCGGTTTCCCGTGGGACGAAGTCGCCTGACGAGATGAAGTATGCGTGACCTGGCCTTGCGCCAGTAGTGGGTTCGCCCTGCTGTTCATCCGTCCAGTACCTGAATCGCAGGCATAAAAAAACCGGGTGGCAGCCCGGCTTCTTCAACAGCAAGTAACGAGGTCGATTATGCACTCTGCAATGGATGCAATCAACACCGCACCCTTGGCCGTTTCACACCAGAAAGCCTTCCACAAATCCGCCGCACTCCATGCCGCGCGAATGATTCGCCTCCAGTACGCAGCCACCTCGAAAGCCGCACTCCGTCGTGAGTGTGTCGAGCATCTGCGGGCATCGCTGTGCGGAGGTGACGCGTGAGCACTGTCACCACCATCCAACCGAAAAGCGGATTCACCCGAATGGACAACGACCTGTACGAGGCCCTGATAGGGGCTGAGCTGTCAGGCCGCGAGCTTCGTGTCGCCCTGGCAATCCATCGCCAAACCGCCGGTTACAACCTGGAGAGCGCCTGCATCGCGGCGTCGTACATCGCCCAGATGTCCGGCATCCGCCGTGAGGACGTGTCCCGCGCAATCTCCGAGCTGCTTCGCCAAGGGGTGATTCACCGTGAAGGCGGTAGCCGCAGCCCGATTGGTTTCGCCCCGGTCGGCGAGTGGAAGATCGACAAGAAAAACACCCATCCGAACAAGCCAAAAGAAGTGCCACAGTGTGGCGTTTCCGCCACGTCCAATGTGGCGTTTCTACCACACAATAAAGACAGAAATACAAATACTACTCCTGACGGAGTAGTCGGCGCCGGCGAGCGTCAACCAGCCCAAGCGAAAAACCGTCGGCAGAAGCCAGCGATGGAATCGTGCCCGTACCAGGCCATTGTCGACCTGTTCCACAAGGCCCTCCCTGAGCTTCCAGGCGTAGCAATCCTGAACGACACCCGAAAGCGTGCCCTGCAGGCCCGCTGGCGCGAGAGTGACGTACATCGCGACCTGGGCTTCTGGGCTGATTACTTCTTCCAGGTGAGCACCTCCGCCTTCCTGATGGGCAAGGTCGAAGGCCGCAACGGCTCGAAGCCTTTCCGCGCCACGTTCGACTGGCTGATTGCCCCGTCCAACTTCGTGAAGGTGGTGGAGGGCAACTACCATGCATGAGCCCTACAACGCCGAGGCCGAGCACGGCCTGCTGGGCGCCATGTTGCAGCGCCCAGAGCTGATCGACACCCTGTCCGATGACCTGTCGCCTGAGTCGTTCTACTTCGCCGAGAACGCTGAGGTGTTCCGAGGTATCCAGGCTCTGCGCGCTGCCGGTAAAGCCGTCGACCTGCTCACCGTGGCCGACCATATCGGCTTGCTGCACAACGGGGAGCGCGCCCTGGGGCACTGCGCTTCCCTGGTCCACAACACCCCGAGCGTGGCCAGCGCTGGCACCTATGCTGGCATCGTTCGGGATCGGGCCATTGAGCGCGCCTTGTACGACTTGAGTGACCGCACCCTGGAGATCGTGCAGGGCAGCGGCGACATCCAAGACAAGATCGCGGCCGTGCAGGCGGCGGCCATGGGCATCGACGCTGGCGGTGATGGTGATGAGGTCGTGAAGGCAGCCGACCTTATGGCCGACCAGCTGGAGGTGTGGCAGGAGCGTCACGACCGGCTGTCACGCGGCGAAACGCTGATCGGCCTGTCGACCGGTTTGGCCGATCTGGACCAGAAGCTGGGCGGCTTGCAGCCCGAGCAGCTGATCATCGTGGCGGGGCGCCCGGCCATGGGCAAAACCACCTTGGCCATGGGCTTCGTGCTGGACGCCGTGGTGCGCCAGAAGAAGTCCGGACTGGTCATCAGCCTGGAGATGAGCAAAGGCCAGTTGATCGACCGCGCCGTCGCCGCCGAAGGCCGCATTCCGCTCAACCTGATCAAGAACGGCTCCGCCTGCGAGTCGCATGGTGCCGAACTGTGCGCTGCAGCGGCCAAGCTGAAGCGCGCCAACCTGTTCATTGCCGACCGCGCTGCCGCCACAGTCGGCCGCATCCGCTCGCTGGCTCGCCGGCACAAGATGCGGTACGGCCTGGACATCCTGATGATCGACTACCTGCAGCTGATGGACGGCGAGGGTGGCAACCGTACCGAAGCGGTCAGCAGCATCAGCCGCGGCTGCAAGCTGCTGGCCCGCGAGCTGGGTATCCCTGTCGTGCTGCTGAGCCAGCTCTCCCGCAAGTGCGAGGAGCGCCCGAACAAGCGCCCGGTGAACTCCGACCTGCGCGAGTCGGGTGCCATCGAGCAGGACGCCGATGTGATCCTGTTCGTGTACCGCGACGAGGTCTACCACGAAAACAGCGAGTTCAAGGGCGTCGCCGAGATCATTGTCGGTAAAGGTCGCGACATCGAGACCGGAACCGTTCGCGCCGCCTTCCTTGGCCAATACAACCGCTTCGAAACCCTCTCGGCCAGCTGGCAGCCGCCGGCCAAGGCCCCAAGCCAATCCGAGCGGCCGTTGTCGGCCCGCTACGCACGCAAGGAAGTCGCATGACAGTACCCGCCCTTCGCCCGTTCAAGGCCAAAGCGGCTCGCGCCAACCCCGTCGATCGGGAAGGGCAGGAGCAGGCCGCGCTGATGAAAGAACTGCAGCTGCGCTACCCGCGGGCCTACAAGCTGATCTACCACGTGCCGAACGGCGGGCACCGGGTCAAGGCCGTGGCCGCCAAGCTGAAGGGGCAGGGCGTGAAGGCCGGCGTTCCCGACCTGGTGCTGCCCATGGCGCGCGGCGGCTACTTCGGCCTATACATCGAGTTCAAGGCCATGCCGCCATTCGATGCACCGGTATCGCCGAGCCAGGACGCCTACCTGCAAGCCTTGGCCGCCCAGGGCTACCTGGCCCTCGTGTGCCGGGGCAACATCGACGCGGTCGAGGCCATCCGCGCCTACCTGCTGCTGCCTGCCACGGTGGCCGCATGAGCGCGACCCGGGAAGTGAAGCTGAGCGAGGCCGAAGTGCGCCGGCAGGCGGCCGACAAGTCGGTGCGCGACCTGCGCGACCCGCGTCACCCCGGCCTATACCTGCGCTTCTGGAGCAACCGCGAGCGCGGCACCTGGCACCTGGTGCGCGGAAAGAAATGGGTGCCGGTGGCCCGGTGGCCCGACCTGACCGTGGCGGCGGTGATTGCCGAACTGCCAGCGCTGCGTCAGCGCCTGCTGCGTGACCCGGCTACCGCGCCGGTGGTGTCGGGCATGGCCACGGTGGGGCAGCTGTTGGACTGGTACGGGGACCGCATGGCCCGCGACCGCTCCCTGTCGGCGAAGCGCAAGGCCGGCGCCCGATCCGCCATTGCCCAGCACCTGAAGCCGCGCCTGGATGACCTGGCCGTGGCCGACGTGAATGCCGAGGAGCTGGACAAGCGCCTGATGTGGCCGTGCCAGGCCGAGGTATCGCTGTCCTACCTGCGGCAGATGTTCGCGCTGCTGCTGACCGCGTTCCGCCAGGCCCTGCAGCTGGGGCTGATCGACCGCAACCCGATGGCCGGGATGCGCTTCAACGATTTCACCAAGGCCCGGATCCTGCCCAAGGCGGCCCGGTTGCGTGGCGTGCAGCTGCCCGAGCTGATGCAGCAGCTGGCCCAGGCCTTCGAGCAGCAGCCAGGCGACGCCATGCTGGCCCTGATGATGCTGGCCCACGGCACCCGGATTGGCGAGACCCGCATGGCGCGCTGGAGCGAGATCTCCCTGGCCGCTGCCGAATGGTTCATCCCGGCGGCGAACACCAAGACCCGCACCGAGCACCGCCTGCCGCTGACCACCCAGGTGGCGGCGCTGCTGACCCGGTACCGGACGATCCAGCAGGCCCGTGGCTACGAGGGCGTGTACCTGTTCCCGAACCGCCGTGGCCTGCCGCTGAGCGAAACCCAGGCCAGCATGGTGTTCACCCGACTGGGGCAGGGCCAGTGGACCAGCCATGACCTGCGCAAGGTGTCCCGTACCACCTGGACCGACCTCGGCATCGACGGCCACATCGGCGAGATGCTGCTGAACCACACGCTGGGGAAGATCGCCAGCACCTACATCCACACCCAAGCCATGCAGCAGCGCCGGGAAGCCCTGGAGAAGTGGCACGCCTGGTTAGACGGCATCGGCTTCGGTGCCATTCACGGCCTTACCAAGGCCTTATCCGGAATTTCACAGAATTCGGCCCAGCCAGCGGAACACAAGGCGTCCAGCGACCTTGCCGAATTTGTAATTAGCGAGGATTCGAAGTGACAAGGAAGAGCCATGGCCCTGCCTTCAAGAAGGCTGCGATCAAGTTGGCTCTGTGCCCTTTGTGCCGTGGGAGAGCGTGTGTTTCACGAACTGGCATGCGGCCAGTGCCATGCCTCGGGCTTTGTGGCGGCTGCAACAGGCGAGGCCCTGGCCCTGGATGAACTGGTGACCCAGCTCAGCATGAGGCTTCGGGCAGCGCTGCGGCAGATCGAGCAATTGAAGAGCCCTCAGGCATCCGGGCCTGAGGCGACATATCAGGGAAGCAACCGGCGCGGCGCCGGCGGCACCAACTACACCGGCGATTGAGGGGAAAGGACATGATCTACAACAGCGTATCGGGTGCAGTAGTTGCAGCTCTGGCGGCAGGGGAGAAAGGCGCTGCGAAAGGCCAGGCATGGCAGAAGCTATACAAGTCGGCAGAAGAAGAGGGTGGCTGCCTGGCTTCGTTGGGAGGGAATTCAGGTGGCTTTGACCGGGCCCAGGTGGACTACTGGCTCTCGGCGCGCCTGCATCACCTGCTGATTCCGCGCCACTGGAGCGCGCTCAATGCCAAGTACGCCACCAACAAGGCCAAGCGACTACAGGGGATCTCAGCCATCGCGCCATTGATTGCCAGCCCAGCGCCGCAACTGTTCATCTACAAGGCAGTGACTGCCTGGGCCGTGCCGAAGCTCAAGGGCGCTCGCCGTCAAGGGCCGCGGTCGGTGGTAGTCGACATCCCGCTGGATGCGCCAGAGTGGAGGCGCGATCGGCTGGTCAATGCGGCCCTTGCAGCTGGCCAGGCTGAGCGCGCCAAGGCCGAGGCGTTGGCCGAAGACCTGATTGTCCTGCCGGCCAGCTTCTACGACATGAACACCTGGGATACCGACGCCACGCCCGAGCCGACGCGGTACCGCTGGCGGTCCGGCATCAAGGACAAGCTCGATGGAATGATCGACGACGCGTTGGTTGAGGTGCGCGCCATCCTTGAGGCTGAAGGGTTGCTGATCAAGGACGCAGCGTAATTGCCTGTTGACATCAGTGAGAGAGTGAGAGAGATTATCTCCATCCTGTCATTCCTGCGTGTGTTGAGGAGTGATCAAAAGGCCCAGCTACTTTGCTGGGCTTTTTTGTGGTCCGAATTCATTAGTTATGGCATGTTGCCAGCTTCTCAAGTGGAGCTGGATATGAGCATTTACGCCGCACTTCAAGATCGATACGAGCGCCGCGAAGCAGCGCTGCAAAACCAAGTCCTTCTGCTGACGAAGGCTGCATCCAAATTGGCTGGTAATTTCCGCCAGTATCTCGGATTGCCAACGCCATGCTGGAACCGTGCAGACGGAACCGCTGGCGATCAATATGTCCGGTTGGGCGAAGGCCAGGCGGCCCGGTTCGAAGAAAAGCCGTGGACACAGCTCTCCGCTATTGACGGGGTTGTTTCGTTTTCTATTGCCCTCACTATGGTCTCTGATGATTGTCACTCTCGGACGACCTATGTCTTCCCTATGAGCATTGAGTTTGTTCCAACCGGATACTTGGTAAAGATGAATGATGCTGAGTCGGTTCTCCTTACCCCAGTCGAAGTCGAAGCGAACTACTTTGACGAGGTGTACGCAAAGGTTGTCGCCCGACTCGAGTTGCTCCTTGACCCTTCGAGAGTCATGATCAGCAATTAACGACACGTCACTTAATAGCCCCGCTCTCGCGGGGCTTTTCATTTCCGCTCCCCGCAACGGGAGGAATCGAGATGGCCCATATGCCAGAGAAAGATCCCGGCCTGTGGGCCGCCCTGATTGCCTGGGTGATTGCCCATCAGCCTCAGTTGTATGCCGCTGGCCTGTCCGTCGCAATCGCCGTCCTTCGTGTGGTGTATGGCGGCGGCACCCACAGGCAGATGTTCTTGGAAGGCGCCTTGTGCGGCCTCATCACCCTGGCTCTGGTTCCGCTGCTCGAATGGATGGGCTTGCCACAGGGTATGGCCACCTTTGCCGGCGGCATGGTCGGCTTCATGGGTGTGGAGAAGCTTCGCGGCTACTCCGACCTGTTTCTGTCTCGCAAGGCTCAAGGCTGATGGCCAGACTCAAGACGCTGGGCTCTCGGATCAAGGAGAGCGCAGCTTCGCGGGTTAAAGTGGTCACACCTGGCAGTTGGCGGAGCGGCATGACCAGCTCCCAGCGTGGCTACGACTACCGATGGCAGAAGGCGCGAGAGCAGTACCTGCGTGACAACCCGCTGTGCGCCTACTGCGCCCGGCAAGGGCGAACGGCAGCAGCCAGTGTCGTCGATCACATCGTTGCGCACCGAGGTGACAAGGATCTCTTCTGGGATCAGGCCAACTGGCAGCCGCTGTGCAAGCCTTGTCACGACTCGGTCAAGCAGGCCGAAGAGGCTGCTGGCCTGGTCCGCTGATGGTCAGAAGTTCGTCGCGAGGCGCGTCCGGAGGGTTAGAGGCACGTCAGTGGCGTGCTGCGAGGGTGGGGGGAGGTCAAAATATAGCGATTCTCACCTAGCTAGACCGCCACCGACCCCACGTACACATTTTTATCCCCCCTAAAGGTTTTTGTTAATGGTGTTAACAGACAAACAGCGACAGTTTGTTGACGCTAAGGCCCGGGGCGCGTCCAACAAAAAAGCTGCGGAAGCTGCGGGCAGCAAGCCCTCGACGGCCGCTGCAGCAGGTTCGCGCTGGGCCAATGATCCGAAGATCGCATCCGCAATTCTGGCTCGTAGAGCAGAGCTCAGTGTTAACCCTGAGCCGAAAAAACGTCGCAGCAAAGCGAAGGCTGATGAGGCCAACGAAGACCCAGTTGAGATCAGTGAGGCCGACGGCGAATTCCTCAGTTGCCTGCCTTCCACTGATGACCCACTGGTGTGGCTGCTCGCGCTGATGAACGAGCCCCGGGCGAAGGTTTTTGATCGCAGGAATGCCGCGCAGACCGCCGTGCCCTACATCCACGGGAAGAAGGCGGATGCAGGCAAGAAAGAGCAGAAGGCGGAGGCCGCGAAAGAGGCCGGCAAGGGCAAGTACTCCCAGAGCAAGCCGCCCCTCACCGTCGTCAAGGGGTAGCGCATGCTTTGGACTACGGCTTGCCCGGACTGGTGGCGGCGGCTGGCTGCCAGCGAATCAATCATCCCCGAACCGCTTTTCCCTCAGGAAGCAGAAGAAAGCCTTGAGGTTTTCAAGGGCCTTCGCATTGTCGATGCCCCAGGCAGCCCAACCATCGAGAGTGCATGCGCCCCATGGGTCCTCGCTTTCGCAGGGGCTGTGTTTGGTAGCTACAACAGCGAGACCGGTGAGCGCCTCATTCGGGAGTTCATGCTCTGCATCCCGAAAAAGAACAGTAAGTCGACCATAGCCGCCGCGATCATGTTGACGGCCCTTGTCCGTAATTGGCGGATGTCGGCCGAGTTCATCATCCTCGCGCCGACCAAAGAGATTGCCGACAACGCCTTCGTGCCGGCCAAGGACATGGTCAACAACGACGAGGAGCTGAAGGATCTGCTGCATGTTCAGCCACACCTGCGGCTGATCACACACCGGGAAACGGGAGCCACGCTGAAGGTGGTGGCTGCTGACAGCGATGTGGTTGGCGGCAAGAAGGCCGTTGGCGTGCTGATCGATGAGGCCTGGCTGTTCGGCAAGAACCCGAAAGCGGCTGACATGATTCGGGAGGCCACTGGTGGCCTGCTGTCCCGTCCGGAAGGCTTCGTCATCTGGCTGACCACGCAGTCGAACGAGCCGCCTGCTGGGGTTTTCCGGTCGAAACTGAACTATGCGCGCGGCGTGCGTGATGGTCGGATCAATGACAATCGCTTCCTGCCGGTAATCTACGAATTCTCCAAGGAGATGATCGACAGCGGCGATGCGCGCAAGCCGGAAAACTTCCACTTGGTGAATCCCAACATGGGGTTCTCGGTCGACCGCCCGACGCTCGAGCGCTTGTTCATGCAGGCAGAGATCGATGGAGAGGCTGAACTGCGAGGCTTCCTGGCCAAACACCTCAATATCGAGATCGGCTTGGCCCTTATGTCTGACGCCTGGGTCGGCGCCGAATTCTGGGAGCCGCAGGCGGCCACCTGGCTCAACCTGGATGAAATCCTTGAGCGATGTGAAGTCATCGATGTTGGTGGCGACGGAGGAGGGCTCGACGACTTGCTTGGGCTTGCCGTGATCGGCCGGGAAGCGGGCACCCGCAGGTGGTTCCACTGGGCTCACGCCTGGGCCCACCCCTCGGTCCTTGAGCGCCGCAAGTCTGAAGCTCCTCGGCTAAAGGACCTTGAGGCAGTGGGCGACCTGACCATCGTCAAGCGCATTGGTGAGGATGTGGAGCAGTTCGCTGCAATCGTCGCCCGCATCAACGAGTCGGGTCTGCTGGACAAGGTCGGGCTCGACCCGGCAGGGATCGGCTCAGTTCTAGACGCCCTTGCCGACGCTGGTGTTGAAGAAGACAAGATCGTTGGCATCTCCCAGGGCTGGAAACTCACCGGTGCGATCAAGACGACCGAGCGCAAGCTCGCTGAGGGCACGCTTTTGCATTGCGGCCAGCCGCTCATGGCTTGGTCATGCGGAAACGCCAAAGGGGTGCCGTCAGCCAACGCCTTCTTGATCACTAAGCAAGCATCAGGCACAGCGAAGATCGACCCGCTGATGGCTACATTCAACGCCGTTTCTCTGATCAGCCTCAATCCTGAGGGGCGCGGAGGAATGGATAATTTCATGGCTGGCATTCGGGACCCATTGATCGCATGAACGCACTTCACATTTTCATCGCCTGCGCATTGGTGGCCTTTTGTCTGGCATGTGCTGGCGTCTGGGTGCTGGCCGGCACTGGTTGGGCTTTGCTCGCGGGCGCGCTGAGTTTCTTCTGCATCGCCGGTTTCCTTCGCCGAGGACTGACCAGTGATTAAAACCCTATCCCAGGCATTGGGGGCTGCGGCCGCCAAACCCTCCGCAAGCATGAGCGAATGGTTGGGCAAGAGCATCAAGCTATCGGATGGCGGCTTCTGGGGCGCTTTTCTCGGGGCTCAGTCCAGTAGCGGAAAGTCGGTCAGCGTTGACAAAGCGATGCGCCTTTCCACGGTGTGGGCATGCGTCCGTATCATCTCTACCTCGGTGGCTGGCTTGCCCCTTAGCATCTACCGGCGGATGCCCGATGGCAGCCGAGAGAGCGCCCGGGACTTTCCGCTGTACGACGTGGTGCACACCAGCCCCAACGAGGACATGGCTGCCTTCCATTTCTGGCAGGCAGTGGTTGCCTCGATGCTGCTGTGGGGCAACGCCTACTGCGAGATCCATCGATCTGCAGGCCGCGTCATTGCGCTGGACTTTTTGATGCCGTCCCGGGTCGACCTTGAGTTTGATGATGATGGCCGGCTGAGGTACTTCTTTAGGCCGAGAAAGGGGGCGCGCCGGGAGATTGTGCGGCAGAACATGTTGCACATCCCAGCGTTTACTCTGGATGGCCGGGTAGGACTTTCGGCCATTCGTTACGGCGCAGATGTTTTCGGTTCGGCGATGTCAGCCGATGACGCGGCCAACAGCACTTTCCGCAACGGCATGATGCCCACGGTCGCGTTTTCAGTGGACAAGACGCTTAACCCGGCTCAGCGCGTTGAGTTTCGTGAGTATGTAAAGACGATCTCCGGAGCCTTGAATGCCGGCAAGAGCCCCGTGCTCGAGCAGGGCGTCAAGCCAGAGATGATCGGCATCAACCCGGCCGACGCGCAGTTGCTGGAGTCGAGAGGGCACAGCATCGAGGAAATTTGCAGATGGTTCGGCGTTCCGCCCTGGATGGTGATGAAGACCGATAAGGGCAGTAACTGGGGGACCGGCCTTGAGCAGCAGCAGATCGCGTTTCTCACGTACTGCATCATGTCCTACACGGCGCCGATCGAGCAGTGTGTGAACAAGTGGTGCATGACGGCGGTTGACCGGATCAAGTTCTACGCCGAGTACTCGCTTGAAGCGTTCCTGCGTGCGGACAGCGCCGGTCGGGCGTCCTATCTCAGCACTATGGGGCAGAACGGCTACATGACCCGAAACGAGGGGCGGCGGAAGGAAAACCTTCCGAGCATGCCGGGTGGCGACGTACTGACCGTGCAATCCAACCTGGTGCCACTGGACCAGCTTGGCAAGCAAAACGATGGGCAGGCCGCAAGGGCCGCACTGATGAATTGGCTACAACAGCCGGAACAGTAAATCTCGGGAGCAATCCATGAAACACAAAATCCAGTCTCGCGGCCTGCGCAGCGAGATGAGCCCGCGCGCGCTCGATAAATGGAACCCCGCGATTCAGGCGGCCGTTGAGAACACCTCGGACACCATCACGGTTTATGGCGTGATCGGTGAGGACTGGTACGGCGAGGGCGTCACGCTGAAACGGATCGATGCTGCGCTGCGCGCCATCGGTGATCGCGACGTGACCGTCTACATCAACTCGCCAGGCGGCGACATGTTCGAAGGCATCGCCATTTACAACCGCCTGCAAGAGCACACCCATCAGGTCACGACCAAGGTGCTCGGCATGGCGGCCAGCGCTGCTTCGATCGTTTTCCTCGCTGGGAAGAAGCGAGAAGTGGCCACCAGCGCCTTCCTCATGATCCACAACTGCTGGACTTGGCTCGCAGGCAATCGCAACTACCTCCGCGACATAGCCGACGACATGGAGGAGTTCGATGCGGCGATGGCCGACCTCTATGCCGAGACGAGTGGGCAGTCGGCGGAGGATATGGCTGAGCTGATGGACGACGAAACCTATATCCGTGGCAAGCGCGCGGTGGAGCTTGGCCTGGCCACTGGGCTGTTGTCTTCCAGCGAAGTCACCGAACGCGAAACCGAAGACACCGCCCAGAACAATGCGCTCAAGGCCATGGATGTCGCCCTGGCCAAGGGGGGAATGCCTCGATCCGAGCGCCGCGAACTGTTCGCTAGTTTTAAGTCCGGTATGCCTCGCGCTGCCGGCGGGGGTACGCATAACGCTACCCCGTCCGACAAGCCTAGCGCTGTCGCGCCAGACCTTTCCGCCTCCCTGAGCGCGGCAACCAATCTCCTCAATTCTCTGAAAGGAAAGTGACCATGGACTTTGAAGCCCAAGTCAAAGAACTCAACGCCAGCCTCAAGGGCATTGGCGATCAGATCAAAAGCCAGGCCGAGGCGACCGAGAAGCAAATCAAGGCTTCCGGCGAAATGAATACGGAAACCCGTGCCAAGGTCGATGAACTGCTGACCAAGCAGGGTGAGCTTCAGGCGCGCCTGGGCGAGGCCGAGCAAAAGCTCGTGAACGCAAGTCGGGATCGCAACCATCAGGAGGAACCGCAGAAATCGGTAGGCGCCCTCGTGATCGAAAGCGAAGAAATGAAGGACATGAACTCGTCCTTCCGTGGTTCCCGCCGTGTCTCCGTACCGCGCGCAGCCATCACCACCGCAACCGGCGGTGACCTGGTGCAGACTCAGCGCTTGCCGGGCATCATTACCCCGCCTCAGCGCCGACTGACCGTCCGCGACCTGGTCGCGCCAGGTACCACAGAATCGAACTCCATCGAGTACGTCCGTGAAACCGGCTTCACCAACAACGCCCGCACCGTGGCGGAGAACACTGCCAAGCCGTACTCCGACCTGACCTTCGGCCTGGCCACGGCGAACGTGCGGACCATCGCCCATTTGTTTAAAGCCAGCCGCCAGATGCTGGACGATGCCAAGGCACTGCAGAGCTATATCGACGGTCGTGCACGCTACGGCCTCACCATAGCAGAAGAGGCTCAGTTGCTTTACGGCAATGGCACCGGCGTGAACCTGCAGGGCCTCATGACCGTTGCTCAACTGTACGCCGCGCCGGCCGGCGTGGCCGTAGTGGGCGAGCAGCGTATTGACCGCCTGCGCCTGGCGCTGCTGCAGGCCGAGCTGGCCGAGTTTCCCTCCGACGGCATCGTACTCAATCCGATTGACTGGGCGGCCATCGAGCTGACCAAGGATGGGGAAGGTCGCTACATCATCGGCCAGCCTCAGGAAGGCACCAACGCGAAGCTCTGGAATCGCCCTGTGGTTTCTACTCAAGCCATGACACAGAACGATTTCTTAGTCGGTGCCTTCAAACTCGGCGCTCAGATCTTCGACCGCATGGAAATCGAAGTACTGATCTCGACCGAGAACGACAAGGACTTCGAGAACAACATGGCGACGATCCGGGCTGAAGAGCGTCTGGCCTTTGCCATCTATCGCGACGAAGCCTTCGTTACGGGCCCGCTGGTCACGCCTTAACTCTTCCGCAATGTGGCGTTAGCAATGGCGCCCTATTGGAGTATTCCTATGGCACGTAAACAGGAAAAGCCAGAGTCCACGGTAGAGCCGAAGGAACCTGCCTCGACCACTGAAACTAGCGGCATTCCGGCCGTGGATGCGTCTTTGACCCTCTCGCCTGGTGACGCAGCCTCGCCAAGTCCTGGAGAGTCGAGCGATCCCGAAACTGATCAAGGCTCAGGGGAGGGCGCGGAGCAGGCATTGCCAGAAGCACCGGCAGACTCGTGCGCCGGTTCGGACGTCGCTGGAAGCGACCTGGGCGCCAGTGCCGGAGCTTCCGCTACAGAAGCGTGGGCATCGGAAGGTGCAGGCCAGAGTGGGCCGACGGTGAACGAGACTGGCGATGATATCGACCTGCCAGTTGCAGGGGATTTGGTTGTAGCCAACCCAAATCCAGTAACTCTTCAGATCTACCCAATGCGGTCCTACATGGATGAGGGCGAACTGCGCCGTCGCGGCGGTCCCGCTTACGTGGTGCCGCGTCGGCATGCAGAGGAGTTGGTAGAGCGGAAGCTGGCATCGTTCGAGCCGCTGAAGGAATAGGGATATGCCGGTCATCAGCATGACTATCGCCCGGCATCACCTGCGGGATCCCGACGACGACGACGCATACCTTGAGCTCCTGATCGAGGCGGCCGAAGGGCAGGCGATGGACTATCTGAATCGTCGCTTCTATGTGGATCAGCGGGCAATGGATGAGGCTGTCGCTACTGGCGAGGCCGGCGAAGCCCCCATGGTCTGCAACAAGCAGATCAAGGCTGCCTGCCTGCTTATCCTCGGACATCTTTACGCAAACCGTGAGGACGTTGTGATCGGGACCATTGCCACCGACCTTCCAAAAGGATCGCTGGCACTCCTGACTCCACACCGTATCGGGTGGGGCGTATGAGAGCCGGGCCGCTGCGTCATCTGTTCAAAGTGACGTTCAGGCATGAAGAGAGGAATAAGTCCGGGGGGGCTGTAGTGACCTGGCTTCCTGCTGCTCGCCCTGAAATGTGGGGCGAGGTGCGGACCCCTACTGGTCGGGTAACAGCCGTTGCTGAAAAGCTGAGTGCTGTCGTCACGGCCGAGATTATCGGCAGACCGCGCCCAGACATCGCTGCCGGGACGCGTCTGACGCGACGTGGGGTCACCTACCAAGTCGAGGCAGTTTTACCGGACAACGAGAACTCCCTGATGAGGCTCCTTTGCTCATCAGTACCGAACCCATGAGGTGAAACCATGAAAATTCAAGCACTGGGACCGCTGAGTGGCGCTTCTGGAGAGCGCGAGAAGGGCGAAATCTTCGATGTAGCGGATGAGTACGCCAAGGGCCTGATCGCTCGTGGTTACGCCGTCGAAATCATCGAGAAGGCTGAAAAGCCAGCGAAGGCCGCCCAGGCCAAGGAGTAGACCATGGCTCGCCGGTCCAGTATCCGCGGCGATATCCGGCTGCGCCGGACGCTGCGCAACATCCACAAGACGATGGACAATGAACTGCAGCCGGCCATGGCCAAAGCGGCCGCGCGCGTGCTGGCCACCCAGCAGCAGCTGATCCCCAAGGATACCGGGGCTGCGTCGGCGGCACTACGGGTGTACGTCGCCCCTAGCGGGCTTGATGCCCAGGTCGGCATTAGGGGCAAGCGGGACAACCGTCGCTTCTTCTACCTGCGATTTCTCGAATATGGCACCAAGGGCTATTCCGGCAGCATCTATCAGCGAGCCGACCGCAACGCGGTTGGCGGGGTGCACACCAACAATCGCGACAAGTCCAAGCTGAAAGGGCGCCGCAATTCAATCCGCCAGCGCGACACCAAGAACAAGTCGGATGGGCAGCACTTTTTCGGCAAGTACCCGGACATACCCGCCAGGCCGGCTCACCCGTGGTTGCGACCGTCGCTGGACGTCAACCGCGAATACGTGATGGCCGACCTTCAGGAAGCTGTCCGGCGCACGCTGCGCAAGGCGAGTCAGGGGGTAGGCAATGGCTGATCCATCGCTGGCCCTGCAGGAGGCTATCTTCGCCAGGCTTCAGGCTGAGGTCAGTTGCCCGATCTACGACGGAGCGCCGCTGAATGCGGCGATGCCGTACGTGTCGATTGACCGGGAGATCTCGGTCAACAGCAGCCCGATCTCTGGCCGAAAGCGCGAAACGCGCCTGTTGTACCTGTCTGTCTGGTCCGATGCCGTGGGCCAGGCCGAGGTGAAGCGCATCAACGGTGAGGTCATCGCCGCCCTGGACGAGCGACGACTGCCGCTGGAGGTAGGCCGCGCGGTTTCCGTCCGGGTCGAGCAGGCCGACGCCCAGCGCGACGCCGACGGCATCACATACCAGGGCTCGATCACCGTCCGCGTGATTACCACCCACTGAACCACCCAACGGCCGCATCGCGGCTTTTATCCAATGAGCCTTTGGAGGATCCCCCATGGCCGACGACAACCTCAACACAGCCGCCGGCTGCCGCCTCGCCATTGGCGGCAAGACCGGTGCCAGCACCCTCACCGAGTACGAGGCCGACACCTATGTCCAGGTTGGCGAGATCGAAGACCTGGGCGAGTTCGGTGACACCTTCAGCGCTGTGAACTTCACCGCCTTGAGCGACGGCCGCGTGCGCAAGTACAAAGGCACCGCAGACGCCGGCAACATGACCCTGGCAGTTGGCCTGGACGCCGGCGACGCTGGTCAGAAGGCGGTTGCGGTTGCACACAAGGACCGCACCAAGGGCAACTACAACGTCAAGATCACGCTCAATGACGGCGACCCAACTGCCACCCCCGCCATCCTCCCCACTACCTTCTACTTCGGCGTGAAGGTAATGAACAACACCGTGGCTGCGGGCTCAGCTGACAACGTGGTGCGGCGCAACATGACGTTTGCGATCAACACCGACATCATCGAAATCCCGGCCGGTCCGGCTGTCCCTTGATCGGCGGGGCTGAGCCCCGTCCCTAACTGCGAGAATTCCCATGAGCGAAGCCTTGTACGGCACCGCCATCCTGGTGGTCGGTGGCCGCACCTATACCCTCAAGCCAACCCTGGACGCGGCGTTGCTCATCGAATCCCGCTTCGGCGGGCTGCGGGCGGCGCTGGAGTCCATGAGGCTGATGAGCATCGCCGCCTGCGCGGACATCATCATCGCCGGCGCCCATCTCAAACCGGACGAGCACGTGGTCATCGCGGGCGATGTGTTCCGCACCGGCGTGGCCAAGGTTTCGGGGCAGCTGACTGACTTCATTACCGTGCTGCTCAACCCGGTGCCGCCGAGCGTGGCCGCCCGGGGAAAGGACGAGGCGGCCAGCACAGCGCAGTGAGGAACGGGAGCTACGTCGATTACCTGTTCGGCGTTGCTACCGGCTGGCTCGGCTGGCCGCCCGACACCGCGTGGCACACCCCAATCCCACAGATCATGCTCACGCTCGATGCCCGGCTTGACTGGACAGGGCGTGGCCAGGCGCAGGGCCAGGCTGCCAGCGCGAAGCCGCCGACCCGCCAGAGCGTGGCGGACAAGTTGAAAAGCTTCCTGCGGGGGCGGCCCAAACAGTAGATAGCGTGCCGCCTCCGGGCGGTTTTTTTGTGCTTGGAGATTTGCATGGCCGA
>Ga0247820_10000385_pt1 | contig 23236 bp, 22 predicted proteins | sample 13C_Glucose_Day1_2_FD_192480 | JGI IMG/M metagenome (GOLD analysis project Ga0247820, IMG submission 192480) | Soil microbial communities from agricultural site in Penn Yan, New York, United States - 13C_Glucose_Day14 | ecosystem: Environmental > Terrestrial > Soil > Agricultural land | place...
CGCCGTGCCGGTCGCGCCGATCAAGACGGTGGAGGCGTTGCGCCGTGAAGTGGATGAGCTGATCTGTCCGGTCGTCCCGGACTGGTTCATGTCGCTCGGCCATTGGTATATGGATTTTTCCCAGACTTCGGATGCAGAGGTGATCAAGCTGCTGCAACGGGCCTGGCAGAGAGAGGCCGGCAACGAATAACCACGGTGCCAGCTTGGTTTTTGGAATCGTCATCGTACAACGTTGCTTGAGTTTCCCTTGGCATCACAGTGGCAAAGCACAGTGTGTCATCCCATACAGCGCCGCCGCGCACTGCACTAAATTGCCCTTTAAACGGGGAACCTTTGTGACGAGCGGCATTTTTTTCAGATTGACAGCCAGGCCCTGATCTCGATATAAAAAGCACAGTTGTACGACGACAGACGATCAATCGTCTGTCCATCTTCTAAAAATAAAAAGTGTCGACCCGCTCATGAATCCAGCCCGCTTGCCCACCTCCCTGAATTTCACCTCCAATGGTTCGAACCCTGGCTGCTTCCCTCGCCACGCAGCCGGCCTGTTGCATCGTTCTGACAATGCTCCACGACCCCATTGATCTCGCTTGAAACCGAGCAATCATCAGCATAATCCAACAATAAAGTGATGCTATGAATCTGAACGAGCCCCTCATCCCGCAACGAGTCGGCCAGGCCGTCGGCAAATACCGCTGGACTATTTGCGCGCTGTTGTTCTTTGCCACCACGGTCAATTACCTGGATCGCCAGGTACTGAGTCTGTTGGCGCCGGATCTGTCGACGCAATTTGGCTGGAGCAATACCGACTACGCCAACATCGCCTCCGTCTTTCAGTTCGTGTACGCGATCTCCATGCTGTTCGCCGGCCGCGTGGTCGACAAGATCGGCACCAAGACCGCTTACATCGTAGCCATCTGCATCTGGTCGACCGGCGCGATCATGCATGCCTTTGCGGTACCGATGGGGGAGGGGATCGGCGCCCTGAGCAGCGCATTGGGCCTTGCCGTCATCCCGGTCTCGATTGCCGGCTTCATGCTGTCACGCGCGGTGCTGGCGATCGGCGAGGCGGGCAACTTCCCGATCGCGATCAAGGCCACCGCCGAATACTTCCCGAAGAAGGAGCGTTCCTTCGCCACCGGTATCTTCAATTCCGGGGCCAATGTGGGCGCGATCCTGGCGCCGATCTGCGTGCCGCTGATTGCCGCACTGTGGGGCTGGGAAGCGGCGTTCATCGTGATCGGCGCGTTGGGCTTCGTCTGGGTGGCGGTCTGGATTGCGCTGTACGAGAAACCGGATCAGCAAAAACGCCTGTCGGCGCAGGAACTGGCCTACATCCGCAGCGACCAGGGCGCGCAGGCCGTCGAGAGCACGGACTCGGGTGCCACCGCTAAAAAAGTATCCTGGTTCAAGCTGCTGACCTACCGCCAGACCTGGGCCTTTGCCTTCGGCAAATTCATGACCGACGGCGTGTGGTGGTTCTTCCTGTTCTGGCTGCCGACCTACCTGTCGGCGCAATACGGCATGAAGGGCCAGGCCATCGTGCTGCCGCTGGCGGTGTTGTACACCATGACCATGGTGGGCAGCATCGGCGGTGGCTGGTTCCCGAGCTATTTCATGGCCCGCGGCGACGCACCCTATGACGGTCGCATGAAAGCGATGCTGGTGATCGCACTCTTCCCGCTGCTGGTGTTGCTGGCGCAGCCATTGGGTTACATCAGTTTCTGGGTGCCGGTGCTGCTGATCGGCGTGGGCGCCTCCGCGCACCAGGCGTGGTCGTGCAATATCTTCACGACCGTGTCCGATATGTTCCCGCAAAAATCCATCGCGTCGGTGGTCGGCATTGGTGGTATGGCGGGCGGCCTGGGCGGCGTCGCGATGACCAAGTTAGGCGGTTGGGTGTTCGACTATTACAAGACGGTCAACGATATCCATACCGGCTACATGATCATGTTTGCCATCTGTGCGCTGGCCTACCTGGTGGCGTGGAGCGTGATGAAGGTGCTGGTGCCGCGCCATAAGGAAATTACCGATCTGTAAAACGGCTGGCATGAGCCGGTGAATCAAGATCGGGGTTATGCACGGTAGAATCATGAGCTGGCTTGTCAGATCGCCGCAGCGAAGGTGGCCTTGAGTCTTGTGGCGTACACCCAGACGCCTTCGCCGGCAAGCCGGCTCCTACAGGGGTTGGCGTTTATCACAATCGGTATGGCGCAGCGAGCGAAGCCCCCCCAAGGGATAGTTGCCGAATCAGGTGTGCGACGTACTGTTGAGCCAGCTTGCAAACCGCGTCGCCCCGATGACCGGATTATCTCCCGGCGTCAGCGACTGGTCGTCGATCGGCGCTCCGAAGTACGGGACAGTATCGTCCGAAACCGCCTGGCGCGGATCCTTGATGTATTGCAGGTACTCACTGACGAACTCCACCAGCGGTCGGCGCTCGGGGCCGGCCACTTCCACGGTCTGGTTGCTCGGCATTTTCAAGGCGATATCGGTCAGTGCCGCCGCCACATCGATCGAGGCCACCGGTTGCAACGCTGCGCAAGTCAGGTGGATGGTGTCGCCGTCCTCGCGGCCCGAGAAGGCAATGGCGCTGATGAACTCGAAGAATTGCGTGGCGCGCAGGATGGTGTAGGGAATACCCGAGGCCTTGATCAGTTTTTCCTGGGCCATCTTTGCCCGGAAGTAGCCGCTGTCGAGCATCCGTTCGGTGCCGACAACGCCCAGCGCAACATGGTGTCTGATACCGTTGACTTTCTCCGCCGCCAACAGGTTTTTCCCCGCCGTTTCGAAAAAATGCAAGGCCGCATGGTCTTCGAATGAGGGTGAGTTGGCCACGTCGACCACCACGTCGGCATTGTTCAGCGCATCGAGCAATCCTGCACCGCTGATGACATTGACGCCGGTACTGGGTGACGCCGCCAGGGTTTCGTGCCCCAGTGCCTGCAGGTTTTTGCACAGTTGGCTGCCGATCAGGCCGGTGCCGCCGATGACGACGATTTTCATGGTCGGTGTCTCGCTGCGGTGAGTGCCCAGTCATTAAACACCCGCTTGGCAGGAGCGTCGGGTTTGGCGCCGTGTAGACCGACAGGTGGTCGGAAGTCCTTCCGCCAAGTGGCATAAACCGCGGTTCTTTGCTTTAGTCCACCTGTGGCTGGCCGGTGTGCGCAGCGCCCAAACGCAGCAGGGAACCCTGACGGGAGAATCCCATGAGCCCTCGATTTTCACCTTCCGCAGCCTGGGTTGCCGCACTCGCATTCGCGGTCTTGCCCTGTGTCGAGGCGGCCCAGTACTCCCAGGTGAATGCGACTGCCAGCACCATTTCCTTCACCTATAAGCAGTTCACTTCGCGGGCCTATGGCACCTTTGGCAGGTTCCAGGCCACCCTCGATTTCGACACGCGAAACCCCGCTACCGCCCACGCAGCACTGAGCATTGACCTCGACAGCATCGACGCCGGCAGCAGCGATGCAAACGAAGAGCTGCAAAAACCCGCCTGGTTTGACACGGCGAATCATCCAGTGGCGACGTTTGAATCGAGCGGGGTGCAAGCCCTGGGGGACGACCGCTACCTGATCACCGGCCAACTCACGCTCAGGGGCATGACCCGTGTAGTCCAGGTGCCGGTACAGCTCAAGGCTGATGACGCCATCGGCATTTTCGATGGCCAACTGACGGTCAAGCGTAGCGACTTCAACATCGGCGAAGGCGAATGGGCCGATGGGGTGGTGTCCAACGATATCAACATCAGGTTTCGCATGGTAGCGCCAGAGCAGTAGGATCAGCGGGTCCATCCTTACCGGGGGACCCGCCTGGTCTTGCCAAAATGCCCTGGCTTGGACGAAAATGAGAGTCATTATCAAATAACTCCATTGGGCCGTCTTCCATGTCCTCCGTCGACCTCTCGCTGCAACACGCCCTGCATACGCTTTACGAGGACCATCACAACTGGCTCTGCGGCTGGCTGCGCAAGCGACTGGGCTGTGTCGACCATGCGGCGGACTTGGCTCAGGACACCTTCATCCGGGTGCTGACTCAACGTCGGGCGCCCGAGTTGCGCGAACCGCGCGCCTACCTGAGTACGGTGGCGCGCAGCCTGATGATCGACCTGTTCCGGCGTCGGGCCGTGGAGCAGGCGTATCTGGAGACCCTCGCGCTGATCCCCGAGCCGGTAGCGTTCTCGCCTGAAGCCCGCACCCTGATCATCGAAACCCTGATGGAAATCGACAGGCTGCTCGATGGCCTGGGCAGTCGCACCCGGGAGATTTTCCTGATGGCGCAGCTCGACGGCCTGAGTTACGTGGAGATTGGTCGGCGGCTGGGCGTTTCCGTAACCACGGTAAAGAAGCACGCGGTGCGCGCCCTGACGCACTGCTTGCTGTTGGCCGAGGACTGAGCGGTGGCCCGTGCCCAATCCCTGGATCACGCGACCCTCGAGGCCGCTGCCCGCTGGTATGTCGATTTGCGTGGCGAGACACCGGACGAGGCCATGCGCGAGGCGCACCGGCGCTGGCTGGAGCGTGATCCCCGGCATCTGCAGGCCTGGGAGCGACTGGGTCGCCTGCAGGACACATTCGAACAGATTGCTCCCGGCATCGCGCGACCGACATTGAGCAGCGCCCGGGCCAAGCGTCGCGACGTGCTCAAGGTCTTGTCGATCCTGCTGGCGGCGGGCGGGGCAGGGACCCTGGCCTGGACCGCCACACCACTGCCGACCTTGATGGCCGACCAGCGTACCGGCACCGGCGAACGTCGCCGAGTGCGTCTGGACGATGGCAGCCAGCTGCAACTCAACACAGCCACCGCAGTGGACATTCGCTACAGCGAAAGCCTGCGCGAAGTGCGCTTGCTCAGTGGCGAGATTTTCATTCAGACGGCGCACGACCCGCTGACGCGGCCGTTCGTGGTGCATACACGAGACGGCAGCATCCGGGCCTTGGGAACGCGTTTCATCGTGCGTTGCGAAACGGATCAGACCCAGGTCGGTGTGCAGGAGCATGCGGTCGAGGTGCGTTGCGCCAACCTGCCTGGCCCTGCCGTGCGAGTGGAGGCCGGTCAGCAGTTGAGTTTTCGTGAGGACCAGGTCGGCCCACTTCAGCCGGCCACCCCCCAGGCGGACGCCTGGACCCGCGACATGCTGGTGGTCAATGACTGGCGCCTGGCCGATTTCATCAGCGAGTTGCAGCGTTACCGTCCCGGCCATCTGGGGTGTGATCCGGCGATCGCGGCGCTGCGCATTTCCGGCGCCTTTCATCTCGGCAATACCGACACCATCCTCGACAACCTGACCTCGACCTTGCCGGTGCGCATTCGGCGTTTCAGTCGCTACTGGGCCCGTGTGGAGCCGGCGTGAAGGCGTACCCGAAAAAAATTTAACCCAGGGGTTATTGATTTGGATTCTCATTCGACTTGGTAGGTAGAGGCGCACATAGACGCCGCCATTCACTGCCACCGGGCGAAAGGAAACTGCATGACACCTCGCAATCCCACTCTGCGCAAATATTCAATCAAAGCTTCGGCCAGGCCCTTGAGCCGTGCCGTGCAGGCCGCGCTGTTCGGCATGGCACTGGCGGTCCCGTTGGGGATGGCGGTAGTGGCGCAGCCGGTCTGGGCGCAGACGGACCTCGAAGTGCAATTCGATATTCCGGCCGGTTCGCTGGCGACGGCGCTGACCCGGTTCGCCTCGACTGCCGCCGTGACGGTTTCCTTCGACCCGGCCCATGCCACTGGCCAGGCATCGGCAGGATTGCGCGGTCGCTATACCGTCGACGCAGGTCTGCGCCAACTGCTCGCTGGCAGCAAATTGCAGGCGGTGCGTCAGGCCAATGGCAGCTATTCGCTGCTGCCGATCATCGGCGATGGTGCCACCCTGCAATTGGGCGCGACTAGTATTTCGGGCCTGGCCATCGAGTCGGCCTACGGTCCGGTGGACGGTTACGTCGCCACCCGTAGCGCCACCGGCACCAAGACCGATACGCCGATCCTGGAAATCCCCCAGGCCATCAACGTGGTGACCGCCGATCAGGTTACCGCCCAGGGCGCTCGCAACCTGACCCAGGCCCTGCGCTATACGCCCGGGCTGAACACCGGCGGCTTCACCGACCGCAACGGGATTGCCGACGAAATCACCAGTCGTGGCTTCGCACCGACCCCGCTGTATTTCGATGGCGCCTACATCCCTTACGCCGGCAGCCTGGGCGGCGCCCCGCAAATCGACCCCTACACCCTGGAGCGCATCGAAGTGCTCAAGGGCCCGTCGTCGGTCCTGTATGGCCAGAACCAGCCGGGCGGCCTGATCAACCTGGTCTCCAAACGTCCGACCACTGAACAGCGCAGCCAGGTCAAACTGGGCGCGGGCAGCTACAACCGGGTCAATGGCGCCATCGACAGCAGTGGCCCGCTCGACGATCAAAAGGAATTCAGCTATCGCATCATCGGCGTCGCCAACAAAGGCAATCAGCAGGTCGCGCACACCCACAGCGAACGCCTGTTGCTGGCGCCAAGCCTGACCTGGTCCCCCAACGATGACACCTCCCTTACGCTGCTGGCGCAGATCCAGCGAGATGACGGCCTGGAGGATTATCAGTCGCTGCCACGCATCGGTTCGCTCGATCGCGGCCCCACCGGCGAGAGAATCAACCGCGACTTTTTCTCCGGCGATTCGCACTACAACGACTACAAGCGTAATCAGTACATCTTCGGCTACGACTTCAGCCACAGCTTCAGCGAAGACTTGAAGTACCGCTCCACCGCGCGTTACACCGACGTCCGTGACCGTTACAAGGGCTTCTACCTGCGCAGCTTCGTCACCGATGATGCAGGCGTGACCGATTTCACCCAGGCAAACCGGGTCAAGCTCGACTGGCGCCAGCACAACATCGCCTACACCCTCGATAACAACCTGGAATACAGATTCAACACCGGCGCCCTGGAGCACACGACGCTGATGGGCGTGGACTATCGCCACTTCAACCGCAAGTACGATGGCCTCAATGCCTATAACGTGTTGCCGGTCGATCTCTACGGCAAGAACAACTACGACAGCAGCAGCGTGACCCCGGTGCTGGACACCAAGTGGGACAACACCCTGCGTCAGACCGGGGTGTACCTGCAGGACCAGATCAAACTGGATCAGTGGATCCTGACCATCGGCGGTCGCCAGGACTGGGCCGAGATCGATAACAAGGACATCCTCCCCGGGACCATCAGCTCCCAGCGCGACAATAAATTCACCGGCCGTGTGGGCCTGACCTACGTCACCGAGTTCGGGCTGGCACCCTACATCAGCTACTCCGAGTCCTTCCTGCCGACCTTGGGCACCGCCGCCCCCGAGCGCGGCGGCGATGCTTTCAAACCGACCGAGGGCGAGCAATACGAAGTGGGTGTGAAGTACCAGCCGCTAGAGAAGACGCTGATTACCGCGTCGGTGTACCAGGTCAAACAGAAAAACGTGCTGACCGGTGACACCGAGTATCCGCAGTACCAGGCGCAGAACGGCGAAGTGCGTTCCCGCGGTGTGGAACTGGAGATCAAATCCAGTATCGACAACCTCGACGTCCTGGCTGCGGCGAGCTACATCGACTCGTTCTACACCAAGAGCACCTACGGCGATCAGGGCAATCGCAACGAAGCCCAGGCACCGGTATCGGCCGCGCTCTGGGTGGATTATCACTTCACCCAGGCCACACTCGATGGCCTGACCTTCGGCGCCGGTGCCCGCTATACCGGGCGCAAGCCGGGTGATTCGGCCAACTCCTTCGACGTGCCGTCCTACGTGGTCTACGACACCACCATCAGCTATGACATGGGCAAACTGGACGCCAGCCTGCGGGGTTTGCAGACGCGTCTCAATGTGCAGAACATCGTTGATCGCGAGTATGTGTCGGACTGCAACTACTCGTTTGGTTGCTACTACGGACAGGAGCGTGTGGCGTCGGTGGAAATGTCTTACGACTGGTAAAACCGTCCTGCGGGGGGAGGGGGGCAGGCTTTGGATTGATGGTGCTGCTTAGGGCCCCATCCAGCAGTGGTATGGACTGACACACCACTTTCGGACTCGTCAGCGCGTTATGATGGGCACGCCCGCGAAACACACTCTTTACGTCCGCCCCAGAGTCAGAGCCACAATGCCCCAGATCACCCATTACCAATCCCCCTGCCCAGAGCCCGTCAACAGCCAGATCCTGCAGATGGTCGTCGACTACCTGACCGACATCAGCATGGTCGCGATCCCGCCGAGCAACCTGCTGTACAACATCTACCAGTACGCGATCGGCTATGAGGTTCATCTCTATCTGGAGGCCTTGAACGGGACGAAGGGGATTGCCGTGGAGTTGCTGGTCGCGACCGACGATGACGACCCGGAAAAGGTAGTCGGCTTTTTGCTGTACCTGCCGGTCAAGGATGATCCTGACGCATGCGGCGTGGCGTATATGGCGGTGCATGCAAGTCATCGGCGCCAGGGGATTGCCCGGCGGATGCTGCGGGAGATGGTCGGCCGCTACCCCCATGCCGAATTGACCTGCGCCGTGGTCAAGGTGCCGTATTTCGAGTCGATGGGCTTTCAGGTGGTGGGCGTGCGTGGTACCCAGGTATTGATGAACACGCGCGATCATGGCAGTGCAGGTTTGATGGGGTTGTTGGATGTCGCCTCGATCTACAGCTCGCTGGAGGTGCGGCAGATTCATACCTATCTGCTGCAAAAGCATGGCAAGCGGGCGATGCTCGATGCGGAAAAGCAGCGGGATAGGCACTTGGACCAGATGACACGCAAGGCGCAAGAGTTTGTGCGCGAGCGGCTGGACAGCTGACCTGCTTTTGCGGATGTACCCGGTCAACTGTAGGAGCTGGCTTGCCAGCGAAGAGGGCCGACAGCAGATCACTCTATTTCGACCGTATTCCAATCCCCTGCTGGTTGGCCGTCAGGCCGCTTTCGCTGCGGTGCGCAGATCCGATAAGCCAGCTCCTACAGGATGATCGGTGTACGTAGGTGGCTTTTATGATTCTGAAAGACAAAAAAGAGCCTCAACGCTCTTTGATGGGGAGGAAGAAGAGCCCTTGAGGCTCAAGATGCGCATGAAGCAAGTGGTGAGCTTGTAGGGGTTCAGTGCACCCACCACTTACGCAACGGCTTGAGTAAACAAGCGGCTGCGCACACTCATCGTAGAAAGCCCGGATGGGGTACTCAAGTACCGCTAGTCACCTGCTCAGGTATGCATTCCGGCGACCTTTACAGCAGTTCTCTCAACCATGGCAACGATGGTTTCGAACAGCTCCTCCTGTGCCTGCACGGCAGTGATTTCTCCATTCGCCGCAGCATGGGACAGTGCCTCGGCGGCACCTAGCATCGCCCGCAATCCCGCTGCCCCGATCTCCCCCGTACCAGCAAAAGGAGACAGGACGATCCGGCATTTTTCCAGAAAAATCGCCTCGTACTCGCGCTTGATCTTCTCCAATTCCGGCGAACTGGCCAATGCTGCGATCACGCCAGGGATCTCGTTTCCCTGAAGCAGCACGCAGTCGACATACGCAGATGCGATTACCCGGGCGGTACCGGGCAACGTCGGTTCGCCGCTCCGGAGTGCGGCATCCATCAATGCTGTCTGCCGGGCGTCGAAGTCTTGATAGAGCGCCGCCAGCAACACGGGGCGCGTGGCGAAGTGGTTGTAGACCACCGGCTTGGTGATCCCGGCCTGTTCGGCGAGACGACCCAGGGTCAAGGCGTCCGTACCTTCTTCCCGGACGAGTTGCCAGGCGACGTCCAGCAACTGGCGACGGCGATCTTCGCGCGTCAGGCGTCGTCGAGGGGGGGCAGAGGCATTCGCTTCGGTAGTTGACATCGTTATGTACCAAAAGTAACTTACTGATCTTAACTTACCAAGAGTATATAAGGTCCGCCTTGTGCTCTCAATCAGGAGTGTCAGCATGCACGCACTTATCGTTGTGGCTCATCACGAGCCTCGATCGCTCACCCATGGCCTGGCTGCACAAATTGCCGAAGGCCTGGCGCAGGCCGATCCCGAGAGCACGGTGGAGATGGCCGATCTCTGGGCCGAAGGCTTCGAGCCAAGGTTCGGCGCCGCTGATCTGGCGGTACACCACCGCGAAGCAAAGCCCCCTGCCGATGTATTGGCCGAACAAGCGCGAATCGACCGCGCCGATGCCCTGGTGCTGGTTTATCCGGTCTATTGGTGGTCGATGCCAGCGCTGCTCAAGGGCTGGATCGATCGGGTGTTCTCCAATGGCTGGGCATTTGATTTCAGTGCCGACAAGCTGGAGAAGAAGCTGGGCCATCTGCGGGTTCACCTCATCGGAGTGGGTGGTGCCGACGCGGGCACCTATGCCCGGCACGGTTATGCCGAGGCCATGCAGACGCAGATCGATCACGGGATTTTTGATTATTGCGGCGCGCGCGTGCTGACGTCGGATCTGATGCTGGAATCCGAAACACAGGATCCGGCGATTCATCTGGATGCCGTGCGCGCCTTGGGTCGCGAGCTCGCAGCGGCATCCAGCAACCTCGATCCGACTACCGCTGTTCCCCCGGCCAGCAGACGACGATCGAGCCCATGCCCCTCGGTCTCACTGCCTGAACACCAACGCCTTCAACCCGCATTCAACATCCGCATCCGGAAATTCCGGCGGGTTCTCCAGCCGTTGCTCGAAGCGCAGGCTCGGCGCTTCACGCATGACGCCTTGGATCAGGAAATCCGCGCCGAACGCCGGGTCGTTCATGCAGGCCAGCACCGTACCCTGGGGACTGAGCAACTCCGGAAGGCGACGCAACACTCGCTGGTAATCCTTGGTCAGCAGAAAACTGCCTTTCTGAAAGGACGGCGGGTCAATGATCACCAGGTCGTACGGGCCCTTGCCGATGACTTTGCCCCAGGACTTGAACAGGTCGTGGCCCAAAAACGTCACCCTGCCCAGGTCATGTCCGTTCAGTCGGTGATTGTCACGGCCACGGCTCAGCGCCGGGCTGGACATGTCCAGGTTGACCACATGGGTCGCGCCGCCTTCGATGGCTGCCACCGAGAAGCCGCATGTGTAGGCAAACAGATTCAACACGCGTTTGCCTTGGGCATTGGCCCGCACCCAGTCGCGGCCGTAGCGCATGTCAAGGAACAGGCCGGTATTCTGTTTGCGCCCAAGGTCGACCCGGTAACGCAGGCCGCCCTCGGTGATGGTCATGTCCTCGATCGCCTCCCCGAGCAGCCACTCGGTGGTGCTTTGCAGCAGATAACGATGTTGCAACGCCAAGGTATGAGCACCGGATGTTGCCCACTCAGGTGATTGAGTGAGTTGCAGCAGCCGCTGTTTCAACGCCTCCAGTTGCGCCGCTTCGGGTTCCTTGAACAGCGACACCAGCACCACGCCCTGCAACCAGTCCACCGTCAATTGCTCCAGCCCCGGCCAGCAGCGACCACGGCCGTGGAACAGCCGGCGGGTTTCTGCCGGGGCGGCGGCCAGGGCTTCGAGCAAATGATCGTGGAGGATGGAGAGCGCGTCAGAGTTCATCGGGCAGGGTCGGCAACGGGTTGGGGCGGCATTTTAAACACAAATGCTCCCCAACGAACCAACGGCGCACGGGTTTACCCGTCCACCGAATAGCTGCCCGCCAATCGACGTTCAAGTCTGATGATGGCGATGTCAGGGGCAAACAGGCGACGCCTGCCCTGGCAGTTATCACGATTAATTTAACTTTTCGTGAGGATTTGGCGATTCGCCGGCCCCCATACTCGGCTCCAACGATCAACCGCCGGGAACGCATCATGTCCTCGCTACCTGCTTCATCCCATCCTCGCTGGCTACGCCTGACGCATTGGCTCAATGCGCTGGCGGTGCTGGTCATGGTCACCAGCGGCTGGCGGATCTATAACGCGTCGCCGCTTTACGATTTCAGTTTTCCCGCTTCGATCACCCTGGGCGGCTGGCTCGGCGGTGCATTGCAATGGCACTTCGCAGCAATGTGGTTGCTCGCCTTCAACGGTCTCGTCTACCTGATCCTCAACCTCTTCAGTGGTCGCCTGAAACGACGCTTTTTCCCCGTCTCGCCCCGTGGTGTCCTGCATGACCTGTGGGCCGCATTGCGCGGGCGGTTGGGGCATGCCGACCCGAGTCATTACAACCAGGTGCAACGGGTGGCGTACCTGTTCGTGATGGTCGACATCGCGCTGCTGGTGATCTCCGGGCTGGTGCTGTGGAAGTCCGTGCAATTCCCAATGCTGCGTGAGTTGCTGGGCGGATACGAAGGCGCACGGCATGTGCATTTCATTGCGATGGCGTTGTTGGTGGCATTCGTCGCGGTGCATCTGTTGATGGTCGCGCTGGTACCCAAAACGTTGTGGGCCATGATTGTCGGTCGCAAGGAACCCGTATGAAAAAGCACATCGAAGGCTCGGCGCTGGACGAGTCGTCCATCCTGACCGACGCCCGGAAAATCATTGCACCGCAGATCGAGGATCGTTCCCGTCGCAACTTCCTGATGCGCGGCCTGACTCTGGGCGGCGTGGCCATGTTGTCCGGCTGCAACCTGACCGACAACGACAGCGTCGAGACGGCCTTGTCCGCCATGTCCCGGTTCAACGATCGGGTGCAGGGTTGGCTGTTCAACCCCAACGCGATGGCGCCCACCTATCCTGAGTCGATGATCACCCGGCCGTTTCCCTTCAATGCCTTCTACGGCATCGATGAGGCCCCGACGGTGGAGGAAGAGGGTTATCGCCTGGAAGTGACCGGGCTGGTCGCCGACAAGCGCAGCTGGCGCCTTGAAGAGCTGCGCGCGATGGCGCAGACCGAGCAGATCACCCGCCACATTTGCGTCGAAGGCTGGAGCGCGATCGGGCGCTGGGGCGGCGTGCGGTTCAGCGATTTCCTGAAACGGATCGGTGCCGACACCGACGCCAGATATGTCGGCTTCAAATGCGCGGACGACTATTACACCAGCATCGACATGGCCACCGCGCTGCATGCGCAAACCCTGATGGCGCTGACTTATGACGGCGCAGTGCTGCCTCGCGAGTACGGCTTCCCGATGAAGCTGCGCATGCCCACCAAGCTGGGCTACAAGAACCCCAAACACATACAGGCGATATTCGTCAGCAACACCTACAGCGGCGGCTACTGGGAAGACCAGGGGTACAACTGGTTCGGTGGCAGCTGACGACGCCTGGCTATTTTATTGCGCAGCTCACGCTGCGTTCATTCGCAACCTGTGATTCAAAGGAGTTTCATCATGAAAGTGTTAACTACCGCAGTACTGTCGATGTGCCTGGCCATGGGTGCCGCCTCCGTGTTCGCTACCGATGCCATGAGCAACGACAGCATGAGCAAGGATTCGATGTCCAAGGACGCCATGAGCAAAGACGCCATGAAAAAGGACGCCATGTCCAAGGATTCCATGGACAAGGACTCGATGAAGAAAGACGGGATGTCCAAGGATTCCATGGGCAAAGACGCCATGAAAAAAGATGCCATGTCCAAGGACGCCATGAAGAAGGACGCCATGGCGCAGTAATTCGAACACTGCTAGTTGCGAGCTACCGCTTTCAGGACTCTCGATTTTTCGTCATTGCCTGTATCAAAAATGAATTTCCTCGGAGTCCGCTGCTCATACCTGTAAGCAGCGGATTTCAGACCGCGAAGTCATTTACGTAATCAGGGAGTGGCACAGTCATGAGTCCAGTATCGACGACAGGTGAGTCGCGCCTTGACGGATTGATTCTTGTGGTTGAGGACGACCCGTTGATCCTGGAGTTTCTCTGCGAAATTCTTCAAGAGGAAGGGTTTGCGGTTGAGCCGCAGGCCAGTGCAGACGCCGCATCAGTCTATCTGGAGCGGCACTCCAATGAAGTACGTCTATTGCTCACGGACATCACCATGCCGGGCAAACTCAATGGCGCCGATCTGGCCAACCAGTTCGGCGATCGCTGGCCGGACAAGCCGATCATGATCATGTCCGGCTTCGAAACCCCGCAATCCTCCGGGGTGCGGCATCACGTATCGTTCATCAAGAAGCCTTGGGCGCTCGGGCAACTGCTCGATTGTGTGCAAAGCGCATTGAAGCCCCGCAGCCCCCTGTAGGAGCTGGCTTGCCAGCGAAAGCGGTTTGTCATTCAACACATCTGTCGTCTGATCCACCGCCTTCGCTGCGGTGCGGTGATCCGACAAGCCAGCTCCTACAGGGGTGGTGTACATTGCATGACATTCCCGCCTGGCTCTTGCAATAGGAAACGGCCCTTTGCCTGCTCACCATTCCATCTTCAACACCCCATACCGCGCCTTTCTATTCGACATGGATGGCACCGTCCTCAATTCCATTGCCGCCGCCGAACGGATCTGGACCGCCTGGGCCGTGCGCCATAGGGTCGATGTCGAGTCTTTCCTGCCGACTATCCATGGTGCCCGTGCCATCGACACGATCAATCGTCTGGCGCTGTCCGGGGTGAATGCCGAGGCTGAAGCGGCATTTATCACTGAGGCGGAAATCGAAGATGTCGAGGGGATAGTCGAGGTGGCCAGCGCCGCTCGCTTTCTCAAATCATTGCCAGCCTATCAATGGGCCATCGTCACCTCCGCGTCCAAGGCGTTGGCACGGAGGCGGATGGCCGCGGCGGGGATTCCGGAACCCGAGGTGATGGTCACTGCCGAAGACGTCAGTGCCGACAAACCCGATCCTGCAGGTTATCGCCTGGCGGCCAGGCGGCTGGGCGTCGAGGTGACCCAGTGCCTGGTTTTCGAAGATGCGGCGGTGGGGATTCTCGCGGCTGAGGCGGCGGGGGCGGGCCTTGTGGTGATGACATCGACCCATGTTCATCCGATCGAGACACCACATGCGACGCTGGTCAGCTATGACAGGGTGACCGCAGTTGTGGATTCGGACGGCCAGCTGCGTCTTCACACCCTCTAAATGTGGGAGCGGGCTTGCTCGCGAAGGGGCCGTTCCATCCAACATTGATGTCGACTGATCGGCCGCCTTCGCTGCGGTACGGCGATCCGACAAGCAAGCTCCTACAGGGGTTATGGTGTTTCAGTAAATCCCGGGAATCAACCGCCAGCTTCGACTGCAATAAGCCTCGTATTCACTACCAAACTGCGCCCTCAATAATGCTTCTTCCGAGTGGATACGCGCTACCAGCGGGATCATTGTCAGCGCGGCCAGCAACAGGCCGACGCCCGAGCGAAACGCCAGCGCCCAACCCACGGCAGTGATCAACATCCCGAGGTAGCTGGGGTTGCGCAGGTTGTGATAGATCCCGTCGGTGACCAGGCGATGCCCCGGTTGAATCGCCACCAGTCCACTGAAGCGATTGCCCAGCACAAACACCGGCCACAGCCGCAGTGCACCGCCGATGATGAACAGCAGGGCACCGAGCCAGCGCACGCCCTCACCACCGAAGGTCCAGAAATCGATCCGGTCCGTGTAGGCCGGCAAAAAACCGCTCAATAGTCCAATCACCCCGAACGCCGGAAGCACCCAACGATTGGCCCGGTCCTCACGTTCGCCGGAGTTCAGGTTGACCTCGGTGAACAGCGAGGCGATTGCCATCACCAGGGTTGCCAGCACCACGACCACCAGCGGCGCATGGGAAAAAAACGCTGCAAACCCGCCCATCCCCCACACCGCGAGCCCCAGGTAGGCGAGGGTGACAACGATGGCGAAAAACGCCAGCCTGGCGGAGATTTTCATGATCGAATTCCCAAGGGGCATATCACAAAGTGTAGGAGCTGCCGCAGGCTGCCCACGCAGCGCCTACGCCGCGTAGTCAGTCCGGGCATTGCGCCGGATCACCTGAGGCGGCTGGCCAAACGCCCGAAGGAACGCTTCTCGCATGCGCCGACGGTCGCTAAAGCCTGTCTCGACGGCAATCTGATCAAGATTCAACCGTCCGCGTTCCAGCAACTGTCGGGCTGCTTCCAGGCGCAGGTTCTCGATGGCCTTGGCCGGCGACTGGCCGGTTTCGGCGCGAAAGGCCCGGCTGAATTGCCGAGGGCTGAGGCGCGCCACCTCGGCCAGGCGTTCAACTGACAAGGCCTCGGCGAGGTGTTCCCGGGCATAGCCCAGCACGGTCTGGATGCGGTCGGATTTCGGTTCCAGGTCCAGCAGTGCCGAGTGCTGTGACTGACCGCCTGCACGGCGGTGGTACATCACCAGCTTCTGTGCCACGGAACGGGCCAGTTCGGCGCCGTGATCCTTTTCCACCATGGCCAGCGCCAGGTCGATGCCGGCGGTCATTCCGGCGGACGTCCAGATCGAACCGTCGATGACGTAGATGCGGTCTTCTTCGACCTTGATCGACGGGAACCGCGCTTGCAGGTCCCGAGCGTACGCCCAATGGGTGGTGGCCCGTCGACCGTCCAGCAAACCGGCCTGGGCCAGGACAAAGGCGCCGGAGCAGATCGATGCCGTGCGGCGAGCAGTCTTGACGCTGGCGCGCAGGTAATTCAGCACCCCCTCGGGCGCCTGCTGGAGGATGGCATCGCCGCCGACCACGATCACCGTATCGAACACCCGCTCATCGAACGCATCGGTGCCGACACTCAGGCCACCGGATGCGCGTAGCGGGTGGCCGTGCTCGGACAACACGCTGACGTCATACAGCGCTTCGCCGGCGCTGAAGTTGGCGTATTCGAACACCGGCATGGCCGCCAGCGCCATGGACTGGAAACCTTCAAAAACGACAAACGCCACGCAAGTCATCGCCAGTTCCTCAAAGGGTCATGTCCTGAAAACGTACTTTAAACGTCATTTGCCACGCGCGTCAGCCCATTTATAACGGATCACACCCCGGCGAATCTATCGTCTCACTGTGAAGGAAAATCGACATGGCCCTCTCATCCAAAGGCACCGCACTGATCACTGGCGCATCTTCGGGCATCGGCGCGGTCTACGCCGAGCGTCTCGCCCGGCAAGGTTTCGACTTGATTCTGGTCGCCCGCAGCCGGAGCAAGTTGAACGCCCTGGCCAATCAGCTCAGCAACCAGACCGGCCGCGCGGTGGAAGTGGTCGCCGCCGACCTGAAAGACAAAGCCGACCTGCTGCGAGTCGAAGAGATACTGCGCCACGACGCGAGCATCACCTTGCTGGTCAACAATGCCGGGGTCGGCGGCGTCATGCCATTGCTGGGCAGCCCGGTGGACGACATGGAAGACATGATCACCCTCAACGTTACGGCGTTGATGCGCCTGGCTTACGCGGTGGTACCCGGCTTCGTCGCCCGCGGTAGCGGGACCGTGATCAACATCGCCTCGATCGTGGCCATCGCTCCGGAAATTCTCAATGGCGTGTACGGCGGAACCAAGGCCTTCGTCCTGAGTCTGAGCCAGTCGATGCATCACGAGCTGGCCGACAAAGGCGTGCGCATCCAGGCCGTATTGCCCGGTGCCACTGCCACGGACTTCTGGAGCGAGGCCGGCAACCCGGTGGAAAACCTGCCGCAGGAAATCGTGATGTCCGCCGCGGACATGGTCGACGCCGCCCTGGCGGGCCTGGCCCAAGGTGAGGTGGTGACCATTCCCGGCCTGCACGACGGCGAGCAGTGGGACCGCTATGAAAGCCAGCGCAAAACGCTGTCCGGGTTGTTCGGCAACTCCACGGCGGCATCGCGTTATCGCTGAGGAGGCAATTCCGGGAGCCGGGGTGAACTAAGCTGGGGTAATGAGCGTTCACCCTTGACTCGTTGAAACGATCAAAGAGCCGGTGGCGTGTCAAAGGAGCCGCCATGCTTCACATCAGAACACCCTTGATTCTGCACCCGGGCCTGTCGACCCCGACCCGACGCATCTGGCTCAAACTGGAAAACCTGCAACCCAGCGGTTCGTTCAAACTGCGCGGCATGGGGCTGTTGTGTACCCAGGCAAAGGCGCAGGGCAAGCGCAAAGTGGTTTGCCCCTCCGCTGGCAACGCCGGTTTCGCCACGGCCGTGGCCGCCGCCAGTCTGGGCCTGAAAGCCTGCATCGTGGTGCCGCATACCACCCCGGAAACCACCCGCGCCAGAATCCGCAAGACCGGTGCCGAGGTGATCGTGCATGGCAAGGTCTGGGACGATGCCAATCAGAAGGCCATGGAGCTGGCACAGGGCGCCCACACCGAATATGTGCCGGCCTTCGATCATCCGGTGTTGTGGGAGGGGCACAGCAGCATGGTCGATGAAATCCTCGAGGACTGTCCTCAAGTCGATACCCTGGTGACGTCGGTCGGAGGCGGCGGCTTGCTGGCGGGAATCCTCACGGGGTTGGTCCGCCATAGCCGAATGGACTGCCGGATCATCGCCTGCGAAACCCAGGGCGCCGCTTCTTTTTCGGCGGCGCTTGCTGCCGGGCATCCGGTCCGATTGCCGCGTATCGACACGGTCGCCACCTCGCTCGGCGCGGCTCAAGTGGCCGCCTGGCCGGTGCAGCACAACCACGATTTTGCTCACCAATGCGTGGTGCTAAGCGATGACGAGGCGATCATGGGCGTAGTGCGTTATGCCAACGACCTGCGGCAGTTGGTCGAACCGGCTTGCGGGGTGTCGTTGGCGATCGGCTACCTGGACCATCCGGCAATTGCCGGTGCCCGGGACGTAGTGATCGTCGTATGCGGCGGGGTGAATGTCAGTGCGCAGATGGTTGCCGGGTGGGCGCGTTTGTCCACAGCGAGGGGAAAATAGAGAGAACGCGAAGGCAGGGCCGGAAACCCTATCCAGGTTTCACACGCCCCACCGCTCATTTTTCAGTGGTCATTGCCCGGCAGGCATGCCTTCCTGAACCAGAATGGCTCGGGCCAGCTCTTCATCGCTTGCCTTCAGGCCAGGATTGTTCTGGCGAACCTGCTGCAATACCGACTCCAGGTAAACCCCGCGAATCGTGCCGCCACTGGCCACGAAGCTGGAGGCGTCATCCCGGGCGGGAATCATCATTTTGTCATCCTTGAAGGTCGAATACAGGGACGCGGAAAGACCCGCCGAGGTGGCGACATCGCTTGCATCCACATCGGCCAGGGCCGAACCGACGGGCAAGCAAAGCACTAGCGAAGAGATGAGAAACAGGCGGCGCATGACGGAGTCCTCCGAAAGCATGAAGCGTAAAGGAAGTGCTACATACCTTAAGATGCCTGAAGGCGCTCAAGAGTTCCTTGCCGCGTTATTAATCACCGGCGGACTGGCTGACTTGCCTGTCATTTGTGTCAGTAGGCGCCGCCCACGCTGCATGTTATTCCTCTCGCATGAACAGTCTTGGCGTGCACACCCATACCCCAGCTCTCGCGGTATTTGACCCGCGCGGTGGGGTGGTGCGCTCGATTGCTTACTGCCGCGCCGAAGCGGGCGAGCCGGCACAGCCGCATGTCACCTGGCAGGTGTTTGATCCGTTGGGCCGTGAAGTCGAACGCTACGATCCACGACTTTGGGCCGAGAAGCGGGGTCCCAATCGAAGCTCGTTGCACTCGTTGTCCGGCACCGAGTTGCTGCGCGTCAGCGTCGATGCCGGTTGGACACTCTTGCTGCCTGGCCAGGCCGGGCAAGCGCTTGAACGGTGGGACAGCCGCAGCACTCAGCGACGCACCTTCGATGAGCTCCTGCGCTCGGTCGCCGTCAGCGAACAACTCGAGGACGAATTGCCCCGGGTGGTCGAGCGCTATGAGTACGGCGGCCCCGGCGGCAGCGTCCGCAACCAGTGCGGCCAGTTGATCCGCCACGACGACCCGAGCACCACCCGACACATGCCCGAGTACGATTTGCGTGGTCTGCCGTTGCTGGAAACCAGTCATTTTCTCAAATCGCTCGAGCCGGTGGACTGGCCGCAGGAGGTCGAGGCGCGTGATGCTCTGCTTGAAACCGCGCCCGGTCTGCCCAGTCGCTGGACTTACGACGCCTTGGGCGAAATCACCACACAAACCGATGCGATGCTCAATCGCCAGCGCTTCAGCCGAACCTGCGCCGGACAACTGGGCGCCGCGTATTTGCAGCGTCAGGGCGCCGACGAGCTGACGCTGGTCAGCGGGATTCGCTACAACGCCGGCGCTCAGGTCGAGCAGGAACGGGCGGGCAACGAAGTGATCACCCGCGCCGAGTATCGGCCGGAAGATGCCCGTCTCGCCCATTTGAGCGCCGGGCTGCCCGGTCAACCCCTGTTGCAGGACCTGCATTACACCTACGACCCGGTGGGCAATCCGCTGCAGATCGACGACCGATCCAAAACCACCACTTTTTTCAAAAACCAGCGCATCGACCCCGTCAGCACCAACACCTACGACAGCCGCTACCGCCTGATCAGCGCCACTGGCCGCGAGGTCTACCGCGCCGCCAACGACCCGGGCGCCCTGGTCAATTACCGCGAGGAATACGACTACGACGCCGGCGACAACCTGCTGGAATTGCGCCATCTGGGCGAACAACCTTTCACCCGCCGCTGGGCGGTGGCGGCCGACAGCAACCGCAGCCTGATCGTGCACGACGACGATCCGCCACCGGATTTCGCCAGCGCATTCGATGGCAACGGCAACCAGATGCACTTGCCGCGCGGCCAGGCGCTGCAGTGGGATACGCGTAATCAATTGCACCAGGTGTCGCCGGTGACGCGCGCAGAAGGCCCAGACGATACCGAGCTGTATCGTTATGGCGGCGGTGGCAAGCGCCTGCGCAAGGTGCGTTGCGCCCTGACCGCCGGCCGCAGCGCGCTCAGCGAAGTGCGCTACTTGCCCGGCCTGGAAATCCACCGCGCCGCCAACGGCGACGAGCGCCATGTGCTGGAGGCCGAAGCGGGGCGCAACACGGTGCAATTGCGGCATTGGGTCGGTCCTCCGCCGGCCGGGGTCGACAACAATCATCTGAGTTACAGCCTCAACGATCATCTGGGCTCGAGCCTGTTGGAGCTGGACGAGCAGGGGGCGGTGTTAAGCGACGAAGGGTATCTGCCGTTCGGTGGCCGGGCGTGGTGGATGGCGCATCACGGGGTCAAAGCGTCGTACAAAACCCGGGGTTACTCGGGCAAGGAGCGCGATGCCACCGGCTTGTATTACTACGGCTACCGGTACTACGCACCTTGGCAACAACGCTGGCTCAATCCGGACCCGGCGGGGGAGGTGGATGGGTTGAATGTGTATGGTTTTGTCGGGAACTCGCCGCTGCGGTATGTCGATCGGGACGGGCGGGTGAAAGACGATGGGCCACTCGATTTTTCGGATGAACAGCTACTGCAAATTGCGGGGCAAATTGCCGACGGTTTTGAGCAGGGCAACCCTATTGCTGCCGAGCTGATCACTGAGATCGCAGCGGCAGACCTGGTGCCGGGCCTTGCCGAACAGCTCGCCCTTGAAATTCCTGACCCTCCCCGAACGCCGTCTCCTATGCTGTCGAGCTTTTCTGCTGTTGAGGCGCCGGTGTGGGCGCCTGCATCGCCCATACCTGGCCCCAGTCAAGCGGTGCTTTCCCTGAGTCAGACGGAGCCGCAACCCTCGACTTCTGCTGCAGCTGATATGGGAGGCGCGGGTCAGGTGCGCGCCGTGGAGAAACCACACGTCTGCGAGACATGCGGCAAGGGTTTTGCGAAAAAGTATCATTTGACGGATCACCGGCGAACCCACACCGGAGAAAAACCGTATAAATGCCAGACCTGCGGCCAAAGTTTTGCGCTGCGCTCTACCTTGACGGGGCATCTGCGAACCCACACCGGAAAGAAGCCGTATAAATGCGAGGTGTGCGGCAAAGATTTTGTGCAAAAGCTCAGTTTGACGGTTCACCAGCGAACCCACACCGGAGAAAAGCCGTACAAATGCGATGTGTGCGTCAAAGCTTTTGCGCAACAAAGTAATCTGACGAAGCATCTGCGAACCCACACCGGAGAAAAACCGTATAACTGCCCGCACTGCAGCCAAAGTTTTGCGCGGCACGATAGCTTGAATATGCATCTGCGAACCCACACTGGAGAAAAACCTTATAGCTGCGATGTGTGCGACAAAAAATTTGCGCGGAGCCATCATTTGAAGACTCACCAGCAACGCCGACACACTATGCCCTAGCCACCAATCTCCCAGCACCACCCTTCACCGCGAAAACCGCTTGCGATAATCCCGTGGCGAAATGCTCAGATTCCGCTGAAAGGTGAAGCGCATTCGCTCCTCATCCCCAAACCCGCACAACCGGGCGATCTGATCGATATTGCGCTCGGAATCTTCCAGTAAACGCCGGGCAGCCTCCAGGCGCATCACTTCGACCGCCTTGGCCGGGGTGCGGCCGGTCTTGAGTTTGTAGACCCGGGCAAAGTTGCGCGGGCTCATCTGCACCTGTTGGGCCAGCACTTCCACCGTGAGATTGTCGCGGTTGAGGTTGTGCGCGATCCACAGGTGCAGGTCGTCGAAGGCCGCGCCATCCCCGGTTTGCGCTTGCAGCAATTGGCTGTACTGGGCCTGGCCGCCGGGGCGCTTGAGGAACACCACCAATTCCCGGGCCACTTCCAGTGCCACTTCACGCCCGCAGTCGGCTTCCACCAGGGCCAGCGCCAGATCGATGCCGGCGCTGACGCCTGCCGAAGTCCACACTGAACCTTGTTGAATGAAAATCGCGTCGCTGTCGACTTCAATCGACGGGAAACCCTGCTTGAGCATGTCGCACAGCAGCCAGTGGGTGGCGGCGCGTCGACCTTCGAGCAGGCCCGCCTGCGCCAGCAGGAAGGCGCCGCTGCACACCGAGGCGGTGCGTCGCGCGTTGGCCGAGGCGGCTTGCAGCCAGGCGACCAGTTCCAGGGAATCATTCATCGCCTGACGAATGTTCGGTGCGCCGGGCACGATCAGCGTATCGATCGACTGATCGGCAAAGTCGCTCAATCTCAATGTCTCGACAGCCAGGCCTTCCGCCGTCTGGATCAAACCGCCGTCGAGGCTCGCCGTGTGGCGCTCGTAACCGGGCAGTCCTCGTTTGGTCATGGCTTTGGAGGCGGCCCAGAACACTGTCTGGGCCCCGGTCAGGTCGAGCAGGCCCATCTCGGGGTAAGCAATGAAGACGATTGAACGCGGTTGATCGGGGGAGGGCGTTCGGGGGATTTCGTTCATGGGCTTCCCATTGGACAATGCCGGATCAAGCGGCCGGATTTCCGGGGTTTATGTCATTCGGGCCGACAGAGTTCAACCGTCAAACGACGAAATGGCTACGCGTTTCGCACGATCCCTGTAGGAGCTGGCTTGCCAGCGAAAGCGGTGGGTCAGACGACAGATGTGTTGAATGACACACCGCCTTCGCTGGCAAGCCAGCTCCTACAGGGA
>Ga0247820_10000387_pt1 | contig 23205 bp, 19 predicted proteins | sample 13C_Glucose_Day1_2_FD_192480 | JGI IMG/M metagenome (GOLD analysis project Ga0247820, IMG submission 192480) | Soil microbial communities from agricultural site in Penn Yan, New York, United States - 13C_Glucose_Day14 | ecosystem: Environmental > Terrestrial > Soil > Agricultural land | place...
CCTGCCACCCCTCGCCACGCTCGCTGCCCGCATCGGCACCACCCTGCGCGAGCGCGGCCAGACGGTGGCGGTCACGGAATCCTCGGCCGGCGGCCTGGTCTCGGCCGCGCTGCTGGCGATCCCGGGCGCCTCGGCCTTCTTCCTGGGTGGCGCGGTGGTCTACACGCGGCGTGCCGGCAGGGCGCTGCTCGGCCTGACCGCGGCCGACGTCGCCGGCCTGCGCGGCGAAACCGAGCCCTACGCCGCCCTGGTCGCGGCGCGCATCCGCACCCAGCTGCGCGCGACCTGGGGGCTGGCCGAGAGCGGCGCGGCCGGACCCTCGGCCAGCCCCTACGGCGACGCGCCCGGCCATGTGTGCCTCGCGGTCATCGGGGCCGCGCCATGCACCCGGACCATCGAGACCGGCGAGGGCGACCGGGCGCTGAACATGGACCTGTTCGCGCGGCAGCTGCTGAAGCTGTTCGACGAAGTGCTGCACGCACCGGACGCCCCGCTCTGACATTCCAGGCCGGTGCGCCCTCGTCAACCGGGCGCGGCCTCCGGCGCCTTGCCGGAAAGCCGTTGCGCGAACTCCGCCGACACGCCGCGCAGGTGCAGGTCGCTCTGGGGTCGGGGCACCTCGATGCCGGCTTCGGCCAGGCCTTCGCGCACCGCCACCGCCAGGTTGCTGCGCACCACCACCCAGCTGACGCTGTCGGTGGTCCAGGCGCGCAGGCTGAAGTCGAGCGCGCCGGCGGTCATGCCGGTCATGAGGGCGGCCGGTTCCGGCACCGTGGCGATGCCTTCGACACCGCGGGCGATGGCCAGCAGCAGCTCGATGGTCCGGCGCGGCGGCACGTCGGGGCCGGTGCTGACGTTGATCTCGATGCGCCGCCGGGTGCCCCGCAGCGTCCAGTTGACTAGCTTGTCGGCCAGCAGCATGCCGTTGGGCACCACCACGTCGGCGCCCTCGAAGGTGGTCACGATGGTGGCCCGCATGCCGATCTGGCGCACCGTGCCCGACATGCCCGCCACGTCCACCACGTCGCCGGGCTGGATCGGCCGCTCGAACATCAGGATCAGGCCGGCGACGAAGTTCTTCACGACGTCCTGCAGGCCGAAGCCGATGCCCACGCCGAGCGCGCCGAAGACGATGGCCAGCTGCCCGATCGGGAATCCGAGCACGGCCAGCGCCGACATGAGGCCGACCAGCAGCACCGTGTAGTAGCTCAGGGTGGAGATGCTGTTGCCCACCCCGCGCGTGAGCGCAAGCGAGGGCAGGATGTCCTCGGCCAGCAGCATGCGGATCGTGCGTGCCAGCCAGAAGGCGAGGAAGGCCGCGGCGACGAAGGCCGCGATGTTGCCGAGGCTGAGCGATACCACGCCGATCGTGAATCCGTGGGAGAGGATGGCGATCACGAAGTCCGACAGCGGGCGGTAGATCCGGAAGGCCTGCAGCCCGATCACGACACAGGCGACGGCCATCAGCGTGCGGCCGATCCGGGCGCCGGCATCGATCAGCGAGCTGGCGCTGCGGGCTTGCGGGCGCGCCGTGCCGGTGCGCGCGAACAGCACCCTGAACAGCGCCACCAGCACCGTGGCACCGGCGTACATGACCAGCGCGAGGTAGCTGGTGTCGAGCACGGCCCCGGTGAGCATGGTCGACAGCGACACGTTGCCCAGCAGGTTCGAGACGGCCGCGGCCGCGAGCACCACGGCGGCGGCGCCGAGCAGGTACATCATGGCTTTCGGCCGGCTGGGCGCCCCTTTCTCGTGCGGCGCGCGGCGCGCCCGCGACACCAGCCAGACCAGCGCGCCCACCATCAGCAGGTCCATCACGAACAGCATGCTGCGGTAGAGGAACTCGTTGCCGATCAGCAGCGAGCCGAGCACGTTCAGGAAATAGAACACGGCGCTCACGTAGGCCCAGGGGCCGACCGCGTGCAGGATCCGCTCGGGCAGCAGGCGCAGCACCGGCACCCAGGCCAGCAGCATCGCAGCCTGCTGCCGGATCGCCGGCCCCTGGAAATCGAACACCACCGCCGCCAGTGCCAGCAGCACCAGCCAGGCGGCCCACGGCCGGGTCAGCGCCTGCATCGAGGCGTCGCTCGCGTGCCCCTGCGCGATCAGCTGGGCGGCACGGTAGCGCAGCCAGAACAGCAGCGGCAGCAGCATCAGCCCGACGGCCACCAGCACCCGCAGCATGGGCGCATTCGCGGCATCGTGGTCGCGCGCGAAGGCGGTCTCGATGGCGAGGCTCTTGCGAAGGCTGACCTGGGCCGACTCCGCGCTCTGGCCGGCGGCTGCGCCCTGCCACAGCGGCGGCGAATCCATCGAGAGCAGGCGGCGATCGAGCTCCTCGACCTGGGCCAGCACGGCCGTCTCGCCGGCCTCCACCTGCAGCGCCAGGGCGCCCGCCTGGCGGCCGAGCGCGAGCAACTCGCCCAGCGGTTGCGAGACCCGGCCTTCGGCCTGCTCGATCTGGGCGATCAGCTCGTCGATGCGCTTCAGGAGGGCCGGCGCCAGGTCGGCGGTCGCGGCGCGGGCGCTTTGCCAGGCGGCGCGCCGTGCGGCCAGCGAGGCGGCATCCTGCGAGTGATCGCGGGTGATGCGGGACAGGCGCGCGCGCAGCTCGGCGATCTCGCGGGCGTAGAGCAGCCAGTGCCGCTGCAGGCTCTCGAGCCGGCGCACCGGCAGCAGGGACAGGTCGCTGTCGCTCGTGAGCTCGCCCACTTGCCGGACCGCCGCGGACTGGCGGTCGAGCGCATCGTCGAAGCGCTGCAGGTCGCCGGCGTCGACGGCCCGGCGCATCACCGCCTGGACGAATGCCTCGTCGGCGTCGGCGCGGGCCGTGATTTCGGCCGGCGCGATGGCCTCGATGCCGGACGCCGCCATGGCCGAGGAGGGTTCGGTGGCGGGCGCCACGGGCGCGGCCTGCGCACCGGCGACGCCCAGACCCCAGATGACGCCGGCGATCAGGTGATGGAGGGCGCCGCGCCAGGTTGAGCTCACCGGACGATGTTGCTGTCGAAGCTCGGCGCGTGTCAAGGCGAACGAAAAGGCGCCGGCACGCCGCGCAGCAGCCGCAGCCCGTTGGCCACCACCAGCAGGCTGGCGCCCATGTCCGCGAACACCGCCATCCACATCGTGGCACTGCCGGCCACCGCCAGCACGAAGAACAGCGCCTTGATCCCCAGCGCCAGCGTGATGTTCTGCCACAGCACCGAGTGCGTGCGGCGCGACAGCCGGATCGTCTCCGCCACGCGCCCGAGCTGGTCGTTCATGATCACCACGTCGGCGGCTTCCATGGCGGTGTCGGTGCCGGCGCCGCCCATCGCGAAGCCGATGTCCGCCTGGGCCAGGGCCGGTGCGTCGTTGATGCCGTCGCCGGTCATGCCGGTCGGGCCGTAGCGCCGTCGCATGTCCTGGATGGCCGCGAGCTTGTCGTGCGGCAGCAGTCCGCCGCGGGCATCGTCGATGTCGGCCTCGCGGCCGACCGCCAGGGCCGTCGCCGGGTTGTCGCCGGTCAGCATCACGGGCGTGACGCCCAGTTGCCGCAGCGCGGCGATGGCCGCCACCGAGCCGGGCCTGATCGTGTCGGCCACCGCGAACAGCGCCAGCACGCCGTCCGGGTCCGCCAGCAGCGTGACGGTGCGCCCTTGCGCCTCGTGGTCCGCCAGTGCGGCTTCGAGCGCCGGATCGGCCTGGCCGCGCTCGGTGATCAGGCGGTGATTGCCGAGCACCATCGGGCGGCCGAGGATGTGGCCTTCGACGCCGCGTCCCGGCAGGGCCTTGAAGCCGTCGATCGCCAGCGCGTCGCCTTCGAGGGCCTGGGCGATCGAAATCGACACCGGATGGTCGGAGCGCAGCGCCAGGCTCCTCGCCCAGCGCCGCACTTCGCCCTCGTCGGCCCCGCGCCAGGCCTGGAAGGCCACCAGCCGGGGCTTGCCCTCGGTCAGCGTGCCGGTCTTGTCGAAGGCCACGGCCTTGAGCAGGCGGGCGTGCTCCAGGTGGACGCCCCCCTTGATCAGGATGCCGCGGCGGGCGGCGGCGGCCAGTCCGCTGACCACCGTGACCGGGGTCGAGATGACCAGCGCGCAGGGGCAGGCGATCACCAGCAGCACCAGCGCCTTGTAGATGGCGGCGAGCCACGGCCAGCCCAGCAGCAGCGGCGGCAGCACGGCCACCGCCAGCGCCAGCGCGAACACGGCGGGCGTGTAGATCGCCGCGAAGCGATCGACGAAGCGCTGGGTCGGGGCGCGGGTGCCCTGGGCCTCCTCGACGGCATGGATGATGCGGGCGAGGGTGGAGTCGTCGGCGAGCGCGGTCACGCGGAACTCGAGTTCGCCGTTCTGGTTGATCGTGCCGGCGAAGACCGGGCTGCCGGGCTCCTTGTCGGCCGGGATGCTCTCGCCCGTGACGGGGGCCTGGTCGATGCTGCTGTGGCCCCGGGTCACGACGCCGTCGAGCACCACGCGTTCGCCGGGCTTCACCCGCGCGATCGCGCCGATCGGAATCTCGCCGGCCTTGACGCGGCGCCAGCCGCCGTCGGGCTGCGCCACCTCGGCGGCGTCGGGCGCGAGCGCGACCAGGCCCTGGATCGCGTTGCGCGCCCGGTCGACCGCGCGTGCCTCGATCAGTTCCGCGATCGCGTAGAGGGCCATCACCATGGCGGCTTCCGGCCATTGCCCGATCACGAAGGCGCCGGTCACGGCCACCGACATGAGCGCGTTGATGTTGAGCTTGGCGCGGCGCAGCGCGCTCAGCCCCTTGACGTAGGTGTCCAGCCCGGCCAGCCAGATCGCGACCGCCGCGACCGCCATGCCCGCGCCGGCCCAGGCGGTGGTGTCGGGGGCGAAGAAGGACACGGCTTCGGCCGCCAGGGCGAGGGCCAGCGCCGCCGCCAGCCGTGCGTGGCCGCTGGCGGCGTGCGCGTGCATGTCGCCACCGGGCGTGTGGCCGGCGGACGCGGCCGCTGCCACCGGCTCGGGGACGAAGCCGGCCTTGCGAATGGCCGCCAGTGCCCGCTGCACCGCGTCGTCGCTGCCGTCGATGCGCAGCGTGCGCTGGGGCAAGCGGAAGTGCAGGCCGCGGATCCCGGCGATCGGCTCCGCCAGCCGGCGGATCTCGGAATCCTCGACGCTGCAGTCCATGGTGGCGATGCGGAAGGTGTTCGGCGCCACGCCGCCCGCGGTCGCCTCGGCTTCGGGGACCGGTGGCGCGGCGGGGCCGCAGCAGGCAGCGGGCGCGCAGCAGGCATCGGCTGCGGCGGCTTCGGCGGGCGTGTGTTCGTGAAGGTGTCTGGCCATGGATGTCGCTTTCATGGCTATTTCACACCTTGTACCCGCTACAGGGTCAAGTGGCGGTGCCCGGGGGTCGCAATACTTGCCGGTAGACGTTGGCGCCCAGTGCGCTGCCATGCACCGCCAGATGGGCGCCCAACGCGATGGCTTGCAGCAGTTCGCCTGCTGTCAGCCCCTGCGACAGGGCCGTGGGCAGGAGCTGCCGGATCGCATCCGGGTTGAAGGCCGTGAAGCAGGCATGCAATGCCAGTTGCACCAGGCTGCGCTCCGCCGGAGTCAGCCCGGAACCCGGCCCGCCTCGCTCGATGAAGTCGAGCAGCACCTCGGCATAGCCGGGGTCGAGGCGCGCCACGGCGCCCAGGCGCAGCGCGTGCGCGGCACCGAGCCCGTCGATGCGGGCCTGAAGCTTCGGGTCGATGGCCGCCCAGGCGCTCAGGTCGATGAACTCGCCCAGGATGTCGGTGGCCTGGCAGACGCCGGCGACGCCTTGCACGGCCACCAGGTGCAGCACATCGAAAATGTCGGCCTGCGTCGCCCCCACCTCGAGCGCCCGTTTCATGTGGGTGTGCAGGCCAGGCTCGAACAGATGGGAAGAAGAAGCGTCGAGCGCCACGTAGATCAGCTCCACCATGCGCGCGCTCAGCGGCCCCGTTCGCGCGGGATGGCCGGCGTAGCGCGCGTACTGCTGCACGAAGCCGGGGCAGGCCTCGAGCATTGTCTCGGTCCAGGGCCGCCAGTAGCCGCGCTCGGCGATGAAGAGTGCCTTGATCTGCGCACGCTGGGCGTCGGTCGCATCGTCCGGCTTGTTCATCGCGGCGTCCCTGGCGCGGCCGCGCCGCAGACGAGGGTCTGGCCGGTCAGGTACTGGGCGGCGGAGCCGCAGACGTAGCGCAACAGCGGATGCAGCGACAAGGGCTCGACAGTGGTCGGCACTTGCAGCGCGTTGATGCGCAAGGCACGGCTGCCCCACTCGCAGGCGAGCGTCGAGACCAGCATCCGTGCCGCTGCGCCATCGCCGGCGTCCTGCCAGCGGCGGGGGTCCTGCGAGGGCAGCAGCAAGGTCAGGCTGGCCTGCTGCGGGTAGCGGGCCGCAAAACGCGCGGCGGCCGCGTGAACGGCCTGGAGCAGGCCTGCCCCGCAGTGCAGCGGCGACAGGTCGAGGCAGGCCGCATAGCGTGGCTGCGCGGCCGACCACGGCGCCACGCCTTGCCATGGCGCGCCATCCCCGCCGCAAAGCTCCAGTTGCAGCGGCATGTCCAGGGGCTGCGGTGGCAGCGTAGCCGGTGGCAGGCGCTGGCTGCCGCCATAGACGGACGAGCCGCCATTCAGGGCCAGGATCTGCCCGCTCAAGGGTGCGGCGCCGGCGCTGGCCAGGAAGTACAGCGCCTGCGCCATCTCGTCGGGCGTCGCCATGCGGCCGAGCGGAATCTTGCCCAGCGCGCCTTCGGGCTGGAGCCGGCCGGCCTGGATCAGTCCGTCCACCAGTTCGGTGCGGACGAATCCCGGCGCCAGCACCGTCACGCACAAGTCGGGCCGCGCCTGCGCCAGCGCGCGGGTCTGGGCTATGAGCCCCGCCTTGCTCGGGCTGTAGGCGCCACGCCATGGAATGGCGTGCAGGCCGGCGCCGGACGCCACGTTCACGATGCGGGCACCGGGCTTGAGCAGGCAGGCGCAGGCATCGACCACGGCGGCCGGCGCCGCCAGGTTGAGCGCCAGCAGGCGAGCCATCTGCGCCGGCCCCTGCTCGGCCAGCGGCACGTTGGACGCATCGGACATGCCGGCGTTGTTGAGCAGGGCGTCCAGTGCGGGCGTGCCCTCGCGCAGCGACGCGATCTGTGTGGGCTCGGTCAGGTCGATGCTGCGCAGCACATGCGCGGCCGAAGCCGGGGCGGGTAGGCTTTGTCCCAGATCGTGCAAGGCCCGCTCGTTATGATCGACCAGCACGCATTGCCAGCCTGCGCCGGCGAACTGCCGCGCCGCTTCTCGTCCGATGCCGGAGGCGGCACCGGTGATCAGAACAGTCTGCATCTGCGACTCCGGAGCCAGAGTCAGATGTTGGTCAGCGTGATGCCGCCATCCACCGCCAGTGCCTGTGCCGTGATGAAGCCGGCATCGTCACTGGCCAGGAAGCAGATGCTGCGGGCGATGTCTTCCACCGTGCCCAGGCGGCCCAGCGGCGTGCGGGCGATGCGATTGGCATCGCGCTCGGCATTGCGGTTGCGCTGGGTGCCTTCGGTGGGAACGGCCGACGGGCACACGGCATTGACGCGGATGTTGCGCGCACCGAGCTCGGCCGCGGCCGCGCGGGTGATGCCCAGGATGCCCGACTTGATGCCCGAATAGACCACCGAATTGGCGGCAGAGCGCAGGGCGGCCACCGATGCCACGTTGACGATGGCGCCGCCACGCTCCGGGTCCATCACCGCCACGGCCTCCTGCAGGCTCCAGATGACGGACTTGAAACCGACGTCGAGCATGCGCTCCACGGTCTCGGACATGATCTCGGGGATGGCCTGGTAGCGCACCCAGGCGGCGTTGTTCACCAGGATGTCGAAGCGCTTGCCGTGCTCGAACGAGCGCTGGATGGCAGCGCGCATGCCTTCGCGGCTGGCGATGTTCTGCACGATGGCAAAGGCTTGTCCGCCATCGCGCCTGATCTCTTCCACCACGGGGTCGACCAGTTCGTCCTTGAGGTCGTTCACGCAGACGATGGCGCCACGGGCGGCCATTTGCAAGGCGGTTTCGCGCCCGATGCCGGCGCCGGCGCCGGTGATGAGGGCCACGCGGCCGAGCAGATCCTGGTTCATTCGTTTTCCTTGGTTCACACCGTCTGGATGAAGTCGCGGCCGACTTGGCTGGCGAGCGCGCCCGCGCCGAAGGCGGCGTCGAACTTGCGCACTTCGCGCAGGGCGTAGTGCAGCGGCACTTCCCAGGTGAAGCCCATGCCGCCGTGCAGGTGGATGGACTTCTCCAGCACGAAGGCCGCATTGCCCAGCGCGTTGGCCAGTACCGGCCGGCTGTCGCGCAGCTTGCCGTATTCGTCGGTGTCGAGCACGCGCTGGATGCCCGCGCTGGAGGCCTCCTGCAACAGGCGCATGCGGGCCAGCAGATGGCGCACGGCCTGCTTGGCCGACAAGGGGCGTTCGAACTGCACACGGGTCGACATGTAGCCGGCCGTGGTGGCCAGGGCCGCCTCGGCGGCGCCGTTGACGAAGCCGGCGATCAGGATGTGGCTGTCGCGCTGCAGCGCTGCGAATGTCGCGGCATCCAGTTCGGCCAGGACCTTGGCGCCGTCCAGCATCAGCCACGACTGGGGGTGCTCGGGATCCAGCGCTTCGTCGTCCTGGATCTCGACGGTCCGCAAGTCCAGCAGGGCGCCGCCGCCCCGGCCATCGGCCACCAGCACCCAGTCGCAGTCCCTGGCGTGGCGCACATGGCCGGCGAACGCGTCCTGCAGGCTGCCCTGCAGCGCCCAGGTGGCGACGCGTTCGCCGCTGGCCAGTTCGGTCGCCAGGGGCGAGTCGCCCAGGGCCTTGGCGATCAGAAGGTTTTCCAACAGCGGCCAGTGCAGCCGCAGCTTGCCCGCCTCGGCCACGATGGGCAGCGCGAACTCGATGCCCAAGGCCAGCCCGCCGGCGTCTTCGAGCGCGCACACGCCACACAGGCCCGCACGCGCCAGCACCTGGGCGGCGCCGCGAAAGTCGCGCGTCTGCGCATCCTGGATCGCCTCGGCCGCAGCCTGGGCGAACTCTTCGGGCTGGAGATCGTTGTCTGAAATGCTCATGTCAGGTCCTTGGGCAAGTTCATGATCCGCTGGGCAATGATGTCCAGTTGCACTTCCGTGGTGCCGGCGTAGATGGTCTCGGCGCGAGCGTAGAAGTAGGCGGTGGTGAAGTGCTTGCGAGCTCGCTGTGCCAGCGCGCTCGAGCGCGGGTTCACATGCGACACGAGCGCGAGCGCCAGCCCGGCGAAGGCCTGGTGGCACTCGGACCAGTAGAGCTTGGTCAGGGAACCCCGGGCACCGATCCTGTCGCCGGCCATCATCCGGTTCACCGTCTGCTCGACCAGGCCCTTGAGCGCATCGATCTCGCCCACCACGTCGCCGATGCGGCGCTGGTAGCTGCCGTCGTCCAGCAACCGGGACAGCTGCGGGTCAGACTTGCATGCGGCGACCAGCTGCCGCAGCTCGCAGTCGAAGCGCCAGGCACGGTACATGCGGTTGGTCGCGCGCTCGATGGACAGCACGCGGATGGCCGCGTTCCAGCCCTCGTCCGGTGCGCCCAGGCGCGCGCTGTCGGGCACCACGACGTTGTCGAAGAAGACCTCGGCAAACGACACCTTGCCGTCGATCGACTTGATGGGCACCACCCGGATGCCGGGCGTGTCCATGGGCACGGCGAACATCAGCAGGCCGCGGTGCTTGTCGGCCACGCTGCCGGTGCGGGTCAGCAGCAGGCAGTAGCGCGCCTTGGCCGCGCCGCTGGTCCAGATCTTCTGGCCGTTGATGCGCCAGCTGTCGCCCTCTGGCACGGCCTTGGTGCGCAGGCGCGCCAGGTCGGAGCCGGCGTCGGGCTCCGAGAAGCCCTGGCACCAGTAGTCGCGCATCGAGAGGATACGCGGCAGGAAGAGCTGCTTCTGTTCTTCCGTGCCCACGGTCTGGATGATCGGGCCTGCCAGCTCCTTGCCGATCGAGCTCACGCTCTCGGGCATGGCCAGCGCGCCCACTTCCTTGTTGACGACCAGGTGCTCGCGCAATGTCAGGCCCAGGCCGCCATGGGCCTTGGGCCAGGTCATGCCGGCCAGGCCGGCTTCGTACATCGAGGCCTCCCAGTCGCGGCATTCGTCCAGCGTGGGCGTACGGTAGTCGACGCTGTCCGCACGCATGTGCGCGGGCAGGTGGGCGCCCAGCCACTGGCGTGCGTACTGTCGGTAGACGGCCGGGCCCGCCGCAGCGTCCGGGATGGCCGGGTTCTTTTCCATGTGCATGAGAAGCTTCAATAGGCAGAGGTGTTGCGGGAGGTCGGGACCATCAGGGCGTCGAGGACGAGGACTCCTTCGCCTTGAGGCTTGACCAGGACGGGGTTCATGTCGATTTCAGCCACGTCGGCGGCATGGCGGCAGGCGAATTCCGAGAGCCTGGCCACCGTGCGGGCGGCTGCGGCCACGTCGGCCTTGGGCTGCCCGCGGGCGCCGTCGAGCAGCGGGAACATCTTCAGGCCGCGGATCATCCGCAGGGCTTCGTCTTCGGAGACGGGCGCCACCTGGACCGCGACATCCTTCAGGATCTCGGCATAGATGCCGCCCAGCCCCACCATCACGACCGGGCCGAACACGGGGTCGCGCGAGACACCGGCGATCAGCTCCACGCCGTCGCGGACCATCGGCGCCACCAGCACGCCGTCCAGGCGTGCCTGGGGCGCGTGCTCGCGGGCGTTGGCCATGAGGCGGTCGTAGGCCTGCCGCACGGCGTCGTCGTCCTGCAGGCCCAGCGCCACGCCGCCGATCTCGGTCTTGTGGGCGATGTCTTCCGACGCGATCTTGAGGACCACCGGGTAGCCCGTGGCCCGGGCGCTGCGCACGGCGTCGTCGGCCGAAGCCACCACCTCCTCGCGCGGCACGCTGATGCCCGCAGCCGCCAGCGCCTTCTTGGCATGGAACTCGTTGCGAAACACGGCGGGGTCGACGCTGTCGACCGGGCCGCCATAGGCAGCGGCAGTGGGCAGGGTGGTGAGCTGGCCCAGCCTGACCAGGCCGGCCAGTCCGCTGGCTGCCGCCGGAATGCTCGGGAACACCGGGATGCCCAGCGCATTGATCTCGGCCACCGCATCGGGCGGGCCCTGGCTGATGATGAGCAGCAGGCGGTCGGGATGGCTGGCGCGGACCTTCGACAGCGCCTCCAGGTACACCCCGCGCAGGCGCGGGTTGTACAGCGACAGGGCCAGCAGCAGCACCAGCGTGCTGCCGTTGGCATCGCTCTGCAGGGCCGTCAGCATCTTCAGCAGGATGTCGGGCCGCGCCGACATCTGGGCCGACGCGTCCACCGGGTTGTTCGTGCCGGCGGTGGGCACGGCCTCGCGGATCAGGGCCCGGGTGCTGTCGGCGAGTTGCGGCAAGCTCATGCCGGCCTGCACCATCGCGTCCGCCATCATGATGCCGAAGCCGCCCGAAGCCGCCACCAGCGTCACGGCGTCGGTGCTGGGCAGGCGCTGCGCGCCCAGCAGGGCCGCGGCATGGCCCACGTCGAGCAACTCCTCGAGGGAGCGCACGCGCAGCACGCCATGGCGGCGGAAGACGGCGTCGAACACGGCATCGGAACCCATCAGCGCGCCGGTGTGCGAGGCAGCGGCCGCCTGGCCCTGCTCGGTGGCGCCGATCTTCAGGACGATCACCGGCTTGTGCTGCCGGCGCGCCATGTCCAGCGCCGCGATCAGGCGGCCGGCATCGCGGCAGGTCTCCATGCAGCACAGGATGATGCGGGTGTCGGCATCGTGGGCCAGCGCGGCAATGCCGTCGGCCACGTCCACGTCGGCCTCGTTGCCGGTGGCGATGAAGCGGCTCACGCCCAGGCCGCGCTCGGCCATGTTGCGCATCGTGAAGCTGCCGATGTTCCCCGACTGCGAGACGATGCCCACCTGCCCGGCAGGCGGCATGCTCTGCTCGAGCGCGATGGAGAAGGAGCCCACCAGCCGGTCCACCACATTGACGGCGCCCAGGCAGTTCGGGCCCAGCAGCCGCATGCCATGGTTGCGCGCGACGCGCACCAGTTCGGCCTGCAGGGCGGCGCCTTCGGGGCCGGCCTCGGCGAAGCCCGCGGACAGCACGATCACGCCGCGCACGCCGCGGCTGCCGCAGTCGCGCACCGCCTGCAGCGTGGCGTCGACCGGCACCGCGAGGATGGCCATCTCCGGCGCCGTGGGCGTGTCCAGGATCGAGGCGTAGGCCTGCAGGCCCTGGATGGTGCCGCCCTTGGGGTTGATCGGATAGATCGGGCCGGCGTAGCCGTACTTGCGCAGCAGCTGCACCGGACGGCCGCCGATCTTGGTGATGTCGTCGGAGGCACCGATCACGGCCACGCCATCGGCCTTGAAGAAGGCATCCAGCCCGGCGCCCGGGGCGGCTTGAACCTGGGTCAGCATGGGTTTCACCGTCCCTTGAAAACAGGAGCGCGCTTCTCGAGGAAGGCCACGCGGGCTTCGCGGGCGTCCTCGGTCTTCGACAGGGCCATGGTGAACTCCTGCTCGAAGCGGTAGGCGTCGCGCTGGGGCATCACATCCACCATGTTGGCCGCGCGCTTGGCGTAGGCGATGGCCAGCGGCGCCTTGGAGGCGATCTCGCGGGCCAGTGTCATCGTGAAGGGCAGCAGGTCCTTCTCGGACAGCACTTCCTCGATCACGTTGCGCTTGAGCAGGTCGTGCGCGCTCAGGCGCTGGCCCGTGAAGAACATGCGGCGCAAGGTCGAGCGGCCGAACAAGGTCTTCAGCATGGAGGCGCCCCCGGCCAGACCCACGTTGATCTCGGGCATGCCCACGGTCGCGTTCTCCGAGGCATACAGGATGTCGCAGGCGGCCGCGAGACCGAAACCGGCGCCCAGTGCCGCGCCGTTGATCGCGGCGATCACGGGCTTGGCGCATTCGCGGATCGAGTTGCCGGTCTCGCGGGTGATGCGGTTGTGCTCGAGGAAGTCGCCGGCGACATCGGCGCTGGGGCGGTCCTTCAGGTCGGCGCCGGCACAGAACACGCTACCGGCGCCAGTCAGCACGGCGCAGCGGATGTCTTCGCGCTCGGAGATGGCGTCGAAGGTGGCGACCAGCTCGCGGCGCATGTCGCGGCTCAGTGCATTGACCGGCTGGCGGTCCATGGTGACCAGACCCACGCCGTCTGCGACTTCCAAACGAACCCATTCATTGCTCATACACCACCTCTGTAAGAAGCCCGCTTGCTGCGGCACGGACCAGAAAAAAAAGAAGCACTTGCGGGACAAACAACCCGCTTTGCCGCGGGAGCTTCTGTTTCTTCCGGAGTCCGGGTGGCTTCGGCTTGCTTGTCTCGGTTTCAATATGCTCGGTCGATTGTAGAAATGATGATGAAATTCATCTCTCGATAATCCGGGAAAGTGTCCTGCAAAAAATGAAGCATTCGCCGGTGGGTCGGCGGTCGTTGGCTTGCTACCATGCGCGCTCCCCGCCGCCGAGCGCGGTTCAATTCGCGGATCTGAATTGATTCGAATAAGCGGATGCAATTGATTGCCCTCCCAATTCCGGGCCGAACAAATGATCGAGACAATCAGAATTCAGCGCCTCGGCGATTTGAAAACGCAATTGGGCGAGTGCCCCGTGTGGCACGGGCGCAAGCTCTGGCTGCTGGACTGCCGCGCGGGCCTGGTGCTTGCGCTGGACCCCGACACCGGCGCGGTGGTGGCGCGCCACGAGGCGCCGGCACCCCTGGGCTCGTTCGCATTCAATGGCGACGACTGCATCGTGCTGGCCCTGAAGGAGGACATCGCGGCGCTCGATCTGCGCACCGGGCAGTTGCGCTCGCTGGCACGGATCGAGGACAGCCACCCCCATCTCCGGCTGAACGACGGCAGCTCGCTGGCCGACGGCAGCTTCGTGGTCGGCACCATGCATGCGTTGCGCGAGCCCGGCGAGCCGCCGCTGGGCGGCCTGTACCGGCTCGACACCGGCCTGCAGCTGCACAAGCTCGACGACGGGCTGGGCATCACCAACGGCCCGTGCGTGAATCCGATCAGCGGGCGCCTGCACGTGGCCGACAGCAGCGCGCGGGTCATCTATTCGTATGCGATCGCGGCCGACGGCCTGCTGGCGGACAAGCAGGTGTTCGTCCGCACCGACGCCCATGACTCCGGGCCGGACGGCTGCTGCTTCGACAGCGAAGGCGGCCTGTGGACGGCGCTGGTGCGGATCGGGGCGTTGGCCCGCTTCGACATGCAGGGCCGGCTCACCCACCAGGTCGACCTGCCGGTGGCCCACCCGAGCGCCTTGTGCTTCGGCGGGCCGCAGATGGACGACCTGTTCGTCACGAGCATCAGTGACAGTGGCCGCCTGAGCGCATCCGGGCCCCTGGATGGGGCCGTGCTCAAGCTGACCGGCGTGGGCTTTCGTGGGGCGGCCCGCCCGGAGTGCCGGATGCCGCTGTAGTGCCGCGCTATGCCGCGGGCGGGGAAGCGAGGCCTGCGGCCTTGCCGTGCGCCGAAAAGCGCAGCTCGGGGCCGGCCACGTGTTCGGCCACGAAATCGAGGAATAGGCGGATCTTGGCGGGCATGATGGGCGTGTCCAGGATCGTGGCGTACATGCCCTCGTCGAAGCCCTTGTTGCTGATGCGATGCTCGCTCAGCACCCTGACCAGCCGCCCCTGGCGCAGGTCGTTGTGCACGGTGTAGTCATCGAGCAGCGCCAGGCCTTCGCCCAGGCGGGCGAGTTCCAGCAGGGCGATGCCGTTGTTGCTGACATGGCGAGGCTTGAAGGCGATCTCGCTGCTCTGCCCCTGCTGCTTGAACTGCCACGTGTATTCGTCGCCGGGCAACTGGTAGGCCAGGCACTCGTGCGCGAGGATGTCTTCGGGCGCCTGCAAGCCGGGCTTGCCGGCCAGGTAGGCGGGAGCGCCCACCAGATAGCGATCGCTCTGGAACAGCATGCGGCGCTTCACGCCTGCCTCCACCGGCGGCGAGATCCGGAAGTCGATGTCGATCTGGCTGCGCCGCAAGTCTGCTGGTGCCTCGCCCAGCGTGAGTTCGATGTGGATCTCCGGGTAGAGCTTGCGGAAGCCCGCGATCAGGGGCGGCAGCACGCCCAGGCCGAACATCATGCGCGAGTGAACGCGCAGCAGGCCCTGCGGCGCGCTGCTGATCGCCGTGATGTTGGTCTGGAGTTCGTTGATGCGCCACAGGATGCCCTCCAGCTGCCGCGCGTACTCCTGCCCCGACTCGGTCAGCGAGACCTGGCGCGTCGAGCGCGTCAGGAGCTTGACCTTCAACGCCTCCTCGATGTCGGTGATCATGCGCGACACGCCCGTCGCCGAGATGCCGAAGCGACGCGCCGTTTCGGAGAAGTTCCGGGTCTGCGAGATGGACAGAAAGAGCTCCATGGCGCGCAATCTATCCATGAGTCCTCCAGTCTTCGCAGTTCAGATCTGCAGTTTCATGCATTATCAATTCAGCTGGTCTGCCACAGAATTTGGTACCCCTCGCGGGCACCATTTTCAGCGGAGACAGGACATATGGAATTCGGAGTATTCATTCTCGCCCAGCAGCGGGGCTATCACCAGACTTCGCAGCAGGTCATCAACAATTCCATCGAGCAGACTGTCGTGGCGGAGCAGGCGGGCTTCAACAACGCATGGTATGCCGAGCATCATTTCAACAATTACTCGCTCTCGCCGTCGCCATTGATGATGGTGGCCCACATGGCTGCCAAGACGAAGCGCATCCGCCTGGGCACTGCCGTCTGCATTCTTCCACTCTACCAGCCGGCGCGTTTCCTGGCCGAGGTCGGATTCGTGGACACGGTCTCCAATGGCCGTCTGGACCTGGGCGTGGGCTCGGGCTATCAGGAGTTCGAATTCGAGCGTTTCGGCGTGAAGATCGCCGAGGCGAGCGCAATCTACAACGAATTCCTGGACATCCTTCCGAAGGGCCTGACCGAGCAGACCTTCGCCTACCAAGGCCAGTTCCTCCAGGTGCCGCCGAGTTCCGTCGCGGTGCGCTGCGTCCAGAGCCCGATGCCGCCGGTGTGGATCACTTCGGGCAACCCGGTGGCACTGGGGCGCGGCGTGCGAGAGAACCACAACCTGTTCGTGACCGCGCTGCTCAACGGCAGCGAGGGCGTCCAGGGGCTGCGCGATCGCCTGGTGAAGGTGGCCGACGAGAACGGCAAGGACCTGGACCGCGATGTGAAGTTCGGGTTCCTGCGCTGCGCCTACGCCTCCGACAAGCAGGCGGAGATCGACGCCTACCTGGACTGCGCACGCTTTCAGCGCCGCATTTCCGAGAGCCTGAAGTTCCGCCGCTCGCAGTCCGACGACGGCTACATGATCAAGGAAGTGCCGTCCGAGACGGATCCCACCATGGAGCAGCTGCGCAAGAATTTGCCCGTGGGCTCGGTCAACCAGGTCATCGACAAGATGCTCGCGGAAATCAGCATCCTGCGGCCCAAGCACATCGCGCTGCAGACCCAGCTGGGCGACTTCGACCAGAAGACGATGCTCCGGCAGATCGAACTCTGGGGTGAAAGAATCATCCCGGCGATCAGGAAGGAGTTGGGACGTCAGCAGCCGGCGACCGACGCGCTGGCTGCTTGAACCCTTCCCTCAAATCAATGCGCCATCGAATCAGGAGACAAGCATGAACAACAACACACGCATCCAGCGCCGCACGCTATTGCTCGGCAGCCTGCTGCTCGGGGCTGGCGTCAAGGCCATCGCCAACACCGACAAGTGGCCTTCGCGCCCCATCCGCCTGGTGGTTGCCAGCGCGGCAGGCGCAGGCGGCGACATCTTCGCCCGCCTGATCGCCGAGCCCTTGTCGAGAACGCTCAAGCAGCCTGTGGTGATCGACAACAAGCCTGGGGCCAACGGACTGATCGCGTGCGACACGGTGGCCAAGGCGCCGGGGGACGGCTACACGCTGCTGTTCGCACCGTCGTCGTCGATCCTCATCAACCCGGTGATTCACCCCAAGCTCCCCTACAACGCGGACAAGGACCTGGTCCCCGTCACGCAAGTCGGCGCTGCCGGCATCTTGCTGATGGCGAACCCGAGCACCGGCTTCAAGAATCTGGCGGACATGGTGGCCTACGCCAAAGCCCATCCCGGCAAGCTCGCCTATGGCTCGTGGGGCACCGGCTCGTCCGGCCACCTGGCCATGGAAGGCATCAAGGCGCACTACGGCCTGGACATGCCCCACGTGCCGTACAAGACCATCGTCACCGAAGTGACCGACCTGATCGCCAACAACATCAGCGTGGCCTTCACCGATATCGCTTCCCCGATCCCGCACATGCGAAACGGCCGGCTGGTGGGCCTGGGCCAGACCGGATCGCAGCGCTGGCCTGCGACGCAGGATGTGGCCACCCTGTCGGAACAGGGATTCAAGTTCGACGCCGATGGCTGGTACGGCGTGTTCGCCCCGGCGGGAACGCCGACGGAAATCGTCGACCGGCTCAACGAAGAGATCAACCGCCTGCAGAAGACCGACGAGGTGCGCCAGAAGATCGAAGGACAGAACATGATCGTGCCGCCGAGCCGCTCCGCCAAGCAGTTCGCGGCGTCCGTCAAGAAAGACGCCGCCATCTGGCAGGGACTGGCGAAGGTGACCGATCTGAGCGACAAGTAGGCGCTTGATTCCCATCGCGGGAGCACCACCGGGGCCACAGGCCCCGGTTTGCTTTCGGGGGGCCGTCGCGGCACTGGCGAAGCGCACATCCCGCACTTTTTTGCAGGACTGAACCACGCTCCTTCCATATTCCCGATCGCCGAGTCCAAACGCAGAATTCACTGCATCGCACATCACTCTTTGGAAGCGGAGCAACACATGGAATTCGGCGTATTCATCCTGGCCCAGCAGCGTGGCTATCACCAGACCTCGCAACAGGTCATCCAGAACTCGATCGAGCAGACCGTGGTGGCCGAGCAGGCCGGCTTCAACACGGCCTGGTATGCCGAGCATCACTTCAACAACTACTCGCTCTCGCCCTCGCCGCTGATGATGATCGCGCACATGGCGGCCAAGACCCAGCGCATCCGCCTGGGCTCCGCCGTGTGCATCCTGCCGCTGTACCACCCTGCGCGCTTCCTGGCCGAGGTGGGCTTCGTGGACACGGTGTCCAATGGCCGCCTGGAGCTCGGCATCGGCTCGGGCTACCAGGAGTTCGAGTTCGAGCGCTTCGGCGTCAAGATCGAGGACTCGGGCGCGATCTACAACGAGTTCCTGGACATCCTCCCCAAGGGCCTGACCCAGAAGATCGTCGAGTACGACGGACAGTTCCTGAAGCTGCCGCCGAGCTCGATCGCCGTGCGTCCGGTGCAGGACCCGATGCCGCCGCTGTGGATCACCTCGGGCAACCCCGTCACCCTGGGTCGTGGCGTGCGCGAAGGCCACAACCTGTTCGTGACGGCACTGCTCAACGGCACGGACGCGATCGTGGCGCTGCGCGAGCGCCTGGACAAGGTGGCGCAAGACAACGGCGCCGATCTCGACGAGGACGTGAAGTTCGGCTTCCTGCGCTGCGCCTTCGCCTCCGACAAGCAGTCCGAGATCGACGCCTACCTGGACAACGCGCGCTTCCAGCGCCGCATCTCGGAAAGCCTCAAGTTCCGCCGCGCCCAATCGGACGACGGCTACATGGTCAAGGAAGTGCCGTCGCCCACCGACCCGAGCTTCGAGCAGCTGCGCAAGAACCTGCCGGTGGGTTCGGTCAACCAGGTGATCGACAAGATGCTGGAAGAGATCAGCATCCTGCGGCCCAAGCACATCGCGCTGCAGACGCAGCTGGGCGACTGCGACCAGAAGACCATGCTGCGCCAGATCGAGCTGTGGGGCGAGAAGATCATCCCGGCGATCCGCAAGGAAGTCGAGTCGATGAACGCCGTGGCTGCCTGAGGCACCGTCACCGATGCGCTCTCCCCTCACTTTCGACCCCGGCGCCCTGCAGGGCCGGGTGGCCGTGGTCACCGGTGCGTCCGGCGGCCTGGGCCTGGCCATCTGCCAGCAGCTGCGCGCGATCGGCGCGCAGGTGGTGCAGGCCGACATCAGCCATCCGGCCACGCCGACCGAGGCCGACGGCCTGCTGTCGGTGCACTGCGACATCGCCGAGCCAGCATCGGTCGCCGCGCTGGCGGCGCTGACGCGCTCGCGCTTCGGCCGCTGCGACGTGCTGGTCAACAACGCGGCCATCAGCGCGGCGCCCGTGGGCCTCGAGGACCTGCCGATCGACCTCTGGGACCGCATCTTCCGGGTCAACCTGCGCGGCGCCCTGCTGTGCGCGCAGGCCCTGGTGCCGATGATGTTCGAGCGCGAGGCGGGCAGCATCGTCAACGTGGCGTCGATCGCCGCGCAGGTGCCAACGCGGGTCGGCGCCTACGGGCCGACCAAGGCCGCGCTGCAGGCGCTGACCCGCCAGATGGCCGTGGAATGGGGGCCGCGCGGCCTTCGTGCCAACGCCGTCAGCCCCGGCATGATCCGCACGCCCCTGTCGGAGCCGCACTACCGCGACGCGGGCACCTTGGCCGCCCGCACCTCCCGGATTCCCGCGCGCCGCCTCGGCCTGCCGGCGGACATCGCGGATGCCGTGTGCTTCCTCGCCAGCGATGCCTCCGCGTACGTCAACGGGCAGGACATCGTGGTCGACGGCGGTTTCCTGAAGGCATCGCTGAGCAATCTTTACGGAGCCCCGCAATGAACCCCGCCGTCGAATCGCCCAAGCGACTGCAGAACGTGTTCGTGGTGGCCGAACGGCCCGCCGAGCTTCATGCCTTCTATGAATCGGCGCTCGGGCTCCAGCTCAAGTTCCGCGACAAGGACCGCTGGATCCAGTACGGGGTGGGCAACACCAGCGTGGCGCTGGCCTGCCGCGAGGAAGCCCTGCCGGCGACTTCCGGCGTCGTCATGGTCTTCGAGGTGGACGACTTCGCGGCCACCGCGCAGCGGGTCGCCGCCGCGGGGGGCGAGGTGCTCGGCACGCGCGACATGGGTTCGCATGGCGCAGTGCTGTCGCTGCGCGACCCCGAAGGCAACATCGTTCAACTCTTCAAACGCCAGGGGACCACGCCATGAGCCATCCGATGCCGCCATCCGAGCCCATCGATCCCAAGCTGTTTCGCCAGTTGCTCGGCTGCTTCCCGACCGGGGTCGCGATCATCACGACCCACACGGCCGACGGCAAGCCGGTGGGCCTGACCTGCAACTCGTTCAGTTCCGTCTCGCTGGAGCCGCCCCTGGTGCTGTTCAGCCTGCGCAAGGCGAGCAGCCTGCTCGGCACCTTCGTCGAGGCCGATGCCTTCGCGATCAACATCCTGTCGCAGAGCCAGGACCAGCTGTCCGGGCGCTTCGCATCGAGCCGGATCGCCGACAAGTTCGAGGGCGTGGCCTGGCGTGCGGGACCGCTCGGGACGCCGCTCATCGACGACTGCCTGGCCAGCTTCGAATGCCGTGTCCACGCCCGCCATGAGGCCGGCGACCACGACATCTTCATCGGCGAGGTCAAGCACATGAGCACCGGTTCCGCCGACCACGCGCTGGTGTTCTACAAGGGCGCCTACATGATGCTGGCCGAGTCGCTGCGCAAGCTGGTGCTCGAAGGGCAACTCGGGACGGTCGATATCGACGAGGCCTACCGGGCGCTCTACGGGAAGCTGCTCCGGCTGGCCTGCGACAGGGCTTCCGACGAGGAGGTGGACGCGATCGAGGCCGCGGTCGACGAGATCGAGCAGCACCAGGGCGCCGACGCGCTCCCGCTGCGCATCGAGGCCACGGCGCGCTTCTTTTCATCGATCGCATCGGCGGGCCACAACGAAGCGCTGCGACTGATGGCCCAGACGATGACTTCCGTGCTGCGCGAGCGCATGACGCACGTGATCCCGATGCGCCCCCGGCCCGATGTGTTTCCGCTTCGACGCAAGGTGGTCCACTGCCTGCGGCTGCGGGACGCCGAAGGCGCCGTGGGTGCGCTGGACGAACTGATCACGATGTTGCGCAAGGACGGCGCTGCGCGCGACGACGAGGCCGCGGTGGCGGCGCCCATCGAAGGCTGATCGGGCGGGGCGAAGGCGGGGTAGGGCCATTTCAGAACCCTGCACCGGCTGCAGGGTCGAGCGGCTACGATCCAGTTCTTTTCGCAGCAGGGGCGAGCCATGAAGATCGGCGACTTGAGCAGCGCAACCGGTGTCGATGTGGGCACCATCCGCTTCTACGAGCGGGCCGGCCTGCTGCCGGCGCCGGCGCGGCAGGCCAACGGCTATCGCGCCTATGGGCAGACGCACCTGGAAGGCCTGTCCTTCGTGCGCCATTGCCGCGCGCTCGACATCCCCCTGAACGACATCAAGAGGCTGCTGGATTTCACCACGGCGACCGGGCAGGATTGCGCCGACATCAACCAGCTCGTGGACCAGCAGATCGAGCGCGTGCGGGCCCGCCTCAAGAGCCTCAAGGCGCTCGAGAAGCAGCTCACCGGGCTGCGCGGGCGCTGCCCGCAGCCGCATGCCGCCAAGGAGTGCGGGATCCTCAGCGAGCTGGTCTCGGCGGCGCATGGGGAAGGGTGTGTCTGCCACTCGCAGGCGCGACCATGATCCGCGCTGCAGGGTCTCGCTTGCCAGGAGCCTTTGCCATGCAGCCTCCAGCCCCCTTCATTCGCGAATCCGGCGCCGGCCCGGCGGTCGTGTGTCTTCATTCCAATGCCAGCAGTTCGAGCCAGTGGCGTGCCCTTGGCGAGCGCCTGGCTCCGCGCTTCAGGGTCCTCGCGCCGGACCTGCTGGGCGCCGGCAAGAGTCCTCCGAGGCGGGCCGATCATCGGGCTGCGCTGCAGGATGAACTCGAGTTGCTCGAGCCGGTGTTCGAGCGGGCCGGCGAGTCCCTGATGCTGGTGGGGCATTCGTACGGCGCCGCCGTGGCGCTGGTCGCCGCCCTGGCCCGGCCGCAGCGGGTGCGTGCGATGGCCCTCTACGAGCCGACGCTGTTCTCGCTCATCGATGCCCGCACGCCGCCGCCCAACGACGCCGACGGCATCCGGGGCGCGGTCGCCGCGGCCGGGCTCGCGCTGGACGCGGGCAACCCCGACGAGGCGGCACGGTGCTTCATCGACTACTGGATGGGCGATGGCGCCTGGGCGCACACGCCCGAGGCGCGCAAGGGAGCGATCAGGGAGTCGATGGCGGATGTGCGCCAATGGGCGGCCGCCCTGCTGGGCGAGCCCGCACCGCTGCAGGACTTCGTCGGACTCGACATGCCGGTGCTCTACATGAGCGGCCGGAATTCGCCCGCGTCCTCGCTCGGCGTCGCCAGCCTGCTGACCCGGACGCTGCCGCGCGTGCAGGTGCTGGCCTTCGACGGCCTCGGCCACATGGGGCCCGTGACGCATCCGGAGCGCGTGAACGAGGCCATCGCCGGCTTCCTCGAAGTCCACCGCCCCTCTTGAGCCTTCGCGGGGCCGGCCCGCGCGGTCCTGTACACTTCCCTCTTCATGTCGTGCCATCCCTTCCTCGCTTCCATCGGCGCTGCCCTCCCGGGCCGCTCGAGGCTGGACGCACGAATGATTAGCACCATTAGCACCGCGGCCCCCTGAGCACGCGCAGGTGGCCGTTCCGGCAGCCACCTGGTGTTCTCGCTTCTCCCCCGAACGAATCCGACCCAGCTCTGGCAGCTGGGTTTTTTGTTTGTTCGTTCGCATCGGAGATCTACATGTACCGCGATCCAGTCCAGTCCCTCCAGCCACCGCGCCGCTTGCGTGCGGCCAGCCGCCCCTTGCGCGTGGGCATGATCGGCATCGGCACCGTGGGCTCCGGCACCTTCCGCGTGCTGGCGCGCAACCAGGCGGAGATCGCGGGCCGGGCGGGGCGCGGCATCGAACTGGTGATCGTCGCGGCCCGCAACCTGGAGCGCGCGGCGGGCATCGTCGAAGGCCGGGCCGAACTGACCCGCGACGCCTTTCGCGTCGCCACCCATCCCGATGTCGACGTGGTGGTGGAAGTGGCGGGCGGCACCGGCGCGGCGCGCGACTGGGTGCTGGCGGCCATCGCGCACGGCAAGCACGTGGTCACGGCCAACAAGGCCCTGCTGGCCGTGCACGGCGGCGAGATCTTCGCCGCCGCCCGCCAGCACGGCGTGGCCGTGGCCTACGAAGCGGCGGTGGCCGTGAGCATCCCGATCGTCAAGGCGCTGCGCGAGGGCCTGACGGCCAACCGCATCGAATGGGTG
>Ga0247820_10000390_pt1 | contig 23133 bp, 26 predicted proteins | sample 13C_Glucose_Day1_2_FD_192480 | JGI IMG/M metagenome (GOLD analysis project Ga0247820, IMG submission 192480) | Soil microbial communities from agricultural site in Penn Yan, New York, United States - 13C_Glucose_Day14 | ecosystem: Environmental > Terrestrial > Soil > Agricultural land | place...
TATGGGGACCCTCGGCGTCGCCGGTGAGAGGCGGGGGCTCGGGACGACGGGCGGGTTCGAAGGGCGCGCCTTGTCGCGCCGGCTGGTCGGCGGCGGGTGATTTCCGATCCCGGGCGTCGCCTCGGTCCCAGGTCGCGAAGAGGAAGACGCCGCAGCCGGCGGCCAGTGCGGCGAGCGTGATCATCCGACCCTGGCGTCCGCCGAGCCGGCCGGCGATGGGAGAGACGCCCCGGTCCTGACCTGTCGGCCGGACTTCCGGGCGGTCGAGGGCCTCGAGCGGCGGCGTGGGATCGGCGGTCATGACCGGCCTCCCGTGAGGCCGCGTACGACCGTCGCGGAGGCTGTGCCGCTGGTCGTCGTGGCTCCGCGCGGATTCCAGGCCTCGTTGAAGATGCACAGGACCGAGGCGCCGCGGCGCAGGCGCAGGCCGCGCGCGGTTCCATGGATGACCACGAACTCGCCGCGGACGTCATAGGGAATGAGCCGCTCGCCTCCGTCCTCGCCCACTTCGAATATGGCCGGAACGGCCTGGGCGCCGGGGAAGCGCAGGAGGGTGAAGCGGCCGTTGTCGCTGACCTCGCTGGGCTGAAGCCGGCTGTCGCCCTGGACCGAATAGGCGAGATTGCGCGGCCCCTGAATCGCGCCCTGTTGAAGCTCGAGGCTGACGAGGCGTTTCTCGGCGAGATCGGCGGCCCGGGCCAGGCCAGCGGCGGCTCGGGCCTGATCGTCGTCAGGGTAGAGGAAGCGGATCTGATAGGCGACCGAGGTGCGCGCCCCAGGGTCGCGCGCGACCAGTTCGAAAGCGTAGTGGCGGGCCTGTCCGGCGCGTTCGGTGACAACCAGGAGATTGGTGGTCTGGTGACGCTCGCGCGGCTTGAGGAAGAGGACCGAGCCTTCGGCGGCGACCTCCCAGGCCACGCTGTCGCCTATGGCGGCGTGGCGGATGGTCTCCTCGGGCGAGAAGACGATCTGGGTCGCGGTGCGGAAGGCTCCAGCCACGCGAAAGACCTTGCCGGGCGCATAGACGACCTCGCGCATGCGGGCGTCCGGTGTCTCCTGGGCGAGGACAGGGCCGGCGAGGGCCAGGACGCCCAGGCTGAGGGATAGGGCGAGAGCTCTCATCGGATGACCTCCGGGTCTGCGCGATAGGAGACGACCTGGAAGCCGAGGGGATTGCGCAGCCGGTCGGCCTCCGTCATCGGCGCGCGGGTCCAGGTGAAGGCTATGGTGGCGATCCAGTCGCTCTCAGCGACCTGCCGGGCGTGTCGGACCGTGCGGCGGAAACGGACATTGGCGACGTTGTCATTGATGAAGCCGATGGCGCGGATGGCCACGACAGCCTCGCCGTCCGGTCCATAGAGGTTCTGCGGGCTCTGAGGGTTGGAGCCGCGATAGAGGTCGGACCAGCGCGCCTGTTCGCCGGGCGCCGAGAGGACGGACACCATGCGGAAGGCGTCCTCGGCGGCCGGGTCGAGATAGCCTTCCCGGGCGCGGACATACTGGGCGAGGAAGTATTTGCTGACAGCCTCGTCGTAGCGCGCCGGGCCCTCGTCCGCCGAAAGGCCCCTGACCACGTCCACCGCCCCGGTCGACTGATCGACGCGGATGACGAAGGGTTCGGTGGTCTTCAGCGGCGTCAGGGCGATCACGGCCAGGCTCGAGGCGGCGGCGAGAAGCGTGGTCGCGCCCGCCGCGGTCCAGGCGAAGCGGCGCGAGCGAAGGGCGGAGGACAGGCGGTCCTGATCCCAGCGTCGGGCCTCGGCGAAGTAGCGCTTCAGGTCGTCGGAGGGGACGCCGGTCATTTGCAGCCTCCAGGCGGCGGCGTTTGGGCGCCGACAGCGGCGGACGCCATCGGGGCCGGTTCGGGCGAGAGAATGGAGCCATGAGGATTGGCCGGGCGTCGGGCGGTTCCGTCGCAGGTCGGCAGCTTCGGGCCGGGCAGGGAGGCGCAGCCTCCGAGGGCGCAGGCCCCCAGGAGGCAGAGGAAGGGAAGCGGGATGCGAAATGACATGTCAGGCTCCATTCGGTCGGATGGTCCCGCCGCTCCGGGGCGGCTGGCGGCTGGCCTCCTGAGGCCCGCGGGCGCCGCCGGAGCGTCCGGATCCCAGGGCGGCGGCGTTGGCGAAATCGGCCAGACCCGCGCTGGCGCCGCCGGCGACGCCCGCGGCTATGGCCGGGGTCTGCAGGAAGAAGATCGCGCCGAGCAGGCACAGGGCGATGAAGATGAGGCCGCCGATCATCGGGTCGGCGCCCTGGATCGAGCCCCACTGGTCCCGCACCAGGGAGAGGACGAGCTGGAAGATGACGATCATCAGGGCGAAGAGGACGAGATAGTTCACCGCCTGGCTCAGCCAGCCGAAGAAGAAGCGGCGGGTGGCGTCGAACAGGGCGCAGGCGATGAAGATCGGACCCAGGGTCACCAGCAGGGCCAGGGCCAGCTTGGCGACCAGGACCACGCCGAAGCCGAGCGCCGCGGCCAGGGCTCCGATGATGAAGACCGCCGCCGCGATGACATAGGCGCCGGAATTGAAGGGCGAGGCGTCTCGGGCGATGTCCTCACCCAGCCAGGCGGCATAGGCCATGAACTGGTCGAAGGCGGCGCCGACGCCCGGCGCTTCAGACCCGCTGATGGCGCGGGTCAGGACATTGGGCAGGCCGGTGAAGAGCGGCTCGGTGACGAAGCTGGAATAGGCGGTCGTCGTCGCCAGGGCGTAGATCAGAGCGAGTTTGATCGAGCGGACGGCGAAATCCATCACCGGCTCGCTGATGGCGCCGCGCAGGATGGCGAAGCCGTAGAGGACCACATAGAGGACGAGGGCGATCCTCAGAGGGCCCTCGACTTCGGCGATCACCGCGGACAGGCGGCTGCCGAGGAATTCGTTCAGGCGGCCGTCGATGAAGTCATAGCTTGGCTCGAAGACCCGGAATTCCATGATCAGGGCTCCCCGAAGGGCCGGGCATAGGCGGCCATCCTCTTTTGGCGACGGGCCTCGGCCAGACCCTGGCGGGCGACGACGCAATCGCGGGTCCTCCGGCCCGCGTCGCAGTCCGCCACAACCCTGGCTGCGCTCTCCGCCGCCTGTGCGAAGCCTTCGGCGTCTCGTGGCGGCGGCGAGCAGGCCGGGAGAAGGATGCAGGCGAGAAGGACGACAGGGCGGGTCATCGGAAGGCGCGCTCATAGGCGGCCTGGCGGGCCGTCCTTGCGGCTTCTGCCTGTTCGCGGGCGCGCTGTTCCTCGAGCCGCGCTTCTGCGGCCTGGGTCAGGGCGAGACCCTGAAGGCGGAGCTGTTCGTTCTGGATCAGGGCCTGTTCAGCCGCGAGGCGGGCCTCGAGATCCATGACGGCGCGGGCGTTGGGGGCGGCGTCCAGGGCGCGGCGCAGGCTTTCCAGGCCTTCGAGCCTCTGGTCGGAGGCCCGGCTGACGGCTTCGCCGATGGCCAGATCCCGGGCCGTCCGGGCCCCCGACCGTTCGAGGCTGTCGCGATAATAGCTCTCCGCGTCCCCTGAGGACGGGGTGTAGAGGCGGGTCTCGCGGCGGATGGCCCCGGCGCGGTCCGCCAGATCGCCGAGCGCCGTCAGGTCTCCGTCAGCCGCCGCCCGCAGAGCCTTAAGGTCCGGCAGCGGATTGCGAATTTCGGGAAGACCGAGGACGCTCGCCAGGGCGTTGACGTCGGAGATGGAGTTCAGGCTGTCGAACAGGGCCTCACCCTGTTCGACCTGGGCCTGAAGCGCGCGAAGCTGCTGCAGGGCGGTGCGGGCGTCCTCGACCAGCCGGGCGTAGGCGGTCGGGTCGTGAACGATGTGCTGGGCCTGGGCGGCCGGAGCTGAGGACAGGAGGGCGGCGCCGGCCAGGGCCGCGAGCGAACGGGCTTTCATGAGACTCTCCTTCGGGCATGGAAGAGGTCGCGCCATTGGGCGTAGTCATCGCCCGCCTCGGCGCGGATCTGGTCGAGCAGGGCGACGGTTTCGGCCCGGCCCGACAGGACCGCCAGGGCGTCGTCCATGCCGCTGAGGTCGAGCTCGGCCACCAGGCTGTCGTGACCCTGTTTGACCAGGAAACGATGGGATTCGGGCGTCAGCTCGTCGCGGACCAGCCGGAACTCGGCCTCGGTCAGGCCGAAGCCGTCGACATAGTCGCGGGCCTGGGCGTGGGCGTTGGGCAGGAAGATCTTGGTCGCGCACTGTTCCAGGACGGCGTGGGCGATGGGCGAGCGCAGGACATCGGCGGGCGACTGGGTGCCGAACACCATCAGGGCGTTCTGCTTGCGCCAGGTCTTCAGGCCGTCCTGGGCCAGGTCGGTGAAGGCGGGATCGCCGAGGACCTTCCAGAACTCGTCGATGTCCAGGACCAGCCGGCGACCGTCCACCCGTTCGGCGATGCGGTGGAAGAGGTAGAGCATGGCCGGGGTCCGGACCTCGTCATGGTCCAGCACCCGGGTCATGTCGAAGCCGACCAGAGACGCTTCGAGGCTCAGGGCGTCCTCCTCATTGTCGAGAACCCAGCCGAGCGGCCCCCCGCGCTGCCAGCGCTCGAGACGGACGCCGACGCCGCCGGCGTCGCCCTGGCCCAGCAGGCTCCTCAGGGCGGCGATGGAGCGCTGCGGGCGGGGAAGGGCCTCCAGCGCCGCGACGCCGTGATCGATCGCCCGGGCCTCGGCGACCGTCAGGCTTTCATCCGGGCGGCTGACCAGGGCCCGGACCAGCCGGACCAGGAAGGCGCGATTGTGGGGTGACGGGGGCAGGGCTTTGAACGGAGCGAAGCCGGTCGGTTCGCCGTTGGCCAGGGTCAGATAGGTCCCGCCGCAGGCGCGCACGAAGATCTCTGCGCCCCGGTCCTTGTCGATGAAGATCTGCTGGGCGCCGAACCGTTCCAGCTGGGCCAGCATGAAGTTCTGGACGACCGTCTTGCCGGAACCGGAAGGGCCGCAGATAAAGGTGTGGCCCAGGTCGCCGACGTGGAAGTTGAAATAGAAGGGCGAACCGGCGGTCGTCCTCAGAGCCGCCACGGCCGGCCCCCAGTGGTTTCCGACCGCCCTACCGACCGGATGGGAATGGAAAGGGGCGAGGGCCGAGAAGTTGCGCGAGGTGATGGCCGCCGGTCGGGTGCGCCGGGCGAAGGCGCCCGGAAACTGGGACCAGAAGGCGGCCTCAAGACCGAGGTCCTCGCGCGCCACGACCAGGCCGGAATCCGCCAGGATCGCGCGCGCCTTGGACAGATGATCCGCCAGGTCCGTGGGCGTGTCGCCGTAAACCAGGACCGAAGCCTGGTGTTCACCCATGACGAAGCGGTTGCTCGTCAGTTCGTCCAGGGCCTCCGACAGTCCGGCGATCTGGGAGCCGGCCCGGTCGCGGGCCGAGACCATCTGGTTCTGTTTGCGCTCCATCACGGTCCGGGCGGAGGCCTTGGACAGGAAGGCGAAGGACTGGGTGACGACGAAGCTGAAGCGGGCGCTGAGCAGGGCGTTCCACAGGCCGGGCCGGGTCGTGGCCGGATATTCCTTGATGGCCAGGACGCCGGCGTAGCGGGCCGAGGCCACGTCCCGCAGTTCCAGGGTCTCCCGGCCGAAGATGGCGCGGTTGGCGTAGAGGGCGGCGCCGAGGTGGCCGTAGACGATGGGGGTGGGCGATCGGCGTCCGGTCAGGACCAGCCCCATGATCTCCATGGGTTCGGAGAACCACAGGTCGTTCTTCTCATAGAGGCCGAGGCGACGCGGGGCGTAGCGGTCCAGATACTGGGCGAGGTCGCGTCCGGCCTCCTCGATCCGGCGAAGGTGGATCAGGGAGGGATCAGGATCTTCGCGGCGCGCAGCGCGTAGACGCCGCATCAGGGCGGCCGTCCTGTTCGACGGCTCGCGGCCCGGGTGCAGGACCAGGGTGACGAAGAGTTCGTTGACCCACAGGGGCTTGTCCGCCGTCCGGGCGTTCCAGGCGGCGCCGAGTTCGGCCGCGAAGGCGGAGCGATAGCCCGTGGAGGGTTCAGGCTCGATCCTGCGGCGGATGAGGTGGTGCCAGACCGCGAACTGCTCGTCAGCGAGGTTTCGCCAGGCCTGGTTCAGCTTGAGGTGCCAGTCGTTGAGGTCGCGGGCGTCGGCCGTCTCGAAGCTCGCGCCCTGGATCTGGAACACCAGCATGAGGGCGCCGCTGTCGAGGGCCACGACATGATCGCTGACGTGGCGGGCATAGGGCAGGTGCGATCGGGCGTCGTTCTCGCGCTTGAGCCGGCTCTTGCTGATCCCGCCTTCAGCCACGGGTCAGCTCCGCGGCGCGGTAGCGACGGACCAGGGGCAGGGGGGAGGGCGAGCTTCCACCCCACAGGGCGCTGTTCCTGGCCCGGCCCTTGGTGTCGACATAGACGAAGAGCAGCCGGAAGGCGTTGTGGTCCGCCCTGCACACGGCGCGAAACACCATGTGCAGGGCCGGGGCGACCAGCAGGTAGAGCAGGCTGCCCCCGATGAGGAAGACCAGCCCGGAGAGGATGACATTGACCCCCATGGCCTCCATGGGAACGCCCATGACCATGGCCGGCCGGGTGCAGGCCAGGAAGAGCGGGTCCTCGGTCAGGCCTTCCTCAGCCATGACCGCCTCCGGAAAGAAGACGGGTCGCGGCCAGAACAATGACCAGACCGCTCCCCAGGCCCCCGACGATCTGGGCGCAACGCAGGGGAGAGATCAGCCGGCGCCCGAGCGCCAGGCCGAGGGCGAAGGCGGTCCCGGCCGCCCCGAGGGAGAGAAGGGCGGGGCTCATCAGGCGCCGCCCGTGATCAGGTTGACGATCTCGGCCGCGCCGAAGACGACGATGATCCCGAGCACGACGATGGCGGCCCGCCGGAGATCGAAAAGGCCGAACATCCAGAGGATGCCGACCACCACCACGGCCAGGACCGCCAGCAATCTGGCGGTGTTGCCGGTGAGCATGTCGACGACGTTCTGAAGCAGGCCTTCGATATTGGCCGAGGCGAAGGCGGGCTGGACCAGCAGCAGGCTGGAGGCGCCGGCGATCAGGGCGGCGGCGAAGAGGCGCTGCGTCCTGGAAGACTGTCGGATCATTTCTGACCTCCCGAGGCGTTTCCGGTGGAAGCGAAGACCAGGCGCGCGCTCGCCTGCGTCCGTCTGAAGACGTCCCAGCTGGCGACAGGACTCTGATCGGCAGGGCTGTCCGCTGCGGCGACGGGCGTCGGAGCGGGAGAGGGGCGCAGGCGCGGCGTCAGGCCGAGCGTTCCGGCGGCGGCCTCGACCCGGGCGACATAGCCGTTGCGAAAGCCGCGCTCCGGATGACCCGTATTGTATCGCGACAGGGCGACCCTCAGGCTCTGCTGCGGCGTCTCGTCCGCTCGCGGCCGATAGCCGGCGCGCAGGACGTGGTCCGCGGCGGCGAGGTTGCGGCAGGGATCGAAGACGGCTTCGGGGCTCAGGCCAAGCCATTCGAGATTGTCGCTGTTGATCTGGGCCAGGCCGAGATCAAGGTTGGCGCCGCGGTCGAGCAGGCCGCGCGCGATCCGGGCGGCGTCGGCGGCGTCCCTGGCGCGTCGCGCCGGGCGCGGACCGCGATTGACGCCGATGGCCAGGGGATCGAACCGGCTTTCAGCCCAGGCCACGGCGGCCAGGGTCTCCGGCGCGCTCTGTGGGGCGCAGGCCTGGGCCAGGATGAGAATGGCGGCGAGATCCAGCAAGGCGGGGCTCCGGGTTGTGGAGCTCCATTCAGCCCTGCCCCGGAGGAGGCATCGACCCGGCGCCTCCCTGTCGCAGGTCTACGGTGGGGCGATGACGGGGGCCGGCGAGGCGGCGGCGAGCCGCGCCACCGCCTGGATGCGGGTTCTCACTCCAAGCAGGCGGCAGGCGTCCGCCAGATGCTCGTCGACCGTGCGCGGCGAGAGGCCCAGGGCGGCGGCGATCCGGCTCGAGGTCAGACCCTCGGAGGCCAGCATCAGGCACTGGCGCTGACGATCAGTCAGGGCGTCGACCGGAGCAGGGAGAGGCGACGTCGGGCGCATGAGACCAGCACAGCCCGTCTCTCGTGCTGCGGCCAGTCCGCAACTTCCCGGCGTTGGATTTACGGAGCCTGGCCGGCGGGAGGTTCGTCCTCGTCGCTCATGTCCGGCGGAACCAGCTTCTCAAGCCTCTGCTGCAGCCAGATCCGGGCGGCCTCGTCGCGGCGGACAGCCTGCATGGCCAGTTCCCGGAAGGCCCGGGTCACCGTATTGATGATGGTGCGTCCGTCCAGTTCGGCGATCCCGTCGCCCATGTCGTCATCCAGGGCGTGCAGGGCGACCACCAGGATCTCGACCAGCTTGTTGTCGGCCGCCCTCAGGGCGAACTCCGGCGAGCCGAGGGCCATGGCGGTGAAGATGGCGTAGGGATCGGAATCCGTGACCCGGGCGAAGCGATGGATGCGCTCGTGATGGACCTTGCCCTTGCCGGCCTCGAACAATTCATAGGTCCGCAGACGCATCCCCATGGCGTCCGCCACGTCGATGGTGCGCATGCGGCGGTGCGCGCGGATCAGGCGGAGCGACGCTGAAAGCGTGGCGCTCTGGGACTGGCGTTTCTCCGGGCCCATCGACCGGTATCCTCCCCGCTGACAAGGCGTACGAACCTGAAGCCCGCACCCCTGCAGGTTGAAAAATGGGCCAGGGCTGACTCAAATGAAAGTCAGGAAATAAACGGGTGCCAGGAACTTGCGGAATGACGAAAATAACTTTCGGTTATTGGGCGCATCGCCTCGCATGTCTTGGACATGACGGGAGAGCGGGAGATGAGACTGCATGATCCCTATCACATGGCTCTGTCGGCCCTTTCGGGCTTCGCCGGGGAGGGACGGTTCGGGGCGGGCATGCCTCTGGTGGTCACGACCCTGGCGCGTGAGCTCGGCCTGAGCCCGACGCCTGTCCGGGAGGCCCTGGCGAGGCTCGCCGGAGAAGGCGTGATCGACCACTGGCCCGGGCGGGGCTACTTCGCGCCGGGACTGGCGGCGACCGATATCGTCGAGCTCTATGACTATCATCAACGCCTTATTCTCTGGGCGATTGATGCGCCTGTCGCGGATGCAGGCCTGACGATGGATCATGCCGGCGCATCCGTCGTCGATCGTCTTGAGCGGGTTTTCGCCGGGGCCGCGGGGCGGTCCGGCAACAGGGTCCTGATCCGCTCTCATCGCCTGGCTGCCGCCCGTCTGCGTCCCGTTCGTGTGGTTGAGACGGCTGTGGCTCCGGTGACGTTCGATGAGGTCGGGCGGCTCGAAAACCTGCTCGGGGATGAGGAAGGCGCCGGATTCAGGGAAGCGGTCATCCGGTATCATGAGGGGCGAATGGAGGCGGTCGCCAGCATCTCCGCGGCCATCCGCCGTTCAGGCGAAAGTATAGTTCAAATATAGCTGTCAAATAGGCAGGGTCGGGTGCTCCCTCTGGTTGCCGGCGCATGTCGCGCCGGCCCCAGGAGGTACTGTCATGTTGAAGACCCTGTCCGGCCTGATCCGCCTCGGATCGGCCGCCGTCCATACCCGTGCCGAGACCGGAAGCGAGAAGGAAGAGCTCAATCCGGTGTTCCACTACGACGATATCGGCGCGCGCGCCGATGTGGTTCGTCTCGGGGCCGCTGCGCGGGAAACCCGCGCGGACTGCCCCGACGGCCTGCTCGAGCTGATCCCGGTCCAGCGTTGGGAAATGAGCGGCGCGAGCCGCTGAACGGCCGGGGACGTCGCCCGACGGGCGGCGTCCTCACGGTCGTCGGGAGCTGGACATGATCCCTGTGCTGAGAGCCGGCGTTCACGCTGCTGCGGTCGGCGACGCCCTGATCCTCCTCGATCTGGAGAAGGACGACTATCTCTGCCTGCCCGGCGCCGGCGAAGCGGTGAAGACGGGCGAGGGCGGCGCCCTCCAGGTCGGGGACGCCGGCGTCGCCGGGATCCTGGATGCCGCGGGTCTTCTGGGGCCGGGTCCGGTGATGCCGGGCAAGCCCCTGCCTGCACGCCCCTTGGTCTCGGTCATCTATGAGCCGGCGGGACGTCCGCCCACGCTGCCGATGTGGCTGGACGGCCTGCAGGCCGCGCTCGCGGTGCGGAAGGCCCGCAAGGGCGCCGGGGTGAAGGACTATCTGGCGCTGGCCGGAGGGGCGGACGGCGACCGCAATCCGCTCCGCGTCGCCCAGGCGTCGCGCGCCTTCTGGCGCATGGCGCCCTGGCTGCCGATCGAGGGCGAATGTCTTGTCCGGTCGGCCGTTCTGATGCGCTTCCTTCGGCGGCGCGGCCTCGAGGCCGACTGGGTTTTCGGCGTCCGCCTCTGGCCCTTTACGGCCCACTGCTGGGTGCAACTGGACGGCGTCTGTCTTAATGACGATGTCGAACGCCTGACCTCATACACGCCGATCTACTGCCGATGAGACCTTCGGATCGCGGCTATATGGTCATCCAGTCGGACCGCTTGGGGTCGAAGGACAGAGCTGTGCTCGATGCCGGGCGTCGCGGCCTCGGGCAGGCGGGTTGGCGATCTGTCCTGGCGCTCGACGGCCTGGAAGTCTTCGTCGGCCCTGGGCGGACGCCCCGGGTGCGTCAGATCCATCGCTTCTGCATCCTGATCGGCGAGTACCGGCCTCATGGCCAGGCCCTTTCGGCCCTGGTTGGCGGCAGTCGCACGCCTCGGGGGCTGGCGGGGGCGGCGGTGGACGGCGGATCGGGGCGGTATGTACTGGTCTGGCGCACGGATGATGGTGGACTGGCGGTCCTGCGCGATCCCGGCGGGGCAGTGGACTGCATGGTCTGGAACCGCGGCGGACTGAGGTTGGCGGCCGACCAGCCGCCGCCCGAGGCGGACATCCTCCTTCCGGACAGTCTGGCGATCGACTGGGAAGGTCTTGGCGAGATCGTCGATCAGCCCGGGCTGGTGAGCGATCAGCCGCCGCTGCGCGGCCTGACCGCGATCGCGCCGGGAGAGTTCGCCCTCGTGGCCGGCCATCCTGTCCGGGAGGCGGCGTGGACCCCGGCCGATGTCTGGAGAAAGCGCCGTTCCGATCCCTCGCCCGAGGCGCTGCGGTCCGTAGTGGACGCGGTGGTGGCGGCGGAGGCCGGGGGGCGCGAGCGGCTGGTCGGGGAGATGTCCGGCGGGCTGGATTCCGCCATTGTCTCCAGCAGTCTTGCCGCGTCCGGCGGGGCAGGACGCGCCCGTTTCATCAACTACTACGGCGACTGGCCCGAAGGTGACGAGCGCATCTATGCCGAGGCCAACGCCCGGAAGAACCGGCTTTCCCTAGAGACGGCAAGAAAGCCCGTAGTGGCCATCACGCCCGAATTGCTGGCGCCCCTGGGATGGGGGCTGCGTCCGGCCCTGCATGGGGTCGATACGGCCTATGACCGGGATATGGCGGATCGGCTGAAGGCGGCGGGTGCGACGGGGCTTCTGACGGGGCAGGGCGGAGACGCCGTCTTCTTCCAGGCGCCTGACCCCAGGGTGGTCGTAGACCGCCGCCGCCGCCGGGGCTGGCGAGGGCTAGAGCCCGGCTACTGGGCCGAGGTCGGTCGGTGGACGCGACATTCGGTCTGGACGGTCGCCGGGCTGGCGCTTGGACCCTCGCGCAGTCCACGGGCCGCAGGTCGGCGCCATCCCTGGCTGGAGGATTGCGACGACCTTCCGCCCGCTAAGCGCGGCCAGATCCTGCGTCTGGTCAACTGCCAGCTCTTCCACGGGGACTGTCTGCGGGCGCGCGCGGCGGATCTCGTCCATCCCCTGCTGGGTCAGTCCGTCATGGAGCATGTCCTCGGCGTGCCGTCGGACCAGTTGCTGGCCGGCGTCCGGGATCGTGGACTGGCGCGCCTGGCCTTCGCTGATCGCCTGCCTGAGCTGATCACCCGACGCCGGGACAAGGGGGATCTGAGCGCCTTCTACGGCCAGGTGGTCCTGTCGAGCCTGCCCTCGCTTCGGCCCTTCCTGCTGGAGGGCCGGCTTGTGGAACAGGGCCTGCTGGATCGGGCCAGGCTTGAGCAGGATCTGGCGCCGGACCGCCTGATGTGGGCGCCCGGGGGCAATCGCCCCCTGTTGCTCGCAGTGCTGGAGGTCTGGGCCCGACACTGGGACGAGCGGATCGGGCGGCGGAACCGGACGGAACCGCGCGCCTGACCGACGGGAAGGCTCACTCAGCCCCAGGATAGAGGGCTGCGATGAGCTTCTGAAGCTCCGCTTCACGCCGCTCGTGGCCGAGTTCAGCGAGCTTCTGCATCCGGTATTGTACGGCCGGAAGGTCGGCTACGTGGGCGTGGGCCAGCAGGGACCAGTCGGGCTCTCCACGCTTGAATGACACCAGGAACCGGCGATGCGCCTCGGGCATGGCGCCCACCATGGTCTGAATGAGCGTTTCGCGGACATCGAGCAGCGTCTGGAGAGGCGTGTCGTCGGCGGTCATGCCGACGAATTCCTGTTCATACTTCCGGACGAGGTCGCGCCGGCGCGGGCTGAGGATCGCGTTGAGCCCCTTCGTGCTGCTGAGCAGATAGGCGATGAAGGCGTGGCGGAGTTCGTCGCTGACGCCTTCGTTCTCGAGCAGCAGCTTGACGTCATAGAGGTCGCGGGGGTGCTGGCGATCGAGCGCGGCCACGATCTTCCCGGCGTAGAGATCCGGCTGTGAAACCACCCAGGTTTCCGCGAAGCCGTACCTGTCCTCCACCTCTTCCGTGACGGGCGTCAGTACCGGATCATAGACCACGCCCCGCATCATGGGCGTGACCTCGATCTTGACCGCGGCGCCGGCCTGGACGTGGAGGCGTTCGATATGGCCTTCGGCGGATCGCTGCGCCGCGACCTGGGCGCCGCGGATGCTCTTCGTGACGGCGTCGGCGACCTTGGTCAGACCTGCGTCGATTCCTACGATCGCCTCCTTCCATGGCTGGACCGGCAGGTAGGTGAGGTCGATGTCGACCGACAGGCGCGGGAAATCCCTCACGAAGAGGTTGATCGCCGTGCCGCCCTTGAGGGCGAAGTCCTTTTCAGCGGCCAGGAGCGGCAGGATTCGCACCAGGAGGGCGACCTGACGTTCATAGGCCTCACGCCGGGCCATCAAGGTCCACCGGCACGGTGATCATGAATCTGGGATCGAGCCTGCCGCCCTCGACCAGGACGCGCTTGCCGGATCCGAGATCGAAGGTTTCCGGATCGAGGTGTTTCTGCCAGCCATGATTGTGGCGGAAGGCGAAGAAGAAGAAGAGGCGCTTGACCTTCACGCTCCTGCAATCGTGCAGGAGCTTCGTGAGCCGGCGCGGGCTGAGCGTCACCAGGCCCTCCATCATCTTGTCGACCTGATGGAAGCTCTCCTTCTTCGGGAGCTGGTCGATCATTTCGAGAATGGCGCGCTCGGGGGTCGAAACGGCAAGCGGCCATTCGAACGGACCCCAGGGAAGTCGTTTCACGCTTCCGTGGATCGGATCATTGCTGTGGCCCCGGTTGCTTTCGGTGTTCCAGGCGAGGTTCGTCAGGCCGGTTGTAACCGGGGCGTCGCCAAACAGACGGCCGCTGTTGTGGTAGCGCAAACGGACGCCGAGGTTCAGTTTTTCGACCCAGCCGGGCAGGGGCTCCGGGCCGTAGAGATGCACCTCCCTGACGTCGGCGGAGAGGTAGTGGCTGAAGCCCTGCAGTTCGAGAGCGGTCCGACCGCCCACCAGATAGGCCTGGTCGAGCACGGTCTGGAGGGAAATCACCACCTGTTCCCAGCCCAGGACGCCGCGTGGCCGCCGGAAGACGCTCCGCGCCGGCTGTTCCAGCCAGCCAGCGGAAACATACTGGCTCCGCAGCGCGGTGGAGTAGCCCTGCGCGTTCATCCAGGTTGAATCGACCAGCAGGCCTTCCGGAAGCCGGTTGATGAGCTGGTTTAGTTTTCCATCGTTTTGCTTAGTCACGCTTAGCATGTTAGTCCATTTTCAAACCGGATGAAAGTTTGAATCTTGTGTTGTTTGCTAAGTCAGGCTTTCTGATCTCGGCCATCGTCAAACCCTGGTGGCCCTTCGCATCCGGCGCGGCAACGTCCTGAAAGGCCTGAGGTCATCCGGATGGAGGGCCAAGGTAGCGGGCCAGCCAGTCGAGGATCCTGGCATGCAGGTCCCTGAGGTTGCCGGGGCTGGCGTAGGTGTGACCCTCGCCGAAGTAGGTCAGAAGACCGGCTTCCCGGTTGCGACGGTAGAGGGCGCTGAAGAGGGTGCTCATGCGCTGGTTGTCGAGATCGGACTCGATCAGCAGGGCCGGCGTGCGAATGGCTTCGGCCTTATAGAGGGGGCTGGCCTCGACATAGGCCTCGGGCGCCGCCGCGAAGTCGCCGATCGACGCCTGTCCGGTCTCGCCCCACCCGACCATCTGTCCGACGGGAACACCTTCCTCGGGCGCCACGCGGAAGAAGGGCGGAAGCTGCAGGGACAGGCTCAGGTCGGGATATCCATTTGAGGCGATGACCGCGCTGAACCGGTCGCTCTGAGCCACGGCGCTGAGGACGCCGTAGCCGCCGAAGCTGTGGCCGATCAGGGCGACCCGCCCGGGATCGACGAGCCCGAGGTCGGCGGCGGCGTCCACCGCGACCAGGATCCGGTCCGCGATCCCCGCGGCTGGCCGGCGTTCCCCGGGCGCGAGTGGGAGGCTGACGATGAGGACGGCGTAGCCCGCACCTGCGATCACGGCCGGATTGTTCTGCATCCGGGTGCCTCCGGGGAGGAGCGCCGACGGCGCGGAACGCGGGGCTGTGCCGGGATAGACCTCGACCACGACGGGCACACGGTCCCCCGGGGCCGCGCCGGGCGGCAGGAGGAGCCAGCTTGTCAGAGGTTCGCCGGCCACACCCGGGTGAGGCACCGGCACGACGCGTCCCCAGTCGATATCCGACCACCCCTCATTGAGCGCGATGAGAGGTTTGGTCCCCTTGGCGGACCTGAGCCGCACCTGGCTTTCGCCCTGGCTGGTGTGGCGGGTGACAAGGAAGTCGGCGCGAGGACTGGCCACGAGGACCGCTTCGCCAGGGTCCAGGGACGCCAAACAGGAGGGCGTCCCTGAGAGATGCGACATACAGGTCTGATCGACCAGGGTGCGTTGGCCCATGTCTCGGGGCGAGGGATTCCACCGCGCCGGATTGCCCATGTCGTGGGTCTGTCCCTGGTCGCGAAGCTGTCCCCGCGCCAGCAGCGGTCCGTCCGATGTGAAGCCATAGACCCCCTCGGCGCGCTGGATAGCGGCGCGTCCATTGATCTCGACGATCCGTTCCGAGGACTCTTTGACAGGAATGGCCGATGAGGCTGAGCCTGGGCTTGTCCAGACCCGGGCGCCGTCAGCCGTCCGGGCCTGGACGACCGGCTGGCGGGCGTCCCAGCTGGCAAGAGGGATGGCGACGCCGTCCCAGGTGCGCTGCACCCAGGGTTTCAGCGGGCCGAGATCAAGGGGGCGGGCGCGTCCGTTCGAGGACACCGTCCAGAACTGACCGTCCTCGTCGAAGTCGCCGCCGGGAGGGCGGCCGAAGACGATGAAGGCGTCCGACGCGGACGACCAGGTCATGAGATACATGGCCAGATCCTGGTCCGGCAGCGGGTCGCGAACCTGGCCGCTGTCGAGTTCCACGAGGCTCAGCCGCCTCCGGCGGATGGGGTCGCCGACCCGGACCGGCTGATCCGGTCGGGGCTGAAGGTCCTCGGCGTCTTCCAGCAGCGCGGCGTGACGGCCGTCCGGCGAGAGCCTGAGATCGAACCACTCGCCGCGGGTCAGCTGTCGCGGCGTGCCGGTGCGGACGTCCAGGACGACGAGGGTGGAGGGTTCGGCCCGGGTGCGGGATTGCCGGGCCTGGCCGCTCGGGATGTAGACGGCGCTGGCGCCATGGCCGCTGGCCGCCGTGCGCCAGAGTTGCTCCACGCGTTTCTGGACCTTGAAGCCGACCCGCATGGCGACAGGCGGATCGTGACGCGGCCGGGCGATGAAGACCAGTTCCGTCGGCGAGCGCCAGGCGACGGTCTGGCCGAACTGAGACATTTCCGGCGTGAACGGATACCAGGCGGTGACGCCGGTCTCCAGGGTCAGGATGCCGAGTTGCAGGTCATCGGCTGTCACCCGGAACACCGCCATGCGGGCCCCGTCGGGCGAGAAGGGCCCCGAAAGGTGGCCGGCCTCGTGGCTCGGCGCGGCAAGGCGGATCGGCGTCCTGTCCTGTGCGACGCGATGGATCTCCAGATCGGTCAGCATGGCGTTGACCATGGTGGACAGATCATAGGATCTGGCCTGGTCATAGGGGCGCTGATGCTCGATCGAGACCCAGGCCCCGTCGGGGCTGATCCGGGTCGTTCCGATATCCTCGTGAGCCAGCAGATCATCAATCGAGAAGGGACGGGGCGTCTGGGCCGCGACCGGCCATGCCGCCGTGGTCGCCAGGGCGAGCGCGAGAAGGGAGCGCCGCATCACCAGGCCTTCGTCAGTTGCAGCGAGACGAAGCGTCCCATCACATTGGCGTTGGCGGCGTCATAGGCCACGCCCTCCGGCGCGTCATAGAAGGGCGGATCGCGGTCGAAGAGGTTCTGCACCGTGAAGGTGACCCCGGTTCCGGCGAGCGGACCATGGTCGGGCGTGAAGCGGACCGCGAGGTTGGCGGTCGTCCACGACCCGATGCGCTTCCTGCTCAGGTCCCGATAGGAGTTGACGAAATTGACCGAGGGCGAGACGGACCAGGGGCCGCGCGACCATGAGGCCGAGCCCCGGCCTCGCAGGCCGACCGGAAAATTGGGCCGGTCGAGCTGGGAGACGCTCGGGGCGTTCGGCGTCGGCCTTGCGTCGAACCGTTCGAGCCAGGTCAGGTTGAGGCCGAGATCGAAGGCGTCCGCTCCGCGGGAGAGGCCGTAGTCGATGTTGAGGTCGGCGCCCTGGACCAGGACGCTCGTCGTATTGACGTAGCGGGCGTCAACGATGGCTCCATAGGACGAGGCGGGGAACTGGTCGCGCAGTCCGGTCGTGGGCAGGTCGAGGATGGCCTGGATCGCAGCGAGGTCCTCGCTTTTCGCAGGGTCCAGCGTTCTGACGAAGGGCGCGAGAGAAGGATCGCTCAGCGCCGTCAGGATGCTTTCGCGGGCCGGCTGGCCGATCCGGTTCTGGAAGTCGGTCCTGAAACCGTTCACGCCGACACGCAGTCCGGGAAGGCGGTCAGGACGGATCTCGAAGCCGAGGGTCCAGGTGTCGGCCTCTTCAGGCTGCAGGTCCGGGTTGCCGCCGTAGAGGATCATGGACAGAATCTGCTGCGAGCCGCGCGGAAGGATCGACGGACTGGCGCTGGGCGCGTCATGGACTTCGCGCAAGGCCGGTGCTCTGAACGAGCGGCCGTAGTTGGCCTTGAGGCGCAGGGTCTCGACAGGATCCCAGACGATCCCGATCTTGGGGCTGGTGGTCTGGCCGACGTCGGCATAGTCCTCGAACCGGGCCGCGAGCGAGAGCTCGAGCCGTTCGAAACCTGGACGACGGTTGCTGGCGCCGAAGACAGGGACGCGGACCTCGCCGAAGGCCGCCGCCACCTGTCTTTCCGTCCTGACCACTGCGCCGATGGTGGGGGCGAGGCCGCTGCTGAAGCCGGTAGACTGCCGCCTGAAGGTCTCTTCGCGGAAGGAAAGGCCCGTCGCCAGCCTGAGCGGCCCGCCCGGAAGCTCCAGGAGAGCGCCGGAAATCTGGAAATTGGCCGATGCGACGCCCGTCCGGCTGTGGGCGCGCGAGTAGCCCGAACTGATGAAGTCGAGGACGGCGGCCGTGTTCACCGCCTCGTCGCCGAAGGGGTTCAGGTATCCGTCCCGCGAGGGGCTGAACGCGGTGGCGGGATTGTCGGCGATCGCCCCGAGCGCTTCGCGCAGATAGGTGGACTGAAGCGCTCCGGAAGACCCGGTCCGGCTCTCCTCTGAGGCGTAGGCGACATAGGCGTCGATCCGCCAGTCCGGGGACAGGTCGAAGGCTCCGCCCAGGCTGGCGCCCAGGCTCTCGACCTCGCCGAAGATGCGCGGCGGAGCAATCTGGCCCTGGAAGGAATAGGCGATGGAGTGTGAGCGCGCGCCCGTAGGCGAGGCGAAATAGGGATTGGCGTCGGTCACCGTCAGCAGGGTGCTGATGGGGAAGGAGTGGGTTTCGTAGTTGCGCTTGCCGTAGCGGGCGTCGGCTGTGATCTCGAGCCGGTCGCCGAGGCTCTGTCGCCAGAGGGCGTAGCCGCTGTGACGGGTCTGCCGCGGCAGGACGTTGATGCCGGCGCGCAGGTTTTCGAGATTGACCTGCCCGGGCAGGAAGTCGCCGGGCCGGAGTCCGACGCCTGTTTGACCCGGCGGGATGGCCCAGGCCGGAATATAGCCGCCTGACGCCGGATCAAAGACGACGATGTTTCCCGGGTTGCTGTAGAATTGACGGCGATCAGCCCCGCCGCGCCATCGGAGATCGGAGTCGCTCGCCAGCCGCCTTTCCGTTCCGGCGAGGGCTTCGCGATCATTGTATTCATAGGTGATCAGGGCGTTGCCGCTGCTCCAGCGACGGCCGAAGGTCTGGCCGAACTGGTATTCTCCGCTGGCCCCGTCGCTGGTGTTCCCGACCCGGATCCGGGTTTCCGCGCCGTCGTAGTCGTCCCGCAGGATGATGTTGACCACGCCGCCCACGGCGTCGGCGCCATAGAGGGCCGAGGCGCCGTCGAGAAGAACGTCGACCCGCCTGATCGCGGCCGTTGGAATGGAGGAGACATCGGCGAAATCGCCCTTGGAGCCCGTGCCCGCCATGCGACGGCCGTTGATCAGCACAAGCGTGGCGTCGCTGCCCAGCCCGCGAAGATTGACGCCGTTGGCGTAGGTCGAGTTAGTCCCCGAGCGATCGCCGCCGTTGTTCAGGGCGCCCTCATTGGCGGTTCCGCCGAAGTTCTGGGGCAGTGCGGCGAGCAGTTGGGCCACGGTGGCCCGACCCTCGCGGTCCATCCTGTCCCGGTCGATGCTGACCACGGGCGAGGGGCCGTCGCCGACGCCCCGGATCAGGCTGCCCGTGACGACAACGTCGTCCACGACGGTCAATTCGCCGTCGTCCAGCCCGGCGCGCGCGTTCGGATCGTACAGGACGTAGACGTTGGGACGGGTTCTGCGGAAGGCCAGGCCTGTGTCGCGCAGCAGGGCGGCGAGGCCCGCCTCGGCGGTGTAGTCGCCTTGCAGGCCGGGCGAGGTCCGGCCTTCCACGAGAGCGGCCGGATAGAGAATCTGGAGGCGGCTCTGCTCGATGAAGACGCTCAGGCTGCGGGCGAGCGGCCCGGCGGGCGCGTCGTAACGTCTTACGGCGTCCGCGCCCTGGGCCCAGGCCGGCGCGACGCAGGCGACAAGGGCGGTTGAAAGTGCTGTCGTCGTCCCCAAACCGATACGCATGATCTTCCCCGTTTGCTCCTCCCGCGTGGTGCGGGACGGGCAGAGACGCCGGGAAGGCGTGGACCCCCTAACTCCGCCTGCAGATTATTTTCGTTCGGTCTTCGCAGCCTCGAGAATGATGACGCCGTCGGGGCTTTTAGAAGCCGTGACGCCGTAGAGATCGGAAAGCGCGGCGATGAAGGCGTCGGTATCGCCCGTGTCGAAGGCGCCGCTGACCGGAATCTGCGCGATGCCTGCGTCCTTCAGTTCGATCCGGCGGTCGCTGTACCGGCTGACCTCTGCGACGGCCTCGCGGATCGGGGTCGCGGCGAAGATCAGCCGTCCCGTGGTCCAGCTGGTTTCACGGGCGGCGTCGACCGACTGGACCTGGGGGCTGCGTCGGGCTGTGACGACCTGCTGGCCCGGCGTCAGGGACCAGGCGGGTTTGGACGTGCCGGAGGTTCCTACGTCGACGCCGCCCTCGATCAGGGTGACCCGGGCGCCCTGGCCAAGCTTCCGGACATCGAACCGGGTGCCGATGGCGGTGACCGTGGTGTCGCCGGCGGTGACGACGAAGGGGCGGGCCGGGTCGCCCTCGACGTCGAAGAAGGCCTGGCCGGAGACCAGGGTCACTGATCGGCGGTCTGAGCGCAGGCGGACCTCCACCCGGCTGTCGGTATCGAGGATAACCTGGGATCCATCGGCCAGACGCAGGGTGCGCTGCTCGCCGACGCCGGTGGCGTAGGTCTGCGGCCGGTTCAGCGTCCAGACAGAGACCAGACCCAGGGCGGCGAGCGCCATGACGCCGGCTGCGATCGGCTTCCAGAGGCGCGACACCATGTGGCGAGCCCGCACCCGCGGCGGGGCCTGGCCCAGGGCTTCCGCCGTCAGGGCGGCGATGTCAGGATCCTCGGCAAGCGTCCGGCTCGTGTCCCAGGCCTTCTCCACGCGCTCGTAGGCGCGCGCATTGGCCGGGTCTTTGCGCCATTCGAAGAAGTCGTGGATATCGGCCGTCGACACGCGCTTCTGACCGAGACGGGCGAACCATGTCGCGGCTTCGTGCCGCCGGGCGTCCCGTTCCTTATCGATCGTCATCCCGCCTATCCGTCCAGTTGCTCGACGCAGTGCTGCAACGCCTTAGACATACGCCATTCCACCGCCTTGACGCTCAACCCGCGTGCGGCGGCGATCTCAGGATAGCTCATACCGGCAAAACGGCTCAGGACGAAAACTTCACGGTAGAGGGCGGGCATGGTCAGAACCGCCTGCTTCATCATCAGCGCTTCGACCTGATCAGCCGCTTCTCCCGGATCGGCGGCCTCCGTGAAGGTCTCCGAAACCCCCCGTCTCTTGCGACGGCGGCTCTCGTCCCGGACCACATTCATGGCGATCCGCAGGAGGAAGGCCCGGGGGTGCCGGATGAGCCCGGCCGAATAGGGGGCGGCGCGGAGGTAGGTCTCCTGGACCACGTCAGCGGCCTGGTCCGGCTCGACGTGGGCCCGCAGCCTGCCGTCGAGCCAGCGCGCATACTGACGATAGAGGGCGTTCAGGCCCTCCAGCGCATCCGCTTTCAATTCCTTGACGTCGCTCACGTCGATCTCCCGCCTCCAGGGCGGGCCGGGAATCCCGTGGGTCTTGGTCAGCCATGATCATCCGGACGCAGGACACAGTCCGCGTCACGTACGACGACAGCTCACGCAGCAATCGCGCTTTCCAAATCTGAGTCCGCAAAGGGGATTCCAAGCCCCTGTCGGCGCACGGCCGACGCCTGAGCATGAATCAAACCGAATCCGGACGCAAGGCGAGGGGGTCGGGCGTTGGAATCCTCGCGGAACGAGGCCCGCTATCTGCCAACGGAGCGCCGCCTTGCCCCAAGGGGCCCCCGGCTCAAGCTCCGCGCCTGTTTCGCGGCGCCCGACGCTCCAGTCCTAAGCGGCCGCTGGTTCGGGTTCAACCGCAGGATGGAGGCCTGTTCCGCAGGGAAGTTGCGGTCTGACCGCAACTCTTAGGCGTAGAGAATCGCCGTTATCGCCGTGTACGGACGGGTCCAGCAGCTTGTGGAGGGAGGAATGAACGCCAACCTGAACAGCCAGACCGCATGGGCGGTCATGCCGGAGCTGAGCCCGCGCGAGCTCGAATGTCTCGCCTGGGTCAGTCAGGGCAAGAGCTCGACCGATATCGGCGCCATACTCGGTCTGTCGGCTCGCACGGTCGACAGCTATCTTGAGAAGGCGGCGTCCAAACTGGGGGTTCGCACCCGGATCGAGGCGGTCGCCGTCGGCGTACGGCGAGGACTCATCGAGATCGATTGAGCGCAGAATAGCAACTGATGCATGAACCATCTCGCTGATCCGAGTCTGCGGCATCGCAGCGTCGTGGATGTATGGTGTTGGCTCTCGCGCATTTCTTATTGATTTAGAGTAAGAATTTCATCCGGCCGCCTGGCCTTGCAGGTTCCTCTACAAGTCGCGAGATGGAGTAGGACGGGGCTCGGGAGCCCATTCAAATGCGGCTTTTGACTCATAGTGGCGGTTCGGAATGTCCGCTTTCCGCCTTCCGACTTAAAATGCGCGGACGATGCCGAAATTCACCTGGCTGTAGTCGTAGGCTTAGCCGCTGGCGACCGGAGTGTTGCTGTAGGTGAAGTCGGCGGGGACGGCCCATTCGCGGACGGGCGGGCTAACGACCCGCACGTTGAAATAGCGGGTGCGGACCTGGGCCGAGAGGCCCCATTTCGGCTTGACTACATGGATGTAGTTGAGGCGGAGGTTGTCGCCGGTGAAGTCCTGCAACTACCAGGAGGTGCATCTGTAGAAGCGCACGGCGTTTGCGCCATCATTGCGGAAAGCATGGGGCAGCGTACTGTCGAACAGATAGGCATCTCGCTCGATTTCGATGATTTCGTCGCCCAGTTCGAGGGTCAGCCGACCTTCGAGCACGAACAACATCACGTGCCAGCCCTGGGGGTCAGCCGCAGCCTGATATCGCTCGCCAGGCTCCAGTCGCCACGCCCAGGCGTCGACCTCCTTGCGGGCGGCGAGGCTCCAGCGGAGCACGCCTTCACCGCCCCGCTCACCGCGCCAGCCCAGACGTTCGACGGTGACGCTACGCGGTGCGGAGGGATCCGTCACCAGATCGGCCAGCGTCGCGTCCAGGGCCATGCCGATGCGATCCAGGGTCGCGGTGCTGGCGCTGGTGGCGCCCGCTTCGATGGCGCCGACCATTCGCAAACTCACGCCAGAGGCTGACGCCAGTTCCTTCTGGTTCATGCCGGCCTTCACCCGACGAGAACGCACATTCTCGGCCACGAAGGTCATGAAGGCTCGGGTGACTTGACTCGGCAAAATATTGCCTCCACGAAATAAGCAATATTTTGCTTCTAACGAATTGATCTCATGTCGCCAATGCTCCGCTTGTCCGCCGTCGTCGTGAGCCTTCTCAGTGTCCCACAGGCGGCCACCGGAGAAGAGGTCACACCGAAGCGCTTGTCGTCGCTTCAGGTCCACGAGGATTTGCAACTGGCGATCGACGCGGTCGAGGCGGCCATGCCGGATATCTATTGGCATCAGTCATCGCAGACGTGGACATCAGCCAAGGCGGCGGCGCTCGCCCAGACTGACGATGTCGAGGATGCGATGGGTGTCTATGCTGTACTGACCCCCTTGATGGCGCGGATCGGCGAAGGGCATCTATCCGTCGGGCTTCCTCGGGCCGTCATGATTGAGCAGATGGAAGCGGGCGTCGGTCTGCCGCTGGACCTGCACTGGAACACAACAGGCGTCTTCATCAGCGGCGCCTAC
>Ga0247820_10000391_pt1 | contig 23075 bp, 24 predicted proteins | sample 13C_Glucose_Day1_2_FD_192480 | JGI IMG/M metagenome (GOLD analysis project Ga0247820, IMG submission 192480) | Soil microbial communities from agricultural site in Penn Yan, New York, United States - 13C_Glucose_Day14 | ecosystem: Environmental > Terrestrial > Soil > Agricultural land | place...
GCCCCCGGCCGTTCCGGCCACGCTCTCCGGATGCTCGCCCCCGGGCGTGGCGCCGCCCGGGGCGCCGGCCGTCGACGAGGGCGAAAGCAGGGGCTGTTCGGGGTGGGTGCCGGTGGCCGTGGCGGAGGCGGCCGGATCGGATCCGGGGCCGCCTGACGGGCCCGTCAGGGCTCCGGTCGCGGCCAGGGCGGCGGCGCCGCCGACCATCCCGGCGACCAGAGCGGCGGCCAGGCCGAGGCGGAGGGGGCGCAGCCGCCGGGATCCGTCCGCGGTTCCGGAACGATCACCGCGGGCGGCGCCGATATGGATCAGCCCCACGTCGGAGGAGCGGGTTCCGCTCAGCCGGCCGGAGTCCGGGGCCGCCTCGGTCCGTCCTTCCCGTTCCTCGCGCAGCTTGCGGAAGGCGGCAAGCGCCGCGGCCTCGCCGGGGAGTCCGTCATCGGCGGACGGGGGTGGCGGGGAGAGCGCACGGAGGGTCGCGGCGAGCTGTCGGGCCTGGTCACGGGCGGCGGGGTCGGCAGGTTCAGGAGGCTCTCCGCTCAGTAAACGCTCCGCGGTCCCGCGGTTAAGCCACCTGTACTGCTCGTCGGCCATCACATGTCCTTCTGCGTCCGCGCTCGCATCTGCGTCACACTCGCGGACGTCACCGTACGACGGCGTGGTGCCCTCTGGGGAGGAAGGGCGTCGAGCCCGCCGACGGATTCCGGATGCGCTTCCGGATCGCCGCCGAGCAGTTCCGCCAGCCGTTTCAGGCCCCGGTGCGCGGCGGTCCGTACGGCGCCCGGTCTCTTGCCCAGCGTCTCGGCGGCGGACTTGGCGTCGAGGCCCACCACCACGCGCAGGACGACGGCCTCGGCCTGGTCCTGCGGCAGCCGGGAGATGAGGGAGAACGCGTCGTCGGTGGCCAGCGCCTCGATCGCCTCGCCGGCGGTGTCGGACTCGGCGGCCCGCCCGGTGAGCTCGGTCTCGTCGCCGCCGATCGCGGGGCGGCGGCCGCGCATCCGTATGTGGTCCAGCGCGCGGTTGCGGGCTATGCGGGCGGCCCAGCCGCGGAACCGGTCCGCGTCACCGGTGAAGCGCTCCAGGTCACGGGCGATCTGCAGCCAGGCCTCGGACGTCACGTCCTCGGCGTCGGGCTCGCCCACGAGTGTCCGTACGTATCCCAGCAGCCGCGGGTGCACGGCGCGGTACACGGTCCGGAACGCGGTCTCGTCCCCGTCCTGTGCCGCACGCACCGCGGTGGTCAGCTCCGCGTCGTCCCCCAGCACCCGCGCGCGCCCTTCTGCGCCTCAGCCGGCACCGCTCTCGCGGACCGGGTTTCTCGCCGTCGTGGTTGCTCAATCGGTGGTTGCGGTCTCTAGGCCACCGTGGTCCTTGTGGTCGTTTGTCCTCGGCGGCCTGGCGCGAAAGGCACGTTACGGCCTGAATCCTCTCGCCGTCCATGTCCGTCCAAGATGCAACTAACCCGTGACACTGGAGGGTGTGACAGAAAACGCATGCGTGGCGCTGTAGGAAGTACGGGTCGCCGCGCGGCCCGTGCCGCGCGACGGCCGGGGCCTCTCCTGTGGGGGGTGGCGGCCCCGGTCGTTGCCTCGGCGTTCGCGGCGGACGTCCGCGTGCGGAAACCCGGAAACGCCGAGTGCACCGTTTCCGCGGGCCACCGGGGGTCGCGAGGATCACGAGGGCCGTAACCCGTGCGCTACCGGTTACCGGAATCCGGGTTCCCGGACTTCTCCGTGCCGTTGCCCGCCCCGCCGTTCGACCCGTTGCCCGCGTTGTCGGGATCACCCGCGTTGCCGAGGTCACCCGTGTCGCCGGGGCTGCCCGTGTTGCCCTGACCGACGTCCGGGCCGCTGTCCGGGACGCGGGTGGCGTTGTCGTCGGCGTTGCCCGAGGAGTCGTTTCCGGCCCGGCCGGCCGAACCGTTGCCGTCGTTCTCCGGCGTCCGGGTGCTGCCGGGCGCCGTCCCGGCCGCCTGCAGCCGCTCGGCGCAGTAGGCGGCGACGTTCGCCGCGCCGCCCGCCGCCTCCGTGAGCCGCTTCCAGGCCGTCGAGTCCAGCGCCTTCCCGCGCCCCTGGACCCGCTCGTACGCACGGCAGTGGGCCTCGGTGTCCTGGGCGGTGCCGGGGCGGTCCGGCTTCCCGGGGGCCGATTCCGGCGGCCCGGTGGGAACGCCCGCGGCCGGACCGGTGGTGCCGGGCGACGGGGTCTCGGTGCGTCCGACGTCCTCCCTCGGACGGTCCGGGGACGAGTCCGTCACGCCGATGCCGGCGACCGCGACCCCGCTCAGGGTGAGCCCGGCCACCAGGGCGGTGAGGGTGGCCTTCAGCGAGTGGCCGCCGAGCCGCCGCCGCGGCCGCCAGTCGTCCCGGCGGCGGGTGCGCGCGCCCCGCGCCCCCGATTCCCGGGCGGCCAGGAACGCGGCGACGGCCCGCTGCTCGGCCCCGGCGTCCACGCCCTCGCGGATCAGGGCGGCGGCGAGCAGCGCCTCCAGACCGGCGGCGTCGGCGACCCGGCCGGGCGGCGCGCCCTCAGGGTGCACACGGCGACGGCCGCCCGGCCCGCCGTCGTTCTGCCGTTCACCCATGTCCGTTCCCGTTCCTGCTCGTTCCACTTGGTACCCGCGGCCCGCGAGGTCCCGTGCGCGGCCGGTGCCGCCCGGACCGACGGATACGTTCCGCATGTCCGGCCTGTTCAGCCGCGGGTCCGGGCCGGCCGTCGCCGCGCCGCCGGGTTCGCGTCCACCGTCCCGGCGCATACGCTCATGTCGACTCACCCAGCGTCCGCGACGCCTCATCCGTCACACCGTCGACGCCGAGCTGCTTCGCCAGACGCTTCAGACCGCGGTACGCGGCCGTCCGTACGGCGCCCGGCCGCTTGCCGAGGACTCGGGCGGCGGCGGGGCCGTCGAGGCCGACGACCACGCGCAGCAGCACGGCCTCGGCCTGGTCCCGCGGCAGCCCGCCGACCAGTTCGAGGGCGTACGCGGTGGACAGCGACTCCATGGCCTGCTCGTGGGTGCTCTGCGGGCCGGGCAGGTCCAGCACGTCCTGTTCCAGCGTCGAGGCCCGGGGACGTACCCGCTGCCGGCGCAGATGGTCCAGCGCCCGGTGCCGGGCGATGGTCGCCGTCCAGCCACGGAACCCGGCGCCGTCGCCCTTGAACCGCCCGAGGTCGCGGGCGATCTCGAGCCAGGCGTCCGACATCACGTCCTCGGCGTCCTCGCCGACCAGGCCGCGCACATAGGCGAGCAGTCCGGGCTGCACCAGCCGGTAGGCCACGGCGAAGGCGGCCTCGTCCCCCTTCTGGGCCCGCGCGACGGCCGCGCCCAGCTCCCCGTCGTACGCCTGTGCGCGGCGGGATTCCCCTCCGTGGCCCAAGAACCGTCCTCGTCCGTACCGAGCGCGTAGCGCACCGCTATCGCTTGGCGTGGGCACGTCCGGCAACGCCCACACCCCCACGGTCATCAGCGTCCGGCGCCACGAAAGTGTCACAGCTCGTCAGACGCCCCGTACGCCGCACCCGGACCGGCGGTCAGGCGGCGGGCCGCCGGGCCCGCCCGTGCAGCACCAGCCAGAAGGTCCGCAGCGATTCCCGCGGGCCGCCCGAATCGAACCGGTTGTGCACCTTGCCGACCGGGTTCCAGATCCGGCCGTCCGGCATCCGGATCCCGACCGGCTGGCCGAAGTAGGCGCGCTGGCCCTCGTCGAGGTCCACCCATGTGCCGCCCGCCCGGCGGACGAGCACCTCGCCGACGTAGGCGCCCAGCCCCAGCAGCGCGTCGCGCACCCGCTCGCGGTCCGCTCCGCCCTTGCGCAGCCCGTCGACCAGGGCGTCGACCAGCCGCAGACTGGCCACGGAGTAGTCCAGCGGGAGCCGGTTGCGGGCGGTCGCCCGGGCCACGAAGGCCGCCGCGTACGGCCGCATCTGCCGGGCCCCCGGCACCCGCTCGTCCGCATCCACTGGGACACCGCCCCTCAACTCGCGCCCCGGGCAACCCGTTCGGGACCCCGGCAGATCAAGCGGACGCCGTGCCGTGATCATCACGGGCCGTGGACGTGGCGATCGCCACACCGCCACCTCATGGGACGCATACAACCTTTCGCCGTCCCGTGCGTCCGTGAGGGCGGATCGGGGATTCGCGGGCCCGGTGACGCCACGTGTGACGTTTGGCCTCTGCTTCGCGCTGGATGAGTGCCACCTGTGGGACAGGTGGTGTCCGTGTTCCTTTCCTAGGGGTGGGGTAGTTGAGTCCTCGCAGGACCCATGCGTACAAGCCGCTCAGCCTGAAACGGCGGGCCTGGCTGACCATCGGTGCCGTCGTGCTCAGTGGCGCGGGTGTCGTCACGTACGCGGTGGCCGGTCCCTCGACCGCGCCGGCCGCCGGGACGAAGGCCCGCAAGCCGAGCATTCACACGCTGAAGCTGGACAACCGGGGCGCGGGCCGCCGGGGTCTCGACCGGCAGACCACGGAGCGCTTCAGCGCGGTGCTGGTCACCTGGGACGACCCGGAGGCGGACGCCAAGGGCACGCCCCAGGTGCGCACCCGTGACCTGGAGACCGGCAAGTGGTCCGGCTGGCAGAAGCTGGAGGACGAGCCGAGCCAGGCCGACGGCGCGGAGGGCGAGCGGGCGGCGGCCCGCGGCGGTACGGCCTCGGTGTGGACCGACGACTCCGACGGCGTCGAGGTCCGCGTGGTGAACGCCGACGGCACCCAGGTCGGCGGCCAGCCCGCCGGCATGGACGTCAAGCTGCTCGACCCGGGCACGGACCCCAAGGGCGCGCCGACCGTCGCGAACATGGAGCCGGCCGCGTTCACCGAGGAGACCACGGCGCCGGCCACCCCCGAGCCGACGGACACGGCCGGGACGCCGTCGGAGCCGGCCGTCACCGAGACGGCCACGGAGACGGCCACCGGGACCCCGACCGCCGAGCCGACCGGCACCCCGTCGGAGACGGCCACGGACACCGCGTCCCCGACCGCCTCCCCCGAGCCGACGCCCACCGTCCCCGAGCCCCGCCCGTCGACGGTGGTGAAGCCGCCGGTCATCACGCAGGCCGAGTGGGGCGCCTCCACGGACTACGACGGCACGCCGAGCTACGGCACCGAGATCAAGGCCGCCGTCATCCACCACACCGGCGTCGACAGCGACAACGGCGTGTCCTGCGCCGACTCCCGGGCCCGGATGCGCTCCATCCAGCAGGAGCACTTCGCGCGCGGCTACTTCGACATCGGCTACAACTTCGTCGTCGACCGCTGCGGCCAGATCTTCGAGGGCCGCAGCGGCGGCATGGACCTGCCCGTGGTCGGCGCGCACGACGTCGGCTTCAACACCGACACGCTCGGCATCTCGTACCTCGGCAACTTCGAGAGCGCCCACCCGAGCCGCGCGGCACTGGACTCGATCGCACGGGTCGTCGCCTGGAAGTTCGGCATGTACGGCATCGACCCGACCGGCAAGGTCACGCTGACCTCCGGCACGGAGGCCGGGGTCACCGGCAACAAGATCGACAAGGGTGAGTCGGTCACCCTGCCGCGGGTCTTCGGCCACCGGGACACCAACTACACGGCCTGCCCCGGCGCGAACCTGTACCCGAAGCTGTCCCTCATCGCCGCGCTCGCCAAGACCCCGGGCGTCTCGCACGCCCTGGCCACCTCCGACTACAACCGGGACGGCCTCACCGACCTGGTCGCCGGCACCCCGAAGGGGTCGAGCGGCGGCAGCGTCACGGTGGTCCCGGGCGGAGTGAACGGCCCCGTCACCGCCGCGAAGAAGACGCTCACCCAGAGCAGCACCGGCGTCCCCGGATCCAACGAGTCCGGCGACGGCTTCGGCACCTCCACCGCCTGGGGCGACGTCAACGGCGACGGTCACGCGGACCTCGCGATCGGCGTGCCCGGCGAGGACGACACCGACGGCGACACCGACCGCGGCGGCGTCGTGGTGATGTACGGCCCGGCGCTGGACACCGGCTTCTCGTACTCGACCACGGGTGTCACGCAGACCGGCGCGAAGCTCGGCACGGCCGTCGCCGTCGGCGACTTCAACGGCGACGGCAAGGCGGACGTGTTCTCGGCCGGCACCGGCAAGGGCGGCAACTGGAACGCCCGGCACACCGGCGGCGCCACCAAGTACGGGACGCTCACCGGCGCCACGGGCTCCGTCGCCTACCTGGACGCGGCGAGCGGTGACTTCAACCGGGACGGCTACGCGGACATCGCCCTCAACTACCGCGACACCGGCGGCATCGGCCGGGTCGTCCGCTTCGCGGGCTCGGCGTCCGGTCTGACCAAGGTCGGCGTGATCTCCGTCAAGGGCGGCCGCTCCGTCGCCGCCGGCGACTTCAACGGCAACGGCTACGACGACATCGTCATCGGCCAGCCGTACACCTCCGAGTCGGGCGCCGCGTCCGGCGGGCAGATCACCATGGTGCTGGGGACGTCCTCCGGGTTCACCACCACCGGCATGAGGACGATCCACCAGAACACCACCGGCGTACCCGGCGGCGGCGAGGCCGGGGACGCGCTGGGCAGCTCGGTGTCGGCCGGCGACTTCAACCGGGACGGCTACGCGGACGTCCTGGCCGGCGCTCCCGGCGAGGACCTCACCCGCAGCGGCGCCAACCGCAAGGACGCGGGTCAGGCGATCCTGTTCCGCGGTTCCTCCTCCGGGCTCACCGGGTCCGGCGCGCTGGGCGTCTCGCAGGACACCTCGGGCATCCCCGGCTCCACGGAGTCCGGTGACCGGTTCGGCTCCGCGGTGACCCTGGCGGACCTGTCCGGCTACGGCCGCGCGGACCTGACGGTCGGCGCGGAGGGCGAGGACACGTCGGACGGCGTGATCCTCTACCTGCCGAGCAACAGCTCGGGCCTCGGCTACGGCGACTCGTACGTCTTCGGCAAGGGCACCCTCGGTCTGGCCGCGGACCTGCAGCTGGGCCGGACCCTGGCCCCGTAGCACCGCACCACCGCACAACGACGACGGCCGGGGTCCCGCACGGGACCCCGGCCGTCCGGTGTCCGGTCCGGGCACCGCGCCGTGGCGGCGGAGAACCACACCCCCGCGGACGCGGGACTACGCGCCCGCTCCCCCGTCCGAGGCGTCCCGGCACAGCAGGCGGAGGGAGCCGTCGCCGGTGTAGCAGCGGCGGGCCTCGTCGATCGGGTCCCAGAGGCGGCCGTCGGGGGTGCGCAGCCAGTGGTCGCCGCCGGAGGCCCACCACTCGCCGCCGGTCTGACGGGCCATCACCTCACCGGCGTACGCGCCGAATCCGCGCAGCACCAGTTCCACGGCGGCGAACGGGGCCGCCTCCTGGCGTATGTCCTCGATCATCCGGTCGACGCTCCACAGACTGCGCGCCGAGTAGTCGAGGCGCAGCCGTGCCCCTTCGCGCATCGCCGCCACCGCGTCCGCGGCCCACCGGGCCGGCTTCGTCGCGGCGGAGGGCCTGGTCTCCTGGTGTGTCGTCACAGTCGTCACACCCTGGTAAGCGCTGCGGTGAAGCGTTTCGTCACCCCGATCCCGGCGGTTCCCGCAACCGACGCAGGACCACCCCGGAAAGGTCACAGGACGTGCGCGGGCGGCGGCGGGCCTCAGCCGTCCCTGCGGCTGCGGCGCGACATCGCGGCACGGAGCACCCGGCGGCCCTCCGTCGAGACCTCCAGCGCGCCGCGCAGACCCGTCGGGCCGTGGGCGGCGAGGAGTTCGAGGACCGTGGTCTGACGGCGCAGCTCCGCCGCGAGCAGCGGTGACAGGCCGTCGGTACGGCCGTCGCCGCGGGCGCGGTCGAGTCCGGAGTCGTCGGCGGCGCCGTCCAGCAGCCGGTGGATCCGCAGGGCGGCGACGGAGCAGCCGTCGGCCCACTCCCACAGCGCGGCGGCGGACCGTTCGGCGGGAGCGGCGGCGAGCATCCGGCGGGCGAGCGTCACCGTCTCGTCCTCGCCGGCGGTCTCCGCGCCGTCGAGCTTGCCCCGGGTCTGCTCCAGCCGCTCCGCCCAGTCGCCGGCGGCCGCGTCCTCCGCGAGGCTCGCCCACAGCGGGCGCAGCGCCTCGTCGTCGCCGAGCAACGGCACGCACCGATCCAAACAAGCCAACCCGCTGACGGCCAGCCCGCGCTCGTCGGCCTGCGCGATCAGTTCCACCAGGCTCATCCACGCCTCCTCAAGGAGTGCTCGCGGGCCCCAGGTGAGGCCCTCGCGCGCCCCGTCCCTCACGGAGCCCGCATCCTCCCTTACTGCGTGCGACAGGCCCGGAGTGTCACAGGGGCACCACGCCGAGCCGGTCGAGCAGCCGGAAGAAGAGGTTTTCGGCCATCGGGTCGGGGTCGGCGGTCAGCACCTCGGCCAGTTCCCCGGCGGACGCGGTGCGCCCCGCCTCCTCGGCCCAGAAGACGGCCCGTTCGGCGGCGTCGGAGGGCTCCAGGAAGTAGTCCTCCAGCGTGAGCCCTTCCTGCTGCCCGACGAGGCGGGCGGCCATGTTGGCCCGGGCCAGGCAGGTCGTCCACGCCCCGCTCTCCGGTGACGCGGCCTCCACCACCACGCAGTCGCTGTCCATCACGTATCCGAACAGCGCGGGCGCCCCGGTCTCCCGGGCCAGGTCGTTCATGTTCCCCATGTCGCCCCGGCCGCTCGGGTACTCCCACACCTGCCAGCCGTCCGGAGCCGAGGTGTGCAGGGTCATCTCCCCGGCCACGCCGGCCAGCGTGTCCAGCCCGGCCAGCGGCCGCTCCCCGCGGCCCACGACGAAATACCCCCAGTAGCCCATGTGCTGGTGTTCCCCCGGTGTGTCGGTGTGTCGGCCCGTTCAGAACACCACCACAGCCGTGCGGGGGTCCGCAGCCGTATCGGGCAATCCCCACCCCGACGGGGACCTCGCGCGGGTTCAGTCCACCTTGTCCGCCAGGGCCCGGAACTGCTCCCAGGACAGCTCCGGCCGGTCCGGGTCCCACAGCTTCTGGACGGTGGCCGCGAGCGGCAGCCGGATGCCGGCCGCGACCTGGTCCTGGGTCTGGGCCCGGGGGATGTCGCCCCAGACGGCGAAGGACCCGCCGAGGATCTGGGCGTCGTACCGGTCCGGGACGGGGGTGGTGCCGCGCAGCACCAGCGGCGTCCACTGCTCGTAGATCCGCTCGCCGGTCGGGTAGACGAAGGTCAGGGGCTCGCCGAGGACGTAGTAGAGGAACTCGTCGTTGTAGTTGATGACCTTGCGGCCCTCGCTCAGGTACTCGACGGGCGGCCGGGCGCCGATCTCCTTGCCGGTCCAGTACGCGACCTGGATGTCCTTGGCGGCGGGCACCGAACCGCCCCGGAAGAAGCCGTCGTTCCAGGCGCGGGGCGTGCGGTCGTGGGCGCGGACGGTGGCGGCCCGGTCGTTGAGCCAGCCGGTGGTCAGGTCCTCCACGGTCGCGTCGGGACCGTACTTGTCCCGCGCGGCGGCCGCGAGCCCCGGGAAGGACGCCTCGGGGTCGGACACCACCAGCGCCTGGTACTCGTCCGCGCCGAGGTGCCACTGCCCTCCGGGGAACAGGTCCGCGTACTCGTTCAGCAGGTCGTCGACGATCTCGGCGGACCCGGGGTCGGAGATGTCGATCGCGCCGCGCACCGCGCCGCCTCCGGCGTTGCGCAGCTGGAGGTCCGGGTGGGCGGCGATGACCGCGCCCAGGTGTCCGGGCGAGTCGATCTCGGGGACGACGGTGATGTGCCGGCTCTCCGCGAGGTCGACGATCTTCTTCACCTGCGCCTTGGTCAGATGCTGCTCGGACACGATCTCCGGATGGGAGTCGGACGCGATGCGGAAGCCCTGGTCGTCGGAGAAGTGCAGACCGATCTCGTTGTACTTCAGATCGCCGAGCTCGCGGATCCGGTCCTCGATCCAGCCGGCCGTGTAGAACTTGCGCGCCGTGTCCAGCATCAGTCCGCGCCGCTGCTTGGCCGGCTCGTCGCGCACCACGCCCTCGGGGGCGGTGCCGGCCCCCTTGATCTCCTGCTTGAGCGTGCGGGTGCCGTAGAACACGCCCGCCTCCGCGGGGGCGGTCACGGTCACCCGGCCGCCCCGCACGGTCATGGTGTACGACTCCGGGTTCGCGCCCGAGCCCCGGTTCAGCTCCAGCCGCAGGTCGCCGTCCCGCTGGTCGCCCTTCTCGCCGGCGTACGCCAGCCCCAGCTCTCCGGCTATCAGGCGGCCCTCGTCGGCCAGCGCGGGGTCGGTGACGACCACCCGGTGGTCCTTCGCGGGACGCCACCCCGGTCCGCGCTCCGCGGTGTGGTCGCGCACGGACGGTATGGTGCGCGGCGCCTTCGACAGCGGGTAGGTGCGGCTGGGACTCGGGCTCGGGCTCTTCCCCGGCGCCGCGCCCTCCTCGTCCCGGCCTCCGGGTGTCTGGCCGGCGGACGCCGCCGTCGAGCCCGCGGGCGAGCCGTCGCCGTCGGAGGAGGCCCAGAGGCCCAGGCTGACGCCGGACGCGGCCACCAGCACGCCCGCGGCGACGGCCGCGATCAGCACCCGTCGCCGCTTCACCGCCTCGGCCGCCGTGCGACGCCGGTGCTGCCCCTGCTGCCCGTGCTGCCTGTGCTGACTCACACAGCCCAACGTACGACCCGTACGAGTGAGAGGCGTCGCCGAACCGTTCTCAAACTCTGCCGTCCGGGTGAATTCGGGGTACCGATCGGACACGTCCCGGACTCACTCGATAACGTGACGTCACAACTCTCACAGCATCTACCACCGACATACACGCGACGCCCACGAGGACCCACGCTGCCTGCGCACCGTCTCCCTGACCTCCCCGGCCGAGTCGCCATACCCGGACAGTCCCGCGGCGCGCCCGGCATCCCGTCCGCACTGGAGCGGTTCAACACCGCTCCCCCCGAGGACGCCGAGCACGCCCTCCTGGGCTGTCTGCGCAGCCTGCGCTGGGCCCTGCGCCTCTCCGGCCACCGCCCCTACCCCGACCTGCCGTCCCTTCTGGCGGCCTCCGACGAGGCGGCGTACGACCTCTCTCCGAGGGAGATGACGGAGGCGCTGGCGGCGGAGTCCCTCCCCGCCCTCCCCGAGGACACCTACTCGGCCGCCCACACGGCCCTGAGCGCGGCCCACGCGGCCTACGAGGCCAAATTCGGACACGTGTTCGTCATCTGTCTGGCCGGGGTCCCCGAGGACGAGGCCCTGGGCCGGGTCCTGGAGGACATCCGGTCACGATTGGCGAACGATCCCGAGGACGAACGGGTCGTGGCCGCCGACCAGCTCCGCCATCTGGCCAGGGAGCGGCTGCTCGACGCCCTCGGGGCGCGGGACCGCGACGACGTGCGGCTCCACCTCGCGGGCGCGGCCGGTCCCGGCGCCGCCGCGGTGGGCACAGAACCGGACACCTCGCCCCAGATGCCGCCGCGATAGCCCGTAAGCGTGCCAGTTTGATCACACCGGCAGGCCCCCTGTGAGCGCCGCGGGCAACCGTCGCTAACATGCTGGGGGCCGGTGGACCGTACCCGGCCGGGCCCGACCGACAAGGAAAGCCGGCGCGGCCCCGATCCCCGCTCCCGGAGGAAATTTCCGTGCCGGCTGGAACGCTGTACCGCGGCCGGGAAGGAATGTGGTCCTGGGTGGCTCATCGAGTCACCGGCGTCCTCATCTTCTTCTTCCTGTTCGTTCACGTGCTGGACACCGCCCTCGTGCGGGTGTCCCCCGAGGCCTACGACAACGTCGTGGCCACGTACAAGACGCCGATCGTCGCGCTGCTGGAGTACGGCCTCGTCGCCGCCATCCTGTTCCACGCGCTCAACGGCCTGCGTGTCATCGCCGTCGACTTCTGGGTCAAGGGCGCCCGCTACCAGAAGCAGATGCTCTGGACCGTCGTCGCCCTGTGGTTCGTGCTGATGCTCGGGGCGATCTACCCCGTCCTCGGCCACGCCGCTCGTGAACTGTTCGGGAGCTGACGCCAATGTCCACGACTGAAACCTCCGCCTCGGGCATCGGCCCCGTCGAGGGCGCCTCCCTCTACTCCGTCGACAACCCGGCGCCGGTCATCGAGCCCCCGCGCGCGCGGACGAAGAAGACCCCGAAGTCCACCCGGGGCAACTTCGAGATGGCCGCCTGGCTGTTCATGCGCCTGTCCGGTGTCGTGCTGGTCGTGCTGGTCATCGGCCACCTGCTGATCCAGCTCGTCCTCGACGGCGGCGTCTCCAAGATCGGCTTCGCCTTCGTGGCCGGCCGCTGGGCCTCGCCGTTCTGGCAGGTCTGGGACCTGCTGATGCTGTGGCTCGCGATGCTGCACGGCTCCAACGGCCTGCGTACGGTCATCAACGACTACGCGGAGCGGCCGAACACCCGGCTGTGGCTCAAGGGCCTGCTCTACACCGCCACGGTGTTCACCATCCTGCTGGGCACGCTGGTGATCTTCACCTTCGACCCGAACATCCGCTAGGCACGGGGCTGCGAGAATCATGAAGATCCACAAGTACGACACCGTCATCGTCGGCGCCGGTGGCGCGGGCATGCGCGCGGCCATCGAGTCGACGAAGCGCAGCCGCACCGCCGTCCTGACCAAGCTCTACCCCACCCGCTCCCACACGGGCGCCGCGCAGGGCGGCATGGCCGCCGCGCTGGCCAACGTGGAGGAGGACAACTGGGAGTGGCACACCTTCGACACGGTCAAGGGCGGTGACTACCTGGTCGACCAGGACGCCGCCGAGATCCTGGCGAAGGAGGCCATCGACTCGGTCCTCGACCTGGAGAAGATGGGCCTGCCGTTCAACCGGACGCCCGACGGGACGATCGACCAGCGCCGCTTCGGCGGTCACAGCCGCAACCACGGCGAGGCCCCGGTCCGCCGCTCCTGCTACGCGGCCGACCGCACCGGCCACATGATCCTCCAGACGCTGTACCAGAACTGCGTCAAGGAGGGCGTGGAGTTCTTCAACGAGTTCTACGTCCTGGACCAGCTGATCACCGAGGTCGACGGCGTCAAGAGGTCGGCCGGTGTGGTGGCGTACGAGCTGGCCACCGGCGAGATCCACGTCTTCCAGGCGAAGGCCGTGATCTACGCCTCCGGCGGCACCGGCAAGTTCTTCAAGGTGACGTCGAACGCCCACACCCTGACCGGTGACGGCCAGGCCGCCGTGTACCGGCGCGGGCTGCCGCTGGAGGACATGGAGTTCTTCCAGTTCCACCCGACCGGCATCTGGCGCATGGGCATCCTGCTGACGGAGGGCGCCCGCGGTGAGGGCGGCATCCTCCGCAACAAGGACGGCGAGCGCTTCATGGAGAAGTACGCGCCGGTCATGAAGGACCTCGCCTCGCGTGACGTCGTCTCGCGCTCCATCTACACGGAGATCCGCGAGGGCCGCGGCTGCGGTCCCGAGGGCGACCACGTCTACCTGGACCTCACCCACCTCCCGCCGGAGCAGCTGGACGCCAAGCTGCCCGACATCACCGAGTTCGCGCGCACCTACCTCGGCATCGAGCCCTACACGGACCCGATCCCGATCCAGCCCACCGCGCACTACGCGATGGGCGGCATCCCGACCAACGTCGAGGGTGAGGTCCTGGCGGACAACACCACCGTCGTGCCGGGTCTGTACGCGGCCGGCGAGGTCGCCTGCGTGTCCGTGCACGGCGCCAACCGCCTGGGCACCAACTCGCTGCTGGACATCAACGTGTTCGGCAAGCGGGCGGGCATCGCGGCGGCGGAGTACTCGCAGACCGCCGACTTCGTCGAGCTCCCCGAGAACCCGGAGTCCCTGGTCGTCGGGCAGATCGAGCGGCTGCGCTCCTCCACCGGCAACGAGCGGGTGGCCGAGATCCGCCGCGAGCTGCAGGAGACCATGGACGCCAACGTCATGGTGTTCCGCACCGAGCAGACGATCAAGACGGCGGTCGAGAAGATCGCCGAGCTGCGCGAGCGCTACAAGAACGTCGCCATCCAGGACAAGGGCAAGCGGTTCAACACCGACCTGCTGGAGGCCGTCGAGCTGGGCAACCTGCTCGACCTGGCCGAGGTCATGGCCGTCTCCGCGCTGGCCCGCAAGGAGTCCCGCGGCGGTCACTACCGCGAGGACTACCCGAACCGCGACGACGTCAACTTCATGCGTCACACGATGGCGTACCGCGAGGTCGGCGCCGACGGCACCGAGACCGTCCGTCTGGACTACAAGCCGGTCGTCCAGACCCGCTACCAGCCGATGGAGCGTAAGTACTGATGGCTACCCCTGTTCTGGACAAGGCGGACGCGGCCGGTTCCCCCGAGCCCGGTTTCGCCGACTCCCCCTACATCACCGTCACCATGCGGATCCGCCGGTTCAACCCGGAGGTCTCCGCCGACGCGGTCTGGGAAGACTTCCAGCTGGAGATCGACCCGAAGGAGCGCGTCCTCGACGCGCTGCACAAGATCAAGTGGGATCTGGACGGCACGCTGACCTTCCGCCGTTCCTGCGCCCACGGCATCTGCGGCTCCGACGCCATGCGGATCAACGGCAAGAACCGTCTGGCCTGCAAGACGCTGATCAAGGACATCAACCCCGAGAAGCCGATCACGGTCGAGGCCATCAAGGGCCTGACGGTCCTGAAGGACCTGGTCGTGGACATGGAGCCGTTCTTCCAGGCGTACCGGGACGTGATGCCCTTCCTGATCACGAAGGAGACCAACGAGCCGACGCGTGAGCGGCTGCAGTCCGCCGAGGACCGCGCGCGCTTCGACGACACGACCAAGTGCATCCTGTGCGCCGCGTGCACGTCCTCGTGCCCGGTGTTCTGGAACGACGGGCAGTACTTCGGCCCGGCCGCGATCGTCAACGCGCACCGCTTCATCTTCGACTCGCGCGACGAGGCCGGCGAGCAGCGCCTGGAGATCCTCAACGACCGCGACGGAGTGTGGCGCTGCCGCACGACCTTCAACTGCACGGACGCCTGCCCGCGCGGCATCGAGGTCACGAAGGCGATCGCCGAGGTGAAGCGTGCGCTGATCACGCGCCGCTACTGAGGTACCCCGCCGTAGGTCCAGGAGGGCCCCGTCTCCACCGGAGACGGGGCCCTCCGGCATGAGCCCCACCTCCGGGTGAACACGGCCGGGACGGCCGTGACGCGGCCCACTCCCAACTGAGTTGAACATGTTCAAAAGAAGGGTCTAGAGTCTCTCACGTCAGCGTTTTGAACGCGTTCAAGAAGGGGTGGGGCATGGACCGCACCGTCATCGCCTACGTCATCTACCTGGTCGTCAGCCTGGGGCTGACCGTCTGGGTGGCCCGCACGCTCAGCAGCAACGGGCGGGTCTTCCTCGCCGACGTGCTGCACGGGAACGAGAAGCTCGCCGACGCCGTCAACCACCTCCTGGTGGTGGGCTTCTACCTCGTCAACCTCGGCTTCGTCGCGCTGTATCTGAGCGGCGACGACACGATCGCCGACACCCGCGGCATCTTCGAGGCCCTGTCGACCAAGCTCGGCGTGGTGCTGCTGGTGCTGGGCGTGATGCACCTGGCCAACGTGTACGTGCTCAACCGGTTCCGGCGGCGCGGGGTCATGGAGCGGGAGCAGCTCCCGCCGGTCGCGCCGCAGGAGTGGGTCGCCCCCTCGGCCGGGGCGTGAGCGGCGTGACGGCCACACGCGAGGACCGGGGCGCCCCGCGCGTCCCGGTCCGCCGGCTCACCGTGCTGTACGACGCCGAGTGCTCCCTGTGCGCCTTCGTACGGGACTGGCTGGTGCGCCAGCGGCAGCTGGTGCCCCTGGAGCTGGTCCCGGCGGCGTCGGAGGCGGCGCGGGCCCGTTTCCCCGGCCTCGATCACGGGTCCACCCTGGAGGAGATCACCGTCGTGGGCGACGGCGGGCAGGTGTACCGGGGCGCCCACGCCTGGATCGTCACCCTCTGGGCGCTGCGGGAGCACCGGGCGCTGGCCCACCGGCTGAGCACCCCGGCCGGCGCCCGGCTCGCCAAGGGCGCGGTGCTGGCCGCCGCCAAGTGGCGCGGGGCGGTGTCCGGATGGGGCGGCGGCGTGTACCGCAGGGGCGACGGCTGGACGTACGATCCGCGCGAGGGATGGAGCTACGCCTCGCCGGGCTGCGTTTCCGGCACCTGCACCGCCCCTTAGCCCGCCCGTTCCTGGCGTTAGGCTCTGTTCCCGTGCCCGCGAAGAACGACGGCCCCGGCGACGGCGCCACTCCCAGCAAGTCCGAGCAGACCCGCGCCCTGATCCTCGAGACGGCCATGCGGCTGTTCCAGGAGCGGGGGTACGACAAGACGACGATGCGGGCCATCGCCCAGGAGGCCGGGGTCTCCGTCGGCAACGCGTACTACTACTTCGAGGGCAAGGAACACCTGATCCAGGGCTTCTACGACCGGATCGCCGCCGAGCACCAGGTGGCGGCCCGGGAGGTCCTGGCCAGGGAGACCGATCTGGAGGCCCGGCTCGCCGGCGTGCTGAAGGCGTGGCTGGACATCGCCACGCCGTACCACGAGTTCGCGGTGCAGTTCTTCAAGAACGCCGCCGACCCGGACAGCCCGCTCAGCCCCTTCTCCCCGGAGTCGGAGCACGCGCGGGCGGAGGCGATCAGCGTCCACCGCGCGGTGCTCGCCGGCACCAGGACCAAGGTGCCGGAGGAGCTGCGGGAGGTGCTGCCCGAGCTGATGTGGCTGTCCCAGATGGGGCTCGTCCTGTACTGGATCTTCGACCGCACCGAGGGCCGGGAGCGCAGCTACCGGCTCGCCGAGCGCGGCGCCCGGCTCACCGCGCGGGGCATCGCCCTGGCCCGCTTCCGGGTGCTGCGGCCGCTGGTGCGGGAGGTGCACGAACTGTTCACGGAGTTCCTGCCGGGCATGACGAAGGCGCTGCCCGACCCGGCGAAGAAGGGGGCGCCCGCCGACGACGGACGCCCCGGCTCCGTCAGCTGACGGCGTCCACCTCGCCCCGACGGCGGGTCGACCCGCCCCGGAGCCGCCCCCGGCAACCCACGTCCAGCCACACGGCACGAGGCCGGGTCACTCCGCGGGGGCCGCTGTCATGCCTCGCGGGCGGCGAGTTCGATCACTGTGATGTCCGACGGTGCGCCCACCCTGGTGGGTGGCCCCCACGCCCCCGCGCCCCGGCTGACGTACAGCTGTGTGTCGCCGTAGCGGTCCAGGCCCTCGAGGGTGGGGTTGGCGAGGCCGGCGACGAGGTTGCCGGGGAAGAGCTGGCCGCCGTGGGTGTGGCCGGAGAGCTGGAGGTCGACGCCGTGGTCGACGGCGTCGTGGATCTGCACCGGCTGGTGGGCGAGGAGGACGCACGCCCGCGCCCGGTCCCGGTCGCCGAGCGCCTTCGCGTAGTCCGGGCCCTGGCCCTCGCTCTCGCCGGCCACGTCGTTGACCCCGGCCAGATCGAAGTGCGGCAGTTCCGTGCGGGCGTTCTCCAGCGGGTTGATCCCGAGCCGCCGCACCTCGTCCACCCACTGCTCGGCACCGGAGAAGTACTCGTGGTTGCCGGTGACGAAGAAGGACCCGTGACGTGCCCTCAGCTGCGCCAGCGGCGCCGCGGCCGGCCCGAGGTCCTTCACGCTCCCGTCCACCAGGTCCCCCACGACCGCGATCAGGTCCGGCTGGGTCGAGTTGATCGTGTCGACGACCTTCTGCGCGAAGCCCCGCCCGAGCACCGGACCGAGGTGGATGTCGCTGACCACGGCGATCCGGTAGCCGTGCGCCGCGCGGGGCAGCTTGGCGAGCGGCACGGTGACCCGCTTCACCCGCGGCCCGCGCAGCACCCCGTACGTCCCGTAGCCCACGGTCCCCACGGCCGCCGCCGCGGCGGCACCGCCGACCACGCGGGAGACGAACAGCCGGCGGGAGGGAACGGCGAGCGACGACGGCGGCCCGGACGCGCCGCCGCCGTCGGCCGGCTCCTGACCGGCCGTCCCGGCCGTCCCGGCCGACCCGACCGCCGTCGCCCCGCTCGGGCCCCGCCCGGCCCCCTGCCCGGCCGCTATCGGCTCCGGGGCCGTCGTAACGACCACCGCCGTGTCCGCCGCCCGGTCCCGCCGTTCGAGGATCCGGCGCAGCACCGGCCGCACCAGCTCACCCGCGAGCACCGCCAGCAGCAGGTACAGCGCCAGGGCCAGCCACAGGAACCCGGGCCAGGCCAGCACCTGCTGGAGCCAGAAGGGCGCCCCGGAGCGCTCCGCCACGAGAGCCCCGACGGTCAGCGCCCACCCTCCGGCGACGACCACCGCGCCCGCGCGGCGCACCGCGCCCGGACCCTCCGTGGTGTCCCTGAACAGACGCCTCCACACGTACCAGTTGCCCGTCACCAGGACGGCCAGGACCAGCAGTGCGATGAGTACGAAGAAGACGATGGCCACGAGGCGGAGTTCCCCTGCTTCCCGTTACGACGTCCGTGACGTCCGGCTCAGTGCGCGAAGACCGCGCAACCCGATGCCCCCGATGACCGTCCCCAATACGAAGGAGACGACGGCGAGCGTCAGGTGAACGAAGAAGTAGGCCGTCGGGTGCCCGTCCTCGAACGCGAGTCCGCTGCCGTCCTTGACCAGGTTCTTGACGAAAGTGATCCAGATGACCCAGCTCCACACCCCGAAAGCGAGCAGGAACCAGGAGACAGGACGGCTGAGTTTCACCGGAACAGACCTTTCATCGCAGCACCGGGCTCCCGGGACGGGCCGGGGGTCCGGGGGTCGTCCCCCGGAGGAGCACGGCATGGTTCCAGTATCACCGGGACCTGTCCGAATCCCTGCCCGGGGTGGGGGCCTGCCCGGGACTTCGACGGACATGGCATGTACGTTTCCGGTCGTGCCCGCACCCAAAAACACCGTCAGGCGCCCGCTGTTGGTCGCCTCCGCCGTCCTCTTGTCCACCGCGCTGACCTCACCCGTGGCGCTCGCGGCCCCCAAGCCGTCGACGAGCCCGTCGGCCACTCCCCCGGCGAAGATGTCGACCGTGGGCGGCGCCCGGCTCGGGCAGCCGGGGACCCAGGTCAACCTCGCCGGCGGGGTGCCGGTGCTGCCGAAGGGTCTGTCGGGCCGGTCCTGGATCGTCGCCGACGCCGAGTCCGGCGACGTGCTCGCCGCGCACAACGCGCACTGGCGGCTGGCCCCGGCGAGCACGCTGAAGATGCTGTTCGCCGACACGCTGCTGCCGAAGTGGCCCAAGACCACGGAACACAAGGTCGAGCCGTCGGACATGGCCGGGATCGGCTCGGGGTCCAGCATGGTCGGCATCAAGGAGGACGAGACGTACTCCGTCCACGACCTGTGGCTGGGTGTCTTCCTTCGCTCCGGCAACGACGCGGTGCACGTGCTGTCGGCGATGAACGGCGGCGTGAAGAACACCGTCGACGAGATGAACGCGCACGCCGAGGAGCTCCAGGCCCTCGACACCCACGTGGTCAGCCCGGACGGCTACGACGCCCCGGAACAGGTGTCGTCCGCGTACGACCTGACGCTGTTCGCGCGGTCCGGCATGCAGAAGAAGGACTTCCGGGAGTACTGCTCGACGGTCAGCGCGAAGTTCCCGGGCGAGACGAAGAAGAACAAGAAGGGCAAGAAGGTCCGCGGGTCCTTCGAGATCCAGAACACCAACCGGCTGCTGGCCGGCGACTACGACGTCCCCGTCTACCAGGGCATAGCGGGTGTGAAGAACGGCAACACCACCAACGCCGGCGCCACCTTCACCGGGGTCGCCGAACGTGACGGCAAGGTGCTGCTGGTCACCGTGATGAACCCGCGGACGAACGAGAGCAACGAGGTCTACAAGGAGACCGCGAAGCTCTTCGACTGGGGCTTCGAGGCGGCCGGCAAGGTCGAGCCGGTGGGCGAACTGGTGCCGCCGAGGAGCGCCGCCGAGGCCCAGCCGGGTCCGTCCGCCTCCGCCGGTGAGGCCGGGGGCTCCGGGGACGGCGCCGCCGGGGCCGGGGCGAAGCCGGTGGCGAGCGCCGCGTCGGGCGGCGGCGCCGACGGCGCCGGGGTGGCGCTGGGCATCGCCGGCGGGGTCGTCGCACTGCTCGCGGGCGGCGCGTTCCTGGTCAACCGTCGCTGGCCGCTGCCGGACCTGGTGCGCCGCCGCCCGCGTCCGTGAGCCCGGGCGCCTCCTCCTCCCTGCTCTGCGTCGCCGTCCAGGCGGCGCAGAACAGGACGAGTTTGGCGGTGAAGTTGATCCACAGCAGCAGGGCCACCGGCACGCCGAACGCGCCGTACATGCTCTTCGCGGCCACGCCCTGCATATAGCCGCTGAGCAGCAGCTTGAGCAGTTCGAAGCCGATCGCGCCGGTGAGCGCGGCGACGATCAGCCGGCGCCGGGCGGGTTCGACGCCGGGCAGCAGGGTGAGGACGTACAGCAGGAGCAGGAAGTCGGCGCCGACGGCGACGGCGAACGCCGCCACGTGCAGGACGATCCCGCCCCAGCCGCCCTTCTCCAGTCCGATGGCGTCGCTGATCCGGCCGACCATCGCGGAGGCGACCGTCGAGGCGGCCAGGGTGATCAGGACCGCGCCGCCCAGGCCGACGAGTATGCCCGCGTCCTTGCCCTTGCGCAGGAACGGGTTCTCCTCCTCGTCGGGCAGCTCCCACACCGCGCGCAGGCACTCGCGCATGGCTCCGGCCCAGCTGATGCCGGTGAACAGCAGGACGGCGCCGGCGATGAGGCCGATGGTGCCGGCGTTCTCCACCAGGTCCCCGATGTTCAGCTGGTCGGAGATGCCCGGCACCTGGTCGGCGATCTTCCTCTGGAGGGTGTTCTGCTGATCCTGGCTCAGCGTCGCGGCGCCGACCGCGGCGGCCACGGTGAGCAGCGGGAACAGCGCGACGAAGCTCCGGAACGTCATCGCGGCGGCCAGCCGCGTCCAGTGCACGCGGTCCAGGCGCTCGTACGACCGCCACGCGTGCGTCAGCATCAGCCGCGCCATCCACGGCCCGACGCCCGGGAGCCTTTTCAGCCAGTCCATGACCCGACTCTGCCCGCATCACGGAAGACCAATGTCCTGGTTCCCCAGAACCTGACGACCGTGGCCGGCACCATGCCGACGACCGCGCCGGACACGGTGTCCGCGCGCTGCGAGGTGAGGCCGAGCCCGTAGTGGCTGACGGCCAGGCAGAGGAGCTGCAGGGCGGCGCCCGCGAGGTTCACCGCGAAGAACAGGGCGTAGGGGCGCGGGCCGCGGACCCGGGAGCCGCGGTAGGTGCCGTGGGCGTTGCCCGCGTAGGCGACGGTGCAGCCGGCGACGAAGGAGAGCGCCTTGGCGGTGAGCGGGTCGAGTCCGGCGGGGCCGCGCAGACAGGTGAACACGGCCAGGTCGACGGCGTAGGCGAGCAGCCCGGCGGTGGCGAAGCCGAGGAGCTCGCGCCGCCGGGCGGCCGGGCCGGGCCTCACCAGTCGACCACCGCGAGGGCGTACATCGCCGCCCACACCAGGCCGATGACGGCGAGCGCGCGGTCGCCCAGCACCACGTCCTCGGGTTCGCCGGCGGTGCCGCGGTCGGCGAAGACGGCGTAGCGCAGGACGGCGAGGACGAAGGCGACCACCGAGAGCTGCCGCCAGGGCAGCACGCTGGTGTGCGGCACGCCGCCCTCCTCCAGGGCCCACAGGCAGTAGCCGAGGACGGCGACGCCGGCCGCGAGCTGCCAGACGAAGCGGAGGTAGCCGGTGCTGTACTCGCTGAGCAGGGCGCGCGTGGCGCCCGCCTTCCCCGCCATCTGCACGGCCTCCGAGTAGCGCTTGGCCGCGACCATGAACAGCGCGCCGAACCCGGTGGTGATCAGGAACCAGCGCGACAGCGGGATGCCGAGGGCGAGCCCTCCGGCCGCCGCCCGCATCAGGAAGCCGGTGGTGACGACGACGAGGTCGACGACGAGGACGTGCTTGAGGCTGACGCAGTACGCCAGTTGCATGACGAGGTAGGCGGTCAGCAGCGCGGCGACCTCCGGGGGGCACAGCCGGGCCGCGGCGAAGGGCGCGAGGACGCCGAGGGCGGTCCCCGCGGCGTAGGCGGCGGGCACGGGGACCCGGCCGGCGGCGACCGGGCGGCGGCACTTGACGGGGTGGGCGCGGTCGGCCCCGGCGTCGCGCGCGTCGTTGACGAGGTAGACGGCGGCGGCGCAGGCGGTGAACAGGACGAAGACCAGCGCGAGCCGGGTCAGGGCGCGCACGGAGAACAGCTCGCCGGCGGCGGCCGGGGCGGCGATCACCAGGACGTTCTTGATCCACTGCTTGGGCCGGGCGGTCAGCAGGAGGCCGACGAGGAGACCGCCGTCGTCGGGCGGTGCCGCCTGCCGGCGGTCGGAGCGCTCGCGCAGGAGGGTCATGCGGTGCCTCCGGTCATCCAGCGGGCGCCCAGCCGGGCCGTCAGCACGCCCAGGGCGGCGCCTGCCGCCACGTCCGACGGGTAGTGGACCCCCGCCACCAGGCGGGAGACGCACACGGCGGCGGCGAGCGGCGGCACGGCGCGGGAGCCCAGCGCGCCGAAGGCGACGGCGGCGGCCGCCGCGGAGGTGGCGTGCGAGCTGGGGAAGGAGTGCCGGCCGACCGTGCCGACCAGGGGTTCGACATGCGTGGGACGCGGCCGGCGCACCACCCGCTTCAGGGCCGAACTGGCCACGTGGGCACCGGCGGTGAGCGCGGTGCCGCGCAGCCAGGCGCCGCGCCGCCGGCGGTCCACGACGGCCCCGGCGAGGCCCGCCGCCAGCCACAGCGCCCCGTGCTCCCCCGCCCGGGACAGGGCCCGGGCGGCGCCGGCCACGTGCGGGTCGGCGCCGCACGCCCGGAGGGCCGACACGATCCGGTGGTCCACGCCGGGGAGACCGGGAGGGCGGTCCTGGAGGTCGTCCATGTGGACCACTGTTCACGCCCGGCGGGCCGGAGCCGCCACCCTTATGCGGCGACATCCCATTAATCACCCGTTTCGGGGACGGGGATGACGTTTCAAAACCAAACAGTCACACATGGACGATACGGTCGCCGTCATGCCTGCCGACACCGTTCCCGTCACGGGGTGGGGCCGCACCGCTCCCACCGCCGCCCGGCTGATCCGCCCCCGGACGTACGAGGAGACCGTGCGGGCCGTCCGGGAGTGCGGGGCCCGCACGGTCTCCTCGTACGTCCGGGGGCGGATCAGC
>Ga0247820_10000394_pt1 | contig 22991 bp, 23 predicted proteins | sample 13C_Glucose_Day1_2_FD_192480 | JGI IMG/M metagenome (GOLD analysis project Ga0247820, IMG submission 192480) | Soil microbial communities from agricultural site in Penn Yan, New York, United States - 13C_Glucose_Day14 | ecosystem: Environmental > Terrestrial > Soil > Agricultural land | place...
GGCGTCAACAGAGGGCAGCGGGGCGGGAGGTGCCGAAAGTTTTCGGGTGTTTTCGCTGTTCGGAGCCTCGGACGGACGGCGGGCGCCCCGCCGGGGGTGAACCGGCGGGGCGTCCTGGCGGCGGCCCGGAGTCGTGGGCCCGGCGGGATCAGTCGTAGGTGACGTCCGTCGCCGAGAACCTGCAGTACGTGCCGTCGGCGCCGGAGCCGAGGTCCTTCGGCTCCTTGCCCGAGCTGTTGCCCTGGTAGCGGGTGCAGGTCTTGATCTTCTTCTTGCTGTCGCCGTGGACGCGGATCTTCGACAGCGTGGCGGTGTCGCCGTAGTTGGTGTTGATGCCGACGATCGACTTGCCGGGTGCGGTCACGTCGATGTCGCTCAGCACGACGGTGCGCTTGTACTGCTTCTTGCAGTTGCCGCAGGAGCGCACCAGCTTGCCGAAGTCCTCGACCTGGAAGCCGGTCACGGTCAGCTTGCCGGCGCCGTTGAACTGCAGCACCTTGTCGTCGGCCTTCCTCGCGCCGCCGCCGATCACCTTGTACTGGGCCGACGAGGACGTGCCCTTGAAGCTGGCGGCGTCCTCGCCGACGTCCAGCCACCACACGTTCTGCAGCGTGCAACTGCCCTTGCAGTGCACGCCGTCGGCGGCCGGGGTGCCGATGATCACGTTCTTCAGCGTGGCGCCGTCGGCCAGCTCGAAGATCGGGTCCTGGCCCTCGTCCTGGCTGTCGCCGCCCAGGTCGCCCGTGCCGTAGAACTTCTTCAGGCCGCCGTCGTACGTTCCGGAGACCGCGACGGTGCTGGACACCGGCTTGCTGCCGGTGTCGGAGGGCCAGGAGGTGGCCGCGCCGGCCGTGGAGAGCATCGAGGTGGTGACGATCGCCGCGCCGGTGATGCCGAACGCGGAGAGCCCGGCGATCACGGCCCGCCGTCCGGTGGTGCGGCGGCGGTGGGAGACGCGCTGTTCGGGACGTGCAGTCATGCGCAATTTTCCTTGCGTGCGGAGAGACGTTGCGTCTCCTGGTCGCCGCCGCCACGGGAAGGGTTGCCGCGGTCCGTGATCTTTTTACGAACTCCCGCCGTCCGCCCCGCCGTCGGCGCCCCGCGCCGCGAAGCCGCCGCCCACCCGCGCCTCCCGGGGCCCGGTGCCGGCGGTTGCCGCGTAGGTGTCGTCACCGGCGTCCCGGCCGCCCCGGTCGTGGTCGTACTGCCCCGCGAACACCCACTCGCCGGCTTCGACCGCGCGGCCCTCCTTGAGTGTCCAGGTGTAGACGAGGAAGCCGTCCCGCTCGTCCACCGCGAGGGCGAAGTCGTCCTCGGGCAGCGAGCGCCAGGCGCCCGTGGAGGTCACCCCGCCGGTCTGCGCGATCCGCAGTTCCACCGTGAGCGCGGTCAGCCGCTCCTTCGTCTTGAGGGTGACGTTGCTCTGCGCCCAGAACTCGTTGCTGTGCGGGTCCACCGAGCCGTCCGACCACAGCGGCCCGTCCTCCACCCCGGCCGGCGGCCGGGACGGTCCACCGGTCGGGCCCGGCGTCCCGGCGGGCGGGGTGACCGGGTTCCGGGACCCCTCCGGGGGGTCCGGCGCGGGGTTCACCGGCGTCGCGGGCGCCCGGCTGGTCGCCCCGGGGGAGGGCGTCGACGTCGGCGGGACGGCCACCTGCCGCTGCGGCGGAGCCTCCTCGTCCTGCACCGCGGACGCGACCGCGTACCCGCCCACCGCCAGCACTCCGGCCACCGCGGCCGTCGCGCCGGCCACCCGGATCCAGCCCCACACCGGCGGACGCGCGGCCCGGCGCTCCGGGCGGGCCGGTCCGGCCATGCCGCGTTCCACCCGGGCCAGGATCCGCTCCCGGTCGGGCTCGTGCGCCCCGGCCGCCTCGTGCAGCCGGGCGCGCAGCTCCTCGGGCACGTCCCGCCGCCTCGTCATCGGTTCCTCCCCGTGGCCCCGCCGGGACGTCGACGCACGCCCCCGGCCGCCTCCCCGCCCGCGGTGGCCGCCACCGCCTCGTGCACCCGGCGCGGTACCTCCCGCGTGCCCAGCAGCCGCTGCAGTTCGGTCATCCCCTTCGAGGTCTGGCTCTTCACCGTACCGACCGAGATGCCGAGCGCCAGCGCGGTGTCCTTCTCCGACAGGTCGAACGCGTGCCGCAGCACCACGCAGGCCCGCTTGCGGAACGGCAGCCGGCGCAGCGCCTCCTGCACGTCCACCACGCCCGGCACGTCGGGGTTCTCGGCCCGCTCCTCGCGCGGCGACCAGAACAGCGCGATCCGCCGCCGCTCCCGCACCGCGCTGCGGATCCGGGTACGGGCCAGGTTGGCCACCACGCCCCGGGCGTACGCCGCCGGATGGTCGGCGGCCCGCACCCGGTCCCAGCGGTGCCACAGCGCCAGCAGCGCGTCCGCCGCCAGATCGTCGGCGGCGTCCGCCTCACCCGTCAGCAGATGCGCCAGCCGGGACAGTTCGGCGTAGTGGCGTTCGAAGAACGCGTGGAACTCCACGGAGGCGGCGTCGTCGACGACGGTGCCCACGGGCGACCTCCCCTCGCAGCGGTGCCGGGCGGCCCGACGGGGACCCGGTGACGGTGTGTGTCATGTAGATGACATGTGAATGTCCGGAGCCGACCGGAGTGAGTTCCGGAGCGTAGCAGTGATCATCGACCGGTTCGTACGGAGGGTCGAACGCTGTCTGGCCGGTCGGCAGGCGAATCCCGTCACACGAAAGCACGGAACGACGTCCGGGAGAAGTGCGGGGACGGCAGACATCGCGACACGGCGCGACGGGCCGCCCCCGGGGGGATGGGGGCGGCCCGTCCGTAGAGACGGCCCGGGGGCCGGAAGGGTTCAGTCCCGCAGCGCCGCTTCCATGGCGGCCCTGGCGACCGGGGCCGCCAGACCGTTGCCGCTGATCTCCGAGCGGGCCGCGTCGGACTGCTCCACCATGACGGCCACGGCGACCTGCTCGCCCGTGGAGTCCGAGGTGGCGTACGAGGTGAACCAGGCGTACGGCATCTTGCTGTTGTTCTCGCCGTGCTGCGCGGTGCCCGTCTTGCCGCCCACGGTGGCGCCGGACATCCGCGCGTTCGACCCGGTGCCCTCCTCGACCACCGTCTCCATCGCCGACCGGAGCTGCTCGGCGGTGGAGGAGCTGACGATCCGCTTCGTGGCGGCCCCGTCGTCGTGGTCCTCCAGCACGTCGCCGTCGCCGTCGGTGACCCGGCTCACCATGTGGGGCGACACCAGCTCCCCGTCGTTGGCCAGCGCCGCCGTCACCATCGCCATCTGCAGCGGGGTCGCGGTCACGTCGAACTGGCCGATACCGGTGAGCGCGGTCTGCGACGGCACCATGTCCGAGGGGTAGACGCTGGTGTGGGCGCGCACCGGCACGTCCTGCTTCTCGTCGTTGAAGCCGAACTTCTCGGCCGTCGCCCGCACCTTGTCCTGGCCCAGGTCCACGGCCATCTTCGCGAAGACGTTGTTGCAGGAGTACTGGAGCGCGACCCGGATCGAGGCGTCCTCGCAGGGCGCGTCGGGGTTCTCGTTGGTGAGGTCCGTGACCGTGCCCGGCAGCGTGTACGGGTCGGGGCTGTCGGTCCGCGCGTCCACCGACGCGTACAGCCCGTCCTCCAGCGCGGCCGCGGCGACGACCAGCTTGAAGGTCGAGCCGGGCGGCAGCGGCTGGCGCAGCGCCCGGTTGGTGAGCGGCTTGTCGGGATCCCCGGTCAGCTTCTGCCAGGCCTCGCCCGCGGTGTTGGCGTCGGTCAGCGCCGTCGGGTCGTACGAGGGGGTGGACACCGCCGCGAGGATCCGGCCGGTCTTCGGGTCGATGGCGACCGCCGCGCCCTTCTTGTCGCCGAGCGCCTCGTACGCCGCCTTCTGCACCGCCGGGTCGACGGTCGTCACCACGTCGCCGGGGTCGGCGCGCCGGTCGGTGACGGTGTCCATCACCGTCTTCAGCCGGGGGTCCGTGCCGTTGAGCACGTCCTCGTAGATGCCCTCCAGCTGCGTCGGGGCGTAGGCCTGCGAGGCGTAGCCCGTCACCGCCGCGTACAGCGGGCCGTTCTCGTAGGTGCGCTTGTGGGCGAGGTCGCCCCCTTCCGTCCGCGCCGAGCCGGTGACCGGCTCGCCGGCCACGATGATGTCCCCGAGCGGCTCCGCGTACGTCTCGATCGCGTTGCGCCGGTTGTCACTGTCGTCCGCGAGCGCCCGGCCCTCGTGGAACTGCACCCAGGTCGCCCTGACCAGCAGGGCGAACACCAGGAGCAGTATGAAGACCGAGGCATGCCTGATCGTCTTGTTCATACCGTCCGGACAGACGAACGGCAGGGGCCGATGCGTTCCCTTACGCCCGTTTTCTCATCGGGTGTTCATGAAGCGGCCAGGTGGAGCACCAGCTCGTCGATCTCGGCGCCCCGCGCGGCGGCGTACCCCGTGGCGTGCGCGGAGACCTCGAAGCCGCACCGCTCCAGCACCCGCCGCGACCCCGTGTTGTCGGCGGCCACGCGCGCGTACAGCGGGCGGTCGGACACCTCGGCCAGCAGCCCGCGCAGCGCGGCCGTGGCGATGCCCTTGCCCCAGTAGGCGCGGTCGACCCAGTACGTCACCTCGCGCTCGCCCGGCTCCCCGTACACCGACGCGTGGCCCACCACGTCGCCGTCGGCCAGCACCGTGCGCACCACGATCCCCGGCGAGCTGCGGATGTGCGCCCAGTGGGCGTCGAATCGGGACCGGTCGGCCGGGTCCTCGGGGGTGAAGGCCGCCATGTGCAGCGACTCCGGGTCGTTCAGCTGCCGGTAGAAGACCGGCAGGTCGCTGTCGTGCACCGGTCGCAGGGCGATGTCCATGGGTCAGAGCCTCCGGGTGGCCAGGGTCAGCCGGTCGCGTGCGTCGAACAGGGCGTCCTTGACCATCTGCTCGTGCGCGGGCGTGAGCCGCGCCACCGGCACCGAGCAGCTGATCGCGTCCCGCGCGGGGGTCCGGTACGGGATCGCCACGCCGAAGCAGCGCAGCCCCAGGGTGTTCTCCTCGCGGTCCACGGCGAAGCCCTGCTCGCGCACCAGGTGCAGCTCCTCGATGAGCTTCTCCCGGTCGGTGATGGTGTTCTCGGTCAGCGCCGGCAGCGTCTCCGGGAGCATCTTGCGCACCTGCTCGTCCGCGTAGGTGCTCAGCAGCGCCTTGCCCAGCGACGTCGAGTGCGCGGGCAGCCGGCGGCCGACCCGGGTGAAGGGGCGCAGGTAGTGCTGCGACTGGCGGGTGGCGAGGTAGACCACGTTGGTGCCGTCCAGCCGGGCGAGGTGGATGGTCTCCGTGGTGTCGTCCGAGAGCCGGTCCAGCGTGGGCCGGGCCGCCGCGACGACCTCGTCGCCGTCGATGTAGGACGTGCCCACCAGCAGCGCCCGGACGCCGATGCCGTACCGGGTGCCGGTCGCGTCCGTCTCCACCCAGCCGAGCTCCACGAGGGTGCGCAGCAGCATGTAGAGGCTCGACTTGGGGTAGCCCACGGCCTCCTGGACCGCCGCCAGGGAGTGCATGCCGGGGCGTCCGGCGAAGTATTCGAGCAGTTCAACGGTCCGCACCGCGGACTTGACCTGGGCGCCGCCGCCCGTCTCGCCAGCCGACATCGCCCTTGACCCCTTCGTTGGCCTGGAAATAGTCTCCGAAGCACATTCACCCACAGAGACGGCGTTCAGTATATCGAACACCGCTGCGGGGTGGCGTACATACTGCGGCATTGCATGCGGCAATCAAGTGGAGGGACCCGCGGTGGCAGCAGCACCAGTCTGGAGTGTCGACCCCCGAACCGGGAAGCAGCGTGAGCAGGTTGCGGTGGAGGCCACAGCCCAGGAGGTGGACGCCGCCGTCCGCGCCGCGCACGAGGCGCGCGGCGCGCTGACGGACCGCACCGTCCGCGCCGCCTTCCTGCGCTCGGCCGCCGACGAGCTCGAGGCCGCCAGGGACCGGCTCGTCGAGGCCGCCGACGCGGAGACCGCCCTCGGTCCGGTCCGGCTCAACGGCGAACTCGCCCGCACCTGTTACCAGCTGCGCGCCTTCGCCGGCATCGTCGAGGAGGGCGCCTTCCTCGACGTCGTCATCGACCACCCCGACGACACCGCGACCCCGCCCGTCCCGGACCTGCGCCGCTACAAGATCCCGCTGGGCGTCGTCGCCGTCTACTCGGCCTCCAACTTCCCCTTCGCCTTCTCCGTGGCCGGCGGCGACACCGCGAGCGCCCTCGCGGCCGGCTGCCCGGTCGTCGTCAAGGCCCACCCGGACCACCCCGGACTGTCCGAGCTGGTCGCCAAGGTGCTGCGCCGTGCCGCCGCCCGCCACGGCGTTCCCGAGGGCGTGCTCGGCCTGGTGCACGGCTTCGAGGCGGGCCTCGAGCTGATCAGGCACCCGCTGGTCGCGGCGGCCGGCTTCACCGGCTCCGTCCGCGGCGGCCGTGCCCTCTTCGACGCGGCCGCCGCCCGGCCCGTCCCCATCCCGTTCCACGGGGAGCTGGGCTCCCTGAACCCGGTCGTCGTCACCGAGGCCGCCGCCGCCGAGCGCGGCGAGGCGATCGGCGCGGGGCTCGCCGGTTCCATGACGCTGGGCGTCGGCCAGTTCTGCGTGAAGCCGGGCCTCGTCCTCGCGCCGGCCGGCGAGGCCGGTGACGCGCTGGTCAAGTCGCTGACGGCCGCCGTCAGCGACACCGACGCGGGCGTCCTGCTCGACCACCGCATGCGGGACAACTTCGTCGCCGGGGTCGCCGAGCGCGGCGAGCTGCCCGAGGTGGAGTCCCCGGTGACTCCCGGAGCGGGCGGCGAGCACACGGTAAGCGCCGGGTTCCTCACCGTCCCGGCGGGCCGGCTGGCCGAGGAGGGCGAGCACGACCTGCTCCTCGAGGAGTGCTTCGGGCCGGTCACCGTGGTGGCCCGCTACCAGGACGACGCCGAGGTGCGGGCCGTGCTGTCGCGGCTGCCCGGCAACCTCACCGCGACGGTCCAGCTGTCCGACGCGGAGGCGGCGGGGGAGGGGCGCGGCGCCGAACTCGTCCAGGAGCTGACGCCGCTGGCCGGCCGGGTGCTGGTGAACGGCTGGCCCACCGGCGTCGCGGTCGCCCCCGCCCAGCACCACGGCGGCCCGTACCCCGCGACCACCTCGACGTCCACGTCGGTCGGCGGCACGGCCATCGAGCGGTGGCTGCGGCCGGTCGTCTACCAGGGGACGCCCGAGGCGCTGCTGCCCGCGGAGCTGAAGGACGGCAACCCGCTGGGGCTGCCCCGGAGGTTCAACGGCGGGCTGGAGCTCTGACCCCGCTCACCCCGCGGTCGGCTCCAGGCCCGCGTCGCGGGCCAGGAGCGCCGCCTGGACCCGGTTCTCGCAGTCGAGCTTGGTCAGGATGCGGCTGACGTACGTCTTCACCGTGGCCTCGCTCATGTGCAGCCGGGCACCGGCGTCCGCGTTCGACAGGCCCTCGCCGAGCAGGGCCAGCACCTCGCTCTCGCGTGCGGTCAGTCCGGCCAGCCGGCGCCGCGCCTCCTCGCCGCGCACCGTCGCGGCGGGCGAGGCGAGGGTGTCCACGACGTGCCGGGTGGCGGCCGGCGACAGATAGGCGTTGCCGGCCGCCGCCGCGCGGACCGCGTGGATCAGCTCCTGCGGCGCGGAGTCCTTCAGCAGGAAGCCCGCGCTGCCGTGGCCGAGCGCCCGCAGCACGTTGTCGCGTTCGCCGAACGTGGTGAGGATCAGCACGCGCACCCCCGGTGCAACGCGGCCGAGTTCGGCCAGCGCGGTCAGCCCGTCCATCACCGGCATCTGGATGTCCAGCAGCGCCACGTCGACCGCGGTGCTCCGGGCGGTCTCCACCGCCTCCCGGCCGTCCCGCGCCTCGGCCACGACATCGATGTCGTCCGCCGAGGTGAGGATCATCCTGATGCCGGCCCTGATGAGCGGCTCGTCGTCGGCGACGAGGACCCGGATCACACGGCCTCCTGCGCGGTGTCGGTCGGACAAGTGAACGGCGGAGCCCGCCCATCATGCCCGATCCGGTGGCGGCCGCCACCTACTGCCGGTCAGATCTCGTGCTTGTAGGACTCCTTCGAGGACAGCTTCCCGTCGCGGAAGCAGAACCGGTAGACGATGTCCTCGTCCTCGTCCACGAAGTGCTCGCAGACCGCGTCCTCGGGCAGCGGCGGGCCGCTCTTCTCCACGCCGTCGGTGAGCAGCGAGCCGCCCTCCGGGAACTTCTTCCGGAGGTCCGCCTCGGCGTCGCCGACCTCGGCCGACTCGTACACGCTCGCCGGTATGACGCCCTTCTCCACCTCGTCCATCAGCTTCCCCATCCCCCAGAACAGGAGGGCGCCGGCGCCCACGACGAGGGCCACGGCGGTGAGTGAGCACCCGAGGGCGATGTTCTTCTTGCTGCTCATGATGGAGGCGAACTCCTTCTGCGGATCGGAACGGTGTGCGTTGACCGCTCCACCGTCGCCCGCGGGGCCCGCGCCGGTCTGCCCCCGGAAGTCGTCGTCCGCGACGACGGAAGTCGCACCGTCCGGCTGGGACCGGCCCCCGCCGCCGTACGGCAGCACCCCGGCGAGCCGGAAACCCCCGCCGGGCGCCGGGCCGGTGTGCACCATGCCGCCGACCAGCCGGGCCCGCTCCTCGAGGCCGGTCAGCCCCTGGCCGCCGCTGACCGCGGGCGGCCCGGCCGGCGCGCCGGCCGGCACCGGCCCGTTGGCCACCTCGACCACCAGGCTGTCCGGTTCGTAGCGCAGCGCCACGGTGATCGGCGCGCCCGGCGCGTGCTTGTGGGCGTTGGTCAGACCCTCCTGGGCGATGCGGTACACCGCGTGGTCGGCGGCGGGCGCGAGGGGCCGTTCGGTGCCGGTGCGGCGCAGCTCCACCGTCGCGCCCGCGGCCCGCGAGGACTCGACCAGCGCGTCGACGGAGGCCGCCACCCGGGCCGTCGCCGGTCCGGACTCCTCCGTGTCCGGCGCGGGCTCGGCCACGCCGTCCCGCAGGATGCCCACGGCCTCGCGCAGCTCCCGCATCGCCGCCCTGGAGGCCTCCCGGAGGATGCCCACCCCTTCGCGCTGGCGGTCGCCCAGGTCGGGGTCCACCTCCAGCGCCCCGGTGTGCACGGCGATCAGGGCGAGCTGGTGTCCGAGGCTGTCGTGCATGTCCTGGGCGATGCGCTGCCGTTCCAGCAGCCGGGCCTGCCGCGCCACCATCGCCCGCTCGCGCACCAGTTGGGCGTTGTGCCGCTGCAGCGCGTCCAGCAGCGCGTGGCGCTGGGCGCGGTACCGGGAGGCGAGCCCCGGCACGACCGCCAGCACCAGGTAGGAACCCGCGCCCACGGCCGTCAGCAGCACCGGCAGTCCGAGCTCCTCGACGCCGGCCGTGTCGGAGAAGGCTGCGACGAAGTAGAGCGCGAGCCCGGCCGCGTACGCGCCCAGAGCCCGCCACGGGCGCTTGACGCGGCTGCCCGCCGACCAGCTCGCGCAGACCAGCAGCGGATTCGCGCCGAGCACCGCACCGGCCAGCGCGGAGGAGACCATCAGCACGGTCGCCGGCAGCGCGCGCCGGGCCAGTGACAGTACGGCGACCGCCAGCGCCATGGCGGCGCCCCGCGCCCCGGATCCGCTCTCCGTGGTGTGGAGGAGCCCCGCCGTCCCGGAGAGCACCGCGGTGAGCACCACCTCTCCGGCGATGCGTTTGCGGGGCCACGGGGAGGCGGCGGCGAGCCGGGAGCGGAGCGGTCGGCGGGCAAGGGGGGTCTGTGCTGCGTCCACGCGCAGACGATAGAGGGCGGCCCCCGGGCGCCCGCGTCCCCCCTTCGGTGTGCCGGCGTACGACGAAAGTGAACACTTGGCCGCCAACGCCCCTGTCACCTTTGGTCGTTGCGGACGGCGACTTATGGAGACTGCTCCGGGCGGGGGCGCGCGGTGAGGATGGCTCCGCCGGACGCCGACAGGGGCGGCGGCAGGGACCGACGGCCTCGGGGAGCGACACGGTGGACAGTGCGGCACAGCGGACGGGCGGACGTTTCACCGTCCGGCAGAAGACCTCTCTCAAGAGCGACCGGTACACCGTGAGCGAGCTGCTCCCGGACGGCTCCGACGGCAGGGTCCTCGCCTTCGCCGAGCGCGGGCGGCTCTCGCTCGACGAGGAGATGACCTTCTACACCGACGAGTCCAGGAAACGGGTCCTCTTCACCGTCAGGGAACGCGGCCTCCTCGCCACCGGTGCCGACGCCGGCGACGGCTACACCGTGCGGGACGCGGAAGGCGGCTCCCTCGGCGTGTTCGAGGAGAGGTTCCTCGCCTCCCTGCTGCGCTCGACGTGGGTCCTGCGCCCGCAGGACTCGCCCCCGGTCGTCGGCCGCGAGCGCAACCGGTTCGTGGCCCTGCTCCGCCGTGTCTGGAACTTCCTGCCGCTGGACCTGGTGCCGTTCGTCTGGCCGTACCACTTCGACTTCGAGACGGACGGCAAGCCGGTGATGAGGGTCGACAAGAAGTTCGGGCCGCGCGACCGCTATGTGGTCGACATGGCCGGGCCCGGTCTCGACCCCCGCCTCGCCATCGCCCAGGCCGTCGCCCTGGACGCCTTCCAGGGCCGCTGACCGGGACCGCCGTCCGGGCCCCGGAACCGTGCCCCGCCTGCGAGAATCCTGCCATGGACATCAAGATCCCCGAACTGCCCTTTCCCTTGCGCACCTATGGCCCCGACGGGCACTGGGGTTATGAGGACGGCGTCCTCACCGGATGGGCCGGCCCCCGGCAGGACCGTTTCGTGCCGCCCACCGGCGAGGCACTGGACCCCGCCTCCGACGCGCCGCGACTGCTGGGCGCGCCCGAGGGGGACTTCCAGCTGATCGCCCGGGTCACCGTCGGGTTCGCCGGTGCCTTCGACGCCGGGGTGCTCTACGTCCATGTCGGCGAGCGGGCCTGGGCCAAGCTCTGCCTGGAGTACTCCCCGGACGTGCCCACCGTCTGCACGGTGGTCACCCGGGGCCACTCCGACGATGTCAACTCCTTCACCGTCGAAGGCAGTTCCTTCTGGCTCCGGGTCAGCCGAACCGGCCGCGCGTTCGCCTTCCACGCCTCCCGCGACGGCGAGCGCTGGACCTTCGTCCGGCTCTTCACCCTCGGCGACGAGCAGGAGACCGGGGCCGCGCTGGTCGGCTTCCTGGCGCAGTCGCCGATGGGGGAGGGCTGTGTGGTCACGTTCGACCACCTCGCGTTCCGGCCGGAGTGGCCGCGCGACCTGCGGGACGGCAGCTGAGGAATGAAGACGGCTGCTTGAACGTTCATCCAGTTGCGGAGGGAGTCTCCGCGGCCGTACGACCCTGGAGAGAGCCGACTCATGCGCGTCGAGATCTGGAGCGACATCGCCTGCCCCTGGTGCTATGTCGGAAAAGCCCGCTTCGAGAAGGCGCTGGCCGCCTTCCCGCACCGTGAGCAGGTCGAGGTCGTGCACCGCTCCTTCGAGCTGGACCCGGGCCGCGCCAAGGGCGACGTCCAGCCGGTCATCTCCATGCTCACCAGGAAGTACGGCATGAGCGAGGCGCAGGCCGAGGCCGGCGAGGACAACCTGGGCGCCCAGGCCGCCGGCGAGGGCCTGCCCTACCGCACCCGCGGCCGCGACCACGGCAGCACCTTCGACATGCACCGCCTGCTGCACCTCGCCCGTGCGCGGGGCCGCCAGGAGGAGCTGCTCGACCTGCTGTACCGGGCGAACTTCGCCGAGGAGCGGTCCGTCTTCGACGACGACGGACGGCTCGTCGAGCTCGCCGTCGCCGCCGGACTCGACGCCGACGCCGTGCGCGAGGTCCTCGCCGACCCCACCGCGTACGCCGACGAGGTCCGCGCCGACCAGCGCGAGGCCGCGGAGCTCGGCGCGAGCGGTGTGCCGTTCTTCGTGCTGGACCGCAAGTACGGTGTCTCCGGCGCCCAGCCCGCCGAGGTGTTCACCGAGGCGCTGACCCAGGCCTGGGGCGAGCGCCCGCCGCTGACGGCCGTCGGCGGCGACGCGCAGGCCTGTGGCCCGGACGGGTGCGCGGTGCCCCAGAAGTAGAGCGCGCAGGTCAGCGCGTACGCATAAGCGTTCCTTTGCGATATCGCGCAGAATTCGGCAATGGACGGGGAGGTGCCGGGGCCGCAGAGTGGTGCCATGGAGACCTTCGAGAACCTCGTCCGTGCCGAGTTCACCCCGAAGAACACCTATCTGAACACCGCGAGCAACGCCCTCCTGCCCGCCCGCGCGGTGGCCGCCGTCCAGAACGCCGTGCGGCTGCGCGCGGAGGGCCGCTCGCTCGACCCGCTGTTCGCCGACGTCGAGGCATGCCGCGGCGCGTACGCCCGGCTGGCCGGCGTCCCCGCCGGGCGGGTGGCGGCCGGGGCCACGGCCGCCCTGCACACCTCGCTGATCGCCGCCTCGCTGCAGCCGGGCGCCGAAGTCCTCACCGCCGAGGACGACTTCACCTCCGTCCTCAACGCGTTCCACACCCGCGGCGACCTCAAGGTGCGGGCCGTGCCGCTGGAGCGGCTCGCCGACTCCGTGCGGCCCGGCACCGCGCTGGTCGCGGTCAGCGCCGCCCAGTCCGCCGACGGCCGGATCGCCGACCTGCCCGCGCTGCGCGAGGCGGCCCGGACGCACGGGGCGCGCACCTACGTCGACTTCTCCCAGGCGGCCGGCTGGCTGCCGATGGAGGCGGGCGCGTTCGACTACTCGGTCTCCATCACCTACAAGTGGCTGCTCGGCCCGCACGGGGCGGCGTTCCTCGTGGTGCCCGAGGACCTCGGGGACCTCCCGCCGGTGCAGGCGAGCTGGGTCGGGGCGGAGCAGCCCTGGGCCAGCTGCTACGGACCGGTCGCCGAACTGGCGGGCTCGGCCCGGCGGTTCGACTCCAGCCCCGCCCTGTTCAGCTACGCGGGGCTGCGTGCCTCCCTCGAACTCGTCGAGGAGATCGGCGTGGACACCGTCCGCGCCCACGACCTGGCCCTCGCCGACCGCTTCCGCGCGGGGCTCGCGGAGCGGGGCCACACGCCCGTGCCCGCTCCCGGTTCGCCGATCGTGTCGGTGCCCGGGCTCGGCCGCCTCCAGCCGGAGCTGGCCGAGGCCGGCATCCAGGTGTCGGACCGTGCGGGCAACCTGCGCGCGTCCTTCCACCTGTACAACACGGCCGACGACGTGGACCGGCTGCTGGAGGCGCTGTCCGGCTGAACGCACGGCAGCGGGCCGGTGCCTCCCTGTCCCACACGAGGAGGCCCGGCCCGCAGTCCTGTGATGTGCCTACCTCACCGGAGTGAAGTCCCGCGCCCCGATGAAGTCGGGGCGCCGGATCGGCGCCGCGAACGGTTCGACCGCCGTGTTCTCCACGCTGTTGAACACGATGAACACGTTGCTGCGCGGGAACGGCGTGATGTTGTCGCCGGAGCCGTGCATGGCGTTGCAGTCGAACCAGGTCGCCGAGCCGGCCTTGCCGGTGAACAGCCTGATGCCGTACTCCGACGCCATCTTCGTCAGCGCCTCGTCGGACGGTGTCCCCGCGTCCTGCATCTGCAGGGACTTCTTGTAGTTGTCCTTCGGCGTGGCCCCCGCGCACCCGAGGAACGTCTTGTGCGACCCCGGCATGATCATGAGACCGCCGTTGGTGTCGAAGTTCTCGGTGAGCGCGATCGAGACCGAGATCGTGCGCATGTTCGGCAGGCCGTCCTCGGCGTGCCAGGTCTCGAAGTCCGAGTGCCAGTAGAAGCCGCTCGCGCCGAAACCGGGCTTGACGTTGATCCGCGACTGGTGGACGTACACGTCCGAGCCGAGGATCTGCCGGGCGCGTCCCACGACCCGCTCGTCGCGCACCAGCCTCGCGAACACCTCGCTGATCCTGTGGACCTCGAAGACCGACCGGATCTCCTTGGACTGCGGCTCGACGATCGAGCGCTCGTCCGCGCGGATCGCCGGGTCGGAGGTGAGCCGCTCCAGCTCGCGCCGGTATTCGGCCACCTCGTCCGGTCCGATGAGCTGGTCGACGGCGAGGAAGCCGTCGCGCTCCAGGGACTGCAGATCACTCGCGGTCACGGGGCCGGGAGTGTCCGGGGATCCCCAGACGACCGGGTCCTGCCGGGGGGTTGCCACCTCGGTGGCACCGCGGGTCGGATAGAGGTCGGTGACGTGCGTGGTCGTGGTCACGTTGACTCACACCTCCTCGGTGAGCAGCGGGTAGACGCCGTTCTCGTCGTGGTCCTCCCGTCCGGTCACGGGCGGGTTGAAGACACAGATGCAGTGGAAGTCCTCCTTGACCTTGAGCGTGTGCCGCTCGTGGCCGTCCAGGAGGTACATGGTGCCGGGCGTGATGTGGTACGTCTTCCCGGTCTCGCGGTCGGTCAACTCGGCGTCGCCCTTGGTGCAGACGACGGCCTCGATGTGGTTCGCGTACCACATGTCCGTCTCCGTACCCGCGTACAGGATCGTCTCGTGGACGGAGAAGCCGACCTTCTCCTTGGCGAGGACGATGCGCTTGCTCTCCCAGGTGCCGGACGCGGATTTCACGTGCCGGTCGGTGCCTTCGATCTCCTTGAACGAACGGACGATCACGGTGTTGCGATGCCTCCTCGGCTCGGGTGTGTGTGTCAGGCGGTTTCCCGGACGGCGCGGGCCAGGGTGGTGAGACCCTCGTCCAGCTCGTCCGGGGTGATGGTCAGTGCCGGCAGCAGCTTGACGACCTCGCTCTCGGGCCCGGACGTCTCGATGAGCAGCCCGAGTTCGAAGGCGCGCCGGGCGATCCTGCCCGCGCGGTCCTTGTCGTGGAACTCCATGCCCCACACCAGGCCGCGGCCGCGGTACTCCCGGACGTCGGCGAGGTTCTCCTCGGTGATGGCGATCAGCGCCTGCTCGATCTGCTCGCCGCGCGAGCGGGTCTGCTTCTCCATCGCGGACCCGTCTGCCCAGTACGCCTCCAGGGCGGCGGTGGCCGTCACGAAGGCGGGGTTGTTGCCGCGGAAGGTGCCGTTGTGCTCGCCCGGCTCCCAGATGTCCAGCTCGGGCTTGAACAGGGTCAGGGCCATCGGCAGCCCGTAGCCGCTGATCGACTTGGAGACGGTGACGATGTCGGGCGTGATGCCGGACTCCTCGAAGGAGAAGAACGCGCCGGTGCGCCCGCAGCCCATCTGGATGTCGTCGACGATCAGCAGCATGTCCTGGCGTGCGCACAGCTCGGACAGGGCGCGCAGCCACTCGGGCCGGGCCACGTTGATGCCGCCCTCGCCCTGCACCGTCTCGACGATCACGGCGGCGGGCTTGTTGAGGCCGGAACCCTGGTCCTCGAGGAGCCGCTCGAACCACAGGAAGTCCGGGACCTGGCCGTCGAAGTAGTTGTCGAAGGGCATCGGCGTGCCGTGCACCAGCGGGATGCCGGCGCCGGCCCGCTTGAAGGCGTTGCCGGTCACGGCGAGCGAGCCCAGCGACATGCCGTGGAAGGCGTTGGTGAACGACACGATCGCCTCGCGCCCCTTCACCTTCCGCGCCAGCTTCAGCGCGGACTCCACGGCGTTGGTGCCGGTCGGGCCCGGGAACATGACCTTGTACGGCAGGTCGCGCGGGCGCAGGATCCAGTTCTGGAAGGACTCCAGGAAGGCGCGCTTGGCGGTCGTCGACATGTCGAGGCCGTGGGTGACGCCGTCCCGCTCCAGGTAGTCGATCAGCGCCCGTTTCAGCACGGGGTTGTTGTGCCCGTAGTTGAGCGAGCCGGCTCCGGCGAAGAAGTCGAGGTACTCGTGGCCGTCCTCGTCGTACATGCGGCTGCCGTGCGCACGGTCGAAGACGGTGGGCCAGCCGCGGCAGTAGCTGCGCACCTCGGACTCGACGGTTTCGAATACGCTGAGGTCGGGCTGGGTGATGGTCACGACGAATCGCTCCTCGGTGGCGTGGGAGGTCAGAGGGAGTCGGAAGATCAGGGGGCCGGGCCGCGCGCTCAGCGCACGAGCGGGCCGATGCGGTACAGCACCTCGGGGTCGTGCGGTCCGTCGGGGAAGTGGCCCGCGTCGAACAGCACCTCGCGCTCCAGCAGGGCGCCGTGACGCCCGGCGAACGCGGTGAACAGTCGCTCGGACGCGGTGTTGTCCGGTGTGATGGTGGTCTCCACGGTGTCCACGCCGTGCTCCGCGGCGGTCCGGGCGGCCAGTCCGTCGAGCAGGGCGGCGGCGATGCCGCGTCCGCGGTACGACGCGTCGACCGCGACCTGCCACACGAGCAGGGTGCGCGGGCTGTCCGGCCGGAGGTATCCGCTGACGAAGCCGATCGGCTCGCCGCTCTCGTCGCGAGCGACGGCCGAGGTGGCGGCGAAGTCACGGCACCACAGCAGATAGCTGTACGACGAGTTCAGGTCGAGGACCTTCGAGTCTTTGGCTATCCGCCACAGCACGGCTCCGTCCGCCACGGTGGGGCGGTCGATTTGCAGGTCTGCTTGTGCGGCAGTCATGGCAATTGAACTTACCGAGGTAAATTCGAAAATGCATCTTGTGGCGGGGTTACGCGCTGGCTTGTTCTGTGTTATCGCGCGAGCGGGCGCGCTGCGCGAGGAGCCGACGAGGTGTACCATTTGTCCCGGCATAAAACGGTGCGAAACGGTCAGTGTGTGAAGCCGGTCACAAGTATGTAACTCCGGTGACGGTGCCTGAAACGCTTGCGAAACCGTGGCGTTTAGGGTCCGGAAAACCGGGCAGAAGAATCTGGGAAGCTGCTCGCCGGATAATATCGAAATAAGCGGGAGAATATTCGCAGGGTAATGCGTGCGAATGATTCCGGAAACTCTATGTGCCCCATGAATTCACGCACTGTGAATCCGTCCCGCCGCCCATCCCCGCGCGGGGGCGGACAGCACGACGCCCGCCGGGGGACGGAGCCCCGGCGGGCGTCGAACGAACCCGCTGCCTGCGAGGAGGAGCGTGGTGCCGGGCGCGGTGGACCGCGGACCCCGGCCGGCGGTCAGTGCCAGGCCTCCTCGGCCGCCTTCAGGGCGGCCTGTGTGTTCACGGTCACGCCCGCGTCCGTCAGAGCGGTGCCCAGCGCCGTCAGGCACGCCCGCACCGCACCCGCCGTCGCCTGGGGCCCGTAGTGGTTGACCCGGATCATCTCCTTGGCGAGGGCGCCCCCGCCCGCGGCCAGCGGAAGCGCGGGGTCGACGGCCAGGGCGCGGGCCACCAGCTCCGAGGCCACCGTGCCGGCCGGCGCCCGCAGCGTCGTCGCGACCGGGGCCGCCTCACCCGCGTCCCGCACGTACGGCTCCAGACCCCCGCCCATGGCGGCCGCGCCCGCACGCGTCGCCGCCGCGGCCGACGCGTGCCGCGCCATCACCGCGTCGAGCCCCGCCGCCTCGATCCGCTCCACGCACGCTTCCAGCGCCAGCATCTCCAGCTGCGCCGGGGCGTGCAGCAGCGCCTTGCGCCCGCCGTCGATCCAGCGCTCCTTCCAGTCGAGGAGCGACAGGTACGACCGGCGCGGCGCCCGGGGGTTCGCCGCCATCCGCGCCCACGCGCGCGCGCTCACCGACACCGCGGACACGCCGGCCGGGCCGCCCATCGCCTTCTGCGCCCCGATCACGCACAGATCCACGCCCCACGCGTCCGGCAGCACCGGCTCCGCCCCGATCGACGCCACCGCGTCCAGGTAGAACAGCGCCCCGTGCGCGCGGACCACCTCGCCGATCTCGGCGACCGGGTTGGTGTTCCCGGTGGCCGCCTCCGCGTGCACCAGGGACACGAAGTCGATCTCCGGGTGCTCCACGAAGGCGGCCCGGACCTGCTCGGCCGTCACCGCCGTGTGGAACGGCACCGTCAGGTCGATCACGGTGGCGCCGCAGTCGCGCAGCCAGTCGCCGAACGTCTGCCCGTAGGGGCCCGTGATGACGTTCAGGGCGGTCGTGCCGGGCCCGGCGGTCGCGCGGATCGCGCCCTCCAGCGGCAGCAGCGCCTCACCCTGCATGATCACGACGTCCTGGCCGGTGCTCAGCAGCCGTGCCACCCGGTCCTCGATCGAGGCGAAGTGCGCGGCGCCCAGCGGGGGCAGATCGAGGAGGAGGTGGGTCACGGCGGTGCTCTCTTCGCTTCGCGGCTGCGTGGGGACGACGCAGTCGAGGGTATCCGTCCCTCCGGGCGCCGCTCGACCGGAGGGTTCTCAGGTCCGGAGGCCCCGTGACCAAGGTTTTGGTTTGAGGTGCTCAAACCTCTCCTTATAATCAGAACCCACAGTTCCCTGACAGGAGGCTCCCTTGAAGACGCTCCCCGGCCGCCGGACCCGTGTCCTGGCCGCCACCACCGCGACGGCCGGGCTGGTCCTTCTGGCCGCCTGCACCTCCACCGACGACGGAGGCAGTGGCTCCAAGACCGCCGCCGGCGGTGTCGAGCTCGTCAAGGCGGGGCAGCTCACCACCTGCACCCACCTCCCGTACCCGCCGTTCCAGTCGGAGATCGACGGCAAGGTGCAGGGCTTCGACGTCGCGCTGATCGACCTGGTCGCCGACGACCTCGGAGTGAAGCAGCAGATCCTCGACACGCCGTTCGAGAACTTCAAGACCGGCGCCTTCCTCAACTCCGGCGAGTGCGACCTGGCCGCGGCAGGCATGACCATCACCGACGAGCGGAAGAAGAACGTCGACTTCTCCGACCCGTACTTCAACGCCACCCAGGCCGTCCTCGTGGACAAGGGCAGCGGCGTCGGCTCCCTCGCCGACGTGAAGGCGAAGAACGTGAAGCTCGGCGCGCAGGCCCAGACCACCGGCGAGGACTACGCCAAGGGACAGGGCTTCGACCCGGTCTCCTTCGAGTCCTCCGACGCCGTCCTCAACGGCCTGCGCACCGGCCAGGTCAAGGCCGTCGTCATCGACTACCCGGTCGTCCAGGGCTGGCTGAAGGACAAGGCCAACGCGGACGCCTTCCGGGTCGCCGAGCAGATCGACACCGGCGAGGAGTACGGCTTCACGGTGAAGAAGGGCAACACGGCGCTGCGCGAGGCCATCGACAAGGCCCTCGCGGACGCCGAGGCCGACGGCACGTACAAGAAGCTGTACGAGAAGTGGATCGGCCCCTACGACGAGTCCGCCGCCTCCCCGGCCGCGTCCTGATCCGATGACCGACACGGAGAAGCCGCAGCTCCAGCCCAGGAGGAAGGGCCTGACGCGGCGCCAGAAGCGCGGTCTGTCGCGCGGCGCCCAGTACGTCGTCTTCGTCGCGGCCGTGATCGCCTTCGCGGTCTCGGCCGACTGGGGACGGCTGAAGAACCAGTTCGCGCAGGCCGACATCGCCGAGCGGATGTTCCCCGACGTCATCACGCTGGCGCTGAAGAACACCGTGCTCTACACGGTCACCGGCTTCGCCGTCGGCCTCGCCCTCGGCATGCTGATCGCGCTGATGCGGCTGTCGTCGGTCGGTCCGTACCGCTGGCTGGCGGGCATCTACATCGAGATCTTCCGCGGTCTGCCCGCCCTGCTGATCTTCATCTTCATCGGCGTCGCGGTGCCGCTCGCCTTCCCCGGCACGGAGATCGTCGGCGGCACCTACGGCAAGGTCGCCCTCGCCCTCGGACTGGTGGCGGCGGCCTACATGGCGGAGACGATCCGGGCCGGCATCCAGGCGGTGCCCAAGGGACAGATGGAGGCGGCCCGTTCCCTGGGCTTCTCGCCCGCCCGTGCCATGGTCTCCATCATCATCCCGCAGGCCTTCCGGATCATCCTGCCCCCGCTCACCAACGAACTCGTCCTGCTGTTCAAGGACTCCTCGCTGGTGCTGTTCCTCGGCGTCACCCTGGAGGAGCGCGAGCTGTCCAAGTACGGCCGCGACCTGGCCAGCCAGACCGCCAACTCCACGCCGATCCTGGTGGCCGGCCTGTGCTACCTCCTCATCACCGTCCCGCTCGGCTTCGTCGTGCGCCGTATGGAGGCCAAGGCCCAGGAGGCCGTGAAATGAGCCGACCGGAGATCCGCGTCAGCGGACTGCACAAGTCCTTCGGCAGCAACGAGGTGCTGCGCGGCATCGACCTGGAGATCGGCCAGGGCGAGGTCGTCTGCGTCATCGGCCCGTCCGGGTCGGGCAAGTCGACCCTGCTGCGGTGCGTGAACCTGCTGGAGGAGCCCACCCGGGGCCAGGTCTTCGTCGGCGGCACGGAACTCACCGACCCGGACGTCGACATCGATGCCGCGCGCCGCCGTATCGGCATGGTCTTCCAGCAGTTCAACCTGTTCCCGCACCTCACCGTGACCGAGAACCTCACGCTGCCGCAGCGCAGGGTGCTGCGCAGGAGCAAGGCGGAGGCCGCGAAGGCCGCCGCCGAGAACCTCCGGCGGGTGGGCCTCGCCGAGAAGGCGGACGCCTACCCGTCCTCCCTCTCCGGCGGTCAGCAGCAGCGCGTCGCCATCGCCCGCGCGCTGGCCATGGGCCCCGCGGTGATGCTGTTCGACGAGCCGACCTCGGCGCTCGACCCCGAGCTGGTCGGCGACGTCCTCGCGGTCATGCGGATGCTGGCCGACGAGGGCATGACGATGATGGTCGTCACCCATGAGATGACCTTCGCCCGCGAGGTCGCCGACCGGGTCGTGTTCATGGACGGCGGAGTGATCGTCGAGGACGGCGCCCCCGAGCAGGTCATCGGCGCCCCCCGGCACGAACGCACCCGCCACTTCCTCTCCCGCCTCCTCGACCCGGCCATGGCGGACGTGGAGGAGGAGACCTCGGACCAGGTGGGCGGATCCGAGTAGCGCCTGACTAGTGTGCCGGGTATGAGCGAACGCGCGGTGCTGCACGTGAAGGGGCGGATCCTCGTCGGCCCGGACGAGGTCCGCGACGAACTGTGGGTGGTCGGCGGCCGGATCTCCTACGACCGTCCGTCCGGCGCCCGCGACATCCGCACCGTCGACGGCTGGGTGCTGCCCGGGCTGGTCGACGCCCACTGCCATGTGGGCCTCGACCGGCACGGCGCGGTCCCCGAGGACGTCGCCGAGAAGCAGGCCCTCACCGACCGCGACGCCGGGGCCCTGCTGCTGCGCGACGCCGGCTCGCCGTCCGACACCCGCTGGGTCGACGACCGCGACGACCTCCCGAAGATCATCAGGGCCGGCCGGCACATCGCCCGCACCCGCCGCTACATCCGCGGCTACGCCTGGGAGGTCGAGCCCGGCGACCTCGTCGCGTACGTCGCCCAGGAGGCCCGGCGCGGCGACGGCTGGGTCAAGCTGGTCGGCGACTGGATCGACCGCGACCTGGGCGATCTGTCGGCCTGCTGGCCGCGCGGCGCGGTCGAGGCGGCGATCGCCGAGGCGCACCGGCTGGGCGCCCGCGTCACCGCGCACTGTTTCGCCGAGGACTCCCTGCGGGACCTGGTCGAGGCCGGCATCGACTGCGTCGAGCACGCCACCGGCCTCACCGACGACACCATCCCGCTCTTCGCCGAACGGGGCGTCGCGATCGTCCCCACCCTCGTCAACATCGCCACCTTCCCCGCTCTCGCCGACGGCGGCGAGTCCAAGTTCCCGCGCTGGTCGGCCCATATGCGCCGGCTCCACGAGCGCCGTTACGACACCGTGCGCTCCGCCCACGACGCCGGCATCCCCGTCTTCGTCGGCACGGACGCCGGCGGCACCCTTCCGCACGGCCTGGCGGCCGACGAGGTCGTCGAACTGACCAAGGCCGGCATCCCGCCGGCCGAGGCGCTCGCGGCCGGCACCTGGGCGGCCCGTGAATGGCTCGGCCGGCCGGGACTCGACGAGGGCGCCCCCGCGGACCTGGTGGTCTACGCGGCCGACCCGCGCGCGGACGTCCGCACGCTCAGGGATCCACGCCGGGTGGTACTGAACGGGCGCGTGGTCGGGTGACAACCGTGCGCCGTACGGGCGCACGAGGGTGACGGCGGGGAACAGCCGTGCCCCGGAAATCGTATGTGTGCGCCAAGACGCCCCGAAGGGGTGAAGAAGGCACGGATCGCTGACGGCCCGCTCCCGGCGCGGACATTCTTTCGGGGTCCCACACATGTCTCCTGGGGGTTCCACCACCTTGAACAGCACCGACTTCCGCATGCCCGCACGCCGTTGGGCCGCAGTCGCCGCGGCCGGCGCCCTCGCCGCGGGTCCCGCCGCGCTGGCCGGAGCGGGCTCCGCGCACGCCACCGAGGGACACGGCGGCGCGAGCGCCGCCGTGCTGCGCGCCGAGCTCGACGTGTCCCTGCTCAACAAGACCGTGCACGCCCCGCTCGCCCTCTCCCTCAACGAGGTCCGGGCGCCGGGGAGCGCGCGGAAGACGGCCCTGACCGCCGGCCTCGACGGCGTCGACGGCGGCAGGCCCTTCAGCGTGCTGCGGGCGGAGGCCGCCGACGCGACGGCGACGGTGGAAGGCGACCGGGCCGAGGCGTCCACGACCCTCGCCGGGGCGCGGCTGCACGTGCCCGGTCTGCCGCTGCTGTCGGTGGTCGAGCTGGAGGCGGTCGCGTCCAAGGCGGTCTGCGAGGCGGGGAAGACCCCGCACGCCTCGGCGACCCTGCCCGCCTCGGTGACGGTGCTCGGCAAGCGGGTCGGGCTGACCGCCGCCGGTCCCACCCGCGTCGAGGTGCCGGGCGTCGGGGAGGTCGCTCTGGACCTGTCGAAGACCGAGACCACCTCGCGGACGGCGGCCGCGACGGCGCTGCGGCTGACGGTGTCCGTGAACCCGTTGAAGCTCAACGTGGCCGAGGTGGAGGGCACGGTGACCCTGGCCGAGGCCAGGTGCGAGGCTCCTGCGGCCGCTCCGGAGGAAGCCGCCGATGTCCGGCCCCAGGGGGCGAGGGCGGAGCAGGCCGCGCCGAAGGAGGCGAACCTTGCCGAGACGGGCGGCTCCTCGAAGACCCCGTACGTCGCGGGCGGCGCGGTCGCCCTGCTCGCGGCGGGCGGCGCAGCGGTGGCCCTGGCCCGCCGGGGCCACCGGAACTGAGGGGTTCTGTCCCTCAAACGCCGGAGGGGCTGAAGTCAGCCCCTCCGGCGATTGAGGAGCGGGGGTCCGGGG
>Ga0247820_10000395_pt1 | contig 22973 bp, 24 predicted proteins | sample 13C_Glucose_Day1_2_FD_192480 | JGI IMG/M metagenome (GOLD analysis project Ga0247820, IMG submission 192480) | Soil microbial communities from agricultural site in Penn Yan, New York, United States - 13C_Glucose_Day14 | ecosystem: Environmental > Terrestrial > Soil > Agricultural land | place...
GCGACCGCGTCTGCCTGGACATCGGCCAGAGCACCGGCGGCTTCACCGACGTGCTGCTGGCGCGCGGGGCGCGGCACGTGGTGGGCGTCGACGTCGGCCACGGCCAGCTCGTGGCGCGCCTGCGCGACGACGCTCGCGTCACGGCGCAGGAAGGCGTGAACGCGCGCGCCATCGAGGCAGCCGCCCTGCCGTTCGACCGCTACGCCCTCGTCGTCGGCGACCTTTCCTTCATCTCCTTCACCCTCGTGCTGCCGGCGCTCGCGCCGCTCGTCGCGGGCGACCTGCTCTGGCTCGTGAAGCCGCAGTTCGAGTTGTCGCCCGAGCAGATCGGCAAGGGTGGCCTCGTGCGCAACGCCGCGGCCGCTTCGCAGGTCGAGCGCCGCGTGCGCGAGGCGTGCGCCGCGCACGGCATCGCGGTGCGAGACTGGTTTCCCAGCCCGATCGCCGGCGGCGACGGCAACCGAGAGTTCTTCCTGTGGGGACAAGCCCGATGACGCCACCGCTCCCGCTCAGCCTGGAGTTCTTCCCGCCCAAGACGCCCGAAGGGGTGCTGAAGATGGCCGCCGCGCGCGCGGAGCTGTATGCGCTCCAGCCGCAGTTCTGCTCGGTGACCTACGGCGCCGGCGGCTCCACGCAGGACGGCACGATGCAGGCCGTGCAGGCCATCCTTTCCGAAGGGATCGACGCGGCGCCGCACTTCTCGTGCATCGGCGCCACGAAGCAGTCGATTCGCGACAAGCTGGCGCAATTCGAGGCCGCCGGCATCCGGCGCGTCGTCGCGCTGCGCGGCGACCTGCCGAGCGGCTATGGCGGCGGGTCGGCCGGGCTCGGCGAATTCCGCTACGCGAGCGACCTGGTCGCGTTCATGCGCGAGGAGACGGGCGAGCGGCTGCACATCGAAGTGGCTTGCTATCCCGAGATGCATCCGCAGGCGCGCTCCCCGCAGGCCGACCTCGACGCTTTCGCGGCCAAGGTGCGGGCCGGCGCCAGCGGCGCGATCACGCAGTTCTTCTTCAACGCGGACGCCTACTTCCGCTTCGTGGAGGAGGTGCGTGGCCGCGGCCTCGCCATCCCCATCGTGCCGGGCGTCATGCCGATCACCAATTCGTCGGGCCTGCTGCGCTTCGCCGACAACTGCGGCGCCGAGATCCCACGCTGGATCCGCCTGCGGCTCATGTCGTTCGGCGACGACACCGCGTCGATCCGTGCGTTCGGCCTGGATGTCACGTGCGCGCTGTGCGAGCAGCTCGTGCGCGCGGGCGTGCCGGGGCTGCACTTCTACACGCTGAACGGCAGCGGGCCCACGCTCGAGATCTGCCGGCGCCTGGGGCTTGTCAGTCCTCCACCGCCGCGAAGCGCGACCACGCCCGCATAAAAAAACGGCCCCACCAAGGGCCTTGCGCGGATCCGGCTCCGCCGGTCCGCAGCAAGAGCCCCCTCGGGGGGCAGCGACGAGAGGAGCGTGGGGGCCGTTTCACTTCATTCAGCCGCCCACACCACGCCTTCTTCCGTGAGCATGGCGTCCAGCGGCACGTCGTGCGGCTCGGGCAGCAGCCACGGCACGAACCCGTTCGCGTAGGCGAGGCCGGCCGTCGCGGGACGCGGATCGAGCGAAGCGAGCGTGCGGTCGTAGAAGCCGCCGCCATAGCCCAGCCGCACGCCGCGCGGCCCGAAGCCCACGCAGGGCACGAGCAGCAGCGCCGGCTCGAACGCCTCGGTGTCCTTCGGCTTCGGGATTCCGAACGCGTCGTCTTCCATCGGGCAGCCCGGGTGCCACACGTGGAACCGGAGCTGGCCGGTCTCGCGATTCATCACCGGCAGCCCGATGCGCCGCGACGCGTCGGCCTCGCTCCATCGGTACAGCGCGGGCAAGGGATCGAACTCGCCATGGATCGGCCAGTAGGCGCCGATGGTGCGCTCGTTGCGCGACACCAGCCACACGCGCAGTACCTGCTGAAGCTGCGCCGCGCGCTCGGGGCGGTCGGCCATCGACTGGCGCTCGCGCTTCAACTGCGCGCGCAGCGCCTTCTTGTCGGATACGGGTGAGTTCGGCAGCATGGGCCGCATTCTGCCGAAGGATGTCCGATGAACGATGCCGGTTTCGTCGCCCATTGCCTGGAGTTGCTCGCCGCGGCCGGCCCGGCGCGCGCGCGGCGGATGTTCGGGGGCCATGGGCTCTACGTGGACGACCTGTTCATCGGCATCGTCATCGGCGACCGCCTCTACCTGAAGGCCGACCCAGCCAGCCAGCCCGCTTTCGCCGCCGAGGGTTGCGAGCCGTTCATGTACGACGGCGGCGGCAAGCGGGTGTCCCTCGGCTACTGGAGCGCGCCGCCGGAGGCGATGGAGTCGCCGGCGCTCATGCTGCCGTGGGCGCGCCGGGCGATGCAGGCGGCGCTCGCCGCCCGCGCCGCCTCGCCGGTCAGACGCACCAGGAAGGCCGCGGCGTCCACTGCAGCCGCTCCCGCAGCCGGCGCGCCCAGGCGGCGGCGCGAGCCACGCTGAGGCGCCGCGGCGCCGCGGCGGGCGACTCCAGCACCGTGAAGCTGGCGCGGGGCCACGCCTCGAGCACCACCTCGTCGTCGGCCGCCACGCGGGCGGTCTCCCCAGCCGCCAGCCAGACGTCGGGGGCGGAGTCGTCGCCGGCGTTGCTGCTCGTGAGCCACACGCGGCCGGCGGTGACGGCCAGCACGCGAGGCGCGTGCGTTGCCGAGAGGCGCAGCGCCGCCCCTTCGGGCAGGTCCCACTGAACATCCACATCGGATTGTTGCGCTTGGGTCATGAGAGAGGTGTCCATGCCATACTCCTTCGTGCTTCGACTCTGCCTGTAGTTTGGTCGTCGAAACAGCTTCGGTCCAATGAATTCCGGCCTCTCGATTCATTCCATCCGGTCATGAACAACCCGCGCCGCCGGCCGCTTTCCGTGGGCCCGATCCGCGCGTTCGAGGCGGTCGCGCGGCGCTCCAGCTTCAGTGCCGCGGCGGACGAGCTGCATGTCACACAGTCGGCCGTCAGCCGCCAGATCCGCAGCCTGGAAGACGAGCTCGGCGCCGCCTTGTTCACCCGCGGCACGCGCCATGTGGAGCTCACCACGGCAGGCACGGCGCTGCTGCGCAGCGTGGCGCCCATGCTCGACCGGCTCGACGCCTCGGTGCGCCAGATCCGGCTGGCCCGGGCGCGCCGGCACGTGAGCCTCACCACCTTCGCGTCATTCGCCTCGCTCTGGCTCATTCCGCGCCTGCAGGCGTTCCAGAAGGCGAACCCGGACATCGACATCCGCAGCAGCGCCGGCGACGCCCTGGTCGACCTCGACGACCCGGAGCTGGATCTCGCCTTGCGCTATTGCCGCCCCGAGGACGCCCCCAAGGGCTCGGTGCGCCTCTTCGGCGAGGTGACGACGCCCGTCGTCAGCTCGGCCATCGCCGCGCAGGCGCGCGACGGCCTGGCGCCGCCGCTTCGGCAGGCGGCCGACCTCGCGGCCTACACGCTGCTGGAGGAGGACGACACACGCGCCAGCACCGAGTTCCTGGCCTGGCGCTACTGGCTGCGCCACCATGGGGCGCCCGGCCTGGAGCCGCAGCGCTGGCTGTACCTGAACTTCACCTACCAGCAGATCCAGGCCGCGCTGGCCGGGCAGGGAGTGGCGCTCGCGCGCTTCGGCCTCGTCGCCGACGCGGTCGAGCGCGGCGAGCTGGTGGAGCCCTTCGGCCCAGCCGGACGTGATGCCTCCTCGCCGTTCGCCTACTGGCTCGTCCGCGGCAGCGAGGCCGGCGAGCGGCCGGAGCTCGCGCAATTCAGCCAGTGGGTGATCGAGCAAGCGGCGCATTCGCGCCGGGCGATCGGCGAGACGTGATGTGGCTTCCACCGAACTGAGGGCCCGGAACCGTTCACCTTTCGCTATGCCCGGTATCCGCCCTGCGATAGATTCCCCAGCATGAAGTACCCCCTGAAGCGCTGGACGGCCTTGGCGCTGAGTTGCCTGCTGCTCGCCGGCACTGTTCCGGCGCTGGCGCAGGCCGACGACACCGACATCCTCCAGGCCCGGGAGGCGCATGCCCGCCGCGACACGCAGCGCCTGGCCGCCTTGCGAGCCAGCGCCGCCGCCGCGCAGCACCCGCTCGCGTCATGGGTCGACTACTGGGAGCTCAACAACCGGCTCGGCGAAGCGACGCAGGACGACCTGAACGCCTTCTACGAGCGCTGGCGCGGCACCTATTTGGAAGATCGCCTGCGCAACGACTGGCTGCTCGAGCTCGGGCGCCGGCGCGACTGGACCAACTTTCGCGTCGACCACCCGCGCTTTCGCATGAACGACGACCGCCAGGTCACCTGCTATGCGATCCTGACCGACCACCTCGCCGGCAAGGACGTGCGCGACGCCGCGCGCGCCGAGTGGTATGCCCAGCGTGACAGCGACGACGGCTGCGCGCTGCTCGCCTCCACGCTGCATGCCGAGCGCAAGCTGTCCGACGCCGACGTGTGGCAGAAGCTGCGCCTGTCCATCGAGTTCGGCCGGCCGCGCGCCGCGAAGCTGGCGGCCGAAATGCTCGGCAATGCCGTGTCCGACGCCATGGATGACGTCACCGAGCGCCCCGCCCGCGCGCTGACACGAGCGCCCGCCACGCTCGACCGCACGAAGGCCCAGCTGGCGGCCCTGGCCCTGGGCCGGATGGCGGCCAGCGATCCCGAGGCCGTGGCATCCCAGCTCGACGAGCGCTGGCAGCGGCGCCTGCCCACCGACCTTGCAGCGTGGGTGTGGGCGATCACCGCGAAGCAATCGGCGCAGAAGCTGCTGCCGGAGGCGCACACGCAGTTCCAGCGCGCCCAGCAGCTGGCGCGCAAGGCCGACGCGAAGATCGACTGGACCGACGACATGCACGCCTGGCAGGCGCGCGCCGCGCTGCGCGCGGTCGGCGCGACCGACCGCTGGCCCACCGTGCGCTCGGCCATCGCTGCCATGAGCGCCTCCGAGCAGCGCGACCCGGCCTGGGTCTACTGGAAGGCGCGCGCGCTGCTCGGCGTCGCCGCCGAGGCGCCGGAGCACCGTGCCGGCGAGCTTCGGTTGCAGGCCCGCGCGGCGCTCGTGTCGATCGCCAACCCACTCAACTTCTACGGCCAGCTCGCCGCCGAGGATCTCGACCTGCGGCTCGCGCTGCCGCCATCGACCCGCCCGTCGATGGTGGCAACGGCGTGGGTCGGCACGGCGCCCACGGCGTCGGGGTCCGCGTCGGGGCTCGTGGCAGAACCTGCGGCGGCTGCAGCGTCCGCCGCCACCGTGGAAGGCGCCGCGTCAAGTCCAACAGTCGCGGCGTCGGCCCCGGCGGAGGCCGCAGCGGAGACCGCAACGGAGACCCCAGCGGCAAGGGCCGCTGCCTCCGCACCGGCCGTCGTTGTGCCCATCGCTCCCGTCTTGGTGGCCGTGGACACCGTGCGCACCCACGCCGGGCTGAACCGCGCGGTGCGCCTGATCGCCATCGGCCTGCGCAACGAAGGCGTGCGCGAATGGAACTTCTCGCTGCGCGGCATGAACGACCGCGAGCTGATCGCGGCGGCCCAGTTCGCGTGCGAGCGCGAGCTCTGGGACCGCTGCATCAACACGAGCGACCGCACGCGCCAGGAGATCAACATCGCGCAGCGCTACCCGCTGGCCTACCGCGCCGAGCTGGAGGCAAAGGCGAAAGCCGCCGGCCTGGACCCGGCCTACGTGTTCGGCCTCGTGCGGCAGGAGTCGCGATTCGTCATCGACGCGCGGTCGCACGTGGGCGCCTCGGGCCTGATGCAGGTGATGCCGTCCACCGCGCGCTGGGTCGCGCGCAAGATCGGCTTTCGATTCACGCCCGAGATGATCACCGACCGCGACGTGAACCTGACGCTCGGCACTGCCTATCTCAAGCTCGTGCTCGACGACTTCGGCGGTTCGCAGGCCATGGCGGCCGCGGCCTACAACGCCGGCCCGGCCCGGCCGCGCCGCTGGCGCGAAGGCCCCCTGCTCGAAACGTCGATCTGGGCCGAGAACATCCCCTTCCCCGAGACCCGCAACTACGTCAAGCAGGTGCTGGCCAATGCCGCGGTCTACGCCACGCTGCTCGGCGCGCCGGAGGCCCCGGCGCTGAAGCCGCGGCTTGGCGCGGGCGTCGGCCCGCGCGAAGCGAATGCCCCGGCGGCCGACGGGTCGATGCCTTGAAGGGACTGTGATGGAACACGTGCTGGTGCTCGGCGGGACCGGATTCCTCGGCCACGCGTTCTGTGCCCAATGGGCCGACCGCAGCAACGCCGCCGGCACGCGCATCACCGTGCCGACGCGCCACGCCCTGCATGGGCGCGACCTGCTGGAGCTGCCGCTGCTCGAGGTCGAGCAAGCCGACGTGCATGACGACGCCGCACTGGCCCGCCTGCTGGACGGCTGCGACGCGGTGATCAATCTCGTCGCCATCCTGCACGGCAGCGCGCGCGAGTTCGAGCACGTGCACGTGGCGTTGCCGCGCCGCCTCGCGCAGGCTTGCCGCAGCGCCGGCGTGCGCCGCATCGTGCACGTGAGCGCGCTCGGCGTGGGGCCGCAGGCGCCGTCGCACTACCTGCGCACCAAGACGGAGGGCGAGGCGGCGCTCGCGCAATCGGGCCTGGAGGTCACGGTGCTGCGGCCGTCGGTCATGTTCGGCGCCGGCGACCGCTTCCTCAACATGTTCGCGCGGCTGGAGGCAGCACTGCCGGTGGTGCCGCTCGCGGGCGCGGCATCGCGCTACCAGCCGGTGTGGGTGGACGACGTCGCCCAGGCCCTGCTGCGCTGCCTCGAGCGCCCCGACACCATCGGCCGCGTCTACGAATGCGTCGGCCCGGAGGTGTACATGCTCGAGGAACTCGTCCGCCTGGCCGGCCGCTGGTCCGGCCACGAGCGGCCGGTGATGGCGCTGCCGGACGCGATCGGACGGCTGCAGGCTCTCGTGATGGAGGCCCTGCCCGGCACGCTCCTGTCGCGCGACAACCTCGATTCCATGCGCGTGGACAGCGTAGCCAGCGGCACGCTGCCCGGGTTGCCCGACCTCGGCATCGAGCCCACAGCCCTGGGCGCGGTGGCGCCGCTGTACCTGGCGCCGGGCGCCACCTCGCCCGAGAACCTCGACGCGCTGCGCCGCAACGCCGGTCGCGCACGCTGAGGAGGCGCGGCCATGCGCCGCGCGCATCGCTGCGATGCGCAAAGCTCACGCGCTCGATCCGGGCGGCCGCTAGCATGCTTGCTTCCATCCGGAGGCCCGGGATGCAGCTCTACATCGGCAACAAGAACTACTCCACGTGGTCGTTGCGCGCCTGGGTGGCGCTCACGCAGCACGGCATTCCGTTCGAGGAGGTGAAGCTGCGCCTGAGCTTCACTCCGGGCTCGCCGTTCAAGACCCGGCTGGCGCAGATCGCGCCGACCGGCCGCGTGCCCGTGCTGGTCGACGACGGCTTCGCGGTCTGGGACACGCTGGCCATCTTCGAGTACGTGCACGAGCAGTTCCCGCACGCCGGCATCTGGCCGCAGGATCGCCGGTCCCGGGCGCGCGCACGCAGCCTGTGCGCCGAGATGCACGCCGGCTTCTCCGAGCTGCGCACCCATTGTTCGATGAACATCGAGGCCGATCTCGGCGACATCGGCGCTCGCCTGTGGGCCGAGCACGCCGGGCTGCGCAGCGACGTCGAGCGCATCGAGCAGCTGTGGGCCGGGCAGCTCGCCGAGTCGGGCGGCCCCTACCTGTTCGGCGCGCCCAGCGGCGCCGACGCCTATTTCGCACCGGTGGCCTCGCGGCTGCGCACCTACCGGCTGCCGGTCTCGGCGGCCACTGCGGCCTTCATGCAGCGTCTGTTCGACCTGCCGGCCATGCAGGCGTGGGTATCAGCAGCCCTCCAAGAGCACGACTTCATCCCAGAGGACGAGCCTTACCGCAAGGGACGCTAGCCGACGCAGCCGCACCACCAAGGTCTTGCGCGGATCCGGCTTCGCCGGTCCGCAGCAAGGGCCCCCTCGGGGGGCAGCGACCAGCGGGAGCGTGGGGGCCACATACACTGGCTCGATGAAGGTTTTCGTCGTCGGCGGCGCCGTGCGCGACGCCCTGCTCGGCCGTCCCGTCCACGATCGCGACTGGGTCGTCGTCGGCGCCAGCGCCGAGCAGATGGTGCAGCAGGGGTTCATGCCGGTCGGGCGCGACTTCCCTGTCTTCCTGCATCCGCAGACGAAAGAAGAGTACGCGCTCGCGCGCACCGAGCGGAAGACCGCGCCGGGCTACCGCGGCTTCGTGGTCCATGCCGATCCGGCCGTCACGCTCGAGGACGACCTGCGCCGCCGCGACCTCACCATCAACGCGATGGCGCAAGCCGCCGACGGCACGCTGGTCGATCCCCACGGCGGCGCGCGCGACCTGGCGAACAAGGTGCTGCGCCACGTGTCGGAGGCCTTCGCCGAGGATCCGGTGCGCATCCTGCGGGTCGCGCGCTTCGCGGCGCGCCTGCCCACGTTCGAGGTGGCGCCGCAGACGCTGGCGCTCATGCGCACGATGGTCGAGTCGGGCGAGGTCGACCAGCTCGTGCCGGAGCGCGTCTGGCAGGAGCTGGCGCGCGGCCTGATGGAGGCCGCGCCGGCCCGGATGTTCGAGGTGCTGCGCGCGTGCGGGGCGCTCGCGCGGCTGCTGCCCGAGGTGGACGACCTTTGGGGCGTGCCGCAGCGCGCGGAGCACCACCCCGAGATCGACACCGGCGTGCACCTGATGATGGTGCTCGACATGGCGTCGCGCCTGGCCGCTCCGCTCGAGGTGCGCTACGCCTGCCTCGTGCACGACCTCGGCAAGGGCTCGACCCCCAAGCAGCACTGGCCGAGCCACCACGGCCACGAAGGGCGCAGCGCGAAGCTGGCCGATGCGGTCGGCGAGCGCCTGAAAGTGCCCCAGGCGTGCCGCGAGCTGGCCGACGTGGTGGCGCGCGAGCACGGCAACGTGCACCGCAGCGGCGAGCTCGGCCCCGCCGCGGTGCTGCGGCTGCTCGAGCGGTGCGACGCGCTGCGCCGCCCCGACCGTTTCGCGCTCGTGCTGCTCGCCTGCGAATGCGACATGCGCGGGCGCCTCGGCATGGAGGAGCTCGCCTACGCGCCGCGCACCCGCCTGCAGTCGGCGCTGCAGGTCGTGCAGCAAGTCGATGCCGCGGCGGTGGCGCAGGAAGCGATGGCGCGAGGGCTCGCCGGCCCGGCGGTGGGCGACGCCGTTCGCGCGGCACGCGTGCGTGCGCTCGCTGACCATCTCGGCTGAAACACCTCGCCGAGCCCCTGCAAATGGGCACGGGTTGTGCCACGATGAGGGCGCTGACGCATCGAGGAGTGGTGGCCATGAAGCTCGCCGACGGCATCCGCAAGCATGGGTTTCGCAAGTGGTACGAGCGCGAGCTGCTTCAAAGCCACGCCCATCTCGTCCTCACGTTCCTCTGCGCCATCGGCCTGTTCGCCGCGATCGAAGGGCTCGGCCGCTTCCCGACCTGGTCCGACAAGATCTCCAACCTCGTCGCGCTGGCCTGCAGCACGGTGATCGGCATCTGGGCGCTGCGGCGCTACCTCTACCTGCTGACGCACGCCGAGGCGGTGGCCAACCAGGCCGAGTGCCCGCACTGCCAGACCTACGCGCGCTTCACGCTCGTGCACGCGGATCGCTCGCAGGAGAATGTGGACGTGCAGTGCAAGAAGTGCGAGCACCGCTGGCACATCAGCCTGTGAGCGTGCCCCCGGCGCGGGCCTACAGGCGGTGGCTGCGGTCGCCGTCGCGGAATCCGATCGCGTCGAACGGCCGCGTCGCGAAGCCGATCACCTTGAACAGCTCGCCCATCTCATGCTCGACGAGCAGCTTCTGCACCGCGGAGAGAGCGCGCGCGTCGGCCCCGCCCGCCAGCTCCAGCAACCCGCAATTCATCAGGAAGCGCGCCTGGCTCGTGTAGCCCAGCACGTGCAGCCCCGCGTCCTGCGCCGCGAGCGCGATGCCGGTGAAGTCCACATGCGCGGTGATGTCCTTGGCGCCGATGTCGACCAGCGGATCGGTGTCGGCGCGGTGCGCGCGATGACACATCAGCGTGCCGCCCGTGCGTTGCGGGTGGTAGTACTCGTGCTCCGGAAACCCGTAGTCGACGAAGATGGCCGCGCCGCGCGCCAGCCGCCCGGCCAGCGTGGCGACGAAAGCCTGAGCCTGTCGATGGATCTCGACGGTGGTGCCCGGCACGAAGGCCGCCTGGACCGGCGGCCGCAGCGGCGAGTCGCGGTCCTCGAACGCGAAGGCCGCCCCGCGGCGCACGACGCCGCGCTCGCGCCAGCGTTCGCCGTCCCAGTGCAGCAGCGCCACCGGCATGGCGTCGAGCACCTCGTTGCCCACCACGACGCCCTCCATCGTGTCGGGCAGCGCGTCGACCCAGCGCACACGATCGCCGAACGCGCCGAGCGTGGCCTGCTGGCGTGCGCGCAGCGCGCCGGACAGATCCACGATGGTGTAGCGGCGCGCGCCTTCGCCCAGCGTATCGAGCAGCTGCAGCGCCAGCGCGCCGCTGCCCGCGCCGAACTCCCACACCTCGTCGACCCCGCAGGCGTCCATCGCCTGGGCCACCTGGCGCGCCAGCGTGCGCCCGAACAGCGGCGTCATCTCCGGCCCGGTGATGAAATCGCTGCCCGACGAGGGGAACGCGCCGAACTGGCGGTCGCCGCGCGCGTAGTAGCCCAGGCGCGGCGCGTACAGCGCCTCGGCCATGAAGCGCTCGAACCCGATCCAGCCGCCTGCCTCCTCGATGACCCGGCCGAGGTGCCCGGCCAGGGCGGCCGATACACTGTCGGGTTCCCCTTGTTGCATCCGGGCATTGTATGAACCGCCCCGTCGTCCTCGTCACCGGCAGCGCGCGTCGACTCGGACGCGAGATCGCGCTGCACCTGGGTGCGCGCGGCTGGGACGTGGCCGTGCACTACCGCCAGTCCGCGGCCGAGGCGCAAGCCGTCGTCGGCCAGCTGCAGTCCGCCGGCGCCCGCGCTGCCGCCTTTGCCACCGACCTCGCCGATGAAGCGGCCTGCCGCGCGCTGCTGCCCGCGGTGGCGGGGCACTTCGGGCGCGTCGATGCGGTGGTGAACAACGCGTCGCTGTTCGAGTATGACGACGCGGCCGGCTTCGGCCACCAAGCCATGGAACGCCACTGGCGCGCCAACACCGCGCCGGCCGTGCTGCTCGCGCAGGCGCTGCATGCGCACCTGCAGGGCGGCGGCCGCACCGGCTGCGTGGTGAACCTCGGCGACCAGAAGACGGTGAACCCGAACCCCGACTATTTCTCCTATACCTTGTCGAAGGCGGCGCTGGACATGGCCACCGTGCTGCTCGCGCAGGCGCTGGCGCCGCTCGTGCGCGTGTGCGGCGTCGCGCCGGGCGTCACGCTCGTCTCGGGCCCGATGAACGACGACGAGCTCACGGCCGCCAGGCGCCTCACGCCCTTGCAGCGATCGTCGACGCCGGGCGACATCGCCGCCGCCGTTCGCTTCGTGCTCGAATCCCCCGCCGTCACCGGCACCACGCTGCTGGTCGACGGCGGCCAGCACCTGGCGCGCCAGCCGCGCGACGTGCTCTTCCTCGCGCGAGGCGAATGACATGCACAGCCTGCTGAGCCACCCGAGCCTGATGGATTGCCGCCGCGTGTTCCTGCGCAACTACGAGGTCTGGATCAACATCGGCGTGCACGCGTTCGAGAAGCGCGGCGAGCAGCGCGTGCTGATGAACGTCGACCTGTATGTCCCGCTCGCGGTCTCCACGCCGGTGGACGACGAGCTGCACGAGGTGCTCGACTACGACTTCATCCGCCGCACCATCGCCGAACGCGCGGCGCGCGGGCACGTGCACCTGCAGGAGACGCTGTGCGACGACGTGCTCGCGATGATGCTCGCGCACCCGGACGTCCGCGCCGCCCGCGTGTCCACCGAGAAGCCCGACGTGTACCCCGACTGCGACGCAGTGGGCGTCGAGGTGTTCGCCATCAAGAAGGAGATCGAATGAGCGCCGTCATCGAACCCACCGAGAAGAAGGCGGCCTTCGAGATCCACAAGCTCGACAAGCGGCTGCACCGGCTCGTGAGCCAGGCGATCGCCGACTTCAACATGATCGAGGACGGCGACAAGGTCATGGTGTGCCTCTCGGGCGGCAAGGACAGCTACTCGATGCTCGACATCCTCCTCGACCTGCAGAAGCGCGCACCGGTGCGCTTCGAGATCGTCGCGGTCAACCTGGACCAGAAGCAGCCCGGCTTCCCCGAGCACGTGCTGCCGCAGTACCTCGAGCAGCTCGGCGTGCCGTTCCGCATCGAGGCGCAGGACACCTACTCCATCGTCAAGCGCCTCATTCCCGAGGGCAAGACGATGTGCAGCCTGTGCTCGCGGCTGCGCCGCGGCATCCTGTACCGCGTGGCCGGCGAGATCGGGGCGACCAAGATCGCGCTCGGCCACCACCGCGACGACATGCTCCAGACGCTGTTCATGAACATGTTCTTCAACAGCCGGCTCAAGGGCATGCCGGCCAAGCTGGTGAGCGACGACGGCCGCAACGTGGTCATCCGCCCGCTCGCCTACGTGGCCGAGGCCGATCTCGCGCGCTGGGCCGCGCATCGCCGGTTCCCGATCATCCCGTGCACGCTGTGCGGCAGCCAGGACAACCTCCAGCGCGTGCAGGTACGGCAGATGCTGCGCGAGTGGGACAAGCGCTTCCCCGGCCGCATCGACAACATGTTCAACGCCATGGCGCACGTCGTGCCGTCGCATCTGATCGACCGCAAGCTCTACCCGTTCCAGACGATCCGCAGCACCGGGGTTGTCAACCCCGAGGGCGACAAGGCGTTCGACGAAGAGGACGGCTGCGCGCCGCCGGACGTCGTGCGGCTGCAGCTCGACCGCTGATGGAGACAAGCATGTTCAAACGCCTCGCCCCCGTGCTGCTGGTCTTGGGCATGGCCGGCTGCGCCAGCCTGAACAGCATCGACACGGACGTCTCCAGCTACGGCATCTGGCCGGCCGGCCGCGCTCCGGGCAGCTTCGCGTTCGAGCGGCTGCCCTCGCAGCAGGCCCAAGGCGAACGGCAGGGCGCCCTCGAGGCGGCCGCCCGCGACGCGCTCGAGAAGGCCGGCTTCAGCCACGCTGCCGATCCCGCCAGCGCCGACGTCACGGTCCAGCTCGGCGCCCGCATCACCCGCTACGACACCTCCCCCTGGGACGATCCGTTCTGGTGGCGCTGGAATTACGCGGGATGGCGCCACCCCGGCTACTACCCCGGCTGGTATTACCCGTATTACGGCTTCGGCGGCAGCTACTCCACATCCCGCTACGACCGCGAGGTGGCGGTCCTCATCCGCGACCGGCGCACCGGGGCCCCGCTGTACGAGACCCGCGCCACGAGCGACGGCTACAGCTCCGGCGACGCCGCGCTGCTCGCCGCGATGTTCGAGGCCGCGCTGAAGGACTTCCCCACGCCGGCCGTGAGCCCGCGTCGCGTGACCATCCCCATGGGCGGCTAAGCGGAACGTTTTCCGGCGCCGCTGGCGTGCACCGGCCGCAGGCCGGGTGGCCGAAGGCTAGCCAGGTGCCGCGCCGGCGGCCGCCATCTCCCGCAGGTCCCGTTCCCATTCGCGCAATCGCGTGCGCGCGTGCTCGCGCTGCGCGGGCGTCGCCGTGTTGTGGATCTCGGCCGAGACGGCGCAGTTGTGCGCCGTGAGCCGCTCCTGGTAGGCACGGTAGTCGTCGCGCGGCGACGTCTGAAGGCGCCTCACGAGCGCTCGCAGACGGGCCTGCGCCTGGGCCGGCGCCAGCGTGCGTTCGTCGAGCAGCCCCCGCAGCGTGTGCAGGATGTCTTCCTGCCGGCGCAAGCGCTCTGCATTCCAGCGCTCGGGGTCGAATGGCGATGCGGCCTGCGCCTGCACGAGGCGCTCGCGCTGCGCCTGGGGAAGCGTGCCGTACAGCATCTCCACGCGATCGCGCGAGCGGCGCAATGCGGCGCTCTGCCGCTTCGCCGGCTCCGGTTGAAGATGCTCTTCTCGGAACTCCGCGTTCACCTTCGCGAACCGGCGCTCAATGTTGCGCAGCTGGCCCGGCGTGAGCGTGCGGACGAAGGCCGCGACCGATGGCAGCGCGTGCTCCAGCGCCACATCGCCCTGCACACGCACGTCGTGCCAGATGGCGCAGACGGCCTGCGGCGTGGTCGGCTCCGCGATGCGCGGTTGCAGGCGAGCGAGCATGTCGGCGTACCCGGGAAGCTGCGTCACCCGGTGCCAGCGGAACCACGAGCCGATCGCCTCGCGAACCACCGGCGCCTGGGCGCCGCTCACGTCGACGTAGTTGTCGAGCCACCAGTACAGCAGCCGCGGCCCCTGCCCGTAGCTCAGCCGCAGCGTGAGACCGCCGCAGCCGGCCAGTAGCGCGGCGCCCAGCAGTGCCGCCGCGATAATCCGCCATCGATCAAAGGACACCCGCATGGCATTGAACGTCGTCGTGATGGCCGCCGGCAAGGGCACGCGCATGAAGTCGGAGCGGCCGAAAGTGCTGCATGCGCTGGCCGGGCGCCCGCTGCTGCAGTACGTGCTCGACACCGTCGGCCGGCTGGACGCAGACCATACCATCGTGATCACCGGCCACGGTGCCGACGAGGTCGAAGAAGCAGTCGCCATGCCCGGCATCGACTTCGTGCGCCAGCAGCCCCAGCGCGGCACCGGCCACGCGGTGCAGCAAGCCGTGCCGTCGCTGCGTCTCGAAGGCACCACGCTCATCCTGAACGGCGACGTCCCGCTCGTCACCGAGGCCACCGCGTGCGCGCTCGTCCAGGCCTGCCAGGGCAGCCGCCTGGCGCTGCTCACCGTGACGCTCGCCGACCCGTCCGGCTACGGCCGCATCGTGCGCGACGGGGACCAGGTGCGCGCGATCGTCGAGCACAAGGACGCCACCCCCGATCAGCGCGCCATCCCGGAGGTCTACACCGGCATGATGGCCGCCCCGAGCGCGCTGCTCGCACGCTGGGTCATGGCGTTGAAGGACGACAACGCGCAGCGCGAGTACTACCTCACCGACATCGTCGCGATGGCCGTCGCCGAAGGCGTGCCGGTGGTGGCCGTCCCGGCGTCCGGCGAGACGGAAGTGCTGGGCGTGAACAGCCCCGCGCAGCTGGCCGAGCTCGAGCGCCGCCTGCAGCGGTCGCAGGCCGACACGCTGATGGAGGCCGGCGTTCGCCTGGCCGACCCCGCGCGATTCGACCTGCGCGGCGAGCTGGCCTGCGGCAGCGACGTGGAGATCGACGTCAACTGCGTCTTCGAGGGCACGGTGCGTCTGGCCGACGGCGTGCGCGTCGGCGCCAACTGCGTCATCCGCGACTGCGACATCGGCCGCGGCGCCGTGATCCATCCGTTCTGCCATTTCGAAGGCGCGACGATTGGCGAAGGTGCCCTGGTGGGGCCCTTTGCGCGGCTGCGCGTGGGCGCCGAGCTCGGTGTCGACGTGCACGTCGGCAACTTCGTCGAGGTGAAGAACTCCACCCTCGGCCGCGGCGCCAAGGCCAACCATCTCGCCTACCTCGGCGACGCCACGGTGGGCGCCCGCGTGAACTTCGGCGCCGGCTCGATCATCGCCAACTACGACGGCGCGTACAAGCACCGCACCGTGCTCGGCGCCGACGTGCACGTCGGCTCCAACTGCGTGCTCGTGGCGCCGGTGTCGGTGGGCGATGGGGCCACGATCGGCGCCGGCTCGACGATCGCGAAGGACGCGCCGGCCGGGCAGCTCACGGTGGCGCGCGTCAAGCCGGTGTCGATCGCCGGTTGGAAGCGGCCGGCGAAGGCGCCCAAGCCCGATCGCTAGGCCGGGCGCTGCACTTCGGCCTGCACCGCATCCTCGGCCGCCGCGACCTGCGCCGCCAGGCACAGGTCGTCCCAGGCGCGGGCCTTGTCGGCCGGATTGCGCAACAGGTAGGCCGGGTGGTAGGTGACCACCAGCGGCACGCCGTGGTAGCGATGCACACGCCCGCGCAGCCGCCCGACGGGCTCGTCGCTGCGCAGCAGGGCCTGCACGGCGAAGCGGCCCATGGCCAGGATCAGGCGCGGCTGCACGAGCTCGATCTGGCGCACCAGGAACGGCTCGCAGCGGCGCAGTTCCTCCGGCTCCGGGTTGCGGTTGCGCGGCGGCCGGCACTTGAGGGTGTTGGCGATGAACACCTGTCGCTGCGGCGGCGCGTCGTGCCGCGTGAGCCCGAGGGCAGCGAGCATCGCGTCGAGCAGCTGGCCCGCCGCGCCGACGAAGGGCTCGCCCTGGCGGTCCTCGTTCTCGCCCGGCGCCTCGCCCACGATCATCCAGTGCGCGCGCGGATGGCCGACGCCGAAGACGGTCTGCGTCCGGGTCTCGCACAGGCTGCAGGCTTGGCAAGCCGCCACCGCCGCCCGCAACTCGCTCCAGCCCATTGCGCCGACATCGCTAGCCGCCGCGGCGCTGTCAGTCTGCGCGGCGACAGCCGCGCCTCCCCCCTCCCGGAGGGGGGAGGCAGGGGGGGAGTCAGGCTCGCCCCGATGGGGATCCGGGACGAAGACCCGGATCCCCATCTCCTCCAGCATGCGCAACTGCCGATCACTCCACATCGGGCACTTCCAGGCTCATGACCACCGCATGCTCGCGCTGCCCGTGCGGCGCCGGATAGTAGCCGCGCCGCATGCCCACCTCGCCGAAGCCGTAGAGCGAGTAGATCGCCCGGGCCCGCAGGTTGGACTCGCGCACCTCGAGCCACAGGGTCCGGTCGCCCCGGGCGCGGCAGTGGTCCACCAGCGCGTCGAGCAGCGCGCGTCCGTGGCCGCGGCCCTGCCACGCCGGTGCGACGGTGAGGTTCAGCAGGTGCATTTCGTCGATGCCGCCCATCGCCACGAAGTAGCCCGCCACCCCGGTGTCCGACATCAGCGTCTCGGCGAGGTAGCGCGCCGCGAGCGAGTCGATGAAGTTGCCGCGCGTCCAGGGAAACTCGTACGCCGCCTGCTCGATGGCAAGCACCTCGTCGAGCCGGCCCAGCGTCATCGGCAGGCGGCGCAGCGCCACTTCGCGCAGCCGCGCGCTCACTGGGCGCCCCTCCGCGCTGCGCGCTGCGGGATGAGCGCTTCGGAGCGGCCGGGCGCGCTCACTGGGCGTCCCTCCGCTCCGCCTCCGTGAGCGCCACCTTGTCGCGCAGGTACAGCGGCAGCGCCAGCGCGGGATCGATGGCTGCGCCCTCGTTCCACGCCTGCAGGGCGAGCCGTGCCAGCGCAGCTGCGCGGTGGCGCACCTGCGGCACGGGGCGCGCCGCCGAGGCGTGCAGGCGACCGTCATACGCCGTCAGCGCGGAGCCGGCAACGACGCTCGGCGGCGCGGTCTCCCACCGGGCCGAAAGCGCGTCGAGCGTGTACAGGGCCGGCTGCGTGTGCACGTGCCAGCGCACACCGTCCCACGCGTAGCTGGCGGCGTAGCTCTCCCCCATGCGCGCGTCCATCGCCACCCAGACCGCGAAGCCCGCGGCGCCGCCGAGCTGCTCGCGCGCATCCTCCGCGACGATCAGCAGGCTGTCGATCGGCAGCACGGGCTTCGACACCCCGTAGGCCAGGCCCTGAGCGACCGCGCAGGCCGTGCGCAGGCCGGTGAAGGCGCCGGGTCCGCGGCCGAACGCCACGGCGTCCAGGTCCTCCGCACGGACGCCGGCATCGGCCAGCAGCTGCATCGCAGCCGGCACGATGCGCGCCGATGCGCGGGCGCCGCCGTCCTCGTCGAGCGTGCGCGGCGCGCCGTCCGCCACGAGGGCGACGGCGAGGCGTTCCGTCGACGTGTCGAGGGCGAGCAGCACGGGCATGCGACCAGTGTAGGACGCCTTCGCGGCGCGCTCGGCCGACCGGCCTTGCCGTGCCATGATCTCTGCATGATCGGGAGGCCAGGCAGGAGCATGACCGGGCGGCCAGGCTGCGCGCTGCGCGCTGCGCTCACGCACGCCTTCGCCGTGCTGTGGTCGGCCGCCCTGGCGGCCGCGCCGCTGCCCCCCGAAGTCGACACCGCGCTGCGCGCCGCCGGCGTGCCACCCGGGGCGCTCTCCGTGCTGGTGCAGGAGGTCGGCGGTGCGGCGCGGCCGCTGCTGGCCCAACAGGCGGACACGCCGGTGAACCCGGGCTCGCTCTTCAAGCTCGCCACCACGCAGGCCGCGCTCGAGATCCTCGGGCCCACCTGGACATGGCGCACGCCCGTGTGGATCGACGGCACCCTCTCGGCGGACGGCGTGCTGGACGGCGCGGTGCTGATCCAGGCGACGGGCGATCCGTCGCTCGTGCTCGAGCGCACCTGGCTGCTGCTCAGGCAATTGCGGCAACGGGGCGTGCGCGACATCCGCGGCGACATCGTTCTCGACCGCAGCGCGTTCGAGCCGCGCAGGGGCTCCCCGGGCGACTTCGACGGCGAGCCGCTGCGCCCGTACAACGTGCAGGCCGACGCCCTGCTGCTCAACCACAAGGCCGTGACGCTGCGCTTCAGCCCCGACCCGTCGCGCGGCCTGGCGCGGGTCAGCGCCGAGCCCGCGCTGGCCGGCGTTGCGATCGATGCGCAGGTGCCCTTGTCCGCCGGCGCCTGCGACGACTGGCGCGCCAGTGTGGGCGCGACGCTGCACGACCCGCAGCACGTGCGCTTCACCGGCACCTATCCGCTGGCCTGCGGCGAACAGCGCTGGCCGGTCGCCTACGCCGACCCCGACAGCTACAACGCGCGCCTGGTGGAGGCCCTGTGGCGCGAGCTCGGCGGCGAGCTGCGCGGCCGCGTGCGCGACGGCGCGGCGCCCACCGGCATGGCGCCGAGCTTCGAATGGACATCGCCCCCGCTCGGCGAGGTGGTGCGCGACATCAACAAGTTCAGCAACAACGTGATGGCGCAGCAGCTGTTCCTCAGCCTCGCTTTGCAATGGCAAGGCCAAGGCACCCGGGAAGGCGCACGGGCCGTGATGCGGCAGTGGCTGGCCGAGCACCTGGGCGAGCCGCTGGTCGGGGTGGTGATCGACAACGGCTCCGGGCTGTCGCGGGACACGCGCTTGTCAGTGCGCCAACTCGCCACGCTGCTGCTGCACGCCTGGGCCGGCCCGACGATGCCCGAGCTGATAGCCTCGCTGCCGATCACCGGCCTGGACGGCACGATGCGGCGTTCGCTCGCGAGCGCCGGACGGGCACACCTGAAGACCGGCTCGCTGCGCGACATGGCCGGCATCGCCGGCATCGTCCACGGCGCCGCGGGGCGGCGCTACGTGCTCGTGGCGGTGATCCAGCACCCCAATGCGAATGCCGCTCGCGGCGCGCTCGACGCCCTGGTTCAGTGGAGCCTGAACGACGGCGCCACCGCGCGCTGAAGCCCGGCCGCTCAGAACGGGTTGTTGCGCGCGCGAGAGAGCGCGAGCGAGCCGATGCGGCCCTGGAACGACGGCCCGGGCCGCGTGCCGTCGGCCCACAGCGAGACGACGGCGATGGTCACCCCTTCGTCCGCCGACGTCGCCGGAAGATCCGCAATGATCGTCGTGTCTGTGGTGCAGGTCGGCAGCGGCGCGCTCTCCAGGCACGAGCCGATGAGCACGTTCTCGTAGCCATAGCTGCTCGGCACTTCGGTCGCGTTCTGGACCTCGCCTTCGCCGAAGACGATGCCGACACGGCGACCGTCCTGCAGCAGGTTCACGTGGATGGCGCTGTTGAATTCCTTCGACAGCAACGACATCACGCGCTGGGCGTCGGGGCCTGCTGCACGCGCCATCGGCGACAAGCCCATGTCGAGCGCCGTCACGATGACGACCGGGTGACCCGAGAGGCCGACGAGGTTGGCAAGCGCCGCCAGCGCCCTGCCCCGGGCGAAAGCCTGGTCCGCCAGTGCGGACTCGGTCTGCGCCGGGTACTGCGCATACAGCTCCAGGATGTCGTTGCTGCCGGCCCACATCAGCGCCAGGTGGACGGAGGCGGGCGACGCGGTGGCGAGGAACGCGTCCACCTGCGTCGCGACGTCGGCGACCTTGGCGCCCGGCGTCGCGAAGATGCGTCCCCTGGGCACTTCATCGGCCTTCAGGCAGGGGTCGGTCTCGAACCGCACGCCGAAATCGCGCGCGACGACCTGGATCCACAGCGGGTAGGTGTCGCAGGAGATCGTGCCGTCGTCCTCCAGCGCGTTGACGGTGTACTTGGCTCCGCCCGGCCCGAGGAAGCTGAGTTCGTCGCCGAACGCCACCACGCCGGCCGGCTTGAACGGCTCCACCGTGTCGCTGCTGCCGCCGCAGCCGCCGACCAGCCCGATGCACAGCGCCGCTGCCGCGCCTCGAAGAATCCCGCTGAGTGTCATGCCATCTCCGTTGGAAGGAACCGGGCCGCCGCTCAGGCGGCCGCCGCGCGTTGGAGCCGATCCCGCACGCCGTCCCACTCGGGCGTGTCGGGCGGCTGCTCGACCCAGATCAGCTTGGCGCCGAGCGCGTCGAGCTCGCGCAGCACCGCGAAGAGCTCGAAGGCGGCCGCGCGGGCGTTGTCCGGCATCGTGCGGTGAGTGATCGTTCGCCCGGCCGGGCGAACCGTGCGTGAATATACCGCCACACCTTCAGCGTTGCCGCCGAGCAGGGCCACTGCATCGCGCAGCATCGGCGTGGCCATCAGGCGCACGCGCGCATTCGGAGCGTAGTGGGCGGCCAGCGTGCCGGGCGCCTGCGGGGCGTCGTCGTCTCGTGCCTGCAGCGGCTCCCCGAGCGCGGCCTCGATGTCGCGGCTCGCCAGCGTTCCCGGCCGCAGCAGCACCGGCCGCCCGCGCGAGCAGTCCACGATGGTCGACTCGATGCCCACGGGGCACGCGCCGCCGTCGAGCACCGCCAGCGATGCATCGAACTCCGCCTCGACATGGCTGGCGGTCGTCGGGCTCACGCGCCCGAAGCGGTTCGCGCTCGGCGCCGCGACGCCCGGCACGCCGAGCGCCGCCGCCGCGCGCAGCAACGCCGCGGCGACCGGGTGCGACGGGCAGCGCAGGCCGATCGTGGGATGGCCGCTCGCCGCGGCGGTGGCGATGCCGGGCGCGCGCGGCACGATCACGGTGAGCGGGCCGGGCCAGAAGCGCGCCATCAGCCGCTCGGCCATCGGGCCGGGTGCGCCGACGAACGGGGCGGCCGCAGCCGCATCGCACACGTGCACGATCAGCGGGTGGTCCGCCGGGCGCCCCTTGGCCGCGAAGACCCGCGCCACCGCCGTATCGTCGTCGGCGCGCGCGCCCAGGCCATAGACGGTTTCGGTCGGAAACGCCACCAGTTCGCCGGCGGCGAGCAGGCGGGCGGCCTGCTCGACCGTGCTCGAGTCGGTGCCCTCGAGCCGCATGTCAGTGGTCCATTGCGCTGCGCGCCACCCGCGACGGATGAAACGCTGCGGTAGATTGGGGTGCGGCGTCCGGCAACGAGGTCGGTTCAAACTTGGTGCATCGAGCCCGTATGTCAGTGGGACCCGCGGCCTCACGAGCACCCCGCACTGTCGCCTGGGGTTTCGCGCCCCTGAGCACGCATCCTAGATTTCGATGACGTGGGCCGCACGCCGATGTCGCCGCGACACGGAGGCGATCATGGAAGTTCTTCATCCACGCTGCGCGGGCCTGGACGTGCACAAGCAAACGGTTGTGGCCTGCGTTCGCATCGTCGGCAACGCCCCACCGCGGCAGGAAGTGCGCACGTTCGCCACGACCACTTCGGGCCTGCTGGCGCTGGCCGACTGGCTCGACTCGTTGGGCATCACGGTCGTTGCCATGGAGGCCACTGGCGTGTACTGGAAGCCGGTGTGGCATGTGCTCGAAGGCCACTTCGAGCTCGTGCTGGCCAACGCGGGTCACGTCAAGAACGTTCCCGGGCGCAAGACCGACGTTAACGACGCGATGTGGCTGGCGGACCTGCTCGCGCACGGCCTGATCCGCGCCAGCTTCGTGCCGCCAGCGGCCGTGCAGGAGTTGCGCACGCTCACTCGCACGCGAAAGCAGTTCGTGCGCGAACGCACCGCGCACGTACAACGCATCGACAAGCTGCTCGAGGACGCCAACCTCAAACTGAGCGTCGTGCTCAGCGACGTTCTGGGCAAGAGTGGGCGCGCGGTGCTGCAGGCCATCATCGACGGCCACACCGACCCCGAACGATTGGCCTCGTGCGTGACCACGCGCGTCAAGGCCAGCCGTGCCCAGCTGCTCGAAGCCCTGCATGGACACGTCAGCGCGCATCACCGCTTCATGCTCAAGCTGCACTTGGGCCACATCGATGCGCTGGACCAGGCCATCGCCGCCATCGAGAAGGAGGTGGGGCTCGGGCTCGACCCCTTTCGACAAGCCGCAAAGCTGCTGAGTACCATGCCCGGCCTGAGCGCGGTCGGCTCCAACGTCGTCATCGCCGAGATCGGCATCGACATGTCGCGCTTCACCACGCCTGGGCACCTGTTGTCCTGGGCCTGCATGTGCCCGCGCAACGACGAGAGCGCGGGCAAACGCCGCAGCACCCGGCTGCGCCGTGGCGGCAAGTGGCTCAAGACCACCATGGTGCAAGCCGCCTGGGCGGCTGTGAAGGTCAAGGGCAGCTACCTGCAAGCCCAGTTCCACCGCCTGCGCGCAAGACGCGGCACCAAGAAGGCCATCATCGCCGTGGCCGCCTCGATGCTCACCGCCGCCTGGCACATGCTGCGCAACGGCTCCGAATGGCGCGAACTCGGCGCAGCCCACTTCGACCGCGCCGATGCTCACAAGACTGCCGTTCGCCTGGTCCACCGACTCCAACAGATCGGCTACGCCGTGCAGATCACTCCGGCTTGAGGAGGTCAGTTTCATCCTAGTGGTCCATTGCGCTGCGCGCCACCCGCGACGGATGAAACGCTGCGGTAGATTGGGGTGCGGCGTCCGGCAACGAGGTCGGTTCAAACTTGGTGCATCGAGCCCGTATGTCAGTGGGACCCGCGGC
>Ga0247820_10000397_pt1 | contig 22948 bp, 11 predicted proteins | sample 13C_Glucose_Day1_2_FD_192480 | JGI IMG/M metagenome (GOLD analysis project Ga0247820, IMG submission 192480) | Soil microbial communities from agricultural site in Penn Yan, New York, United States - 13C_Glucose_Day14 | ecosystem: Environmental > Terrestrial > Soil > Agricultural land | place...
CGTATCCTCGGCCCGTCTCCGACGGCATCGCCGCCCTCAGCCACACCGTCGCCGAGCGCCGTCCTCCCCAGCCGCGGCAAGAACGGTGCGCAACCGATCGCGCCGCCCCGCTGTGACTGATCGCCATTGTTTCAGGCGCGAGTGACGGCCCGTCGGCCGAGGACCGTCCGGGAAGGACGGCCGGAGAGCGGTCGGTACGGTCGGCGGTGGGATCGTTTCATCCTGATTCTGCAGCTCGCGGCGCACCCCGAACTGTTCGAGACGGCTACCCGGACAAGCGCGTGGTCCGCGGCGTCACCACAGCCTGCCTCGCACAGAAGCCCAGGCGGGAAGCCTGCTCGGTACGGCGCGCGATGTTCTGCAACGTCTTCGACCGGGAGGCGTGCCCATGTACAGTAAGGACCGCCCTTGACCTGCACAAAGCAGGCAGGGAGCCGTCTTCCAGGAGTCCAGAATGCTGAGTACTCTGCTCAAGTCCAAGATCCAGCATCTGGGCATTTGTCCGATTCAGAGGCATGATGGCCGGGCTGAAGTCAGCAAACAGTCAGCTTCGGACGCAACTGTGTCCTGGCGTTGCTGACCTCCTGGCCGGGGAGTGGCCCGGTCAGGAGCGTCTCAGCTCTCACCTTGAGGTTCGACTCGTGTGTCTCAAAGGCTCGCCTACACCGTGGAGGCTTCATTCGAGGCGGCATAACGGCGACGCGGAATCGGTGCTACGTGACTGTCCGCCGGGGCTGCTCACGCGGTCCGCTGGTCGAGGGGCAAAGCGGGCACGTGCGAGCGTGGCTGACAGGCGCAGTCTGCCGCAGTTCACCGTGCCGATCGACAGCCAACAGGGTCGCAGTACGCAGACGAATCGAATCTACGACCGTGGTGTTCGCCCAACCGTCGAGTCGAAGAGGGACAACTGTCTCTCTTCGGGTTCTGGTTCCCTGGCCAGCCCCGGTGCCGCACCAGCGTCCGGATCAGCTGCGGCGACGGCATCAGCCGAGGGGACCTCCTCACCTCTGGCCTGAGTCGGCAGGACGTACTCCTGCGCGAGACCGGCGAGGTGCAGTGGCAGCGGGAGACTCAGAGCATCCGGCAGGTCGGGCGCCTGGCGGAGCTGATGCGCTGCGAGAGCCAGAGCCTCAGGTGAGTCACCGTGCTCGGGATGGCAGCCGAGGACCGTGAACTCCACTAGCCCTGGATTCCAGGCGGCCTTGTCCGTGTCAATGGTCAGCTTTCCCTTGGTGTTCATGCGGGGGGCGAGCTTGTCAGCGGCCACCGACAGCTTGAATGTGCGTGCCTTCGGGGTTGTGGACCAAAAGACGCGGGCCGTTTCCGCGGCGGTAGTAGGGTCTGTCCACAGATGGGCCGCGAGGCCGTTCGCCCCGTCCGGGTTCACACCCCACCACTGCGCGGTTTCTCGCCCGCGTGACGTCCGAACCCGAACCAGCCGGAGGTCCGGATCGAGGCGGCGGGCGGGCGCGTGACCGTCACGGAACTTGTCGGCCACCACCCTGCTGTCCTGCAGCCAGGTCCAGTGCGAGCGCATGTTCTGGCCGTGGGCTAGCAACATCGTCGGCGTACCGCGCAGAGAGCGGCGCACCCGCTGCATCCACTCCTCGGTGGCTCGGCGCTGCTCGGCCATGTCCGCCCACCACGAAGGGTGGCGAGTGGACGGAGTGCCGCCGTCGCGCGGGGCGGGCACTGTGCCTGCGGTGGGTACCTCCGCGCGCCTGGTCAGCCGCAGCAGCATCACCGGATACGGCACCCAGGTCCGAACCTCGTCGTCCCAGCCCTCCACCCGGGCCAGGCCCTGCCCGGACGCCTCGGGTGTGACGAGTACCGCGACGGGCACGTGTCCGGCCCAGCGCGTACGGCTGCGGCGGTTCTTGCGGACCATCCACAAGGCCGCGTACCGCATACCCGAAGGGAGCCGTTCACCGAGGCTGTGCTCGGGGTGGACTCGCACGCCAAGCTGGCGCAGACCGTCGTCCCACGCCTTGGCCGCGCGGAAGTCCTTGTTCTTCTCGCTGTTGTAGCCCTTGGCCTTCTTCGGCACTGCCATGAACTGGGTGAGTACACCGGCGTCCGCGCAGCCGAGTCGTACAGCGAACTTGGCGTCGTGGTCGGGGGAGGTGTAGTCCGAGGCCCGGTCGATCTCCACCAGGGCGAGGGACGGAACGGAAGAGGGAGGGTCTTCTGCGACGAATTCCGCCATCTCCCGTCGGCGGACGCCCAGCGCCGCGGTGACCGCTTCACGCGGGTGCCAGGACGCTTCGGGCAGCGGCAGGTCGTGGCCCAGCGAGCGGGCGAGTTTGCGGCAGTGCAGTCGCACCATGAGTTCCGGAGTCTGCCACTCCAGTACGACCGTGCCCTCGTAGGCGTCCGTCTCCTCTGGTGCCCCTCCGTCTCCCTTCAGGCCGAGATGGGCGATCAGCGCGGCCACCGCCGTGTCGCGCATCGTGGGTGTCTGCCAGAACAACCTTGTCTCTAGCGAGGGCAGTTCGCTCGAATCCGCGTCCGGGCTCAGGCCGCGCAGCGCGAAGGCGGCCCCCTTCCTGCGCGCCTCCGTACGGTGACGCTCCTCCATGGCCTTCTTCGTCGCATCGGACGGCTCCCGGCGCGGATTCGCGGGAGTGCTCCCGGACAGGCGCGTGCGTACCAGAGCGGGGGCCGGGCGTAGCTGGGCCGGCAGCGCCTGTTCGGCCCACTCGACGATCCGGGAGCGCTGGTCGGGCATCAGGCCCGAGCCCACCTCGTGCGATCCCATCGCGGTGCTGTGGACGACGGCGGCCCGCATCCCGTCTTCCAGCCACTCGGCCGGGGCGGTGAGGATGGACGTGGCGTCGGGGAACGACTCGGTCAGGGACATGCTGCGCAGCATCCCGGCGGGCCCGCCGCCCACCCAGTCGTGGCGGTCCTTGTCCCACGCGAGCCTGGCCAGCGCGAACCGGTCGCTCGCCGGGGCCCCGGGCAGCCACGGAACGCGGGGGCGCAGCAGCACAGTGGTCCTGCGGCCGTACGGCAGATAGAGGCGCCCGGACCTGGCGCCCACCTGGGTGGCGTACCGCCGGATGTGGGTGTGCAGGTGGAAGCGGGGCAGCGGGTCGAACGGCACCGTCTGGAGCGTGATGTTCAGGACAACGGAGAACCACTCGGAGCCCCGGCTGCCCTCGTGTTCCAGCGCCTGTGACACCAACTCGGCGCCTTGGTCGCGGGGCCCTCGCGGCATGGCCCGGAAGCGCAGCCGGCCCGCCCCGTAGTCGTACGGTTCGAGCTGTTCGAGGAGCCGCCGGGCCAGCCAGTCCGTCGTCAGCTGGAACTGCCGGGGATCCAGGGCGGCCGTGCCACCGGTGGTGGGCGGGCAGCGCAGCAATTCCACCTCGACACCTTCCCGCCACTCGGGAGGGTCCTCGAAGAGCGCCTCGCGGGTCTCGCTCAGCAGCGAGCGGTACTCGCGCTCCGGACGCAGATCCTTCAACCAGGCTCCGACGAGAGCCCGGAAGGCACCGGCAGGCAGCGGATCGGGGATGTCCTGCGGGGCGTACAGCCAGAAATCCGGGTTCTCGCCCCGGTGTGTGGAGGGGCGAGGACGCACGAGTACGTCGGGTGCGAGCGTCTGGATCACCTGGTCCATACGGAAGGTGGGCACCGTCTCCAGCGGCTTGTCGCGGCCAGCGTTGCACAGCGCGAGCAGCGGACCGCGCCACTGCTCCGGAAAGGGCAGAGCGCGGTACCGCTCCGTCAGCGAGGCGTCACGGGAGACGGGCAGCCAGGAGGCGGTGCGGATGGAGTCGTAGCGCTGAGCCATGAGGGTGTCCCCTTTCGTTTCGTTCAGGAGGTGTGATGGGTAATGTCCCGCAGCGCCGTGTAGAGCGGCCCGTACAGCAGGCGCGCAACCGCGGGATCACTCGGATCGGGGCAGTCGGGCGGGAGGGTGCCTTCGCCGAAGTATGGGGCGAGGACGTCCCGCAACCCGGTCAGGAGCCCGTCCGCCCGCGGCAGCGCGGAGGAAACGGCACCGGGCGAGAGCAGTTCGGCGGTGCGCGGGGCGAAGCGGGCGTCGACGAAGACCACACGGGCCGGCACGCCACCGCGCACCAGTCGGCCGATGACCTGCCAGATCGTCACCAGCTGGTCCCAGGTGAACGACCGCTTCTCCTGGTCGGACAGCCGCGAGTAGATGTAGCGGCGGGACAGCAGCCTGCGCCACTCGGCGCGCGCCACGTGCCGGAACGCGAGCCCCGCTTCGTCGAGGTGCGCGGCGGCGACCGCCAGCTTGGCGAACGTGCCCTGGGCCAGGCCGGGTTCGTCGCGGGCGAAACGGGCGGCCCAGTCGTTGATCGCGAACACGGCCAGCGCCAGGTCGTCCGGGCGAGGGTGCGGACGCGCCAGGAAGAGGGCCGTGCCGAAGGCGGCGTTGCGCTGGGCGTTGAGGATGTTGTGGCCGCGCTCGACCGCCATGAGTGGGGCTACGAGGAGCTCCGCGCCGCGGTCCTCAGCGAAGGAGGCCAGGTCACCGCGGCGAAGCGCGGTGGCGCGCTCGGTGCCCGCGGGGACAGGACCTGCTCCGCGTACCGCCTGGTCCAGGTCGGCGTCGTCGGAGGCCAGGACGCGGACGCGGCCGTGCCACCGATCCATGTCGTGCAGGACGTCCGCAACGGTGTTGGCCTCCTTGTAGCTGCCGACCAGCAGGATGGCCCGCCTGCGTCGGTCATCGGCGATCTTCGCCAGTTCCTGTTCCAGAGGGCTCGGGGCACCGCCGCGGCCCGGGGTGCCGAGCCTTTTCGCCAAAGCCCGTGCTGCCGCGGGCCTCGCCTTGGGCTCGGTGCCCGACAGGCTCATCGGGCGGCCCTCGTCGTCGTACAGGAAGTGGGTGGTGAAGACCGACTGACTCACGGCTTCCAGCGAGTGAGGCGACGGCTTGAGCACGGCTCCCACCGGCACCGGCACATGGGCGCGGGTGGAGGTCCCGGCCCAGCTCGTGCCGGACATCAGGACCACGTGCGGTCCCCGGTGCCCGAGGCCCGGGTCGGTCCCGACCTCGTGCAGCGAGAGCAGCAGTTCACGGCCGACGCCGGCGCAGCGGAAGAAGCGCAGGGTGCCGCTGTGCCGTCCGTCCGTGTCCCGTTCCCGGTCGTCGGGCAGGTACTGGAAGCCGAGGACGTTACCCATCGGCGCCTCCGGGACCAGCGGGGCGTAGTCGAGGGGAGGACGGCGGGAGAGCTCGTTGCCCGTCGAATCCAGGTGCAGGGCGGCCTCCACCTGCGGCCACAGGAAGACCAACCGGTCAAGACGGTGGTTCAGAGCGCTCAGCAGGAGCATGAACTCCAGGCGCCGGGCGGTCAGATCGAGCCAGGATTCGTCCTTCGCCCTCACGGCGGCGGGGCTGTCGGCGAGTAGGGCACGCAGTACGGTCAGGACGCGGGCGCGGGTGTCCGACGAGGACAGCGTTGCCAGCAGATCCTGGGCCAGGCGCACCAGATCATCCGTGGTGTTCCCGTAAGGCCCCAGGCCGCCCAGCGGGTCGTCGCGGAACACGTCGAATAGGCCGGTCAGTTCCTGACGGCGGGCGTCGGAACCAGGCCCCGACGGCTCGGGTTCCGCAACGTCGTCCTCGTACGCCTCGAACAACTCGGCCTCATCGGCCACACCGTCGGGAGCGCCCGGTGTGCGCTCCGGCCTGAACCAGTCGCCCAGCAGCTTCTCCTGGAGCGTCCAGGGACTGAAGTACTCGATGTCGGCCCACTCGCGCAGCTCCCCGTCGGAGATCAGCAGCTTGTACAGCCGGTCCGTGGCGGCGTGCACCACGGTCAGAGAGGCGGACCAGCGCTCGATCTCCTGGTCGGTGAGCGGCAGCCGACCCTGCCGGGACAACTCCTCGATACGGTGCGTCTGCACCTGGTCCAGCCAGGACTCGGGGCCGGGCGACACAAGGGTCGCCGACGGAGCGAAGATCTCGTCGAGTTTCATCTGCACCGAGTCGGCCTCGTCGACGACGATGATGTCGCTGCGCAGACAGGCCAGTTCGAGGTGGCGCAGCCGTTCGTCGCCCAGATGCCGCGGTACGGCTGTCTGCACGAGGCTCGCCGGGTTGGCCACCCAGATCCGGGCGTCGACGAGTTCGCGGGCCGCGCGATGACGCGGGCAGGCGTACCAGAGGGGGCATCCGTGGGGGGTGCCCTTGACTTCAGGTGTGCGCGGCTGCGTGGCCCGATCCCTGTGTCCGGGGCGGTAGGGGTCCGGCAGCGGGACGGGGCCCGCCGACTCGTTGCCGGTCTTCTCCGCTGTGCGCTTCTCCGGGTGCAGCGAGGTGCAGGGGGCGTCGGCGAACCGCAGCGGCTGGGCCGCCTCGTTGCCGCGAAGGGCGTCCACCACACATACCGTGCTCAGATCGTCGAAGCCCGGCGCGTCGTGGTCCAGGAGGTTGGCCCGGCCACGGGAGGCCTGCCTGCGGTGCAGCCGCTGCACATGCGTCTCACGCGTGGTGAGGCCCAGTACCGGGGTTGCGGCGAGCCCGAGGTCGCGCAGCAACGCACTGAGTCTGAGCTGCTCCGCCACATCGCCGACGACGAGCGTCGTCCGCAGCGCCGGCTCCTGCCGGGCGCCCCATACGGCGATCAGCGTCATCAGCGTCGACTTGCCCGCGCCGACCATGCCCGCGAGATGCAGCAGCCCGTCCAGCCGCAGGTCACCGTCCTCGGAGAAACCGAGCCCGTCCGCGTCCTTCGGCGCTATGTGGAGTTCGGTGAGTCGGCTCTCCCAGTGTCCGGGGTTGTCGACCTCCGCCTCCCTCTCCACCCGGTCCATCCAGCGCGAGGTCTCCAGGAGGTCCGCCCTGGTCAGGGTGATCGGTGCGCCGCCTCCCGGACGCCCGGCCCCGGGGTTGTGGCCCGGTACCGGATCGGGCCGCAGCCGTTCGGGCAGGGTGACCGAGACGGGGCGCCGCCGGTCGATGAAGGTGGCCCGCCCGGCGGGCGCGATCGGCAACTCCTTGCGGGCAAGCGGGGGCAGTGCGGCGAGCGCAGCGTCGTACACCGCGGTTCGGTCGGAGGCGACGGCTGGATCGCGTCGTCGTGCCGGGGCGTCGTCCGCGGGGACGGTGTAGGCGCGCAGCCGCTCGGGCAGCGCCGCATACGTTTCCAGGGCCTGCCGCCAGCTACGGCGACGCCGCAACGTCCACAGCAGATGGCGACCGGCGGCGAGCATCACCTCGTGTTCGGTGGTCACCGCGATACCGCGGGCCCGTGCGAAGGGATAGCCGCCGAAGAGCGCGTACGCCCCGCGGGCAGGTTCTTCCGGCGCGAGGCGCTCCAGAAGCCGGAGCGCCAGTTCGACCTGGCAGAGCAGAGCGGGTTTCACCCCGGACAGTTCGGGGGGCACCTCGGCCCACAGCCGGGTCAGCTCCCTGCTGACCGGTCTGTGCCAGCTGTCGCGGTCACGCATCGGGGGTCTCCTGCCGTCCGCCGGGCCGGCTTCCCCGCATGCGGGTCCGGGCGCGGGCGATCAGTTCGGTGTCGGTGAGCAGTGGCAGGTTCCGCGCCGCCGCGGGGCGGTTGCGCTCGTACGAGGCGAGATAGCCGGGCCGGTCGTCCACGCGGGCCTGGGGCACCACCCAGAACGCCTCGTTGTACGGGGGCTCGGGCGGAACGGGACGTGCGGCCCGGCCGAGGAAGGCGGGATGCGCCCAGTCCTTCACGTCGACCGCCCACATCCAGCCGTCGGGGAAGGTGACGTGCACGTCGTACGCGTCGTACGCAGGCCACATCCGTACCCGCAAGCCGAGCGCCGACAGCCGAGCCTCCAGCTCCGCTTCGGCCCGTCCCGGGCCGGTGACGAACTGGCGCAGCGGCCGTTCGAGCTGGAGCAGCCCGCCGGCCTCCTCCTTGAGGATGCGGCGCCCCACCGGCGGCGGGCCGAGGCGGCGGCAGCGGTCTCGCTCGCACCACCAGCCGCCGCCTTGCAGTGGGGTCAGCAGGGTGAGGCAGCGGCCGCAGACCGCGTAGCCGTCACTGCGCAGATAGCTCTCGGGGACGGGCTGGTAGATACGCCGCAGCAGCTCCTTGACCGGGTCCAGGACGTGATCCATCGAGACCGCGAACTCCTCGGCCGCGGTGAGTACCGGCCGGGTGACCAGCAGCCGCCGGAACTCGGTGTACGCGTCCTCCTCGCCGTGTTCGCGGCACAGCCGCAGTGCGGCCCGGATGATCTCCCGGTCGCGCAGGGCGAGGGCACTGTCCTGCGTCTGCTCGGCCCATTCGTGGCACAGCTCGGTCGGCCGTGAGGAGTCCGGGTCCAGCAGCAGGTCCCCGGGGCCCACCGCGTCGGCGGGAAGGTCGACCGGCCAGTCGGCCACGGGACGTTCCCGGCACCATGACAGGAGGTCGGGGAGGCTCACCGGAGGCTGGGCGCCCCGCTCCAGACAGGCGAGCACGGTCCGGTCCAGGGCGCGCTGGACCTCGGGCGCATACGGCAGGGTGAAGGCTTCGAGTCCGGTCGCGGCGTCGAGCGCGGTCAGGGCCGAGGCCAACGTGCGCATCAGAGGGATGCCATGGTGCGCGGACCAGTCGACAGAGGGGGAGGGCAGGGCATCGCGTACGCTTTCGGGCACCGTGCTCACCCGGCCTTCAGGTGGGCGCGTCCAGCGGCACAGTGCAGGAGCATCTCGCAGCTCGCGCAGTGGTCCCCCGTCGTCGGCGCGTACGTCTCGTCGACGGCCCAGGGACCCGCCAGCCCGGCGATGATCCGGCGTGCCTCGGCCAGGGTGTCGGGGTCGCCGGGGTCGATCTCCTCGCAGCCCGACCCGTCCCCGTACAGCAGTTCCAGTTCGATCAGCGACCGGCGCGGATCTCCACCGGGCACGCCCGCGGCCATCAGCAGAACCGCGAAGGGGAGCTGCGGATACGTCTCCATCAGCTCCCGCCCCTCCCAGGGGCGCCGGGCGGCAGTCTTCGTCTCGTGCCAGACCCAGCCGCCGGAGCGGGTGTAGAGGAGATCGGGGTCGGCGATGAGGACGACGTCCAGTTCGGGGTCGTACGCGGTCAGACGCGGTTGCACCCGCACGGTCTCGCCGGGCGCTAGGCCGTCCAGCGGGCAGTCGAGCATGTGCTGGCCGAGCATGGCGAGAGCGGTGGACTGTTCGGCCTCGGACAGCCCCGGAAGCGCGTCCGGCAGGGTGGCTCCGCGGCAGCTGCCCTGCTTGTGCCGCTCGTTGAGCCAGTCGTCGACCGCCCGCCCCCTGCGGATGGGCTCGCTCTCCGGTTCGCCGGACCGCAGGTGCAGTACCCGGGTGAGGTGGAACAGTGCCGGGCAGCGGGCGTGGACCCGAAGATCGGTGGCCGAGACCGACCGGCGCTTGCGGGGACGCCGCGGTGCCGACACCCCCAGCAGCCCGGCCGCCCGGGGTGGCCGGGAGCAGCCCGACAGGGCCTCGCACCGCTCGCACCCCGAACCGGGGTTGAGCCGGTCGTCCGCGACCACGCGGGTAAGTACGGGCTTGGCATGCCGTGCGAACTGATGTGCCGTGCGGTCGGTGTCCCAGTCCGCGAGCACCTTGTGATCGCCGTCCCCGCAGCCGACGCCGATCACCCGGACCTGCCGTGGACGGGCGGTGCCGCCCGCCGCGGGGCGGTGGATGTCACCGAAGGCGGCCTGCGAGGGAACGCCGTCGGCGGTGACCGCCGCCGCTTCGGCGATTTCGGCGGCGGGGCGGTCTTCCTTGACGGAGTTCACGGACAGCAGCCACAGTTCGCGCTCCGAACCGTCTGCGGACGCGTACCGCCGGCCCCAGGCGGTGCGTTCGTACCGCGTCGCTCCGCGGTCGTCCGGCGTGTCCCTCTGGGTGATGGCAGTCCACTGAGCGCGGATCGCGATCGTTGCGGGGCGCCCGAGCGCGCGGCGGCCGGTTTCGGACAGCTCACGTGCCGCCAGGTAGTTGCGCACGGCCATTTCAGCCCAACTGGTGTGCACGACATGCCATTTCGTGCTGCCGTGGAGCCGCCGCAGTGCCGTCTCCGGATCCACCCCGTCGTACTCGATGAGGTCCAGGGTGCGCATGACGGGACCGAGTGCGAAGTCCTCGACGGGCTTGCGGCGCGGCCGTTCCGGCATCTGTCGGACGAACGGCCGTGCCCGCAGGGCGTTGCCCCGGGGGCAGTCCTGCGGATCCTCCCGTAACAGCGGCAGAGAGGTGCGGATGAGCCCGGTGTTGCCATCGGTGCCGGGTGGGAGCGGATGGAGCGTCACGACGTTCCCTTCGCGACGGGGTTGCGGTCACCCTCAGGAGAGCGCACGTCCGTGAACTAAGTCAAGGCGCTTTTTTGTTCTGGTCTTGTGAACCGTTATCGTGGGTGCGGCAGAGTGCCGTGGTGAACCGGGGGTACGGGTGGAATCCGGGGAAGTCCTCGACGGCCGCTTCCGTATCGAAGAAGCGCTCGATCAAGGGGGTATGGGAAGCATCTGGACGGCGACGGAAACCGCCACGGGGCGGCTCGTCGCGGTCAAGGTGCTGCGCCTCGACGCCTACACGCAGGGCCGGTTCACCCCGGCCGAGCGCGCGCGGCGCCGCGTCGAACTGCTGAAGCGGTTCGAGCGTGAGGGAGAGGTCCTCGAAGAGCTGGACCACGCCGCCATCCCGCGGCTGCTGCATCGCGGCCACCACCAGGAGGAGCCGTACCTCGTCATGGAGTACGTCGACGGGCCCAGCCTGCGCGAACTCCTCGACCTGCGCCGTCCGTTCCCCTTCGGCGCGGCCGTCGCGGTCGCCGTCCAGATCGCCGAGGCCCTCGGCCACGCCCACACCAATGGTGTGGTGCACCGGGACCTCAAGCCCGGCAACGTGGTGATCGCCGCCGACGGCGGAACGGTGAAGCTGCTCGACTTCGGTATCGCCCACCTGACCGACCCTGACGCCACGCGCTACACGGCGCTCGGCGCCACCCCCGGCAGCGCCGGTTACATGGCGCCGGAGCAGCTCCGTGGCCAGCAGGACATGTCCGCCGCGGTGGACCTCTACGCGTTCGGCTGTGTGCTGTTCGAATTGCTGACGGGCGAGAAGCCGTTCGAGGACAAGCCGGACCGGAACAAGGACATACAGCACCTCGAAGACCTACCGCCCCGCGTGCGGGACATCAACCTCGGCATTCCCGAGGACCTCGACGAACTCGTGTGGGACCTGCTCGGCAAGACACCCGCCGACCGTCCGGCAGGCATCGGCGAAGCACTCGTCGTACTGCGCGGACACCTGCCCGCACCCGGTGACCCCGGACCCGACCCGGAGCTGCATCCGGACCCCACGGCCCGGTACCGGCTGGGCGGAGCAGGCCCCGCCCTCGGGCCTCCCGGGCCAAGGGGGTGGGCGGACCCCGCGGGGCATGCCGACCGCGTCCGGCACGGCGGCTCCCGTCGTTCCGTGCGGCGACGCGGGCCATGGCTCGGACGTGGGGAATTCGCCCACCTGATCGCCCTGGCCAGGGCGGAACTTGCGGCGACCGGACCCGGTGCCGAATGCGAACGGCTTGCTTCGGTGCTCGCTCGCGCCGTGTCCGAGTGGGGGCTCCAGGAACCCGCCGTTGCGGAGGCCCACCTGATGTGCGGCGATGCCGCGCGCCTCGACGGCGGCACCGGCCGTGCCAGGGAGCTCTACGAGCAGGTGGCCACGCTTGGCGACGGGCGGCAGCTGCCCGGCCACGGGACGCTGACGCTGGAGGCGCGGCTGGGCGTGGCGGAATGCCGGATCCCCGAGGGCGACCTGCGGACCGCGCTCGAGGAATGGCGCCGGACCGCGTCGGAGACGCTTGGTCTCACCTCGCCTCCGGCTCACCTGGTCGAACGGTGCCGTGAGCTCGCACTCGAATTGAGCGAGCGCGGCTTCGGAGCCGAGGTCTCTTCCCTGGTCCGCCGCCTGGCCGAGCTGTAGGGACCTCCGGCAGTCGCGACCGGCTCGCTGACCAGTGGCGGCGGACGAGCCAGGTGCGGCGGCCCGGCTGGGGGACGGCGGCAGAACCGGGTACGGCGATCAGGTGCGCGGCAACCCGCCGTGGGCCAACAGATCACCGAGCGAGCGGACGAGTTCGCCTCCCACCTGGCGAATCCCCTGGAGTTCTCTCTCGAACGTCGTGATCCTCCGGTAGATCTCGCCGTACCGCCGTTGCTCCTCCAGGGAGAACCGGGGCACCCGCAGCCGCCGCACGTCCACACGGGACGTGGTGGACGCGTGGGTGCCCGCCTGACGGGCATTGTCGGGAGCCCGCAGGCAGCCTGCCAGGAACCAGGGATCGAGGACCGAAGGGTCCACGCGCAGAGCGCAGAGCTGCGGCCCGAGAACCGACGGAGCCTCAGTGTCCACATGGACGTCGAAGTCCCGCGCCAGCACCGACAGGACCACATCCTGCGAAGCGGTGACGGTCAGCGCACCGCTCTTCTCACCCCGCGCCACCTCCGCCGCCGGCAGCCAGAGCTCAGGGCCCCCGGGGCGACGAAGACCGGTCAGCACCCGTACTCCGTCCACCGGACGCACGCCGCGCTCCACTTCCGCCTCGGGCAGCGTCTGCCCGCCACGGATCTCCAGCGCCCCGGCCCGTTCCAGTTCGGCGACGGTGATCAGCGGCACGATGTCGCCGGCTTCGACCGGTTCCAGGGCCGACAGCACTCCCGCCGCGCCCTGGAGTGCACTCGCATGGGCGTCGAACAGGGCCCAGGACCGTCGCATGTCCACAAGGTCCGCGGTGCGGCTGCGCGGAATGTGCCGGGCCGGCGTGAGGTCCACCGCCTCGTCCAGCAGATCGATGACCGGAACCCTCACGCTTTCCGGCCCGCCCGATCCCCGGAGGACCTTCACCACCTGCTCAGTGATCCGCTTCCAGTCGACATTGCTGCCACCGGTTCCACCGCTCCCGGTCCCGGTGCCGCTCTGCCCGGCCACGGTGTCCACCAGGGTCACCTCGCCCGGGGAAGTACCGGGTTCCCCGCCGGTGCCCGCTGCCCGCAGCACCCACAGATGAAGGCCCACCCCGTGCGGAGGCGCGGCGCCGGGCGGCAGGGCGATCACGGTCCGCAGTACACCGGCGCGCAGCAGGCCGGCCCGGATACGCCGACCCGCCCGCCGCGCCGCGACCGCGGGCGGCAGCACCACGACCCCGACCCCTTCCGGGGCCAGCGCGGCGGCGATGTGCTGGACCCAGGCCAGTTCGGATTCCGTGCGCGGCGGCTGACCGAACACCCAGCGCGGGTCCGTCGCGAGTTCCGCGTGCCCCCAGTCCCGCTCGTTCGAGGGCGGGTTGCACAGGATCACGTCGGCCTGCACATCCGCCTGAGCATCGGCGCGCAGGGTGTCGGCGGCTGTCACCGTGACCTCCGGCAGGGCCGGCCCCGTGTATCCGGTGGCGGCCAGCCGTGCTCGCGTCAGGGAGGCGAGCACCGGGTCGCTGTCCTGTCCCCGCAGCTCGGCCAGTCCCGAGCCGTCCCATCGCCGTCCCGTCGCCAGCAGCAGTGACCCCGTGCCGCACGCAGGATCGAAAACGACCCGTACCTCTTCCTCATGCACCGCCGAAGCGATCTCCGCCATAAGGTCCGCGAGTGGTGGGGGAGTGACGGCGATCTGCCGTACGTGGGTGCGCAGCCACCGCTCCAGAAGGAAACCGAAGGTCTCGGCAGCGCCTTTGCCCTCGGCCAGGCGCAGGGTGCGTTCCAAGAGAGCGGACTGCCGCTCGTCAAGACCGGACTGCCCCACGTCGAGCGCCGACGTGGTGGCTTGACCGCTGTCCTTCGGCTCGGAGGGCTCCCCGTACAACCGCAGACCGACCTCCGCGACGAGGAGTCCCATCGCATCCCGGTCGCCCAGCGCCTCGTACTCCGGCCACAAACGTTCCAGCGGCCCCACGGCGGCCTTCAGTTTTCCTTCCCGGTGCAGCCACGCCTCGACCTCCGCCAGCGAGAACAGGGGACTGGCGTCCGTGCCTCCCACTGGTGCGGGGAAGGTCTCGTGGCGCCGCCGCCAGTTGCTGACCGCGGCGCGCCCCACACCCGCGATCCGCGCGACTTCGGCGAGGGGCACGGAGATGGCGGCGGACTCTGCGGACTCGGGCATCGGACTCTCTCCGGGGAGGGGCACAGACCTGCGATGTGTGGGGCCCGGCCTACGCTACCGACACGTAGCGCATGGGGCCATGTGTAGTTTGACTCAGTTTACGGACGCATCGGTGACCGTCGAAGTCCTCGCGAAGCCCTGGACCAGCCCGCAGAGACCACCACAACGGCTCCCACAAGGCCCCATCGAAGCCTTACAGACACCGGGAAGAGCAGACAGAGGCGGGCGGCAGTCGATCGTCGGCATGACTGATCGACCTGTGCCGCTACTGATCGAGTCAGGGCAGAGGACAGCCCCGCGCCCATAGGGGAACATGGGTCGTCCGGGACTCAGTTGGGGGAAAGACGCGCGTGCACGCTCAGGAAACCACGTTCAACGAGCTCGTCCAGGGCGAGAAGCAGTACCAGGTGCCGCTCTACCAGCGGACTTACAGCTGGCAGCGGGAGGAGCTGCAGCAACTCTGGGACGACGTGCAGGAGCTGGTGGACGAGCAGGTGGAGGGACGCGTTCCCGCAGCGCATTTCCTCGGCTCCGTCGTGCTGGCGCCGGGCCGGATCACCGCGGGCGGCATGCAGCGCTGGCTCGTCGTCGACGGCCAGCAGCGGCTCACCACCCTCATGCTCGCCTTCACCGCCCTGCGTGACCGCCACCGGGAACGTGGCTTGGAGCAGAAGGCCGAGCGCATCCACGACCTCGTGCTGGTCAACAAGTACCGAAGCGGCGACGACCATTACCGCCTCCTGCCGACGCAGGCGGACCGCGAGGCCTTCACCGCCTGCGTCGAGAGCTCACCCAGGGCCGGCGGTCCCGGCAACGTGGGCGCCGCCTACCGGTTCTTCCTGGGCGCCCTCACGGAGGGTGAGGAAAGCGGTGGTGAGGCGTGGACGGACGCGGTGGAGACCGTGCTCAGCGGACTGCTGTCGATCGTGGAGATCACCGCATCGGAGGGCGACAACGTCTACCGGATCTTCGAGTCGATCAACAACACCGGGGTCGGACTCAGCCAGAGCGACCTGCTGCGCAACTACCTCTTCATGTGCCTGCCGACCCGCGGCGAGTCGGTGTACCGCAGCCTCTGGTTGCCCATGCAGGAACGGCTGGGCCCAGCCAACCTCGAACTCCTCGTCTGGCTCGACCTGGTGGTGGCCGGCAACAGTCGGGCCAAGCAGAGCGAGATCTACCGCGACCAGAAGAAGCGCCTGGAACCCCTGAGTTCCGACGAGGCGGCCCTGGAGGCCGAGATCGCCTCCCTGGCACGGCGGGCGGAACGCCTGATGCGCATCCTGGAACCCGAGCGGGAGCCCCACCCGGAGCTGCGCGAGGTGCTGGAGAGGCTGTCACGTTGGGGCGGCCAGACCCACTACCCGCTTGCGCTGCACCTGCTCGATCGCGTGGACGACGGACAGGCCACACCCCACCAGGCCGCCCGGGCACTGGCGTACGCCGAGAGCTATATGGTGCGGCGTCTCTTCACCGGGTACTCCACCACGGGCAGCAACCGGGTGTTCATGGAGATGCCCAAGGAGATGGACAAGGACGACGACCCGGCTGAGGCCGTACGAGCCTTCCTGTCGAAGAACAAGACGGGCGCCCGTGTCTGGCCCGACGACGACGCCGTCCGCGAGGCCATCCGCACCCGCCCCTTCTACAAGGCGGGCCGCAGCAACCAGCGGTTCCAGGTGCTGCGCAGGCTGGAGGAGAGCTACGGAGCTACCGAACCGGTCGACTACGCCAAGGCGCGTCTGACCGTCGAGCACGTGCTGCCGCAGAGCCCCGCGCACCAGTGGCTGGACCTGCTCGCCGAGGAGACCGAGGACGGACAGGGACCGGAGGAGCTCCACGCCCTTCTGGTGCACACGCTGGGCAACCTGACCCTCTCGGCGGACAACGCGAAGCTTTCGAACCATCCGTTCCGCCGCAAGCAGGAGATCCTGGACTTCAGCGCTCTGCGGATGAACCAGGAGATCGCCGGGCGGGAGCGGTGGGGGAAGGCGGAGATCCTGGATCGGGCCGCCGATCTGGCCGACCGGGCGGTGCGGTTGTGGCCCGGCCCCGTCGCGGGCACGGCCACCGTGGACGACGAGTGGTCCGGCTGGAAGGAGCTGCGGGCCGCACTCCTCGCCATGCCGGCCGGGACATGGACGACGTACGGCGATGTGGCGGCGCTCATCGGCACCCATGCCGTCCCGGTCGGCCAGCACCTGGCGTCCAAGGCGGGCCTGCACGGCGCCTACCGGGTGCTGACGGCGGACGGCCGAGTCTCGGCGGGCTTCAGGTGGCCGGACGGCCAGGAGTCGGGGGATGCGCGGACCCGCCTGGAAGCCGAGGGCGTCCCCTTCGACGACGCCGGCCGGGCCCGTCGCTCCCACCGGCTGACCACCGCCGACCTGGCGGCGTTGCTCGGCAAGGACGTCGCTGAGGAGGCCGAGCCGTCACCGCAGGCCGACGACGAGCAGCAGGCGGCGGCCGCCCGCTTCGAGACACAACTGCGTGACAACCAGACCAAGGAGACCGTCGACGGCGTGCTGGGCGCGCTGCGCTTCTGGCAGCAGCAAGGCGGCAACCTCGCCTATGGCCGGGCGAGCGAGACCAGCTGTTCCCCATTGGCGCGTTTCGGCAGCGCCCCCGGCTCCCGCGCGCTGTGGCCCCTGGCGATCTATCCGGTCTCCGGCACGGTCGAGGTCGTCTTCCAGTATCTGAAGCGGCGTCCCCCGTTCGACGACGAGCCGCTGCGGCGCGAGCTGATGACCCGGCTGAACGACATCGAGGGCATCGACCTGGCCGAGGCCAAACTGGACCTCCGCCCGTCCTTCGCGGTGGAGGTCTTCGCCGAGCACAGCGACGAGATCTGCGCGGTGCTGGAGTGGTTCGCGCACACGGTGGCCCTCGCCGAGGCCCGCCGGATGGCGGACGAGGATCCCGGCACCCTCTGATACTCGGCAATGCCCCGGTGGTGGGTGGGGCGTACGGACGTCCGCAGCCCCACCCGCATCGTGCCGCCCCTGCACGCAGCGCTTCCCACGGGTGCTGGGGGGCGCTGCGGGCGTCAGGGGTGCGGGTTCGTGACCGGCGCCAGGAACCGGCTGGGAGCGCCGTGCCAGGACACCCGTAGCGCCTCGCGCGCCCGTGTGCAGGCCACGAACAGCAGGCTCAGTTCGCTGTTCATGTCCTCCTGGTGCTGCTGGGCGTCGACCTCCACGGAGGTCACGGCCGACTTCATCGGCACGGTTCCGTCGCTGACGCCCGCCACGGCGACGCAGCGGAACTCCAGCCCCTTCATCCGGTGCATGGTCCCGATCCGCACACCGGGGCCACCGCGCCCGGCGCCGAGCACGCACGCCGCGATACCGGCCCGCTCCAGGGCCTGTGCGATGTCCCGCCCCAGCTGGATGAAGCGCACCGCGACGCCGATGTCCTCCGCCTCCACTCCCGAGCCGGTCCAGTCGCGTACCCGGGCCACCAGCGCCTCGATCTCCTCGGGTTTGGTGGCGTGACCGGCCGTCGTGGGCCGCTCCCCGTGCATGGTGGAGCGGTACCCGGCCAGCGTCTCGTCCCCGCCGTCCATGTCGTCGGGCTCCTCGCCGGTCAACAGCGAGGAGGACCAGGCCAGGATCTCCTGCGTCGTTCGGTAGTTGATCCGCAGCCGGTGCGACCGCCCGACGACCTGGATGCCGAGCGAGCGCAGCGACACCCGGTTCCCGTAGATCCGCTGGTAGGTGTCCCCGGCGAGGAACAGATCGTCCCGGCCGGGGGGTACCAGGGCGCGCAGCAACCGCCACTGTGCGGGATGCAGGTCCTGTGCCTCATCGACCACGACATGGCGGTACGGCCGCTCCTCCCGATCGTCCAGGACGCGTGCCGCCTCCGCGCACACCTGGAGGAACGTCCATTCGCCGGCCTGGCGCAGCTGCTCCTCGAACGCGGAGACGGCCCGCCACACCTGAAGACGCTTCAGCGGCGGGAGCGCGGTGCCGCGACCGGTGCGCGGCGCCTTCAGGTACTCCTCCGGGGCTGTCAGGGACTGAGCCAGGATGATCTGACGCCATTCCTGGTCGAGGAAGACGTCCGCGAAGCCGATCCCCAGCCGCCGTGCGATCCGGGCCCAGCGGGCGGTGATCTCCTTCTGGTCGAAGACTAGCTTGAGGGGTGTGCCGCCACGCTCCGCCCGGACGATCTCGTTGGCCAGGGCGTCGACATTGACCACACGTATCCTCGCCCGGACGTCCTCCTCCTTGACCAGCAGCCCGAGGCAGCGCTCCAACTCGGCTGCGAGGTCCTTGGTGTACGTGGTGAGCAGGACGCACCCGTCGGGGGCGTCCGCGGGCAGTCGTCGTGCCAGGTGGTACGCCCGGTGCAGCGCGACCACCGTCTTCCCGGTGCCGGGCCCGCCGGTCACCCGCGCCGGCCCGGCGTAGCTCTCGTGGTACGCCACCCGGTACTGGCTCGGGTGCAGGAAGACCCGCCAGGCGTCGAACGGCCGCTCCAGGATCCCCTGCAGCTCGACGGGGCCCGACACGAGCGCGACCCGGCCGCGTGAACGGGCCATCGCGGTCCCCAGCTCGTCACCGTCGTCGGCTGCGGGAGCCTGCGCGGCGGTCCGGGCGTACGCCTGCACCAGTTCCCGGTCGATCGCCTCGGGCTTCATACCGGTCGCGAGCCCCAGCAGCACGTCGTACTGCTGCTCCGGCAGCACCTTGTGCAGAGCCTCCAGATGATCCTCGTCGGGGATCAGCCGGATGATCGGCAGGATCTCCTCGTCCACGCCGAGGCTGCGCAGCACCTTGTCCGGGTACTCGGAGGCGGGGAACAGACGGGACGGTTCCTCGGCGGCCAGTGCCCTCAGCCCGGCCGTGGCCCGCTCCAAGGCCACGTCGTTGCGTATCTCGATGCCCTGGGTCGCCTCGTTCACCGACGCGCGGTGCTTGGCGGCCCAGTCGTTGGCCTTGTCGTGGGGGAGCACCTTGAGCAGCAGATAGCTGCCACCCGACTCCGCCTTCAGAACCACGCCCCGCCAGAAGTCGGTGATGCGGATGGTCCGCAGCCGCGGATCCTTCTGGTGCGTGAGCTTCTCCAGATGCAGCCCGGCGTGCGTGGCCGCGGCGAACTTCTCGAACACCTCGAAGACGCGCTTCTGGACGGGTTTCTCCAGCGCGGCGAACTCCAGCAGGAAGTCCCTGTGCATGCCGAGCGTCGCCATCCGTGCCCCCTCCAGAAGACTACGATCACTTTACTGACCGGCTCTCACGTGCGAGGCCGGTCCGTACGTGCCGGGGCGCGAAGGTGGACGGCTCGTGTGTGCCGCGCTGCGAGTCAGTTGACTCGGCGGTTGCCCGGCGGAACCTCGCTCCGGTGCATCCCCACCACCACGGACCCCGGCCCCCCGGCGGCAAGACTCTCGCGTATCAGGTGGATGACGTAGTCCCACCCGGTGCCGCGCGTGCCGATCCACCCGTCCCTGAGCAGAGTGGTGAAGGTGGTGTTGTTCAGGTACCGGGGAACCGACTCCTCGTCGATGCGTGTCCCACCGGACGGCCCGTCGGCCTCGGGGCGCTGAAGCAGTTCCCAGAAGTGCTCCCGCGTCAGGTACATGCCGGGGATGAGGGCGGCGGAGTTCATCATGAAAGGAGTGGTCCGGCACAGCTTGACCATGCTGGGCGTGGAGACCAGTCGCGGGTCTCCCAGCGTCGTCGAGCCCTTCTGGCCGGCCCGAGCCCGCTCCTCCTCGGCCTTGCACTCGTTGTCCACGGCCTCCATCCGCTTCAACTCCCGCTCACCGGTGGCGTCGTGCCAGTACACCCAACCGCGCCCGCTCTGCCGCATGCGCTTGTACTGGACCATGGCCACGCTGCGGGCCTGCTCGTTCACGTAGATCATGTCGACGCCCATGACGGTCTCGGCGTTCGTGCGGTTGGCGTTGTACACGAACAGTCGATGAGGGGATTCGGAGTTGCGGCGGTAGATCCGCCAGCCGACCTGAACGGCGTCCTCGCCCTGCATGCCGGGGAACCGCAGGTAGTCATGGACGATCTGCTGATCCTCGATCTGACGGAGGGCGGGCAGCCCTTCGACGAAGGGGACGGACCGGGAGCGGGGATCGTCCCCGCTGAGCGGCTGCTGCCACGCTTCGAGCGGGTCGCGGTCCGTGCCGAACGTCTCAAGGAGGGTGCCAAGCGCGTCCTTCTCAAGGCTCCGCTGCTCACCCTCCTGCCCTGTCGGAGGGTTGGCCCCCAGACTGCTCTCCAGGTCGTCCAGCGTCTCGTTCAGTTCCGGCCGCAGATGCCGGACGGCGGAGAGCAGTTTGTCCCCTGCCGCGGGAGACATGCGGCCGTCGTCGCCGAGGAACCGGCGGCTGGCCCCCATGGCGTCCTCGAGGTCGACGAGCGGCAGCGGAATCCGGAGCGCGGTGAAGTCCCGGGTGAGCAGGGCGCGTTCGTAGGTACCCGACCGTCTGCCTGGGAAGACGCTGCCCACCCCGATGATTTTGCGCTGCCCGGCGCGGGCGTGGCGGTCGGTGAAGAAGGCGAGACACCAGACCCGCGGCTTTCTCCAGTCCTTGTGCGGGTACGCGAAGGTCCGCTCACCGCGGATCAGCCATGCTGGAGGCTTCTCGGGGAGCCGCTCCATCATCAGCGCGGTGCTGTGCACCAGAGCGACGGCGACCATCTGTGACCTCCTGGATCTTGTGGGACTGGAGGGCCATATTGTTGGGCAGGTCCCCGGCCGGCACGACGCAGTAGCTGGCAATCGGCCATGTGAATGGCGATGTCTCGCCGGTGACAGCGCCGGCGGAGCATGGTTCAGGAGGAAGATCGTGCACCCCATCGGCCAGGGCACCGTGCTCGGTGACCGCTACGCACTGGACCGTCCGCTCGGCCGCGGCAGCATGGGGCAGGTCTGGCAGGGACGCGACCTACACCTGGGGCGTCCGATCGCCGTCAAGACGGTCGCCGCGGAACTCCTCGCCGAGGCGGAGAACCGCGACCGGGCACGGCGCCGCTTCGTGCGGGAGGCGAAGGCCGCTGCGGCGCTCGACAGCGACAACATCGCCACCGTCCACGACGCGGCCGTCACCGGTGGCACCCACTGGCTCGTGATGCAGCTCATCGAGGGGGCCACGCTCGGCACGGTCATCGAGGAGGCCGAGGACGAACGGCTCGATGTGGCCTCCGCCGTGGCCGTGGCCGCCCAGATCTGTTCCGGCCTCGCTGCCGCGCACGCCGCCGGTCTCGTCCACCGCGACCTGAAGCCCGAGAACGTCATGATCCGTCGCGATGGCGTGGTGAAGATCCTGGACTTCGGCCTGGTGAAACTGATGGCGGACGACGGCCCGAGGCTGACCGCCACGGGCGAGCAGCCCGGCAACCTCCGCTATGCGTCACCCGAGTTGCTGTCGGGCGATGCGGCGCTCGACGGCCGCAGCGATTTGTACAGCGTCGGCTGCCTTCTGCACCACATGCTCGCCGGAACCCCACCGTTCCCCGTCGAGCGGCCCATGGCCGTCCTGCGCGGGCACCTGCACGACCCACCACCCAGCCTTGCCGAAGCAGGCGTGCCAGTACCGGACGCGCTCCAGGAACTGGTCCTCGCCCTCCTGTCCAAGGACCGCGAAAACCGGCCCTCCTCGGCCGCAGAGGTGTACGGCGCGCTCGGACCGTATCTGCCCGCCGCCCGCCCGGGACCCGGCATCCTGCGCGGCTTCGGCCCCGAGGACCCGCGCCGCCCGTTCGTGCTCCCGCAGGGCCCGTACCCGGTGTGACCGCCCGATCACCGGTCGCGTGAGAATATGCCGTACGGGCGACCGCGCGAACTGAGCAGGGGGCCGGGTACGGCGTGACACGACGGATCAGAGGACACTACGAGCTGATCGACCGCCTGGGCCGCGGCGGTATGGGTGAGGTGTGGTCGGCCCGGGACCTGCGGCTGGACCGGCCCGTTGCGGTCAAGTTCCTGACGGCGGGCGGCCACGGCGTCGACCTCGACCGCATGGAGCGGCGCTTCCAACGTGAGGCCCGCCTCACCGCCCGGATCCGCCACGCCGGCGTGCCGGTCGTCCACGAGTCGGGTCGGCTCGACGGGGACGACGGCGACGGCCTGTACCTCGTCATGGAACTCGTGCGGGGCGACACCCTCTCCCGACTCCTCAAGCGCAACGGCCCCTTCCCGATCCACCTCGCCGCCGCGGTCGCCGCACAGACGGCCGACACCCTGGCCCATGCGCACCGCATCGGCGTCGTCCACCGGGACCTGAAGCCGTCCAATCTGATGCTCACGCCGGACGGCACGGTGAAGGTGCTCGACTTCGGCATCGCGGCGGCCAAGGAGCCCGACCCCGACGAACCCCGGCTCACCCGCACCCAGGAAGTGCTGGGCACGCCCGGTTTCATCTCACCGGAACAGGCGGACGGCGGCAGGGCGACGGAGCGCAGCGACCTGTACGCCCTGGGCTGCGTGCTGTACGAGATCCTGGCGGGCCGCGCGCCCTTCACCGCGGGTACGGCCGTCGCACTCCTCTACCGGCACGCGTACGAGGAACCGCCCCCGCTCCGTGATCTGCGCGGTGCCATACCCGCGGACTTCGCCTCCCTGGTCATGCGGCTGCTGGCCAAGTCCCCCGACGACCGCCCCTCGGCGGAAGAGGTCCACCGCGCGGCACGCGCCTGGCTTGCCCGACCGCCCGGCCGGACCGTCCCCAGAAGCACGTCCGCCGCCCCCAGAGGCATGTCCGCCGGACCGGACAGCGCGGCAGCCACCGGATCCGGCGCCCTGCGGTCCGCTTCCGTCTTCGCGTCGCCCCCCGCCGGCCGCGCCCCGTCCCGACCGATTCCCGTCCCGCGCCCCGCGCCCACCGCGTCATGGTGATCTGCCCGGCCGGCC
>Ga0247820_10000399_pt1 | contig 22937 bp, 24 predicted proteins | sample 13C_Glucose_Day1_2_FD_192480 | JGI IMG/M metagenome (GOLD analysis project Ga0247820, IMG submission 192480) | Soil microbial communities from agricultural site in Penn Yan, New York, United States - 13C_Glucose_Day14 | ecosystem: Environmental > Terrestrial > Soil > Agricultural land | place...
CATCGACAAGGCCCTCATCCGGCGGCAGGTGTGGGAGACCCTCGGCGGCTACAGCGCGAAGGCGACCCCGCCCGGGACCTTCGGGACGGCGGAGGACTGGGATTGGTGGATCCGCGTCTGGAAGGCCGGGTTCACCCGGTACGCGGTGGTGGAGACGCCGCTGTACTTCGTGCGCGTCCACCCCGGCCAACTCTCCGACAGCCGCGGGCAGCATCACGCGGCGACCGTCGACCTCCTCGCCCGCCTGCACCCGAACCTGCCGTGGACGGACGCATCCCGGCAGTGGCCGCCGAAGCACCGCACCACGCGGAGGAGCCCGTGATCGTCAACATGCACGCCAGCCTCGTCGGCCTCCTGTCCGTGGCCCACACGCCCGAGCAGGCAGACCACACGGCGCGAACGGTCCTGGACCAGCACGCCCACGAACTCGCCGAGCAGATCCGCGCGGCATCCCTCGACTGGGGCGGCGTTCCGGACATGGACGCCGACGACGCTGCCGACCTCATCGACCCGAAGGCGCAGCGCGCCAGCGCCGAAGGAGACACCCCATGATCGACGGCAAGAAGGTCGTGGCCTGGACACCGTTCGGCCGCGAACGCACCGTAAGCCTGCTGGTCAAGTACATGGAACGCGACGTCAAGCGCGGCCTCGTCGACGAGTACATCCTCTACATGAACACCGACGACGACCAGGCATCCGACCGCGCCTACGGTTACGCCCTCGCCGAGCAGCACGACTGGATCCGCATCATCGAACGCCCCGAGCGCTACCCCGGACCCAAGCAGCGCTCAACCGGCTACTTCTACCGGTACGCCACCGAAGCCGACACCGTGTACCTGCGATTTGATGACGACATCGTGTACGTACACGAAGCCGCGATCGAGAACCTCGTGCGCGCCCGTCTGGAGATGCCCGCGCCGGCCGCCGTGTTCCCGATCATCATCAACAACGCGATCTGCTCGTACTTCCTCCAGGCGTGCGGGAAGATCCCTCGCGAGTGGGGCGAGGTCGGCATGTACTGCATGGACCCCGTCGGCTGGGCCAACGGCCCCTTCGCGGTCAAGCTCCACGAACTCCTCCTCGACCACATCGAACGGGGCACCGTCGAGGACCTCTACCTCCACCACGACTTCCAGCTCCCGCCCGGCACCCAGTTCTCCGTGTCCTGCTTCGCCAGCCTCGGCAGCATGTACGCCGGACTGGAGCAGCCGGGCGTCCTCGTCCCGGATGAGGAGGAGAGCTGGCACACCATCCACCGGCCGCTCGCCACCGGCGCGTCGAACGTGGTGCGCGCGGACGCGATCGTCAGCCACCTCTCGTTCTTCACCCAGCACGCATTCCTCAACCCCACCAACATCCTGGACCGGTACCGGGACCTCGCAGAGAAGGCGGTCGCCTGATGGGCCAGCAGCAGAAGCAGTCGATTCCCCTGGAAGACGCGTTCCCGATCTTCCAGAAGCGGTGCGGTGAACTCCATGACGAAACCCTCCTCCTGCGGTCGCACGTCGCGTTCCTGGAACGGCAGCTCGCGGAAGCGCAGGAGGAGAACACCCGCCTTCAGCAGGCGAGTGGCGGCCCGGCCGTTCCATCCGGCGGCCCGGACCTGGCCGCGCAGCCGTCGTACCCGGATGAGCGGGATTAGGGCCGGCGCCAGCCGAGGAGCGCGCCGATGGCGATGATGCCGACTTCGATGAGGAGGATGACCTGGAAGCTGTCCATGAGGGTGTCCTTTCAGGCGACGCGTCCGGCGGTGAAGCCGCGGCAGGTGATCGTGTTGGATGAGGATGCGGCACTCCACGTGGCGCAGAGTACGAGGTCGTTGGCGATGGTGGTGTCGCGGGTGACGGGTGCGCTGGTGATGGGGCCGACGAGTGTGTAGGTGGTCGCTGAGGTGAGCCAGTTGTGGGTGTACTTCGCCATGGGCGACCACGTTCCCGATGCTCCGGTGGTGGCGCAGGCGAGGTAGAACTCGGCCTCCCACATGCCGTCCGTCGCACCGGAGCGGACGGTGACAGCGGGGAAGGTCACCATGGCCGTACCGACTGTCCCGCCGAGCTTGCATACGAACGTCATCGTCGGGGTGCCGGTGACGGCGAGGGTGCCCCAGGCTTTGATCCGGTAGACGGCTCCCGCGGCGGCGTCGGAGGCGGGGATGGTGTATCCGGCGATGACGGACTGGCTGACGGTGTTGGCGACGGTGGTGGCTGAGGAGGGGATGGGGCGGAGGGTGCCGGTGCCGATAGTGAGGGCGGGGTTGGTGCCGCCGATGGTGAGGCGTCCGACGGCGGTGCGGGAGAGGTTGGTGTCGGCGGCGGTGGAGCCGCCGGGTCCCCAGTAGGTGGCTCCGTCGGCTTCGATGAGGTAGCGGCTGGCGGTGTCGCCGGTGATGCGGGTGGAGAGGATGTCGTCGCTGGTGGCAGATGTGAGGGTGGCGATGTTGGCGGTGGATCCGCTGGCTCCGAAGCGGATTTGTTTGGTGGCGCCGAACGTGAGGACGCTGTTGTAGGTGGCGCTGCTGTTGGGGATTTCGACCCAGGACGCGGAGGCGGGTGCGGTGCCGTTGGAGAAGTAGGTGCGGTACGAGGTGTCGGACTCCATGATCGGCTTGCCGCTGTAGGGGCTGCTCGGGCGCGTCGACGAGGTGCAGGACTGGAAGCCGACGGCCAGGTCGAGCTTGTCCGTGTTCCCGTTCAAGTCCTGGGCGACGTTGACGAGTTCGCTGCCGTTGTCGAGCGGCTTGTACATGCCGACGCGGGACGTGGTGGTGCCCATGGGTTACGGCCTCCTGATCGGGAGGTTGCAGGTGGACGGGTCAGGCACGAGCGGCCTCCTTCTTTCCGGCGGGGTCCTGCGGGATGGGCTGTTTGGGCAGGTCGCCGTGTTTCTTGATCCAGCGGCTGGTGTCGACCTGCTCGCGCATCTTCCGGATCCGGTCCGTGTCCGGCTGGTGGCCGTTGCGGACCGGGTCGAGGGCTTTGACGCCCTTGACGTCGATGCGGACCGGGCTGGCCTTGATCCGGGCCAGGTGCGCCTCCCTGGCCGTGTCCGTGTTGTCGGCCTCCCATAGGTCGGGGCCGTTGTCGGCGTAGCGGGGGCCGAGGATTTCATCGTCGACCATAGGCAGGTGGGGCTCGTGAAGGATGATCTCCAGGAGGGCATCCGTGTCCGCCGGATCGATGCCGTACTCGGCAGCCCGCCACTCCAGGGCCACGGTAGGCAGGCGGTGCCGATGAAGGGTTCCGTCCGGCTTGAGGAGCGCCACCTCCCAGCACGGCGTTTCGCCGACTGTCCGTGCCTGGCTTTCCTGGATCGTCCACTTCTCTGCCATTGCGTTGTCCTCAGTTGGTCCGGAAGATCCAGAAGTTGATGCGCATTCCCTGCGAGTTGTTCCAGGCCACGGTGAACTGGCTCGTGTTGTAGGACTGGATTCCCCAGACAGTCGGCGTCGCAGATCCAAAGTTTCCTGACACGCAAGTAACTACGGGGATTGTGTTGGAGATGAGGGTGGCGCCGTATGTGACGGTCAATGATGTGGCGGCGCCGAAGATGGCGCTCCCCATGAACAAACCCTGATTGGTGGATGGGGTCGCATAGTTTTCCCATTGGCCGATGTGGTACGTCTTGCCCGAGGAGAAGTTGAATTGCTGGCCGTTGGTGGAATCAGATAGCCGCCAACCCACCTGCCCGTTCGTGTCAGTGGCGAAGAATTGTCCACCATCGACTCCTGCGCCATTGTGTTTAATAGCTGCCGAGTCGGGGGCTGCGGATACGAGTCCGCCGAGGTTTGCCTGCGTATCGGTCCTGACTGTTTGCAGGAAAGCGCCGGTGGTGCCGAGTACCACACGGGAATGGACATCGACGGAAGAGGACGTATAGGTGCTGCTGCCGACGCCGATGTCCGCTTCTGATCCGACGTCGAAGGAGTTGATAAACGCGTAGTTGGTGCCGGTGGTCGGGTAGAAGCGGATTTCCGGGATCAAGGTTCCGGTCGGATTGATCTCCATCCGGTTGCCTGTCGTACCGGACACGAGCTGTCCGATGATGTTGACGTTGCCTGTGGCTGCGTCGGCGAAGAACGTGCGGGTGCCGCCCGTGTTGTACAGCTCGTACCCGTCGGCGGAGATCCGGGCTCGGGCTCCGGTGTCGGAGGTTTTGATCTCCCCGGCCATCACCCACGACGCGCTGATGGTTCCAGCGGTGACCTTGGTGACGGTCAAGTCGGAGATGTGGGCATCGTCGATCAGCAGGGCGGTTGCGGTGGCTGCGTCCGACGGGCCGGACTTGTTGCCCGTCTTGTCGACCGCGATCACCCGCACATACCGGGCCGACGTCTCCTCGACCTGCGCCGTGAACACGACCGGGATTTGCGCTTGGATCATGCCCGCGTTCGCCGGGGTCTTCCCCTTCAGCGTCGTCACGTCCGGCGTGAACGTGGGCTCATACGAGACGTGGACTTCGAGGTGGTCCAGGTCCGATTCGAGGTTGAACGTGCCGCCGCTCGACTTGCCGAGCTGGTGGGTGATCTGCACCGCGATCCGGGAGCCAGCCACTGTGGGAGCGGCCGGAGTGCTGGGTGGCAGGTTGTCCGACGACGCCACGAAGGTGGTGGTCCCCGACCACGCCCCGACGTTGCCCGTCTTGTCGACGGCCCGGATCTGCACGTCATACCCAACACCCGGGCTGAGGTCCTGCAATTGGGCGGTGGTGGTGTCCCAGTTGACGACCATCGTCTGCCACTGGCCCGTGGGCGCGGCGAACGGCTGCGCCCACGTCTGCAGGTCTTGCCAGCGGACGGCGGACAGCTGCGCCCAGGTCGCTGGGTAGAGCATGTCGGTGTCGACGGCGTAGCGGATCTCGTAGTGGTCCCCGTCGACCACCGTGCTGCCGTCGGTGTTGTTCGGGGCGTTCCAGGAGAGGATGACGCGCGCGCGGGTGAAGCCCCGGTTGTCGAGGTAGGCGACCCCGGTGAACGGTTCGATCAATGTGGGCTGGCCGGGCGTGGACGTGTCGGCGTTCGGCCGGGAACCCACCGGCTCCGTGCTGGAGTCGGTGAGCTGCCGGGAGAAGTCCCCCACGGTCACTGTGGACGTGCCGTCGGTCTCGAACTCGACGTAGTCCGTGAGGTTGATCCACGTTCCGTTCGCGTCCCGGTAGGCGACCGTGTATCCGTCGGTCACAGCCCAAGAGGTCTCGGCGACCTGGAGCTTGATCGGGTTGATACGGACGCCCCGGAACGTGACCTCCGTCGACGTATCGACAAGACCCGAGTCCGGGTCGTACACCCACACCCGGTCCCCGACCACGAACGAGCCGTGCACGTCGTAGTCGCTGGTCGACAGGGTGAGGGCGTTCCGCGTCGACGTAAAGCGGTTCAGCTGCAGCTGCGCCCGAGTGGCCGCGTTTCCCGACGCCGTATCCGACTCTGACACCAGCCGGGTCAGCTTCAGCGCGTTTCCGTGGAGGTCCTTGTACACGGTCGCCGGGGAGATGTCCGCCGCCCCGGTCGCGATGCTCGTCCCCTCGCCCTCGGCCAGCAGCACGACCCGGGTGGTGTAGTCCTCGACGTCTCGGGTGACGTCCACCGAGCCAGGCAGCGCCCGCAAGGACATGTCCTCGCCGGCGTCCTTCGTGGTGATCACGCAGCTGGGGTTCACCACGAACAGGTTCGAGTCCGGGCCGGCGTCCAGCGTCGCGTTGCCGTTGACCCGCCACGACACCGGCACGCTGGTGGTCGACATGGTGTCGCAGACGTAGCCGATCGCCGTGCGAGGGGACTCGTAGCGGTGGCTGCCCGTGTACGTGCCGGACACGCTGTAGATGGTGCCTGCAGTCACCGCGCCGGACGCGGGGAGCAGCATGTTGATCGTGGTCGCGAAGCTTGCGCTGGCGGGTTCGACGGCGTTCTCGTAGACGTCGCCCTTGCCATCCTCGTCCCCGAGCCAGAACGCCATCCCCACCCCGCCGACGGACAGGTCGTCCTGAGGGGCGTTGGTGCGGCCGTCGTCGCCGATCGTCTTCGTGCGGACGACACCCACGTAGCGGGCGGTCGTCAGCAGGTTGTCGCCGTACTGCGCCGGGTCCAGGCGGCCGGGGATGATCGCGACGTGGCCGAAGTAATCGAGGGCATCGAGGACGTCGCGGGGAGTCGAAGGAAGGAGTTTGACCTCCCACTGACCGAGCGCTTTGAGGACTTCCTGAACGGCCACCCGCGCTACCTCCGAACCCCGTAGACGCTTTCCGGCATGCAGGCCGTGTACTGGTTCCGCAGGTCCGTGGCCGCGTCCCCGGACACGGCGGAGCCGCCGCCGGCCGCAACGCCGATCCAGAAGTCCATGGCCGTGGCCGCGCTCTTGATGACGCCTCCGTTGGTGTGGGCGGTGAACGAGCGGGCCGAGCCGACAGCGAAGCGGTTGGAGTCGGCGTCGTTGCCGGTGGCCGTGACGTAGCCGGACGCTGCGAATGACGTGTTGGTCTCCAGGGCGCTGCGGTAGGCGGCGAGCGTCGCCGACGTCCCAGTCTGGAGATAGCCCTCCACGAACCGGCTCCCGCGGCGCAGGGTGAGGTCGAGGGTGGCCCGGCCCGGGTTCAGGCCCTTGGTCAACCTCATGATGGCCATCTCGGGGTCGTTGCGGAGCAGCGTCGCCCCGTCCCACGAGGTGATCGACGAGGCGCTCCCAGCGACCGAGACGTTCCACAACTTCGAGTGCCAGGCTCCGCCCGTGTACGCCTGCACGTCCAGCGTTGCACTGGCGGACGTGGTGACGTTGACCAGCCCGTTCGACAGCGCCCACCCTGTCGCGGCGAGCGGCACGTCGACGCCGTACACCTCCTGGCTCCCGGTCGTTATCGCCTTCACCCGGCCGACCAGGTAGGCCGTCGGATTGCAGCCCCACCGCGGGGAGACGTTGGCCGGCACGCTGCGGTAGACCGTCATGGCCCCGTCGGCGCCGGTGCGGGTCATCGTTGTCGCGTTCGTCGACCCGGTGTAGTAGGCGTAGTGGCCGATCGGGGGCGCGTGCCAGCGCTCGCCCGTCAGGGAGAAGTCGTTCAGCCTCACCGCGCCCGTGAGTCGCGATTGGAGGTCGGTTTCGGCGTCGGAGCCGACCCGTTCCAACGACACCTTCCACGTTGCGGTGATCATGTCGTTCAGGTACTCGGTGTACGCCGAGCCCGCGGACTTCACCGTGTAGTAGCCGTTGCGTTCGGACTTGTCGGTGAAGGTGACTGGGATGCACTGGCCTGCGATGAGCGCGTTGATGCCGTCGTGGCGGGCGATGACCTGCGCCCGGGTGAGCGGCGGGTAGGACTCCTGCCCTTCCAGGTCGAGGGTGCGTTCCCCGCCGCCGCCCTCAGAGGCGGTGAACGTCTCTCGCAGGGGGATGCGGCCGATGGTGAGGTCGCCCCAGTTGTATGCGGCCATCAGGCACGACTCCTATCGGACTTGCGGATCGCTTCCTTCATCTCGTCGACGAGAGCGTTTGCGGCCGCCCGGCGCGCGGCGGGGGTGGAGAAGTCGAACGTGCCGGACACGGTGATGTTCTCGATCGTCACGCCGCCCGCCGAGCCCCCGCTGCTGACGAGTCGCTCGAACATGGCGGTCTGCTGCGGGTCGAGGATCCGCTCCGGGCGGCGGGTCGCGTTGACGGCCATCGTCGCTCCGGGCTGAAGCAGCCCGCCGGAGTCGTACTTCGCCGCGGGCGCGAAACCCCACCTCGACGTGAACATGGGGTCGTTGTAGCCGCGGGCGCTCTTGCCCATGTGAACGCCGGCGCCGCCGCTGGACTCGACGTTCATGCCGGCGAGCGTGCCGGCGGTGTGGCCGACGCCCGCGTTGGTGATGCCGATCATGAAGGGGGAGTTGAGGTTGCGGACCCAGCCGGACGGGCCGGAGTTGCCGACGAAGCTTCCGGTGGCCCACCGGCGGTGCGGGCGCTCGCCGCGGATCACCGACTCGATCGCGGACATCAGACCACTGCAGTCCCAGGAGGGGTTCCCGTTTCCAGCCCACTGATACGGCAGCCCGTTCTGCGTCTTCACCCACGACAGGGCCTTCTGCACCGCGGGCCCGCCGACGGCCTTCTTGTCCTCGTTACCGAACCAGCCGAGCATGCCGTCGACGGCCTTGTTCGCGAGACCCTTCATCAGGCCGCCGATGCCGGAGCCCGGGATCTGGTTGATGAGCGGCCGAACCAGCGCGGTAAGGGCCTTCTGCGCGGCGGACTTGAGGCCGCCGATGACAAGGTCCTTCGCCCACGATGCCGCCGAGCTGACCGCTCCGGATACGGCGCCGGTGACCTTGCCGATGATGCCGCCGGACGCGAAGTGCTGGGTGCCGCCCTGGTAGCGGCGCCTCTCCTCCTGCCGGGAGGGGTTGCCGCCGGTTTTGGTGGGCTGGTCCTGGCCGAGGATGGCGTCGATGCCTCGGTGCCCGCCGAGCTTGGCGACTTGCTGCTTGGAGAGGATGCGTTCGCCAGGGGTGAGCATGGCGGGGACGGTGTCGGTGTTGCCGCTGCCGGGGACGACACCACCGGTGTTGAAGTTCAACGGCACCGCAGGCAGCGTGATCTTGCTGCTGATCTTCCCCGCGATCGAGTTCCACATCTTGCGGATGCCGTTGTTGTAGACCTGGTCGACAACCCACTTCACCGGCGCGGAGATCTTCGACCTGACGCCGTCCCAGATCGTGCCCAGCCCGGTCTTCAGCAGGCTGAACGCGTTGGACATGCCGGACTTGAACGAGGCGATCTTCCCGCTGATCGTGGAGAACACCGCCGTGACCTTCGACGTGATCCCCGACCACATCCCGGACCACGTGTTCGTCAGTGACGTCTTCAGGCTCGTGAACTGCGACTTCACCGACGCCCACGCATTGGTGAGCGACGTCCGCAGCCCCGACCAGAACGAATTCCAGCGGGACGTCAGCCCCGTCCAGATGCTGTTCCATGTGCTGACCAGCCAGTTCTTCAGGCTGGTGAAGATCTCCTTCATCTTCGTCCATAGCTGCGTGAACCACGAGATGATCGCCCTCACCAGGTCAGGGATGATGCTGTGGCCGACGAGGACGTCGTACAGCCACTGAAACTTGTCGACGATCCAGTTCACGGCGCCCGTCACCGCGTCCGTGAACGTCGTCAGCCACCCGATCACCGTGGTGATCACGGGCACGAGGATCCCGATCGCGCCCGCCAGTACGGTGGTAAGCAGCCGGGCAAGCCCAATGATCAACGGCATGAGCGGGGTGATCACCTGCAACGCCAAGTCGAGCAGTGCCACCGCGAGCTCACTCAGTGCAGGCAGCAGCGGCAAAATCCCCTGAACCAGCGGCGGAAACAACGGCGCCAACTGCGCGAACAGCGAAGCCACCACCGTCACCACCGGCACCAGCGCCTGCATCACCGGCATCAACGCCGCACCCAGCGCCCCGATCAACTGCCCGGCCGCCGTGATGATCGCGCCCAGGGCGGGCTTCAACGCCTCGGCGAAGATGCCGACCATCTTCACGACCATCTGGATCAGCGGCGTGAGCGTTGACGTCAGCGTTCCGAGCAGCGGCGACAGGGCGAGCATCGCGCCGATGAAGGGGTTGAAGCGGAGCAGGAGCGCGCCGAGCAGCGGAAGCAGCGGGCCCGCGTTCGACAGAAGTCCTGTGACGGCGTCCGCGATCGGCGCGATGATCGGCAGGACGGCTTGCAGGGTCTGCCCGAGGACGCCCACGACCAGCCCCGCGAGTTTGTTGACTGCAGTGAAGATCGACGTCAGATTCGATTGGACGCCGGGCAGGGCGGTGATCCGGTTCAGCTCCGCGACCACCTTGCCCAGCGTCCCCAGAGCGTCCCCGCCGCCCTTCGCCGCAGCATCCATGATGTTGCCGAGCGTTCCGAACAGGTTCCCGAGGAACTTCCCAAACTGCTTGGCGACCTCGATCCCGCGGTTGATCGACGTCTCCAGTGCCCCCGACTTGAACGCATCCCCGAGGCGCTGCGAAATCCGGTCCGCAGCCGCGCCGGCCGCAGCGGTCAACCGCGCGAACGCGGGACTTGCGGCCACGGACAGTTGGGTGAGACCCGTCAGGAATTGGGCCGGCATGCGGGTCAGGTTCGCGAAGCCTGCGTTGAGGCCATCGAACATGGCGCGCAAAGTGCCGGTCTTCGACAGTTCGATGACGGCGCCCGCGGCGTTCCGGCCCATCAGGTTGAGGTTGTCGGCCATGCCGACCAGGCCCGCGCGCAGCGGCGGCAGGACTGCGGTGGTGAGGCTGACGAACGTGCCTGCGAGGCCGCGGAACAGGGCGTCCTGCACGTCCAGCTTCAGGGCGCGCCATGCGCCGCCCTGGGCGATGACAGCGTCGACGAAGGCGCGCGCGTTCGGCGACAGCTTGGCCATGGCGTCGCCGAGCTTGTTCGTGGCCGCAGCCCCGGCTTCCTGCGCGTAGGCGAGGTTGCGGGCGGCGTCGGCGACCGCGTCTTGCGCGTCCTTGATGTCCCGCGCCCCGTCGACAGCAGCCTTGCGTGCGGCCTCGCGGGCGTCCGCGACATCCCGCTCGGCCATGGCGACCTTCTGCATGCCGTCCGTGGTGGTGCGGGCCTGTTCGATCTCCGCGTTCTGCAGCGCTTGCGTCTTCTCGGTGACCGTCTGGGTGGTGTCCGCGATGTTCTGCTTCGCGTCGACGACCGTCTTGGAGCCCTCCACACCCGCCGTGTTGGCGGCCGCGGTCTGCGTCTGGAGGCGAGCTGTCTCGGTCTGCTGCTCCTCCAACGCCTGCACGGCGCGGTCGTACTGCAGCTGGGCCTTGTCGAAGGCTTCCTGCCCGGCCTTGCCGCCCTTTGCCTTCACGGCGGCGAGTTCCTGTTCGGCGTCCTGGAGGTCGAGGACTTTCTGCCGCTGGTCGAGCTGGGCGTCTTCGAGCCGGTTGTTCAAATCCTGGAGTTCCTCGGCGGCCGTCTTGCGGGCGGCCGTGAGGTCCATCTGCGCCTGCCGTGCCGCGCGCTGCGCGTCGGCCAGGTCGCGTTCGGCGGAGGCGACCTGCTGGACCGCCCTGCGATTGGCGTCCGCGACGTCCTGCACCGTGCTCTTCAGGCTGCGCTGGGCATCCTCGATCTGCCGGGCCGCCTGCACCCGCGCCTCCGCCGCCCGCTGCTCGGCGTCCTTCACACCCTGCTGCGCCTTCGCCAGGGAGCGCTGCGCGTTCTCCAGTGTCTTGGTGGACTTCGTCGCCGCGCCGGCCGACGACGTGGCCGGAGCGAACGCGGCCTTGAACGCGTCGCCGATCCCGCTGGTGCCGACCTTGACCGCGGCGAACGCTGTTGCCAGGGAGAGGACTGCGGGGGCGGCGACGGCGGCGGCCGGGCCCATTGCGGCGATCGACTGTACGAGGGAGGCGATCGTGGGGAGCGCGCCGAGTGCCACCGAGGCGAGCATGACCAGCCGGGACGACATTGCCCCCACGCCGCCCGCGCCGCTTCCCAGGCCGCCGAGTCCGCCCAGTGTCCGTGTACGGATGTTGACGGTGCGGTCCCGGGACAGTAGTGCGAGGCGGGCGGCCGCGTCGCCGGTGTCGGCGTTGGCCTGCACGGTCATGGTGCGGCGGCGGGTCAAGTTGGCCAGCGAGTCGGCGGCGACGCGGGTGTCGACGTCGATGCCGATGCGGACCTGGCGGCGCTGCGTGAGGTTGCGGATCTCGTCTGCGGCGACGCGGGTGTCGGCCTTGGCGAGGATGCGGACGACGCGGTCTTCGGTGAGCTTGGCGAGCTGCTGCTGTGCGCGGCGTAGTGCCGCCTCCTGCAGTTCGGGGAGGATGTCGACCTTGAGGTCTTGGAGGCGGAGGCGGGAGAGGGCGCTCTGGTCGAGGTTGACTTTGACGCCGAGGGTGCGTTCGCGGGTGAAGCGGTTGAGGGTGGCGCGCGCCTCACGGTCGTCGATCTTGAGCTGTATGCCGACCTGGTTGCGCTTCGCTTTGAGGCGGTCCATGGCCCGGTCGTAGGCAGACTCGTCAGCCGTTACCTCGACGTACCCCTCGGCTATGCGAAATGAGCCTGCCACCTCATCCGCCTCCCATGCTCACCAGTCCGGGGAACTGCATCCGGAACGCCGTCAGCGACACCTCACGGGTCTCGCTGCTCTCCGCGCCCGTGGGCGCGGGGGTACTGCTGGTGCGGGTTGGGGTGTGGCTCGCGGCCTGGGGCCGGTCTTCTCGTTCGGCTTCAATTCGGGCGGCCATCACGCCCTGGTAGGCGGGAAGGCGGTGGGCGAGAGCGAAGTAGCGGCGGGCGGAGATCTCGGCGTGGTCGAGGTCGATGCCGTAGATCGCGAGGAAGTCGGCGTCGAGGTCGTCGAGGTAGTCGAGAACCCACCCAACTTGGTCCAGCCGGGCGGTGACCGTCTCAGCCCACGCCATCGTGCAGAGGCAGTCGTACAGGGCGGTCAGCCATGCCGCGTCCTGCACCCACTCCTGTAGGAGCGTCAGCCAGTCTGGCCTTTTCCCTCCTTCTTCTCCGCCTGCCCGAGAGCGAGGTCGACGATCAACTTGACGATCCGCTCCAACTGGTCTTCCTTCACCGCGCGGGACTGCTCCAGCGCCATGTACGCCTCCTCGCCCAGCACGCGGATCAGGAGCGGCGGTGTCGCCAGCTCGTGCCCGGACTCGCGTGCTTGGCGCAGGTACTGCAGCGCCGCACCCGGGGGGATTTCGCGGGGGACGGTGTACTCGGTGTCGCCGATGTAGAAGAGAGGCACGCGCTCCTCCTCAACGTCCTCGTCGGCAGGAATGCGGATGGGTTCGAAGCCGGCCAGCGGGTCGCTGACGACGGCGGGCCGAGCTGCCGCGGCCTTCTTGCGGGCCGCGGTGCTCTGGCGGGTGGGACGGGTGGTGGATGCCATGGGTGGTGCTCCTAGTTACGGACAGCGGTGGAGGCCGGTCAGACCTGGTCGACGATGTGGAACGGCTTGATGGCTGCACTGACGTAGTGGCCGGCGAACTTGACCGGGATGAGCGTCTGCTTGTCCTTGGTGTAGGCGAGCTCGGAGGAGTCGGTGTTGAGCATCCGGCGGCCGATGACGCGGCGTGTGCCGCCGGGGCCGTAGCCGTCCATGATGATCGCGAAGTAGTTCGGCTGCGTCGCGCTGGAGCTGACGTCGGGGTCGTAGGACTTGAAGCCCGCGCCGCTGGCGGCGGTGCCGCCGTTGAGGCTGATGGCGAGGTTCTCCAGGGTGGCCTCCGCGAGGGAGGTCCCGATGGTGAAGTCCTGCTTCGTCAGGCGGGAGCCGACGCGGAGGGTGATCTGGTCGACCTCCAGCTCGCTGTAGGTCTGGTCGACGGACAGCTTGACGCCGTCCTGCGTGCCGCCCAGGTCCGTCCACGAAGACGCGGGCGGGGCTGCGTTGACGACCGTGTCGGCGGGCTCCGTGGCACCGAAGTTGCCCTTGTAGAGAGTCGCCGGGCCCTGGATCAAATTCGTCGTAGTTACCGAGATCGGACTCACATCCTTCAGACGGCGGCCCGTTCAGGCCGGTGGTTGGTGATGCTGGTGGCGCTAGCTGGGCTTCGCCGTCGTGGTGGTCTTCTTCTCGGGCGCGCTGGGCGCCGCGGTGGTGGCCTGCGGGGCCGGCGCCGGGCTGTCTTCGACGAGGAGGCCCATGCGCTGGAGGTCGAGGAGTTCGGCGTCGTCGACCTCGATCTCCCGGTCGGGCTGCATGGTGGTGCGGACGGTGTGCGTCATCGGTAGGCGCTCCTCACGAGGGGGAAGGTGTGGTGGCTGAACTGCGGGTGGAAGCGGAGCTCGATGGTCTGCTCGGGCGGAACACTCCGCGGGCATTCGACGATGCGGACGGGCCCGGTGATCAGGAACTCCAGCTCCCCGCGGCTGTTGTGGACGATGACCCGCCCGTGCCAGGTGAGGAGGTCTCCGCCGAGTCCGGCGTCCTGGATCGCGTACCGGCTCATGCCGGGACCTCCGTCCATGCGATGACCAGGCCCGGGACCGAGTAGCGGGCGTAGGACGATGGGTCGTCGGGGATCCGTCGCGGCTCGCCGGTCACATAGGCCGACTTGACCTGAGCTGCCGGGTAGCCGGTCGGCAGGGCAACGGTCTGGGCGATGGCCTGATGGTCCTGGCAAGCGGCCACGATCGCCTCCGCCAACACGGCGGCCTTGTTCCACGGCGGCTTCTGCGATTCCGGGTTGAACGCCCAGCACTCCACGCCCATGGCGGGGTCGCGGAGCGGCACGTACATGTTGGGAGTGCCGCCAGCCAGAACGAGGGTGCAAAACCCGGACGCCGCCCACGACGAGTTGTCCTTCGGGAGGGTCGTTGCCACACGATCGCCCACCACGGTCTTCAGCCAGGCCGTGGCGACGAGTTCGGGGGTGGCCCGCAGTTGGAGGCTCATGCGGTCCTCCGCTGGAACAGGGCGGGCCGCAGGTATGGCATCGGGGCTGTGCCGGGGTGGTTGACCTTGGCGACCGGGTGATCTGCGCCGGGCCAGTACAAGGCCTTCTTGTTCCGTGGCGTGATGACGTGCGCGGGCGTGCCGAGTTCGACGTCGGTGGCGTAGTTGCAGTCGAGGGAGCCGACGCGGAGGACCTTGTCGTGGCATTCGGCGCGGAGGGAGTCATGGAGGCGGCCAGTGCGCTTGTGGACGTAGTCGCGGGCGTCGCCGAGGATGGCGTCGCCGATGACGTCCTGCAGCCAGTCGTTGATGGCTGCGTCGACGTGCGCGCGCCCTGCAGGGTCGATCCGCACACCGGATCGCGCCATGGCCGCCTCCTCTCCGAAGGTGGTCTCGTACTCGCGGCCGCCCGGTCTCCCCGGGCGTGTGGCCGTGTTCGGTTATGTGGTGCGTCGCAGGTCGAGCCGGATGTCGGCGGCGACCGCGGGGTTCGCCATCGAGGACACGGCCTCAACGATGTACACCGCGCCCGTGCGCTCATCCCGGACCCGGTCCTGGTCGGTGATGTCGGTGCCCGCAGTGACGCGGCCGACGGCGTAGCGGACGATTCGCGGAGTGGGATCGTCTCTGGTCGTAACGCGGCGGGATTGCTCGGTCAGGGACGCGCGGATGCCGGTAGCGACGACCGTGTCGGCGTCCTGCTCGTCGCCGTAGGCGTCGGTCGTCGTACCGCGAAGAACGGTCAGCGTGGTGGTGGCGACGGCTAGCACGGGTCACCGTCCGCACCGAGAGGCCGCCAGCGCGGATCGTCTTCATCCGCGGTCGCCGAGGTGAGGTTCATCGTCCGCGGGATGTGGCCGCCGCCGGCCATGGGGCCGATCCGCAGGGGCCGGATCCGCTTCCACGACAGGCGGTCGATGCACCGCTTCGCCAGCGGGGCGAGGATCAGCGCGTTAGCGTGGGCGAGCGTCCCGGACACCTGGTCCTGGTTGAAGTTCGTGAGGTCGATGTTCGTGAACGCGTCCGGATGCTGGGTGATCCACGCCGTCTGGTAGGAGACGGCGAGCTTCAGCAGTCGCAGGTTCTTTGGCGAGATGTTGCCCGCGTCGGAGGCGTCGGTGGTGGTGTCGGCGAACATCTCGACCACGGCCTGCGCCTGCTCCACCTGCGCCGCAGTCGGGCTGAAGCCGGTGTAGGTGGTGACGTCGCTCGTCGTGGCCCACGTCATGTCAGGTCACCCGCCTGACGGACACCTCGTACACCCACACACCGCCGCCGGTCTCGGCGAGGCGGGCGTCACCGCGGGTCGCGTGGCCGGCGTCGCGGGCTGCCTGCATGGTGGCCTGCCGGTTTGCGAGGTGGGTTTCCTCGTCGGGGCCGCCGGGTTCGGCGGGGAAGTCTTGGCGGAAGACGCCCTGGAAGGGCTGTTCGGCAGCCGGGGTGACCACCTGTTCCGGCGTGTCGGTCTCGTTCACAGCCTCGGTCATCGCGGTGTGGAGGATGCCGCCCTCGTCGTAGGGCGCGCCAGCCTTGCTGGCCCCGGTTGCGTCGTCGTCGAGGAGCCGCTGCATCATGACGGCCTTCGCTGCCCGCGAGGACGGCAGGCCACGGCGCGCGCACTCCTCCTGGAGTTCGCCTCCGGTCATCGCCTCGTAGTCCACCTGCTGCTCCTCGCGCGAAAGTTGTGTGCCGGTGCCGCCGGGGTGGCACCCACCAAGCCCCGACGGCGGTCCGATGGCCGGCTACTAGTCGGTGATGCGCTCCAGCACGGCGAGGGCCTTTTCGTGGCCGACGTTGAAGCCCTTGCGGACGCGGATCTTCACGGCGGTGTCGTCCGTGGTGTCCTGCGCGCGCGCCTTGTCGACGAGGATCTCGCCCATGCTGCGGTCACCGCGCTTGAGGAACTGGCGGTTGCAGTAGAAGAGGAGGTCGTTGCCCGCCGGGGACTGCGTGTTCGTCGCGGACACCTTGCAGCCGCGCGACCAGGCGATCGGCGCGTCGAACAGGGTGTCTGGGGTTCCGCCGGTGCCCTGGATGAAGATGGGCCGACCCTGCGCGTCGAGGCAGTTACGGAGTGCGTCACGCCATCCCGGGGACGCGATGACGAGCTGGTCCGCGAGGCTCCAGTACTTGCCGGTTTCCACCAGCTTGAACGTGGTTGACAGCTTCTCGTACAGGCTGGTGCCGACGGCCGGGGACGCGATCGACGTGAGGTCGTCGTCCCACGTCAGGTAGTTGGCGTCCGCCGTGTAGGAGGTCGCGGAGTTCGTGGTGCGCAGCGACTTATACGCCGACGTGAATGGGACCGTGGTGCCGTTCTCCGCGCCGGAGACGGCGAGGCACGCGTTGTCGAACGTGTCGGCGTAGGAGATGGCCCAGTCCTGGCCCTTGGTCTGGATCGTGTCGATCACGCTGTCGGCGTCGGCGAGGTCGTCCTCGTCCACCACGAACAGCGAGTTGAACTTGCGGGCCGTCAGGGTGATGTAGTCGTTCGTCGACGTGTCCGCGGTGTATGTGGTGCCCGCGTTCACAGACAGGCCGCTGGAGCGCAGCACGCGCTTCGTCGCGGAGGTCATCTTGTGGGGGCGGCCGTGCTGCTCGATCGCGGAGTCCTGGAGGACCCGGGTGATGACGGTGTCGTCCCACTCGATCGGAATCCAGTTGTCGATGATGTCGGTGGAAGCCACCTGGGCACCTCGGTTCGGAGGAGGGGGCTCACGGCCCGCCACGGATGGGGTGGGTGCCCTACCTGGGCGGACCTGTGAGCGTCCCGCTCGAACCTTGTGCAAGGGGCCGTAGCCCCTTTGTTGCGTGCCCTTGCCTGGGCTACTGGCCGCGAAGTACGCGCTCGGCTACCTGCTCGGCCCATCCCTTGGGCTCAGGTGCCGGAGGCTTCTTGTCGGCGGTGTCAACCTTAGCCGCCGGTACGCCATTCTGGCCAGAACTGCCGCCCGGGTTGGACGTAGTGGAGCGGACGCGCTTGAAGAACTCCGGCCATTCCGCCTTCAGTGTGTCGAGCTGCTCGGTCAGGCCGGTGATCTCACCGTCGTCGATGTCGACCTCGTCGAGGTCGAGGAGCTTCATGAGGCTGTCGAGGCGTGTGCCGTTCCATCCGGCCTCGCCGAGGGCCTTGTTGAAGCCGACGGCGAACGTCCGCATCTGCCGTGTGCCCTTCAGTTGCTGCTCGGTCACGGCCTTCTCCACGGCGCGCTTCATGTCCGCGTCGGTGAGGCCCTGCGGCGCCGTGTCCTTCGGCGCGGCGGCGGTCGTGGGCTCGGGGTCGTCGGTCTGGATCTTCTGGCCGGTCTTGGGGTCGATGCCGTGCTCGCGCAGGTACTTCCGGCGGGCAGCGGCCTCGCCGGTCGCGGTCCGCAGCTTTGCCTGGCTTGCCTCCCACTCTTCGCGGGTGGGCGGCTGCCAGTCGTCAGCCGGCTCCGTGACGGGCTCGGGCTCGCTCTGGCCGCCGCCGTCCGGTGCGGGGTCGTCGCCGCCGTCGGCGTAGAAGATGCTCGAGTCGCGGTAGGGGTGCGCCCACCCCGGGGTGTTGGGTGCCATGTGGTTCTCCTTCATGTGCGGCTGCCTGCGGTCGCGGCAGCCTGGCGCCGGACGCGCGCGGACAGTCCGCGGCGTGCCAGCAGTGCTTGGGCCGCCCTGCGGCGAGCGGCGCGGGACTCCGACGGACGGCCCTGTCCGGCGGCGATGCTGCGCCACGCCTGGTCGCGTAGGAGGTCCGGGAGCGTGCCGGGGCCGGTATCCCAGTCGGGCATCCACGGGACGGCTCGACAACGACAGCTCGGGTGTGCGGGCGGCCCGTCGAGGGCGGCCGCGGTGCTACTGCGGGAGGCCGGGTCCATGGACAGCCCGCCAGGGAACCGGCCGTCGCGGTCGGAGATGTGGCCGGCGTAGGCGAGGCAGATGACGCACGCGTCGGGCTCGGACACCCAGAGCAGGCGGGCGCCGTAGTGGTCGGCGGTCTGTGCCGCGCCGTCGTTGATGGCCCGGTGGATGGTCCAGGCGATCGTCTGCCGGATCAGCGTCACCGACCGGCGGGCGGCGGCGAGTCCGGTGAGGACGCCACGCCAGCCACTGTCGGAGATCATGCGGGGGGTGAGGAGTCGTGCGGTCAGGCGGAGTTGCTCGGCGACTGCGTCCGCGAGTCCTGCGGCGGCCCGTATGGCGTCGGCCGGGACCGCCACGGTGGGCGCGGTGTGGTAGCGGCCGGTCGCCCGGGTCAGGAAGTGGGCGGCGTGCCGGGCACCGAGCTGGGCCGCTCCGTCGAGCGCTTCCTCCAGTGTCCGTTGTGCGCGCTGATCGAGGCCACGGGCCGCCCGGTCGACGTCCGACCGCACGCGGGTGAGGAGTCCGGCCAGCTTCACGCCCGCACCGGCGGCGGTGAGTGCCCCGAACGCGGCCACCCACGCGGCGAGCACGACGGCGAGGAGCGCGGCGAGCTTCGCGCCCGCGCCGCCATCGGCTTCCTCCGCAACCTGGTCTTCGAGCGCAGCAGCTTCGGCGGCCTGCTGCTCCTGGATCAGGTCGGCGAGCTGCTGCGGTGTCGCGGCGGCCATCAGCGGTTGGCCTCACTGTCCCCGAGCGTCGCCGCCGCCCCGAGGACCTGGTCGAGAAGTGCGGTTACCTGCGCCTGGTCGATTGCACCCAGCTGCACGCCCGCGCCGAGAGCCTGAACGGCGGTGCCAATCGAGGTAAGGAGGTCGACGCGGCGCTGCAGTTCGGCGTCGTCGTCGAGCGTGGCGAGCCAGCCCTCGACCATCTCGGGCGGGCAGCCGGCTTCGATGAGGGCGCGTTCACGCGGCACCCCGGCCTTGATTTTCGCGTCGACGGTGGTCCAGCCTTCGGTGTCGTCGCGGTAGTCGGCGGGCTGCCAGCGCACCGTGACCGTGGCGTCGTCGTAGCCCAGGAGGTGCAGGGCGAACTCGAAGGCGTCCGCATGGGTGGCGCCGAAGCTGCGCTGCCGGGACTGCACCCGCGCGGTGAGCGGGGCGCGCGCTTCACGGCGGGCCTCACCTGAGATGGCGTCGCCGGTGGAGTCGAACTCCTGGAACGGCGTGGATGTGACCTGGGCCATCGCCTTCACGTACCGGTCGAACGGCTTCAGATAGGTGTCCGGGTTCGCGGCCTCGAACTGGCCGACCCCCTTCAGTCCCTGGAGCATCCACATCTCGCCGGGATCGTTGCGCAACTGGCTCGGGTTCAGCGGCGACTCTGGATCCCCCGCCAAGTCTTCGGGGTTGTCCGGGTCGAAGTCGGACTGCATGCCCGACTGGTCGACCTGCGGATCGATCAGCCCATAGCGTTGCGGCAGCGACTGGAAGTCGATTGTCGACGCGTGCGACACGACCGTCTTGTTGATCAGGGACTGGGCGCCGTAGGCGGCGTAGTGCTCGGGCCGGCCGTAGGGGCGTTCGGTGCGGTAGTGGAAGAACGGGAGGACGCCGTAGGGGTTCGGGAGGACCGCGTCCTGCCCGTCTTCCGTGTACGGGGTCCACTTGTTGTTCTTCTTGTTGTGCTTGCCCGCCCACACCCAGCGTTCGATGCGGCCTGCGGTTTCGCCGGGCGGGGCTGGGTACCAGAGGTCGGCGCGGATCTGCTGGTCTTTACCGGAGCCGATGCACCAGGACTTGATGACGAGTTTCTTGCGGAGCGGGTTCTCCTCGTCGTAGATCACGCGCACGGTGGCTGCGGAGTTGACGAGCATGTCGACGCCGAGGATGTCGCCGTCGGTGTCGATGGCGGGCCAGACCATGAGGTAGGCGTCGCCCTGGGAGCAGGCGCGGGTGTGGAGGCCGGGGAGTTCTTCGTCGAGCTGGTTGCGTTTGATCAGGTCGGCGATCTCGGCGTCAGCATCGTCGTCGCCTGCGGTGATCGCGGTGATGTGGAGGCGGTCGGTAACCGCGGTGACGGGAATCCGGGCGAAGTTGATTTCGTCCAACTCGTCGAGGTTCGACTTCGCCAATAGGCGGGCCACGGCGTCGGAGGCGAAGATCTCGTCGACGTCGCCATCGAAGTACGCCTCGGCCTTCGCGTAGCCGGGCCTGGCGGCGCACAGTTCGGCGTAGGCATCGATCAGGTCTGCCGTGCCACCAGCCATCCCCACACCTCCACCTAGCCTTTGAATCGAAGGTTACATCCTCAATTCAACACCAGGTGTGAAGGTTGCAGGCTATCTCGGGCTCACAGAGCTCACCGCAGCACGCTTCCGCACCACTGGAATGAACCGCCGGACAGCTGACCCCACCGCATCAACCATGTCGTCGTGCGGCCCCTTCGGGAACGTGCACATCTGCTGCTCCAACTCCGGCAGCTTTCGCGCGTGCATCACCCGGCCTCGCTGATAGTGGTTCAGCACGCCCTCCGCGCGCGTGAACTTCGGCTCCGACTGCGACACTGGCTTCACCTTCACCGGCAAGTCGTGAAGGATCGCCTTCCACGTGTCGTGCCCCTGATTGATCTCCAGGAGGATCAGGCCGATCTGCGGAAACTCGTCCAGGATCGCAAGCACCCGCTGCCGCAGCAGTGGGCCGGGCTGCACCCGCATCGCCCACGCCGCATGCACCGTGCACCGCCGACGCTGCGCCGACCACGACACCACCGCCAGCGCCGTGAAGTCGCTGCTCTTCTTCGCCGTGACCGCAGGGTCGATGGACAGCATCATGTGCGTCACCGGATCCGGACCCTCGTCCGGCACTGGGTAGCGGAAGTCGTCCGGTGTCCACAGCGCCCCGTCGGCCGCGAGAGGATCGTTCGCCATGTTCTTGGCGTAGGACCTCGTATGCCTGATCTCGATCAGGTAGCTGATGGGCCACTTCGCCGGCCACATGGACCGCTCAGTTCCGTCTGGGCGTTCGACGATGGGGAGGCTGTGGTGGGCGCGGATGCCTTCCTCACGGATCCAGTCCTCGGTCTTCACCCCTTTGGCGTGGCGGACCAGTTGATGGATCAGGCTTCCCGGCATGGTGACGGTGCCGCAGATGACAACGCGGGCGTAGATGTTGAGCGGGAAGATCGCGTCGATCAGCGTGGTGCGTCGCTTCGCTGCAAGATCAGCGCTGTAGCTGCTCTCATCTGGCTCGATATCGTCGCATAGCAGCAGGTCAGGGCGCTTCTCCTCCACCTTCAGGCCGAGGCTGGAGCTGTCGATGCCGTGAGCGGCGAAGATGAAGCCGGACTTGGCGACGTACATGTTCTGCGTATCCGCCACGTTCGCCCCCGACGGACGCTTCGCCGCAGCGCAGAGGTCGGGGAAGTCGCGGCGCAGGAGAGCGTTTCCGTCGAGCTCCCGCTTGAACGTGCTCAGGTGCCGTTCAGCCTGCGTTGCCGCGGAAGCGAAGGCGGCGGCGAACCGTACGTGCCCGTGCGCGGCGGCCCACATCGGCAGGATGAGGAACCACCAGGTGGTCTTTCCCGTGTTGCGGGGCGCGATGTAGGCGTCGCGCTGCTCCGCCGGCCTGGATGGGGTGCGTACCCAGCGGAGCCCGGCGCGGCACCAGTCGAGGTGTGCGTCACCGAAGGAGATCCTGCCGTCGGCGTCTTTGAGGTGGTGGCGGAGAAATATGAGCGCGAACAGTAGTGGGTTGAGGCGTGTGAGGGTGCGCCGGCCCTCGGGATCGGCGAGGAGCTGTGGGTCGAACTGGGCGAGGTAGGCGTAGAGGTCGAAGGTCTCTGCGTCGAGACCGTCGAGGTAGCCGACCGCTGGCGGCGCGGCCGTGGTCATGGTCAGGCCTCGCCGCCCGAGCCGTCCCGGAGCGCCTGCTCCTGGGCTTCGACGCGGGCCTTGGCGTCGCGGAGCATCTCCTGGAGCTCCAGGTCCTGCTGGGTGACTTCGTGGACGGTGGCGTCGACCTTGACGGCGGCTTCGATGCCGGTGAGTTTGGCGCGGCGTTCACCGTTGCGCCGGCGCGCGTCCTCGATCTTCAGCAGGCGGTCGATGGCCTGCAGGACCGGGCTGTCGTCTTCCATCGGTTCGTCGGTGTCGGGGTGGAGGATGACTCGGCCGTTGCTGACGGTGATGTGCCGGGCGGTGAGAACCTTCCGGGCTGCGGCTTCGAGGCCGTCGAGGCGGACGAGTTCGGCGTCGAGGCGCTCCAGTTCGAAGTGGAGGACTGCTTCGCCGGGTTCTTTGATGACCGCTTGGATGGCGCGGTCTACGGCGTCCCAGGCGGTGCGGCTGCCGGAGTAGCCCATCTGGTCGGCGATTTGCTGGTAGGTGAGGCCTTGGGTGCGGAGTTCGGCGGCTTGGGCGTCGCGGATGGCGGTGTCGGGGCTGGGGAGGTAGCGGCCTTGGCGGTCGCGGACTTTCTGGTTGGGGTTGGCCATGGTGGGTGCCTCCTGCGACCGGGTACCTTTGAATCGTAGGTTACGGCAGCATTGTGGCTTTGATTCGTCCCTTTGGGTGGGGGTGGTGGCAATGGTCTCCGACCGAGGCGGGCGCTGGGGCTTCGTTTACAAGTCGAGGCAGGCCGTGTATCGCGCTCTGCGCCGCAAGGGTGCGTCGAAGTCGAAGGCAGCGAGGATCTCGAACGCGGGCCGCACCC
>Ga0247820_10000402_pt1 | contig 22798 bp, 20 predicted proteins | sample 13C_Glucose_Day1_2_FD_192480 | JGI IMG/M metagenome (GOLD analysis project Ga0247820, IMG submission 192480) | Soil microbial communities from agricultural site in Penn Yan, New York, United States - 13C_Glucose_Day14 | ecosystem: Environmental > Terrestrial > Soil > Agricultural land | place...
GCCCAAACGCCCTGCCCAACCCGCCCGGCACACCACTGCTGTCGGTGTCCTGCCACGGCCCGTTGGGGCTCAGCGACCAGCTCCAGCCGTTGTTCCAACGGTAATAGGTGCGCTGGCGGTAGAAGGTGTTGGGCTGCTTCTCCAGCACATAGACCCCAAGCTTCGGGTCCCAGTGGCTGGCGCCCCCCGGCGGCGGCGCGAAGCTGGCGGAGGTGCGTGGCATCGGCTTGGGAATCGCCGCCGGCTTGCTCGGCTGGGTGCCGGGCTGGCCACCCGGCAAGGGCTTGACCACCGGTCCTTTGTGCGGCGGCGTGGTCTCGATCGGCGGCAGCGGCTCACGCTCCCCGGGCTGATGCACCGTACACGCGGAAAGACCCAGGGCCAGGGTGATCAGGGTCAGGCGGACGGTGCTGTTCATGGGGGGGCTCTCTTATGAGTCGGGGCTGTCGATGGTCACATGCTGGATGCCCCGGGTGCCGGTGGCCAGCGGGGCGCTCTGGCCCTTCCATTCACCGTGGGTGGGCTGCCCGGCGCGCGAGACTCGGGCAACCAGTTGGACTTCGGCAAAGTCCGACAGTTTCATCTGCGGCATCATCGCGTCGGCATCGGACAACTCCACCTCGATCGGCAGCTGCGCCACCGTCACCCGCTTGGCCGCCAGCGGCATGGGCGGGCCATTGCTGGCGCGGGCGAAGATGAACACGGTGTCGTCCGGACGCACCTTGTCCTTGAGCGCCGCGGCCAACTCTACGCGCACTTTCAGGCGCGCTGTTTCGGCCACCTTGCCGCCACCGGCCTTGAGTTTGTCGGCGGCGCGGTCGATGCCGCCCTGCAGCGCGTCGCGGGACGCGTCGCCCTGCGGCAACTGCGCCAGCAGACGCTGCCAGTAGTCGATGGCCTCCTGGTAGCGCTCGCCCTCGAAGGCGGCGATACCACGCAGGCCGAGGCTGGTGACCTCTTGCGGGTCGGCCTTGAGCGCCTCATCGGTGAGTGCCTGCAATTGCGCCGACCACTGTTTGTCGGCGGCGAAGTACAGCGACTGCGCCCACTGCCCGAGCAGCTCGGGCTGACGCCCGGCCAGGGCCACGGTGCGCTCGAAGGCCTTGGCCGCATCGGCCGGCCGTTGCTCGGCCATATAGGCACGACCGAGGAAGTAAAGGCCTTCGGCCGAGTCGGGCTGGGCCTGCACCGCACGCTCCAGGCGCGTGGTCATTTCCGCCATCGACTGCGGCGCGCTGGCGAACTCCTGGGTCAGCTCGACCTTGTCTGCGGCGCCGAAGTGCAGGTACAGCCCCAGGGCCATGGCCGGCACCAGCACCGCCGCCAGCAGCGGCACGGCCTTGCCCAGGTGGCCCTGACGCGTCACCTCGCCGCGCTCGGTGTCGGCCAGCAGCTCACGGGCGGCCTCGTCACGACCATTGGCCAGTTGTTGTTCATCAAGAACGCCGGCCGCCTGCTGGGCAACCAGTTCGGCAACGCGCTCTTCATAGAGCGCCACGTTGAGGGCGGTACGATCCTGCTCGGCCTGCTGGCGGCGGTGACCGCGCAGGATCGGCAACAGCAGGAAAGCCAGGGCGGCGAGCAGCAGCAGGCCCGCGCTAAGCCAGAATTCAGTCATGGGTACGTTCTTTATCCAGCAGTTTGGCCAGACGCTCGCGTTCGTCGGCGGACAGTTCGGTATTGCCGGCCACGGCCTGGCCACGGCGACGGCGCACGATCAGCGCCAGCACCATGAAGCCTGCGACCAGGAGGATCCCCGGGCCGAACCAGAGCAGCCAGGTGCGCCCGCTGAGCGCTGGCTTGTAGCGCACGAAGTCGCCATAGCGATCGACCATGAAATCGACGATCTGCTGGTTGTCCTTGCCCTCGCCCAGCATGCGGAAGATCTCGCGGCGCAAGTCGGCGGCGATGGGCGCGTTGGAATCGGCGATGTCCTGGTTCTGGCACTTGGGGCAGCGCAGTTCCTTGGTCAGTTGCTGATAGCGCTCGCGCTCGGCGTCGTCGCGGAACTGGTAGGTGTCGATGGCCGCCTTGGCCACGCCGGCCAGGCTCAGGCCGAGCACGGCGGCCGCCAGCCAGCGCCTCATGGCCGGGCCTCGTCGACCAGGCCCTGGTACAGCGGCGCCAGCTGCTCGCGCCACACCGTGGCATCGACCACGCCCACGTGCTTGTAGCGGATGATGCCCTTGGCGTCGATCAGGAAGGTTTCCGGCGCGCCGTACACGCCCAGGTCCAGGCCCAGCGAGCCTTGCTGGTCGGCGATGTTCAGCTGGTATGGGTTGTGGAACTCAGCCAGCCACTTCAGCGCGGCGGCGTTGTCGTCCTTGTAGTTGACCCCGTGGATCACCACGCCCTGCTCGGCCAGCTGGTTCAGGTACGGGTGCTCGACCTTGCACGACGGGCACCAGGTGCCCCACACGTTGACCAGCGCCGGGCGGCCGATCAGGTCGGCCTGGGTGAGGCTGCGATCGCCCTGCACGCTCGCCAGCGCGAACGTCGGGAACGGCTTGCCGATCATCGCCGAAGGCAGTTCGTCGGGTTTCAAGAACAACCCCTTGTAGAGAAAGACCGCCACCAGCAGGAACACCGCCAGCGGTACCACCATGATCCAACGCTTCATGCAGTTGCTCCAGACACGCCCAGGGCCTCACGCACCCGGGTCTTGACCTTGACGCGGTAGCGTCGGTCGAAGGCCGCCAGCAAGCCGCCCAGGCCGGTCAGCAGACCGCCCAGCCAGATCCAGCGGACATAGGGTTTGATATGCACCCGCACCGCCCAGGCGCCGTTTTCCAACGGCTCGCCCAGGGCGACATACAGGTCGCGGGTGAAACCGGCGTCGATGCCGGCCTCGGTCATCATCGACTGCTGCACGGTGTACAGGCGTTTCTCCGGGTGCAGCACGGACACTTCGCGGCCATCGCGCGAAACCCGCACGGTGCCCTTGTCGGAAATGAAGTTCGGGCCTTCGAAGTGCTTGGCGCCCTCGAACAGGAAGTGATAGCCCCCCAGCTCGACGGTCTCGCCCGGCGCCATGCGCAGGTCGCGCTCGGCGCTGTTGTTGCTCGACAGCACCACGCCCAGGGCGCACACCACCAGGCCCAGGTGCGCCAGGTGCATGCCCCAGTAGCTGCGGCTCAGACCCGCCAGCCCCTTGGCCAGGCCTTTGTGACGGGTCTTGTCGAGGATGTCGCGCACGCCGCTCAGGACCACCCAGGCGGCCAGGGCGAACACGCTCAGGGCCGGCCAGTCGAAGTCGTCGACGATCAGCCCGGCGACCGGCGCCAGCACTGCACTGCCGACCAGCACCGGGGTCAGCATGCCGGCCAGCCATTTGCCGGGAGTGTCCTTCCAGCGCACCACCACGCCCACGCCGAGCACCACCATCAGCAGCGCCATCAACGGCAGGAAAAGGGCGTCGAAGTAAGGCGGGCCGACCGACAGCTTGGCCCCGGTCAGGGCGTCGAGCACCAGCGGGTAGAGGGTGCCCAGCAGGATCATCGAGGCCGCCACCACCAGCACCAGGTTGTTGGCCAGCAGCAGGGTTTCACGGGACCACAGGGCAAAGCCCACCTGGCTCTTGACCACCGGCGCGCGCAGGGCGAACAGGGTCAGCGAGCCACCGACCACGAACAGCAGGAAGATCAGGATGAAGATACCGCGCGACGGGTCGGCGGCGAACGCGTGCACCGAGGTCAACACGCCGGAGCGCACCAGGAAGGTACCCAGCAGGCTCAGGGAGAACGCGGCGATGGCCAGCAGCACGGTCCAGCTCTTGAACACCCCGCGCTTTTCGGTGACCGCCAGCGAGTGGATCAGTGCCGTGCCCACCAGCCAAGGCATGAACGAGGCGTTCTCGACCGGGTCCCAGAACCACCAGCCACCCCAGCCCAGCTCGTAATAGGCCCACCACGAGCCAAGGGTGATGCCCACGCCGAGGAAGGCCCAGGCGACGATGGTCCAGGGCCGCGACCAGCGCGCCCAGGCGGCATCGAGGCGCCCGCCGAGCAAGGCGGCGATGGCGAAGGCGAAGGCCACCGAGAAGCCCACGTAGCCCATGTACAGCATCGGCGGGTGGACGATCAGGCCGAAGTCCTGCAACAGCGGGTTGAGGTCGCGACCATCGCCCGGCACCTGCGGCAGCAGGCGCGAGAACGGGTTGGAGGTGATGATCAGGAAGCTCAGGAAGCCCACGCTGATCATGCCCATCACCGCCAGCACGCGCGCCAGCATCACCTGCGGCAACTGACGCGAGAAGATCGACACGGCGAAGGTCCAGCCACCGAGGATCAACGCCCACAGCAGCAGCGAGCCTTCGTGGGCGCCCCACACGGCGCTGAACTTGTAGTACCAGGGCAAGGCGCTGTTGGAGTTGCTGGCGACGTAGGCGACCGAGAAGTTGTCGGTCATGAAGGCGTGGGTCAGGCAGGCGAAGGCGAACGCCAGGAAGGCAAACTGCCCCCAGGCCGCCGGCCGCGCCAGGCCCATCCACAGGCTGTCGCCGCGCCAGGCGCCGAGCAGCGGTACAGTGGCCTGCACGGCGGCGAAGCAGATCGCCAGGATCATCGCCAGCTGGCCGAGTTCGGGGATCACCAGGGCCGCATTCATGGTTTGGCTCCCGCGTCGCTGGCGGCCTGGCCGCTTTCCTTCAGGGCCTTGGTGACTTCCGGCGGCATGTATTTCTCGTCGTGCTTGGCCAGCACCTCGTCGGCCACCACCACGCCGTCGGCGTTGAGCTTGCCAAGGGCGACGATGCCCTGCCCTTCGCGGAACAGGTCGGGGAGGATGCCGCGGTAGGTGATCGGCACTGATTTTGTGTAGTCGGTAACCACGAAACGCACATCGAGCGAATCGGCCGAGCGCTGCACCGAACCTTTCTCGACCATGCCGCCGGCGCGGATGCGGGTATCCAGCGGCGCCTCGCCGTTGGCGATCTGCGTCGGGGTGTAGAACAGGTTGATGTTCTGCTGCAGCGCGCTCAGGGCGAAGCCCACGGCGACGCCGACACCGGCCAGCAGGCCGAGGATGATGAACAGGCGTTTCTTGCGCTGCGGATTCACGGTTTGCTCTCCCGGCGCAGACGACGCGCCTCTTCTTGCAGGTAGCGGCGACGGGCCAGCAGGGGCGCGGCGACATTCAGCGCCAGCACCGCCAGGCAGATGCCGTAGGCCGACCAGACGTACAGGCCATGGTGGCCCATGGCGAGAAAATCACTGAAGGACGCAAAGCTCATCGTACCGCCTCCCGTCCGAGTTGCCCCAGCACCTCATCCTTGACCCAACTGGCGCGGGCTTCGCGTTTGAGCACTTCGAGGCGCATGCGCAGCAGCAGCACGGCGCCGAAGAAGCAGTAGAAACCCAGCGCGGTGAGCAGCAGCGGCAGCCACATTTCCACCGGCATGGCCGGCTTTTCGGTCAGCGTGAAGGTGGCGCCCTGGTGCAGGGTGTTCCACCACTCCACCGAGTACTTGATGATCGGGATGTTGACCACGCCGACGATCGCCAGCACCGCACAGGCCTTGGCCGCGCTGTCGCGATTGCTGATGGCCTGGCCCAGGGCGATGATGCCGAAGTACAGGAACAGCAGGATGAGCATGGACGTCAGGCGCGCATCCCAGACCCACCAGCTACCCCAGGTGGGCTTGCCCCAGATCGCCCCGGTAACCAAGGCTACCGCGGTCATCCAGGCGCCGATGGGCGCCGCGCACTGCAGCGCGACGTCGGCCAGTTTCATCTTCCACACCAGCCCCACCACCCCCGCCACCGCGAGCATCACGTAGCACGACTGGGCGAGCATGGCCGTCGGCACGTGGATATAGATGATGCGGAAACTGTTGCCCTGCTGGTAGTCCTGGGGGGCGAAGGCCAGGCCCCAGGTGATGCCGACCAGCAGCAGCACGACAGAGGAAACGGTCAGCCACGGCAGCATGCGGCCGCTGATGGCATAGAACCATTTGGGGGAACCCAGCTTGTGGAACCACGTCCAACTCATTTTCATCAGGGTACATCCAGGGTATTGGCCGGGCTGCGGTGCCCGAGACTCGTTATTCGCCGACGCTGATCTTCAGGCCGGCCGCGATCGCAAAGGGTGCCAGTGTCACCGCCAGGGCCGTCAGGCTGGCGAGCCAGAGCAGATGGCCGGTGGCCGGCATATTCTGCAACGCCGCCTGCAACGCACCACTGCCCAGGATCAATACAGGGATATACAACGGCAGAATCAGCAACGCCAGCAGCAGGCCGCCGCGCTTCAGACCGACCGTCAGCGCCGCGCCCACCGCGCCCAGCAGGCTCAGCACCGGCGTGCCCAGCAGCAGTGAGGCGAGCAGCACCGGCAGGCAGGCGCTCGGCAGGCCCAGCATCAGCGCCAGCAGTGGCGCCAACAATACCAGCGCCAGCCCGGAAAAGATCCAGTGCGCCAGCACCTTGGCCAATACCAGCAGCGCCAGCGGGTGCGGCGAAAGCACCCACTGTTCGAGCGAACCGTCCTCGAAATCGCTGCGGAACAGCCCGTCCAGCGACAGCAACACCGCCAGCAGGGCCGCGACCCAGACCAGTCCCGGCGACAAGGTTTGCAACAATTGTGTCTCAGGACCGACCGCCAGCGGAAACAGGGCGACGACAATGGCGAAGAACACCAGCGGATTGGCCAGCTCCGCCGGGCGGCGGAACAACAGGCGCGCCTCGCGGCGCAACAGCAGAAGGAATACGCTCATGCCGCCCATTGCCCCAGGTTCAGCTCACGGTAGCCGGATGGCTTGCGCTCGAGCGTATGGTGGGTGGTCAGCACCACGGTGCCGCCCCGCTCGCAGTGGGCCGCGAGGTGAGCTTCCAGCTGGGCCACGCCCTGCTTGTCGAGGGCGGTGAAGGGTTCGTCGAGGATCCACAGCGGCGGGCTGTCCAGGTACAGCCGTGCCAGGGCGACCCGGCGCTGCTGGCCGGCGGACAGGGTGTGACAGGGCACGTCCTCGAAACCGCGCAAGCCGACAGCCTCCAGTGCCTGCCAGATCGCCTCGCGGCCGGCCGGCCGGTGCAGGGCGCAGAGCCAGGCGAGGTTCTCTTCGGCGGTAAGCAGGTCCTTGATCCCGGCGGCATGGCCGATCCACAGCAGGATGCTGGCCAGGGCATGGCGTTGTTCGGCCAACGGCTGGCCACCGAGCAGGATCTGCCCGGCGGTGGGTTGCATCAGCCCGGCCAGCAGGCGCAGCAGGCTGGTCTTGCCGCTGCCGTTGGGGCCGCTGATCTGCAGCATGTCGCCAGCGCCCAGCTCGAAATCGAGCTGCTCGAACAGCAAGCGCCAGTCGCGCTCGCAGGCCAGGCCTGCGGCTTGGAGGTGAAGGGTCACGGTTTCGCCTTATCTATGTAGGGCTTCGGGGCGGTGTCGCCTGCTTCGCGGGTGAACCCGCTCCCACAGGGTCTTGCGCGGCATCTGAAAGCTGCGCCGTACCTTGTGGGAGCGGGTTCACCCGCGAAGCAGGCAACGCCGCTCCAAAGCCCCTATGTCTCAAGTCGCCCGCCGCGCTGCCGTTATACTGGCAACAATGGGCGGTCGGCATTATTACACGCGTCACCGCGCTGCCAAGAGGCCGAGTTCGACAGGTTGTATACAATCATGACTGAAATCAATAGTCTCGGCGCACAAACCGTGCCAGGGCCCCAGGCGGCCAAGGCGGCCATGACCGGCGAGCTGCTGCGCCTGCTGCAAGCGCAACCCGGCCTGCTGGCCCCGGGCGAGACGGCACGTGCCGAGGTCATGTCGATGCGCCAGGTCGGCGTGGATTTCCAGCTGTTGCTACGCCTGACCCAGGGCAACGGCAACCAGACCCAGTTGCAGGCCAATGCCAGCCAACCCCTGCCCCAGGGCAGCCAGATCACGGTCACGCAGACTGAAAGCAACCGCCTGGCGGTCATGGTGCAGCAGGTCAACGCCAACAACATCACTACCCTCACCCGCCTGGACACCAGCCAGGTTCCAGTCGGCACACTGCTGCAAGGCAAGGTCCTGACCAGCCAGCCCCTGGTTCAGAACGCCGGCGAGATCGCCAGTTTCCGCTCGCTGGTAAGCCTGCTCAACAGCAGCCAGGCCGGCGCCACCCTGGCCATCGACAGCCCGCGGCCACTGCCGATCGGCAGCCTGCTCAGCGCGCTGGTACAAGGTGACCAGTCGCTGCGCTTCGTTCCCTTGAGCGGCCGCCAGGATCAACTGGCCATTGCCCAGCAGCTGGCGACCCAGCAAGGCCGCCAGGCCTCGCTGCCTGGCTTGCTCAATGCCCTGCAGCAGGTCGCCACCTCCGGCGACGCTGGCACGCAACTGCGCGCCAGCGCCGAACGCCTGCTGGCCAGCCTGCCCGATGCCCGCCAACTGGGTGATGCGAAGAATCTGGCCCAGGCCCTGAACAACAGTGGCGCCTTCCTTGAAGCCAAGCTGCTGGGTGGCCTGGCAAGCGGCGTGGCGCCCGACCTGAAGACGCAACTGGTCAGGCTGATCGCACAGTTGCCCAATCCTCCCACGGGACAGATGCTCACGCCCGCACAGACCAGTACGTTGGCCCATGCCCTGCCCGGTTTCGCCCGCAGCGCCCTGGGCATGCTCGGCCAGGTCAGCCCGCGCCCGCAACCTGGAGCCTTCCCCCTGCCCTCGCGGCTGTTGCAGAGCCTGGAAAACGAAGGCGACCTGCAGCAATTGCTGCGCCTGGCCGCCGCCGCCATCTCGCGCCTGCAGAGCCATGCGCTGTCCAGCCTGCAGCAATCCGGACCACTGGAGAACGGCAACCAACAGACCACCTGGCAGACCGAGATCCCCATCCGCCATGGCCAGGAGTTCATTCCCCTGCAGGTCAAGCTGCAGCGCGAGGAAACGCCGGAGCAGCAAGCCGATCGCGAACGTGAAGGGCGTGATCCGCTGGAGGCCATATGGCGGATCGAACTGGCCTTCGACCTGTCACCACTCGGTCCGCTGCAGGTCCAGGCGCAACTGCTGCAAGGACGTCTGTCGGGACAGCTGTGGGCAGAGCAGGAACAGACCGCCCGCCTGATCGACAGTCAGCTCGGCACGCTGCGCGAGCGCCTGCTGGCCCGCGGCCTGGATGTCGGCGACCTGGAGTGCCACCCCGGCACGCCACCGCAAGGCCCCCGCACACGCCTCGAACAACGCTGGGTGGATGAGACCGCATGAAGCACAAGCAGCCACGCCAGGCCATTGCCCTGAGCTACGACGGCCAGCAGGCCCCGACCCTGAGCGCCAAGGGCGACGACGAACTGGCCGAGGCCATCCTCGCCCTGGCCCGTGAACATGAAGTGCCGATCTACGAGAACGCCGAGCTGGTACGCCTGCTGGCCAGGCTGGAACTGGGCGAGCAGATCCCCGAGGCGCTGTACCTGACCATCGCCGAGATCATCGCCTTCGCCTGGCAATTGCGCGGCAAAGTGCCGGTGGGCTTCGACGACCAGCCTGCGCCGCCACGGGATATCACGCCCGAGCAGCTGTTCCTGCCGGCAGGCGTGGATACACGCTGACCCTGCGTGTGGCACCACTCCCAAAGGGGCAATGCCATGCTTGCGCGATAATTCATTACCGCTCCCCGACATAAGGGTTGAGTCACCGTTGTGCCTGGTTTCTCCACACAGGTCGACTCAATCATGCCTCCAACCTTCATCACCAACCTGGGCGTACAGCTCGTTCGCGATCACCTGCAGACCATCCCCCGCCCCGACAAGCACGCCGCACAAGCCATCCGTGACTGGGCCAAACGCCAGGGATCGGACCTGGATCCGGATCAGACCGACGTCGTCACCCTGCACTACCGAGGCCACCAGGCCGTCATCGTCCAGCGCCTGTCACTGACCGAAGCGGTGCTCTCGAACTGGCAAGGCGAGACCGACAAGAACCTGATCGGCCAACTGCTCCCGGGTCATTGGTCCGGTACCCTGCCATCCGGCCCGCTGCAGATCGTCGATCGATTGCCTGCTCGTGAGCCATGGGCGAACGGTGCCGATCATTCGGTATTCAATGGTCTGTTCCGCCGGACCGGTAACGGCCAATACGACAGCACAACGCATCTTGCCGTGGATGTCGAAGCCCTGCAGCGCTTCATCTGGAACCTGGATTTTCACGCCCGCTTCACCGACATGCTGGACAACTACTGGCAGCGCGCCCTGCATGGCCACCAGCTGTCCATGCGGATCAGCTTCATCACCGCCTGCAACAAGCAGGTAAGCGAAGGCTCATTGAGCGATGGGGCACGCCAGCTGGCCTGGCAGGCTGCCGGCTTGGCCCCTCGGGCGGTTGGCCTGCGAATCAGGCCACTGAACGTCTACGGTTACAGTGCCACCGATCTGCTGTGCATCACCGACAAATCCCAACCGCTCACCGTGCTCTACCTGCCAGGCAACGCCTCCCCCCTTCACGAGTTCGCCAACATGGCGGCGCTTCAGGACTGGTTCGCCAGACAGTGCCAGAACCCCGATAAACGTCAGCGCCTGCGCCAGCATTTCAACTTGGCCGACACGCCAGATGGACTGGACTTCAGCGGCCTGGACACCGCCCTCGAAGGCCTGGGCGCCTACCCGGGCATCCACTATCGCTCGCCAAACCGACCGGGATTCACCACCGACGGCCGCTGGTCACCCAGGGACTACGTCAACTACCGTCCGGACAAATACAGCCCGAAGCTCGACGGCGATCTGTTCGAAGCCCTGAGCCTGCGTCAGCGCAAGCGCAGCTATGCCAACGCTGACTTCATCGTTACCAGCAATCAGGAGGTGAACAAGGCGCGCTGGCGCGGCTATGTGGTCAATACCATCAATCTGCTGGCCCCCTTGGCCGTGGTACTGCCAGAACTGGCGCCGCTGCTTGCTCTGGGTGGCATTGCCCAGTTCGCGGCTGGGATCGATCAGGCACTCAACGGCAAGTCACTTGAAGACAAGGCCGAGGGCGTGACGAACATCGAGTTCGGGCTAATGAACGCTGCACCACTTGCCTTGCGCCCATTGGCGCGAGCGCGAGTGCTGTACCCCGCCAAAGACAGGTGTTTTATCTTCCCCAGTCGGGTGAACGACCAACTGGGCTACCCATTGAGCCCGATGACGCCCCCGGCACTGCCCGAACGCCAGCTGGCCGGTCTGTTCGGCTCGACAGTCCCCCCCTTGCCCGGCGGCGACACCGCCATTGCCCAATGGCTGGCGCACGTGCCGGTCTCTGCGGACTCGCAAGCGCAGCTTCAATCCCTGTTGAATGGCTACAACACACTGGTCCTCTACGACAGTGAACATGATGCTTTCATCCTTGAGTCCGAGGCCAACGAGATAAGGCCAAGCTACTACCAGGTATCGCCAGAAGGCCATGGGCTTGTCGAGATGCCCCTGAACGCACGCACAGTCACCGACCCGATGCGCATAAGCAGCCTGCGAGCCATGGGCGTGGATGTGCAACTGCCTTTGGAAATCCCGCCCTTCGAGGCACACCTGCGCCAGCCGATCCCACGGAAGATCTCGAGCCTCTGGGTAGGCGACAAGGTGATCGCACCCAAACTGTTGACCACGCTGGTCCGCAATCAGCAACGCCTGACGAACAGCCAGTATGCCTACCGACTGTTCCTGTCCAACGCCAATGCCCAGGCCTTCGGCGCGAACCTGAGGCTACTGGCCGCACACGCACCGCATCTCGATGTGCTGACCCTGGAGGAGCAGCCGTTCTTCGCAAGGTTGCGCGAAACCAAATACTTCGAGCAGTATCAAGATGCCGTTGGCGGCGCAGGTGCAAATTTCTCTTCGGCATCCGACATCCTGCGCTATCCCCTGCTCGCCGAGGAAGGCGGATTGTACCTGGACGTCGACGATACCTTGCTTGCCGACCCGGTTCATCCGGACAATCCCAACCGCGCCGCGATCGACTCGGTGACCCTGGCCACCACACCGGACAGCCTCATTTTAGGTGGCCCGATGAACAACGACGCCCTGGGGATGCACTGCCAGTACAACACCAACATGATCGCCAGCCATGCTGGCAACCCGACGCTGCAGGCGATCTCGGACACCATGCACGAGCGCTACCTGGCCAACCGTGACTTCTACGGCAACAGGCCAGTAGTGAAGGGCCCCGAATTCGATGCCTATGCCTTGCGCCTGAGCCACATGACCGGGCCCGGCCTGCTGAATGATGTCATCGACCAGCGCCTGCCACGGCTGCGGGCACTACGGCGGATCATCAACCTGCACGCCTTGCCGCAACACAATCCGATGTACCTGGTGACCCCGATCGAACAGGCCTTGCGGGAAGCCGCGACCGGCGACATTCCGCTCAATCAGGTAGCCGAAGTCGGAAACTACCACTCGTGGGCCAAGCCCTGATGTAACAAGGGCGGCCTGACGGCCGCCCTTGTCTTCAGGTGGTAAACATATACGCAAGCTTGGGACATCGCCGTCGCTACCGTGGAGCCTCATTAATCCACACGGATCGATTCCAATGGCTTCCACTTTTGTAAATAACGCGGGCAAACAGTTCATCCGCCGCCACCTGCAGAATATTCCCAGGCCTAGCCTATTTGCCGCCAAGGCAATCCGTGAATGGGCTGGGCAAGAGCAACATCAACTCGACCCCGACCAGACCGACGTCGTCACCCTGCACTACCGTGGCAATCAGGTCATGATTGCCCAGCGCCTTTCACTCACCCAGGCGGTGCTCTCGAACTGGCAAGGTGAAAACAACAAGGACCTGGTTGGCCAGCTATTCCCGGGTAACTGGGCAGGTACCTTGCCAGACGGCCCGCTGACCATTGTCGAACATCTGCCAGCGCTCGGACCGCTCGACAACAGCGCACGTTTCTCGGTCTTCGACGGTGTCTTCCGCAGGTCCACCCCGGCCCGCTACGACAGCACCACGCACCTGCCAGTGGATGTCGAGGCCATGCAGCGGTTCATCTGGGATCTGGACGTTCACACCCGCTTCGTCTCGATGCTGGACGAGTATTGGCAAAAGACCAGCAAAACCCATCCACAGTCTCTGCAAATAAGCTTTATCGCAGCCTGCAACAAACAGGTCCAGGAAGGTTCCCTGAGTGACGCTGGCCGTCAGTTGGCCTGGCAAGCGGCGGGACTCATGCCGAGAGCTTCCGGCCTGGAAATCAGGCCTCTGAATGTCTATGGCTACGCCGCCACCGACATCATCCAGATTGCTGACCCAGCACATCAGCCAGTACTGCTGTACCTGCCGGGAAATTCATCACCCTTCCATGAGTTCGACGGCATGAATGCCCTGAAGGACTGGTTCGCTGAACAGTGCCGCACCAGCGAAAAACGCCAGCGCCTGCGTCAGTATTTCAAAGCGGCAGACACCCCCGACGGCCTGGACTTCAGCGGGCTGGATACCGCGCTGGATGGCCTTGGCACCTTCCCGCGCTTCCACACGCGATCGCCCAACCGGCCAGGCTTCACCGTCGATGGTCCATGGCCTCCCAGGGACTACGTCAACTACAAGCCCCACAAGTACAGCCCATTGATAGAAGGCGACTTGTTCGAAGCCCTCACGCTGCGCCAGCGCAAACGCAGCTATGCCGACGCCGACTTTCTCATCACCAGCAGGACGCAAGTGACCAAGGCCCACTGGCGTGACTACCTGGTGACCTCGATCAATCTGCTGGCGCCCCTGGCGCTGGTGGTGCCCGAACTCATACCACTGCTGGCCGTCGGTGGCATCGCGCAATTTGGCCTGGGGATCGACCAGGCAATCAACGGCAAGACACTGGAGGACAAGGCCGACGGCGTAAGCAACATCGAGTTCGGCCTGCTCAATGCCGTCCCGCTGGTCTTGCGAGAAGCGACTCGCGTGAAAATCCTGTTCCCTGGCAAAAGCCCACGATTCGTCATGCCAACGCGAGTGAACGATCAGTTGGGTTACCCTCTTAGCCCCATGGATCCGCCCAGGCTACCCGAAGAGGGGGCCGCGCAATTCTTCGCCCCACCTCCAGAGCCAATAGCACTTCCACAAGATAGCCATCTAGGCAACTGGATCACTCGATTCATTGATGGCAATGGCGTAAAGCATATGGAGGCAACCCTGGAAGAAGCGAGGTTCGAAGTACGCTACGACAGTGAACACGATGCATTCGTCCGCAGGCCGAATAGCAAGAATGAATCGCCAACCTATTATCAGGTTTCCGAGCAGAGCAACGGCCTGGAAGTCATCGATGTCACAAACCGCCCAGTCACTGACGCCATGCGCATGAGGACATTGCGCGCACTGGGCGTCGACCTGCAACTGCCCATCAAAATCCCAACGCCCACCAGCGAAATGTTCGAACTTCCCAAGCAGATCCTGAATATCTGGGTCGGTGACAAAATCATCCCCGACAATCTGCTGAAGACCGTGGAAGCCAACGCCAGGGGGTTGCTGCATTCCAGAACCTCCTACCGGATATACCTGTCCACTGCCGATTCGAATGTATACAGCATCAACCATGCCGCGCTGCTCAAGCATGCTGAGAATCTGCAGATACTGCCGCTGGAAGAGCAAGCCTTCTACGATGACTTCCAGGACAGTCCTTACTTTGGGCAATACGAGAAGGCCATCAAAGGTGGAAATTATGCTTCGGCCTGCGACGTGCTTCGCTACCAACTACTCAACAGCGAAGGCGGCGTTTATATAGACATCGACGACACCCTGCGCACCCTTGGCGATCATCCGGACGCCGATGCAATGATCGCCTCGACGCCCTTGAAAGCGACGCAAAATGGTCTTGTGCTGGGCGCCCCGATGGACAATGCACGCCTGGGCATGCATTGCGCCTACTCGAACAGCTTGATTGGCAGTCATGCGGGGAACGATACGCTGGACGCTATCTCCGATGAGATACTCAAACGCTTCGAGGACAACCCGAACTTTTATGACAGCAGACCGTTGTATGGCGCCCCCGATCATGAGACCTACGCCAAGAAACTGAACGAGATGACCGGTCCTGGCGTCCTCAACGATGTGATTGACGATGAGGACTACGAGGATCTGTCCAGGCTGCGTATCTTGCGACAAATCACCAAGCTGGAGTCAGTCCCTCAGAAAGACTTCACCTTCCTCACAAGTCCAGCCCACGCCGGCATTTCCGAGGCGCAGCGTGGCGACCAGGCGCTGAGAGACCTTGTGACGGTAGGCAACAACAATTCGTGGGCGAAACCCTGATACAAGCCGGGCGACTTGCGTCGCCCGGATCATCACTCGCCGCGGTGCAGCTTGCTCATCAACTGCGCCTCGGCCTGGGTCAACCCGCAGGTCTGGGTCAGTTCCTCGACGCTCGCGCCCATCCCCACCAGCTTGGCGGCCTGGGCGAAGGTGACGCTGTTGGGGTCGCGCTGCTCCAGTTGCTGCAGTTTCTCGGGCAACGGCGCCACCACCGCGCGCAGTTCATGGATCGCCTCGCCCATGCGCACGGTGCCGTTCTGGTAGTCGTCCAGGCGCTTGGCCAGGTCCTTGATGCGCTGGTCACGCAGCGCATCGCCCTGGGCCTGCTGGGCGGCCAGCTCGCGCTGGCGTTTGCTGTAGTTGAGGAAGAACCACAGGCTCAGCGCCCAGAGCAGCGCCAGGAAGATGACAGCAACCTCGAAGATCAACTCAAATGTTCTCCAGCTCGGACCACTCTTCCTCGGTCATCATCTTGTCCAGCTCGACCAGGATCAGCAGTTCGCCGTTCTTGTTGCAGACGCCCTGGATGAACTTGGCCGACTCTTCGTTGCCGACGTTCGGTGCGGTCTCGATCTCCGACTGACGCAGGTAGACCACTTCGGCGACGCTATCGACCAGGATACCGACCACCTGCTTGTCCGCCTCGATGATGACGATGCGGGTATTGTCGGTGACTTCGGTCGGCATCAGGCCGAAACGCTGGCGGGTGTCAATCACCGTCACCACGTTGCCGCGCAGGTTGATGATGCCCAGGACGTAGCTGGGGGCGCCCGGAACCGGGGCGATCTCGGTGTAGCGCAGGACTTCCTGCACCTGCATGACGTTGATACCGTAGGACTCGTTGTCCAGACGGAAGGTTACCCACTGCAGGATCGGATCTTCGGAACCTTGTGCAGACGACTTTTTCATTCCCCTAGCCCTCAAAATCCGCCATCGGCGGTGTGCTCTGTGTTGCCGCGGCAGTAGCGGCGTTGATTCAGTTGTGTTTGGTGTTCATCTGCTTGACCGCGCCACTGGCGATCAGCTCGGCCAGTTCGGCGACATCGAGCAGCGCGCACATGTGTTCGATCACCGTGCCGGCCAGCCACGGGCGTTGACCACGCTGGCTGCGCCACTTGATCTCGTTCGGGTCCAGGCGCAGCGAGCGGCTGACCTGGTGCACGGCCAACCCCCACTCGTAGCCCTGGACCGAAATCACGTACTGCAGACCCTGGCGGAAGTCGTCGCGGTAGCGATCCGGCATCACCCAACGGGCCGTGTCGAGCACCTTGAGGTTGCCCGCCTGGCAGCTGAGGATGCCGAGGAACCAGTCCGGCTGGCCGAACAATGGTGTCAGCTCCTGCCCGGCCAGTGTATAGATCGAGCCCAGGCACACCAGCGGTACCGCCAGGGTCAGCCCGGCGACATCGAACAACAGGCATTCGAACGGTTCGGCGGCCCAATCCGGACGGCCATCGACGCTGGCCGGCGGTGTAGGCGCGGCGGGTGCCACCGTCACATTGAGCTCCACCAGCGGCGCCACGGGCTCGATGGCCTGGGTTTCACTCAGGACCGGGATGCTGGCTTCAGCCACCACCTCGGTCTCGACCACGGCGACCACCGGTTCCACCACCGGCGCGGCAGGCGGCAGCACGGTCGGCAGGACCTTCGCCTGCGGCTCGGCAAAGGGCCGCGCCGCAGGCAGGGCCGGGGCCACCTGACGCTGGGCGTCTCGCGCCTGTTCCTCGCGGACCGCGGCTTCGAAGTCATCGCCGGGGGCCTGCTCGACAGGCTCCTCGACAGGTGCCTCCAGCTCCGCCGGCAGCTCGAACGACTCGGTGGCCTCCTGCAACAGCCCATCGAGATAGGACTGCAAGGCCATCTGTGGCTTGGTGGTGATGTGCCGTGCCTGGTTCATCACGCCACCTGCAATGCGGAACGGTAGGTGAGCATATGCTTGAGCAGCGCCCGGTAGGCCACCACGCCACGGCTCTTGCCGTCGAACTGCGAAGGCGTGACGCCATTGCGGCTGGCGTCACGCAGGCGCGTGTCCACCGGAATGTAGCCCTGCCAGACCTGGTCGCCATAGGTGTCACGCAGCACCTTCAAGGTGCCCAGCGACGCCTGGGTGCGGCGGTCGAACAGGGTCGGCACGATCTGGTAGGGCAGCGCCTGCTTGCGCGAACGGTTGATCATGCCCAGGGTGCTGACCATGCGTTCCAGGCCCTTGACCGCAAGGAACTCGGTCTGCACCGGGATCACCAACTGCTGGCTGGCGGCCAGGGCGTTGACCATCAGCACGCCCAGCAACGGCGGGCTGTCGATCAAGGCGAAGTCGAAATCCTGCCACAGCTGCGCCAGACTCTTGGCGATCACCAGGCCCAGGCCACTCTGCCCCGGCGATTGGCGCTCCAGCACCGCCAGTGCGGTGCTTGACGGCAGAAGCGAAATACGTTCGTCGCTGGTCGGCAGCAGCAATTGGCCCGGCAAGCCCTCGGGCACCGTGCCCTTGTGCAGGAACAGGTCGTAGCAACTGTGCTCGAGCGCATCGGGGTTGTGCCCGAAGTAGCTGGTCATCGAGCCGTGCGGGTCGAGGTCGACCACGACCACGCGCTTGCCCGCCTCGGCCAGCAGGCCGGCCAGGGCGATGGTGGTGGTGGTCTTGCCGACACCACCTTTTTGATTGGCTACTGCCCAGACTCTCATCGTGCGTTGCTTCCTCCCGGTATGGCCGCCTGCCCTGCCGGGAACGGTGTGAAATTCAGTGACGGGGATTTGACGAAATCAGCCCCCGGTCGACGGCGCTGGCGAGGCTGGTGCACTTTGTGTGCCAGCCCGACGCATCGCCGCATCCGGGGTGGCATTGGCGCTGCCGCTGCCAGTCAGGCTGCGGCGCACCTCCAGGTTGCGCGAGATCACCAGCACCACCCGGCGGTTGCGCGCACGGCCTTCGGCGGTGTCGTTGCCAGCCACCGGCTGGTACTCGCCATACCCCACCGAGGCCATGCGCCCCGGGCTGACCCCTTCCATGGCCAGCAACCGGACAATGCTCGCCGCCCGCGCCGACGACAGCTCCCAGTTGGTCGGGTACTGGGCGGTGCGGATCGGCAGGTTGTCGGTGAAGCCCTCGACGTGCACCGGGTTGGCGAACGGCCTGAGGATCTTCGCCACCTTCTCGATGATCTCGAAGGCGACATCGCTGGGCATGGCGTCGGCGCTGGCGAACAGCAGCGAGGAGTTGAGCTCGATCTCCACCCACAGTTCGTTGCCGCGCACGGTCATCTGGTTGGACTTGATCAGGTCGCCAAAGGCGTCGCGGACATCGTCGGTGATGGTCTTGAGCGGGTCGGCGCTGGTCTGGGCCAGGCCCGCATCGGTCTGCTCGCTGTCCTTGATCAGCGGCTCGGCGGGCTTGACGCTCAACGGCCGCTCGTCACCGATGGGGATCGGCTTCATGCTGCGCTCGGGGTCGTTGAATACCCCGATCAGTGCCTGGGAAATCTGCTTGTACTTGCCCTCGTTGATCGACGAGATCGAGTACATGACCACGAAGAAGGCGAACAGCAGGGTGATGAAGTCGGCATACGAGACCAGCCAGCGTTCGTGGTTCTCGTGCTCTTCGATCTTGCGACGACGGGCCATGGCTTACTCCATGAAGCCTTGCAGCTTCAGCTCGATCGAGCGTGGGTTCTCGCCTTCGGCGATCGACAGCAGGCCTTCGAGCAGCATCTCGCGGTAACGCGACTGGCGCAGGGTGATGGCCTTGAGCTTGTTGGCGACCGGCAGCAGGATCAGGTTGGCGCTGGCCACGCCGTAGATGGTGGCGACGAAGGCCACGGCAATGCCGTTGCCCAGCTGCGACGGGTCGGCCAGGTTGCCCATCACGTGGATCAGGCCCATCACCGCACCGATGATGCCGATGGTCGGCGCGTAGCCGCCCATGCTCTCGAACACCTTGGCGGCCTGTATGTCGCGGGCCTCCTGGGTCAGGAAGTCGACTTCAAGGATGCTGCGGATAGCCTCGGGCTCGGCGCCGTCGACCAACAGCTGCAGGCCTTTGCGTGCATAGGGATCGGGCTCGGCGTCGGCCACTCCCTCCAGCCCCAGCAGGCCTTCCTTGCGTGCGGTCAGGCTCCAGTTCACCACCCGGTCGATACCACCGGGCAGGTCCACCCGGGGCGGGAAGAAGATCCAGCGCACGATCTGCAGCGCGCGCTTGAACGACGACAGCGGCGACTGCAGCAACGCAGCTGCCAGGGTACCGCCCAGCACGATCAATGCCGCCGGGCCGTTGATCAGCGCACCGACGTGGCCACCCTCGAGGAAGTTGCCGCCGACAATGGCGACAAAGGCGAGGATCAGGCCGATAAGACTCAACACATCCATCAGACGCAGGCCTCGACCAGGTGCTTGCCGATCTCGTCCAGGCTGTACACGGCATCGGCCAGGTTGGCCTTGACGATGGCCATGGGCATGCCATAGATCACGCAGCTGGCTTCATCCTGTGCCCACACGGTGCTGCCACCCTGCTTGAGCAGGCGCGCGCCTTCGCGACCGTCGGCGCCCATGCCGGTGAGCACCACCGAGAGCACCTTGTCGCCATAGGACTTGGCGGCGGAGCCGAAGGTGATGTCGACGCAAGGTTTGTAGTTCAGGCGCTCGTCACCCGGCAGGATCTTCACCGTGCCACGACCGTCGACCATCATCTGCTTGCCACCCGGGGCCAGCAGCGCCAGGCCGGGACGCAGCACGTCACCGTCCTCGGCTTCCTTGACGCTGATCTTGCACAGTTTGTCCAGGCGCTCGGCGAAGGCCTTGGTGAACGCCGCCGGCATGTGCTGGATCAGCACGATCGGCGCCGGGAATCCGGCAGGCAACTGGGTCAGCACCCGCTGCAGCGCCACCGGACCACCGGTGGAGGTGCCGATGGCGACCAGCTTGTACGGCTTGCGCTTGGGCGCCGGCGAATGCGCGGTGGCCGGTGCCGCGGTACGCACCGGGGCGGTCGTGCGCGCAGGTGCGGTGCTGGCGAAGCTGCTGGCCGGCGCATGACTGCTGGCTGGAGCTGGCGCGGCAGTCGGCGCCGGGCTGGAATAGGCGCTGAAACGGCGATTGCTGCGCGAGATGGTGTGGACCTTCTCGCAGAGCATCTGCTTGACCTTTTCCGGGTTGCGCGAGATGTCCTCGAAGTTCTTCGGCAGGTAGTCGACCGCGCCGGCGTCCAGGGCGTCGAGGGTGACGCGGGCGCCTTCGTGGGTCAGCGAGGAGAACATCAACACCGGCGTCGGGCAGCGCTGCATGATGTGCCGCACCGCGGTGATGCCGTCCATCATGGGCATTTCATAGTCCATGGTAATGACATCGGGCTTGAGCGCCAGCGCCTGGTCGATCGCTTCCTTGCCGTTGGTCGCGGTACCCACGACCTGGATCGTCGGGTCCGCCGAGAGAATTTCCGAGACACGGCGGCGGAAGAAACCGGAATCATCCACCACCAGGACCTTGACTGCCATAAACACTCCATTAGGCGGCGCACCCGCCAGGGCGCGCCACCGAAATCAAATACGCCGGGCGGCGTAACGCTTGAGCATGCTCGGGACGTCGAGGATCAGCGCGATCCGGCCGTCACCGGTGATGGTCGCGCCGGACATGCCCGGGGTGCCCTGCAGCATCTTGCCCAGAGGCTTGATCACCACCTCTTCCTGGCCGACCAGCTGGTCGACGACGAAGCCGATGCGCTGGGTGCCGACCGACAGGATCACCACATGGCCTTCGTGCTGCTCCTCGTGCTCGTGGTCCTGGACCAGCCAGCGCTTGAGGTAGAACAGCGGCAGCGCCTTGTCGCGCACGATCACCACTTCCTGGCCGTCGACCACGTTGGTGCGCGACAGGTCGAGGTGGAAGATCTCGTTGACGTTGACCAGCGGGAAGGCGAACGCCTGGTTGCCCAGCATCACCATCAGGGTCGGCATGATCGCCAGGGTCAGCGGCACCTTGATGACGATCTTCGAGCCCTGGCCCTTGGCCGAAAAGATGTTGATCGAGCCGTTGAGCTGGGAAATCTTGGTCTTCACCACGTCCATGCCGACGCCACGGCCGGATACATCGGAGATCTCGGTCTTGGTCGAGAAGCCCGGGGCGAAGATCAGGTTGTAGCAGTCCGACTCGCTCAGGCGATCGGCCGCGTCCTTGTCCATCAGGCCCTTCTCCACGGCCTTGGCGCGCAGGATGCTCGGGTCCATGCCCTTGCCGTCGTCGGAGATCGACAGCAGGATGTGGTCGCCCTCCTGCTCGGCGGACAGCACCACCCGGCCCATGCGTGACTTGCCGGAGGCCTCGCGCTCATCGGGCATCTCGACGCCATGGTCGACGGCGTTGCGCACCAAGTGCACCAACGGGTCGGCCAGGGCCTCGACCAGGTTCTTGTCGAGGTCGGTCTCTTCACCGACCAGCTCGAGGTTGATCTCTTTCTTGAGCTGGCGGGCCAGGTCGCGGACCAGGCGCGGGAAGCGGCCGAAGACTTTCTTGATCGGCTGCATGCGGGTCTTCATGACCGCGGTCTGCAGGTCGGCGGTGACCACGTCGAGGTTGGACACGGCCTTGGACATGGCCTCGTCGCCGCTGTTGAGCCCCAGGCGCACCAGGCGGTTACGCACCAGCACCAGTTCGCCGACCATGTTCATGATCTCGTCCAGGCGCGCGGTATCGACCCGCACGGTGGTTTCCGCCTCGCTGGCGCCGTGCTTCTCGGCGGCAGGCGCCGGAGCGCGGGCCGGTGCGGCAGGCTTGGCGGCGGCAGCCGGAGCTGCGGCGGGCGCGGCGGCCGGTGCCGGCTTGGCAACTGGTTTGACCTCGGCCTTGGCCGCGACAGGTGCGGCAACGGCAGCGGCAGGCGCTTCGGCGGTGACTGCGTCACCGGAGAACTTGCCCTTGCCGTGCAACTGGTCGAGCAGGGCCTCGAATTCGTGTTCGCTGATGCTCTCGTCGCCCGCAGCGGGTGCCGCGCTGGCCGCTGGCGCGGCGGCGCCTGGCAGTGCGTCGACGGCGAAGGTGCCTTTGCCGTGCAGCTGGTCGAGCAGCGATTCGAACTCGTCGTCGGTGATCTCATCGCTGGCCGGGGCGGCTGCCGCAGGCGCGCTGACGGCGGCATCGGCCGAGAACTGGCCCTTGCCGTGCAGCTGGTCAAGCAGTGACTCGAACTCGGCATCGGTGATCTCGTCACCGCCGCCGCTGATTTCTTCACCCTGCAGTTGCTCATGAGCCTGGGCTTCGGCCTTGACCGCATCGAGCGAGTCGAGCAGCTGCTCGAACTCGGTATCGGTGATGTCGGGCTCGGCAGCCGCAGCTTCAACCACGGGCGCGGCTTCGACCACCGGGGCCGGCGCTTCGGCGCCACCGGGCTCGGCCAGGCGCGACAGCGCCGCCAGCAGCTCCGGCGTGGCCGGCGTGACGTCGGTACGTTCGCGCACCTGGCCGAACATGCTGTTGACCGTGTCGAGGGCCTCGAGCACCACGTCCATCAGTTCCGCGTCAACCCGGCGCTCACCTTTGCGCAGGATGTCGAACACGTTCTCGGCAATGTGGCAGCACTCCACCAACTCATTGAGCTGAAGGAAGCCGGCGCCCCCTTTTACAGTGTGGAAACCGCGGAAAATCGCGT
>Ga0247820_10000403_pt1 | contig 22785 bp, 10 predicted proteins | sample 13C_Glucose_Day1_2_FD_192480 | JGI IMG/M metagenome (GOLD analysis project Ga0247820, IMG submission 192480) | Soil microbial communities from agricultural site in Penn Yan, New York, United States - 13C_Glucose_Day14 | ecosystem: Environmental > Terrestrial > Soil > Agricultural land | place...
GGTTGCATGCGACGAAATATTTCTGCTTGGAAAGAATGAAATTGGTGCCAATCTACAACACATACCAGATCAATCACGCCTCAAACAAACCAATAGGCTAGCAGCCGGAATACTTAAAGTACTGATAGCTGACAGCATGATTATTCGAACCCTGTTGAATTCTAATTCGACAGGGATCGACGATCTGGACAACGTAACACATATTATGTTTTGTGCCCTTGCGACGGGACAATTTGCGATTATTGAGCCATTCCACCGGGCAGTATTCGCCGGTATTAACGGTGGGTATGGAATTGAGGACGGGCATAACCTACCTCTAGGAACCACGCTACGTTACGCCGCCTTCGGTCTAGCAATCATTGGCGACTGGCTGGGCAAACCACTGGACCTCGACAAGCATGCCCTGCCCCGTGACCCGGCCTGGGGTCAACTGGTCGCCCACTGGCGCGAGCCCGATCCAGAGAAACTGCTACCCATCCTGATGGCAGCCTGCGACACCCATGTCGAGCGCATCGCCCTCAACTCCCGCGAACTTGATTCAGGTAACTTCGAATTCGGCTCTCCCTTCGAGGCCGTCTACCCTGCCGAGATTCTCGCCATCCTGAACCTGCGACGATCACTGAAGCTGGCCAATCCCTTCATCGATCACCCATTGATGACAACCCCATATGCAGCACTCACCTGCCCGGCGGGCACCCGACTTGATAAAGATGAGTTACTGGAACGCTTTCTGATCGCTGTCTGCAAGTACAACCCGGAGGCCATGCCAGAGGGGCTCTACGAAGCAGCACTACAGAAACCTCAATTGGATTAATAAGTAGTTATCCAGCGTATTCAGACAGCACTGACCAGTCACTTGAAGGTGAACTGGGGAGCGCTCTCGGCATGAGCAACCCTCATTCACAAATCAGCCAGCTCGACTTCAAGAACGAGAGCAGCCACTAGCGCATATATAACCAATCGGTATTTTCATGAAACGCCTTAAAAAAAGCTTATCCACATTACCCTCCTGGACTTTGAGCGAACTGCCATCAAACTATAAAAATATTGAATTATATCTGAATGGAGCCGGCTCCATTGGAACGGCTGCAAACGAGATTTTCAAGCATGGAATGACCGAAATAGGCAGCGTTCTCAGAACACCATCCGACCCTTCAAAATCAGCAGCGTCCAGAAGGCTTGCACTGGGATTTAAAAGTCTATCAATAGCTGACTCCATACTAATCAAAAGACTTCAGTACACCCAAAATTTCTCTTTTGAAACCCTGGACGGCATTACGCAAGTCATGTTAGGCGTGCTAGCTACTGGCGAGGTCAGTTTGATTACCCCATTTCACAGCACCGTACTTTCCGGATTAGAGAATGGTTATGGTGTTCGGGACGGTCATAATCCTCCTATTGGTACCACTCTACGCTATGCAGCCTTTGGCCTGAGCATAATTGGCGACTGGCTGGGTAAACCACTGGATCTCGACAAGCACGCCCTGCCCCGTGATCCAGCCTGGGGCAAGCTGGTCGCCCATTGGCGCGAGCCCAATCCAGAGAAACTGCTACCCATCCTGATGGCAGCCTGCGACACCCATATCGAGCGCATCGCCCTCAACTCCCGCGAGCTTGATTCAGGTAACTTCGAATTCGGCTCTCCCTTCGAAGCCGTCTACCCTGCCGAGATTCTCGCCATCCTGAATCTGCGGCGATCACTGAAGCTGGCTAATCCCTTCGTCGATCACCCATTGATGACGACCCCCTATGCGGCGCTCACCTGCCCGCCGGGCACCCGACTTGAAAGGGATGAGTTGCTGGAGCGCTTTCTGATCGCTGTCTGCAAGTACAACCCGGAGGCCATGCCAGAGGGGCTCTACGAAGCGGTACTGCAGAAACCGCCATTGGGTTGAGCCCAGCAATCGTCCCATGCGTCCACGGAGCACTGATCAGCCACTGGAAGGTCAAGCCGGAGAACATCCTCGGCATGAGCCCCATCCCTCGGGCAATGGATTCTAACTTCTCCATAAAACTCGAAGCCGTGATGGATAGCTATGGAACAAAACAGATGACTTATATCCACGTACAGGTTTTCTTCGACACAAATGGCAACCAAAGCAGGCTAACCAAAAAAACAATGGAATTCGACTAAGCACCTGGAACTGAAAATGAAAACCAAGCAAAAAAATCGCTTAAATACCAGCAAAGCAAATATCACCGAATGGGCTTCCGACGACCTGATAGTCAGAGAACACATTCTACAATCTTATTGCGAGACGGGAAATAATTACCCAACAGTCTGCAACGAAATTTTTAGAACAGGCATTAATGAGGTAGGCAAGAGCATGCACCTGGCTTTGACAGCAGCGCCTCGCAATGCTGCTTTAAGTCTAGGATCAGCAAACATGAAAATGCTGGTAGCAAACTCCATAAGAATTTCTAGCCTTAAAGGAACCTCGAAGAAATCCACACAGGATCTGGATGGAGTCACTCATGTGATGCTCTGTGCCTTATCCACAGGGCAGTTCAACACTATCGAACCAATGTATCGAGCGATACTCTCCGCTATTGATAATGGCTACGGAGTTGACGACGGACATAACTTACCTCTAGGAACCACTCTGCGCTACGCTGCCTTCGGGCTAACGATCATTGGCAACTGGCTCGGCAAGCCGTTGGACCTCAACAAACACGCACTGCCTCGTGACCCGGCTTGGGGCCAACTGGTCGCCCATTGGCGCGAGCCCGATCCAGAGAAACTGCTACCCATCCTGATGGCAGCCTGCGACACCCATGTCGAGCGCATCGCCCTCAACTCCCGGGAACTTGATTCAGGTAACTTCGAATTCGGCTCTCCCTTCGAGGCCGTCTACCCCGCCGAAATCCTCGCCATCCTCAATCTGCGACGATCACTGGGCCTGACCAATCCCTTCATTAATCACCCACTGATGACAACCCCGTACGCGAAGCTCACCTGCCCGCCAGGCACCCGGCTGGAAAAAGACGAGTTGCTGGAGCGTTTTATGGCTGCTGTCTGCAAATTCGATCCACAAGCCATGCCGGAAGGACTTTACCAAGCCGTCATGCACACAACCGAGGAGCCTTGAGGCATGGCCCGACACGGCGCGATTCGCAAGGGTGACCGTCACAGTGGTGGCGGTCGGATGCTCGAGGGCCGCGGTGTACTGATCGATGGTGTGCCGCAGTGTGTGCTTGGCGATCGCGCAGCCTGCCCGCTGCACGGTGGTGAGTTCGCGCTGGTATCCAGCGCTGACAACACCGTGCTGTTCAACGACATCCCTTTGGTGTTCGAACCTGCGCAGCTGGCGTGTGGCTGCAGCGTTTTGTCTTCCTGTAGGCCGGGTAATGCCAGAGCGTAAGCCAACCTGAAAAGGTTGGCTGGCAGCGCCGACGCCATCGCGTGGCAAGCCCGCTCCCACGCTGGTATGTGCAGCACTGGGAGCTGTAGAGCGCCCGCAACGCCAGTGGCGTCATAGCGTAAGCCAACCTGGGGAGGTTGGCTGGCAGTGCCGACGCCATCCCGGGGCAAGCCCGCTCCCACGCTGGTGTGTGCAGCGCTGGGAGCTGTAGAGCGCCGGCACCGCCAGTGGCGGCATGTTTACCCCATGAACAGCCGGTACGCCGGATTCTCCGTCTCGTCCCAGTACTGATAGCCCATCTCGTCCAGCGCCTGTGGCAACCCGGCCAGTTCGTCGTCCGGCACCTCCAGCCCGGCGAACACCCGCGCTTGTGCCGCGCCGTGGTTGCGGTAGTGGAACAGGCTGATGTTCCAGCGCTTGCCCAGGCGCTCGAGGAAGCCCAGCAGCGCCCCAGGACGCTCGGGAAACTCGAAGCGCAGTACCCGCTCGCCGGCCCCCGGCGCCGCGTGGCCGCCGACGGTGTGGCGCACGTGCAGCTTGGCCAGTTCGTTGTCGGTCAGGTCGAGCACCTGGTAGCCCTGCTCATGCAGGCTGGTTAGCAGTTGCTCCCGAGGGTCGTGCTGGGGGTGGGTCTGCACGCCGACGAACAGGCGCGCCTCCTTGCCCGGGTAGTAGCGGTAGTTGAACTCGGTGATCTGGCGCTTGCCCAGGGCCAGGCAGAAGGCGCGGAAGCTGCCGGGGCGCTCGGGGATGGTCACGGCGATGATCGCCTCGCGCTGCTCGCCCAGCTCGGCGCGCTCGGCGACATGGCGCAGGCGGTCGAAGTTGACGTTGGCGCCGGAGTCGATGGCCACCAAGGCCTGGCCCTGCAGGCCCTCGCGGGCCACGTAGCGCTTGATGCCGGCCACGGCCAGGGCGCCGGAAGGCTCGGTGATCGAACGGGTGTCGTCGTAGATGTCCTTGATCGCCGCGCACAACTCGTCGCTGCTGACCGTCACCACCTCGTCGACGAAGTGGCGGCACAGCTCGAAGCAGTGCGCGCCGATCTGCGCCACCGCCACGCCGTCGGCGAAGGTGCCGACCTGCGGCAGGATCACCCGCTCGCCGGCGGCCATGGCGGCCTGCAGGCAGTTGGAGTCCTCCGGCTCGACGCCGATCACCTTGACCTCGGGGCGCAGGTACTTGACGTAGGCGGCGATGCCGGCGATCAGGCCGCCGCCGCCGACCGGGACGAAGATCGCATGCAGCGGGCCGGGGTGTTGGCGAAGGATCTCCATGGCCACGGTGCCCTGCCCGGCGATGACGTCGGGGTCGTCGAACGGCGGCACGAAGGTCGCCCCGTCGCGATCGGCCAGTTGCAGGGCATGGGCCAGGGCGTGGGGGAAGCTTTCGCCGTGCAGCACCACATGGCCCCCCCGTGAACGCACGCCTTCGACCTTGAGCGAGGGAGTGGTGGTGGGCATGACGATGGTGGTCTTGATGCCCAGGTGCGAGCCGGCCAGGGCCACGCCCTGGGCGTGGTTGCCGGCCGACGCGGTGATGACGCCGCGTTCGCGCTGGGCGCAAGTCAGGCGCGACAGCCGGGTGTAGGCGCCGCGGATCTTGAAGGAGAACGTCGGTTGCAGGTCTTCGCGCTTGAGCAGGACCTGGTTGCCCAGGCTGACCGACAGGACCGGCGCCGCTTGCAAGGGGGTTTCGATGGCCAGGTCGTACACCGGGGCCGAGAGAATCCGGCGCACTTGCTCGGACAGCAGTTGCTGGGGCGTTGCCGGGGTACGCAGGGTGGCGCTGAGGCTGGTCATCGATGACTCCTGGTTTTTTTGTAGTGCCCAGGAGTCAGAGAGAAGAAACCCGCCTCCAGGGCGGGTTCAGTGCATGTGTGCGCTAGCCCGCCAAGCTGATAATGGCGGTAATAATGCTGAGGGCGCGACGCTGCGGGAATGGGTTCATGGGGTAGGAAGCTAGCGTGGGGGACAGGCGCAAGTCAAGGACTTCAGCTTTGGCTCAAGCGTGTTGGTTTGAGTGTTTGTATGCGCATTTATTGGCGAGGGTGATCATCAAGGCGGGCCTGGAGATGGCCGGGCTGCCGGTGGGCGAGCCACGGCGGCGGGTGTTCGGGCTGGATGCCCAAGGCCGCGACCAGATGAAGACGCTGCTCGACGCCTTGCGTCAGGGCTAGTGTCCTGTCTCGGAAATAAGCTGTTCACTTTTGGCGGCGACTTGGATGCCCGGCCGGCGTTGCCACTCCTCGCCATAGCCCTGCTATGACTCGTCGCGGCGCCTTGGCCGGACACCCAAGCCACTCGCCAAAAGAGAACGTATTCCCGAGACAGGACACTAGCATCAGCGACGTGCCTGTGGGCGTTCGCTCCCACAGGCCATCTGCACGCTTGAGAACTCAACCCCGAACCCGGAGAATGTACCGACCCAAACGACCAGAAGCCATGGAAAAGGACCTTTCCAGTGAACCAGAAACAACGCGACGCCCTCAGCAAATTCCTCAGCTACGTACTGCGCCATGCCCCCGAATCCATCGACCTGTCCCTGAACCGCGACGGTTGGGCCGATGTCGACGCGCTGATCCACGGCGCCGGCCGGCAAGGCCATGCCTTCGACCTGCACGCCCTGCGCGAAGTGGTCGAGACCAATGACAAGCGCCGTTTCACCCTCTCCGACGATGGCCGCCGCATCCGCGCCGCCCAGGGCCACAGCAGCGCCCAGGTCGAAGTGCGCCACGTCGCCAAGACGCCACCCGCCCTGCTCTACCACGGCACCGCCAGCCGCTTCCTGGCGTCCATCGAAGCCCAGGGCCTGATCCCCGGCAGCCGCCACCATGTGCACCTGAGCGAGGATCCGCAGACCGCGTTGGCGGTGGGCAAGCGATATGGTCAGCCGGTGCTGCTCAGGGTCGATACCCAGGCCATGTGCGCAGCGGGAACGGTGTTCTATCAAGCCGACAACGGTGTCTGGCTGGTAGACCAGGTGCCGCCGGCCCATCTGTCACGCCAAGCCCTGTAGGAGCGGCCTTGTGCCGCGAAAGGGCTGCGTAGCAGCCCCGGCGATATCAGCCTGATGCACAAATCCTGGGGCCGCTTCGCAGCCCTTTCGCGGCACAAGGCCGCTCCTACAGGGGAATGTGCAAGCCTGGGACTAATGCGCCATCCCCAGCTCCGCATCATCCATCAGCGCCTTGGCCAACGCACTGAGGTAATGCGCCGCCCAGACCATCCGCGGATCTTCATCCATCACCCCGACCAAGGTCAGGTGCCGCACATAGTCCATCAACTCCGATGCTTGCTCGCGAGCGTGCTGGCAAGGAATGCCGGGCTCGATGCAGAACAACGGCTGGGCATCCTTGCCCTCGCCCTGATAAAAACGGGTCTTGCCCGGCGTGACCTGGGTCTTGCCATCGTCTGTGGTCATGATCGATCTCCCTGAAAACGTCGTCGGCTAGTGCAGCGTGCGGGGCTCGCCCGGCGCTTGGACCGAGTGCTGCACCTGGGTCAGGGCGGATTCGAGCAACGTGCGCACCGCCTCCATTTCGTGGGCGGCGGCCAGCATCAGGATCGCACCGGGCGACCGGGGCTTGAGCTGGACGGCCTGGTTGGCCACCGTGAGCGCGCAGAAGGCGTACTCGATGGCGCGTACCAAGGTGTCTTCGAGGAAGTGGGCGTGATCCTGGGGGGAAGGTGGATCGGGACAATCTTCAGCATGCTCGTACTCCAACAATGGTTGAGGGTTGAGCTGTCAGCTGAACTGCTGTCAAACAGTCGGGTGGCAGCTGTACGCGGGTTGACAGACCGAGATTGTTGGCACTCGGCGCACACAAGGTGCCCGCACGTACAGCTGCCATTGAGCGTATGCAAACGTGGACAACAATCGACGGCCTGTCAAAATTGGTAGCGGCAGGCCGAGACTAGAAGGCGAGTTGACCTGGGGCAAGGGCTGAAAGGCGGTAAAAGCATGCTTCGGAAATGAACTACAAGGAATAAGGAAGTTCCGATTCTTATCCTTGCTCCAGGTGCAAAAAACCAGGACAGGGAGGCTGCCTAGGCAAAGTCGTCTGCGAGGCTGCTTTTCTCGGTCGAACGCTACAACCTGCATGTCTTAAGCTGTTCGATGACAGCAGCCACGGTACCTCTCTCAAGCTTTAAACCTTCTACTGTATGGCCATCATCCCGCGACCAAACCAGTCGATCACCATCCCGTTCCATTTTGAAATACAGAATGAAACCAGAATCTTCAGCTTCAGTAGCCGAAAAATCCGCGATGCCTGGTAGCAAATCGGCTATTTCCCCCGAAAAGTAGGCCCTGGCATTGTCGAAAACTTCTCGATCTTCATAGATTAGATCCGCCGTAGAGTCAGGTAATCGGATGCCGGAGAAGAAACTCAGCGCTGAACGCAGCTCCAACGCTTCTACAGCATCAAAAATACGCACTCCACCGGCATACACGCAAAGCACACCATTTTTCCAGCTGTCACCCTGCACATTCCAAGCGTCAACGACCTGGAACTGCACGGCGAACCTATCCGGGTCACCTGCAATCACTTGATTCTCACTCCCAAAAGTTTCTGAGAGGAAAAAGGGGACAGATTTATTTTTCACACTCTAAATTTCGACTTGCCCCGCTTCCAGCGCTAGACGTCCTCACTAATATCTTCAGCATCAAGCTTCGTCGCCGTCTTGGCCATGCAAAGGCAGAAATTAGAGTAGGAAAATAAATCTGTCCCCTTTTCTGCTCTTTTCTGCTTTTTTGTCCCTTTTCTCTCACAATACCAAGTATTCAGTGCCATCCTCTCAACACATCTTCAGTGCTTCGTAAGCGCACTCAACACAATGATGAACCTGCCCTGCATTCAGATAATAATCTGGATCGCTCTGCAGCAGACTCTCATCATCCGTAAGAGCATCAAGATCGCCAAACAGCTTATCCAACACACAATAAACATCTTCGGAAAGCGGCAACTGTTCGTTTTTGAATCGCTCAAAGAACAACTCAGCAAATTGCTCCAAAGAACACGCCTTAGACAAGTACCCCTCCATCATATTCATATATAGCGACACCGCACTCTCCATCTCATCACCCTCCACCAAGCTTTCCGTTTTTAAGCACATGCCCTAGCTGAGTTGGACTCAACTTCCACCCTGAAAGAAACTGGCCGCCAGCATCACGAATCACGTTCAACCCAGTAACAGGATCCAAAAAGTGCGTTACATCTTTATTTCGATAAGTCCCATAAATCATCTTGGTCCCAGGCGCCACAATATGTTGCTGAATCAGCGCCTCAAATTCAATCTGCGATTGTTTGTTGAAATTTCCCGTTACGCCAAAATCTTTGGCGTGCCTGAAAGCATGCTGCAACTGGGCCTTCGTGTAACCAATTTGGGTATTTTCCGCTGTTTTTGCGACAGAGCGCAGATAGGGCAACCCGGCTTCCGCATCGGTGATGGCACCATTGGATCCCCCTATCCCGGTCCGACCAGCCTTGGTTTGAACCATGCGCTCGATTGCCGCCTGAACCCTCGGCGAATCCAGTACACCACCCGAAACTCCTGGCGGGCGCAGTCCATTGATGCGTTGCCCGATAGGCAACATGGCAATCATGTTGAGCATCGGCGCCCATTGCCCAGAGACATCCGCCAGCTTTTCGAGGCTCAGTACCGCGCGCTCGGTCAACAGCTCCTTGAACTCAGTACAGGTCGGCGTCAGGCAGTTGAGTTTTTCCAGGTCCGCCAAGCCAGAGGCGATCTGCCCCATCAAGTCCCGGGCGCGGACCACGCCTCCGGTTTCCTTGGCCCACTCGAAGTTCTCCTCGCTCTTGAGCTTGTGCTCGTTGGCGACCCAGAGTTTTTTCTGGCATCCCTCGTCAAGACCACAGATGTTCATGTCGTCCACGAAGTCCGGCATGTCGTTGTGGCTGAGGTTGTTGTATTGCGTGGCATTGCCCGCCACCCAGCTGCCGGCCTGAAGACTGCCGGCATTGCCGCCATCAACAGCTGCCGCCGCTACCACGCCCAGCAACTGCGAAGACATCAGCATCAGGTAGTCGCGCTGCTTCGGATTCATCGCCGTCGCCATGCGTCGCAACTGATTGGCGAACGCTTCGTTTACCCCCGCTGCCATGGCTCCGACGGCGAAGTCGCTGCCCGACGCTTCGGCGATAAAGCCGCCGACCAGGGCATGCAGGGCGATCTTCTCCGGGCTGCCGGTCTTGAGGTTGAGGTTGCCAACCTGATCGAAGGACACCGCCGCCAAGGAGTTGTAGATCGTCGACTGGAGTATGCCCGCGAGCGTGACATCGCGTCCGAAGGCCTTGGCGACCAAGGCGGCCGATGTGTTGTTGATCAGTTGCTGTCCGGCAAAGTGACCAATGGCCTCCATCGAGCCGAGGTCGACAACCGTCTTGCCATTGACCTGCTTGGTCATGGTCATGTCGCCAAGGTAATGATCGGCTATGCCCGCCGTGATCGTGGCGATCGCGGCGTTGGTCAGGCCGTCCTTGCTGGCGACAGCCTTCAGGCCTGCGCCAAGGTCTCCCTTGTTGTTGATCGTGCCGACCGCACCGGTAGTGGCCAGGCTCGCAGCACCGGCCAACTGCATACCGGACAAGCCCGCACCCGCAGGTCCGAGCATCACCGTCATCAGGATGGCGATCACCATCTGCGCTGCCGGACCAAGGCCAGAGTTGGCGTATTTGAAGCTTGTGTGCACCTCCTGGACCTGGCGCCAATCGACGCCGCCTTGCGCCTCCAGCTCCTTCAGCCAAGCCAGCTTGGGATCGGCGTTGACCATTGCATCAATGGACTCGCGCACCGTCTGCTGATTGACCTGACGTACATCGGCACGAATGCTGCCCACGGCAGAGATCGCGACGTCGCCCGTGGCCACCAGTTCGCTCTGACGCAAGGTTTCGTCGGTGCGCCCCTTGCCCTTCATGCTGAACCAGCCAGCGTCTGACTTGCTCTTCTCGTGACTCTCCTGATGCAGGTCCTTGACCCCTTCGAAGGTGATGTCACCCCCGCTTTCCAGGGTCAGGTCGGCGCCGCTGGTGAGCTTGGCCACCTGGTAGCGTTGGTCGCCATCACTGACGAGGGTCAGGTCGCCACCACTGGTGATCTCGCTGCCGACATGACGCACGTCGGTGACTTCATCGCGCCTGGTCTTCTTGCTGCCGAAGCTGCCTTTGCTCTTTTTCTGGTACAGCGAGTAATCGCTGTCGGTCTCGGCCAGCAGTTCGAGCTGGTCACCGGCGTAGAGGAAGGCCTCGTCGCCCGCGCTGACGCGGCTGGAGATAAGCTTGAGGTCCTCGCCTGCCGTGAGCGAGACATCGCCGCCGGCCTTGAGGTCGGTCGTCACCTGGCGGACATGGTCCTCCTGGCGCGTGACTTTTTTGCTCTTGGCGTAGAAGTGCTCCTCGTTGGCCGCGGAGGCCAGGGTCAGGTCGTTGAGGGCATCGACGGTGATGTTGCGCTTGGCCTCCAGTTCGCTGCCGACGGCGGTGAAGTCGTGGCCGGCGAACATGCCCAGGTCGCGGCCCGCGGTAACCTGCGAGCCGAACTGGGTGATGCTCTCGCTGCTCTGGCGCCCGTTGCGGTACTGGGTGCTCTGCTCGGCCGAGCCGATCAGCAGGTCACGGCCCGTGCGGATCTCCAGGTCGCGGCCGGCCTGCAGCACACCGCCGACGTTGACCATGTCGCGGCCGGTGGACATCGACAGGTCGTTGCTCGCCTCGATGCGCGCGGCGCTGTCCAGGGTCGCCCAGGTGGTGTAGCGGCCCTGCGCCTGCGACTGGGTGCGCTCGTTGACCACGTCGCCCAGCAAGGTGGAGAGGTTGACGTCACGCCCTTTGATGATGCCGCCAGCACCGTTGTACAGGGTGTTGCCCGCCAGCAGGTCGACCCGCCCACCGGCTTCGATCAGCCCGGTGTTGACCAGGTTCTCGCCCGCGCTGGCCGACAGGTTGTTGCTGGCACGCACGGTACCGGGGTTGATCAGGTCGGTGCCGGCGATCAGGGTCACGTCCCGGCCTTCGATCAGGGCGCCGTTGGGTCCCAGCCGGTCATTGGCGTTGGCCAGGTACAACACCGGCACCAGCACTTTCTCACCCATCACCTGGTGCTCTTCGAGCCAGACGATGTCCTGGGTCAGTGCCGCCACCTGCGCCGCCGTCAGGCTGACCCCGACGGACAGGCTCAATTGCTGCTTGCTGGCCAGCGCGTTGTCCATCAGGTGGCGATACAGCGCCTCGTCGGAGGTCTGCCCGTCGATGTAGCGCTTGCCGGTGCGGGCCGTGACCGCCTGCTGGATCAGGCGCTGCTCGTAGAAACCGTCGCCCAGGCGTTTCCAGCTCTTGTCCGGGTCGTAGCCGAGGTTGCCGAGCAGGTAATCCGAACTCATGAACTGCTTGAGGTTGGTCAGCACCGGGTCGGTTTCGATCAGGTACTTGTGCGGCTGGGCGCCGGTCGTGGCGGCGGGTACGCCCTGCACACGGGGGATGCTCAGCGGGTTGATCGCGCTGGCCCGGCTGGAAACGCCGGCGGCCACGCTCGGGCTGACGGCCGCGACCGTCGGCAGTACCGGAGCCGGTTGCGTGATCGTGGCGCCACCGCCCGATCCGCTGGCCAGGCGCGGCGCCTCCACTTGTACAGGGGTGGCCTGGTGGCCTGCGCCCAGTTCGCTGCGGCCTGGCAGCGCCTGCGGCCCCTGCCCCGCCGCGATCGCCTCGACCCTGACGGTGTCGATCCGCGTATCCAGGTCGATGCCCTGGCGCTGGCGCTCGCCCAGTTGACGCTCGCTGGCACTACTCGGCGCCAGCGCCGCGATATCGACAGCGCGCCCCTGCATCTGCGGCAGCGGTTGCTGGCGCTGTTGCAGGTCGATGCTGGCGCCGCCCAGCGTCCAGCTGGCGGGGGCCGGATTAGCCACCGACACGCTGGCCTGGCTGGCGGCCTGGCTGCTCAGGCGGAACAGGCCATTGCCGCTGGTGGGCAGGCTGAAGCCGGGCAGATCCAGCGGGTTGACCTGGCGCTGGGCCAGGTCAGGCGGCAATTGCCGGTTCGGCGCCACCACCGTGCGGGTGAAGGTGGCGGCCGTGCGCGTGTCCAGCGTGCGCCCGGCGTTGGCGCCCGGCGCGTTCCAGGCTTGCTCGACTCCGTTGCTCAACCGCGTGGCGGCTGTGATCGAGACATTGCCACCGGCCTGGATGATTGCCGGCAGGTAGGTCTGGGCATCCCCAGCAATGATCTTTTCGCCAAAGACGTTGGCACCCTTGACCGCAGCGGGCGCTTCGGCACGAACACCCTGAGCGTACAGCGAAGGGGCACGGTAGTTCCTGTTGTAGTAATCGCTGCCCCTCCACGACTGCACGGCAACCGAGCCGAAGTTGAGCCAGTTGGACTGCTCGCGGGGTGGCCCACAGCACCTGAAGCTGTGAGGCAGCAGCCGCGAAGCCTGGCCATCGGCATTCAGGAACCAGAAGTCGTAGGCGTACTGGGCATCGTTGTACCGGTTGTACGCATACATTTCGACCGTATTGACCGACGCATCCAGGTACTTGAAGCTGGTGAAGTTCCCGACTGCGCTACCTTGGTTCTCGAAGGTATCGACCACGATGCTGATGTTGCCGCTGGCCGCCACCTGCGAGTTGCTGTTGGTGAACCGACTGCCACTGATATGCAGATCCTTCCCCGAGGTAATGCTGGCCGCCACGGCATCGGCACCTGTAGGCGCAGATGTGCGAATTTGCTCGACCAGGACGTAATGGGAAGGATCGGACCTGGTGATGCCCAGCCTTGGCGACGTGCAGCTGTAGCAACGAATCCCCAGCGCCGAGGAAATGACCTCACGGTTCACGTTGAAGTTGTTGCGCTCGTTGACCACCTGCGCCGCATTCAGGCTGAAGTTGCCCAGGCTCTGCATCTGCCCCGACAGGTTGCGGATCAGCGTCGCCCGGCTGCCCGGCAGCAGGCCGCCGATGGCGATGTCGCCGATGCCGTACAGGTCCGCCAGGGTGTTGTTCAAGCTGTCCGTGGCCACCTGCATGGCAGCGCCCGAGAAGATCAGCCCACCGCCCTGGTTGGTGATGCCGCTGGCAGTCAGCTGCAGGCCCCCCGAGCCTGCCAGCGTGCCGCTGTTGAGCAACTGCCCGGCGTTGATCTTCAGCATCTGCCCGGCCGTGACGCGGCCCAGGTTGCCCAGTGCCGCAAGGCTGCCCGCGCCGCCCAGGGTCACATTCCCGGCGCCGGCGAGCGTGCCGCTGCTGGCCAGGTCGATGCTGCCCGCATCCAGCGACAGGGCCCCCAGGCTGGTCGCGCGACCGCCCGCGGCGTAACGGCCAGACAACGCCAGCGCCAGGCTGCCGTTGCTGGCGATCAGGCCATCGTTGCTCCAGTTGGTGCCCGTGCCCACCAGGCTTTCGCTTGCCAGCAACTGACCGCTGCCGGTCTGCACCAGCTCACCGACATTGACCGTCAGGCGCGCCGCCTGGATCACGCTGCTGTTGGTCCAGCTCGCGGCGTTCAGGGTCAGGCCGCCAAGGGTGACGATTTCGCCGCCGGCCCCGCCGAGGTTGGCCAGGCCGATATCGAACGTGCCGGCCCCACCATGCACCAGGCGCCCCCCGGCATTGAGGAAGCCCGCCGACTGCAGGCTCAGGTCCTGGTTGGCGATTTCCAGCACGCCGCCACGGTTGTCCAGCGCCCCCGTCAACTGCAGGCGCGTGCCGCCGGCACTGCCCAGGGTACGCAGCTGGCCGCCCTGGTTGTTCAGGCCGGCTGCGCTCAGGCCCAGGCGGCTATCGCTCTCGATGATGCCGCCCGTGTTGAGGAGGCTGCCACGCAACCCGAACTCCACGGACTGGCCGGCGATCTGGCCATTGCCGCCGTTGTCCAGGTCGATGGCGTCGATGCCCAGTTGCCCCAGGGCAAACAGGCCGCCACCGCGGTTGTTCAGGTTGGCGGTGCGTACGTCCAGGGCGCCGGCCTGGGCGGCCAGGCGGCCACTGCTGTTGTCCAGCCCGCCGAGGGCGATCAGCTTGAGCTGGCGCGCCTGGATGATACCGTTCTGGGCATTGCCCAGCAGGCCACCGACCTTGGCATCGAGCAATCCTTGCAGGCTGGCGAGCACTCCGCCACGGTTGTCGACGCTGTCAGCCTCGAGCAGCAGGTTGCCGCCCTGCGCGATCAGCTTGCCGCCCTGGTTGTCCAGCGCGCCGAGGCTGGTGAGGGTGACGGCGCTCCTGGCCTGGGCGGCGCCGGCTTGGTTGCTCACACGTGCGGCGTGCACCACGAGGCTGCCGTCATCGGCGTGGATCAGGCCGTCACGGTCGTTGAGCATGGCGCCCGAGAGGTCCAGCTGGACGTTGCCATTGGCGGCCAGCGTGCCCTTGTCACTATTGTCGAGGCTGGCCCCTGCCAGGCGCAGGCCGGCCTGGCTGACCAGTTGTCCTCCCTGGTTGAGCACCACGGCGGTGCCCCTCACCTGCAAGCCCGCGCCGCTAAGCAGCTTGCCCTGGACGTTGCTCAGCTGGCCGGCGAGGTCCAGGGTCAGGGTGTCCAGCCCGACCAACGTGCCACCTGAGTTGTCCAGGCCGGCGGCGCGCAGGCTGAACGCCGCCCCGCTGTCGATCCGACCGCCCTGGCGGTTGTCCAGGGTGCCGTTTCCAAGGTCCAGGTGCTGCGCCGCGGCGCTGGCCAGGAACCCGCCACGGTTGTCGAGGCTGGCCGCCTTGACCCGGAGCATGCCCTGGCTGACCAGTGCGCCGCCCAGGCTGTTGTCCAGCGCTGCGCCGAGGGTGATCGTCAGGTCGCCCTCCCGGCTGGAGAGCGTGCCGCCGTTGCGATTGTCCAGGCTGCTGGCGGTCAGCTCCAGGCCTTGGCTGCCGGACACCAGGCCGCCCTGGTTGAGCAGCCGGTCGGCGTCCAGCGTCAGGCGCCCGGTACTGATCAGCCGCCCGGCGCCGTTGTCGAGGGTGCGCGCGCCCAGGCTGAAGCCCTGGGCGCTGGAAATTTCGCCCTGGCGATTGTCGAGGTCGCGCAGGTTGGCCAGGGTCAACGGGCCTTTGCCATAAATCAGCCCCGCACGGTTGTCGAGATCACCGGCCAGGCCCTCGAACAGCAAGGCCAGGCTGCCCTCGCTCAACAGGCGCCCACCTTGCTGGCTGAGGCGGGTGGCCTGCACCTGTAGCGCGCCCTTGGCGGAAATCTCGCCGGCATCGTTGCGCAACTGGCCGGTAGTCAACACCAGGCTGTCCTTGCTGCTGATCAGGCCCTTGGCGCTGTTGTCGACCTGGCCGGCCTGCAGTGTCAGGCGTTGCTCGGTCAGCACCTGGCCGCCCTCGTTGTCCAGGTTGGCGGCGTTCAGCTCGAGCAGCTGGCGGGCGTTCACCAGGCCGCCGGCCTGGTTGCCGAGCAGGCCGGCGACGTCCAGGCGCAGGTCCCCCCGGCTGTTGATGTGGCCGCCGGCATTGGCCAGGCTCGCCGCCTTGAGCGCCACGCCTGCGGCGGCGATCTGCCCCTTGAGGTTGAGCAAGGCGCGCTCCACCACCAGGCTCAGGCCCTGCTGGCCGAGCAGCTTGCCGTTGCCGTTGTCCAACTCGGTCGCCGCCAGGCTGAAGGCGCTGGCGCTGGAGATTTCACCGCCCCGGTTGTCGACACGCGCCAGGCGTTTGAGCAGTAACTGACCCGGCGTGTTGATCAACCCCTGCTGGTTATCCAGCTCGCCGTGGTCGAGGTCCAGTTCGATGCGCTGCGCGCTGTACAGGGTGCCGCCCTGCTGACGCAGGCTGGTGACGTTGGCGACCAGGGCCTGCTGGCTGGTGATGCGGCCGCCGCTGTTGTCCACTCGGGCCGCGTCGAGATTCAGGCTGGCGCCACTGGTCAGGCGCCCGCCCTCCTGGTTGTCGAGATTGCCGGTGGTGATGCGCAGCGCATCCTTGGCACTGACCGTGCCGGCCCGGTTGTCGAGGCTGGCGCCGGCCAGGTCGAGACGCCCGTTGGCAATCACCTGGCCGCCACGGTTGGCTACCGCCCCCTGGCTTTCGAGCCACAAGTCGCCGGCGCTGGACAGCAGGCCAGCGTTGTTACCCAGCAGGGCGCCGACCAGGCGCAGCCCACCTTCGCTGGTGATGCGTCCCTGGTCGTTGAGCAGGTCGCCCTCGACCTCCAGGTCCTGGCCGGTGTCACCACGCAACTCGCCGCCGCGGTTGTCCAGGCTGGCGCCACGCAGGTGGACACTGCCGGCGCCGATCAGGCCTTTCTGGTTGAGGGTCACCCGCTGTTCGAGCGTCAACAGGCCCTTGGCCAGCAGCAGGCCCGCGGCGCTGTTGTCCAGGCGCTGCCCGATAAGCGTGACGCTGCCCTTGCCGTTGATCTCGCCGCCGCGGTTGTCCAGGGTGGCGGCCTTGAGTACCAGGGCACCCGTGGCCCCCAGCAGCCCCGCCGCGCGGTTGTCGACCTGGTCGGCGTCCAAGGCCAGCGCCCCCTCGGCCTGGACCTTGCCTTGCCGGTTGTCCAGCGCCCCCAGGCGTGCCTGCAAGTCACCCTTGGCCGACAGCTTGCCCTCGGCATTGAGCACGGTGGCGGCGCCCAGGCCGAGATCGCCATCGGCCTGCACGGTGCCACCTTGGTTATCCAACGCTGCGCCGACCTGAAGCTGCAAACCGCCAAGACTGCCCAGCAATCCGCCGTGGTTGTTCAAGCCGGCGGCACTGAGCTCAAGCCCTCGGGCACTGACCTGGCCGCGCAGGTTGTCGAGCTGGCGGGCGATGCGCACGGTCAGGCGCTCGCCGCCCAGCAGTTTGCCGTCGGTGTTGTCCAGGCTGTCGGCAAGCAACGTGTAGGCCTGCAGGCTGGAAATCTCGCCACGCTGGTTGACCACCTCGCCGAGGTTGCGCAGCACCAGCGAGCCGGGCCCGCGAATCAGGCCGCCGCTGTTGTCCAATCGGCCGTGGTTCAGGTTCAGCTCCAGCCCCTGCAGGCTGAACAGCTCCCCGCCCTGCTGGTCGAGGCCGCTGATACTGGCTGTGAAGGTGCGCGCGGAAATGCTGCCGGTGGCCTGGTTGCCGACCTGCCCAGCCGTGAGCTGCAGACGCTCGCCGCTGCGTACGACACCCGCCTGGCCATTGTCCAGGGTGCCGGTGTCGAGGTTCAGGTTGGCTTCAGCGGTGAGTCGACCGCCGTTGCCGTTGTCGACGCTGGCACTGGCCAGCACCAGGCTGGCGTCAGTCTCGATGCGGCCGCCCTGGTTGTGCAGCCCCTGCGCGACGGTGGCGCGCAGGTCGCCCTTGGCCGAAAGCGTACCTTGCTGGTTGAGCAGGGACGCGCCATCGAGGTTCAGGCTGCCATCGCTGTACAGCCGCCCCGTGCGGTTGTCGAGCAGCGCCGCACTCGGACCCTGGCCACTGGCGGACTGGCCAAGCTGCAGATGCTGGCCCGCGCCGACAGTCCCGCCCCGGTTATCCAGCTGTGCCATGCGCAACTCGACCTGCTGACCGAACAGCAAACCCTTGCTCTGGTTGATCAAGCGGTCCAGCACCAGCGCCAGGTGCGTGCCCGCCAGCACCTTGCCGCCTTCGCTGTTGTCCAGCCGTTCGCCCGCGATGTCGACCCGCGCCAGGCTGGCCAGCCGGCCGCCACGGTTGTCGCTGCTGGCAACCTGCAGGTCGAGCCCCGCGTTGCCGGAGACCAGCCCCCCACCGCTGTTGTCGAGCGCATCACCGCGCAGGGTCAGGCGCCCTTCGGCGACGAATTCGCCGCCTTGCTGACGCAACTGGCGGATATCCGCGCTCACCTCGCCGCGGCCGGCCATGCGGCCCTTGCCATTGTCCACCTCGGCCGCGTCCAGGCGCAGCAACGCACCGGCGGTGAGCAGGCCCTCGCGGTTGTCCAGGTAGCGACCGGCGAACGCCAGGCCCTCCTTGCCACGCAACAGGCCCTTGCGGTTGTCGAGGCTGTCGACGGTCGATTGCAGCTGGCGGTCGGCATGCAGGGTACCCTGCTGGTTATCGACACTGGTGCCGCGCAACGTCAGCAGATCGGCGCCGCTGACCAGGCCGGTGTGGTTGTCCAGGCGCCCGAACGCCAGGTCGATCAACCCCTTGGCACGGATCTGCCCACCCTCGCCGTTGTTCAGCAAGGCGCCCGTGCCGACCCGTAACGCGCCATCGCTGGTCAGGCTGCCACGGCCGCTGTTGTCCAGGCTGCCGGCCTCGACCCGCAGGTCCTGGCCGGTGCTGAGGACCCCGGCACGGTTGTCCAGGGCCCCGGTGATGTTCACGTGGGTAGCCACATCGCCGAGGATCTCACCCCCTCGGTTATCCAGGGACGCGGCACGCACCTGGGTCAGGCCACCGCTGGATACTTCGCCCTCGCCGTTGTCCACGGCGCCGGCGACGTCCAGGGCCAGGTCCTGCTCGGCACCCAGGGTCCCGCCATGGTTGGCCAGGCTGGCGGCACGCAGCTCCAGGCTGGTCGCCGAGACCAGGCCATGGGCGTTGGCCAGGGCGTGCTCCACCAGCACCTTCAGCGCCTGGTCGCTGTGCAGCGTGCCGTTGCCATTGTCGAGGCTGTGGGCGGCCAGGGTGAATCCCCTGGCGCTGGATATCTCGCCGCCACGGTTGTCGACGCCGGCCAGTTGCCGAAGCACCAACTGCCCAGGGGTATGGATCAGGCCGCCGCGGTTGTCCAATGCGCCGAGCGACAGGTCGAGCGTCAGGTCGCCATCGCTGACCAGTTGCCCGCCCGCCTGCTGGTCCAGGCGCCCCAGTTCGGCCAGCAGCCCCTTGTGGCTGGCGATCCGGCCGCCCTGGCTGTTGTCCAGCTCTTTTGCCTTCAACACCAGAAGGTCACCGCTGCGCAGTTGACCAGCCTGGCGGTTGACAAGCACCTCGCTGGTGATTGTCACGGCCCCTGTGCTTTCGAGCAGGCCGGCATCGCCGTTATCCAGGCGCTGGCCCGTGAACACCAGGCGCCCGGCGCCCTTGATCTGCCCGGCCCGGTTGTCCAGCGCCTGCAGCTCGAGGTCGATATCGCCTGTAGCCAGGAGCTTGCCAGTGTGGTTGTCCAGGCCCGCGCCGCCGAGCGAGAGCGCGCCACCGGCGCTGATCAGCCCTGCGCGATTGAGCAGTTCGGCGTCGATGCGCGCGGTCAGTCCGGCATTGCTGACCAGTTCTGCGGCAGTGTTGTCCAGACGGCTTGCATGAACATCCAGCGCCTGCGCGGCAATGCGCCCACGGGCGTTGTCCAGGGCCTGGGCGATACGCAGGATAAGCACCTGCTCGGAGAGCAGCTTGCCGTCCTGGTTGTTGAGGCTGTCGGCAGTCAGGCTGAAGCCCTGCTGGCTGGAGACCTCACCCCGGCGGTTGCCAACCGTGGCCAGGTTGCGCAGCAGCAAGGCGCCCGGGCTCTGCAGCGTGCCGCCTTCGTTGTTCCAGTGGCCACGGGAGAGGTCCAGGGTCAGGCCCTGGGCGGCACTGATGCGCCCCTGGCGATTGTCCAACCCGGTGCTGGTCAGCAGCAGGCTGCCGTTGCCGGCGATCTGCCCCTCCAGGTTGACCAGGCTGCCGGCCTGTAGCACGAAGGCCTGCTCGGCCAGCAACCGGCCACGGCTGTTGTCCAGCTGGCCGGCGACTGTCAGTTGCAGGCCGCCGCGCGCCTGCACGGTGCCGTCCTGGCTGAGCAGGGTCGCGGCGCTCAGGGTCAACTGGTGGCCAGCGATCAGGCCGGCGGTGTTGGCCAGTTGCCCGGCAATCTGCACCCGCAGGTCGTTGCCGCCGAGCAGCTTGCCGGCGCTGTTGTCCAGTTGCCGCGCCACCAGCGCATAGGCCTGGCCGGCGGAGATCTCGCCGCCGCGGTTGTCGACGGTCCCCAGGCGTTGCAGGGTCAGTTGGCCCGGGGTGGTGAGCAGGCCGCCGTCGCTGTTGTCCAGGTGGCCGTCGGCCATGTCCAGGGTCAGCGCCTTGGCGCCGTGCAGCTGGCCTGCGCCACGCTGGTCGAGCTGGCCAACGCGCGCCGTGGCCTGGCCATCGCTGGCGATGCGCCCGGCATTGCGGTTGTCGACGCTGGCGGCCTGCAGTTGCAGGTCCTGCCCGGCGGCCAGGGCGCCGGCGCGGTTGTCCAGGCGCCCGGCGACGGTGATGTCCAGCGCCCGCCCGGCGCTCAGCCGGCCGCCCTGGTTGTCCAGCTGGTTGGCGCCCAGCGTGTTGCGCTGCTGCGCCGACAGCTCGCCACCGCGGTTGTCCAGGGTCTGCGCGGTGACGCGCTGGGTCTGACCGGCGCTGATCAGGCCGTTCTGGTTGCCCAGGGTCTGTGTCGCCTGCACGGTCTGGTCGCGTCCGGCCAGCACCCTGCCCTGGGCGCTGTTGTCCAGGGCGGTGCTGGTGATCCGGCTGTCCTGCCCGGCACTGAGGGTACCGCTGCGGTTATCCAGCTGCCCTTGTACCGCGAGGTCCAGGTCGCGGCTGGCGACAATGCTCTTGCCACTGTTGAGCAACTGCCCGCTGGCGATGCTCACGTCACCCTGGGCGTTGCGGCTGCCATCGGCGCTCACGCCGGCCTCGATCACGCCGAGGTTGGTCAAGATACCGGTGGCTTGCAGGTTGATCTGGTTACCGGCGGTAATAACCTGGCGCGATGCCAGGTCGGCACTGCTGCGCACCTCGACCTGGCTGACGCCATGCACCGGCCCTTGCAGGTCGACGCCGGCGGCCTGCAGCTTGACCGCGCCGCTGGCGCTGGCCTGGGCCAGGCTCAGCTGACCATTGGCGTCCAGGCGGATATCGCCGCCACTGGCCGCCACGTCCCCGGCCAGGCGCACACCGACGCCCGCCTCGGTACCTACCAGGCGAATGGCGCCGGCGTACATGCCACCCAGGGCGCTGGAGTCGATGGCCAGGGCCGGCGCATCGGCCGCGTTGCCAGCGCGCGGTGTCGTGGCCAGGGTCTGGGCGTCGACATCGTTGCGCCCGGTGATGACGTTCAGTTCACGGGCGCGCAACTGCGCGTTCAGGCGTGCCGAGCGGGTAATGATGTCGAAGCGTTCGACGTTGTCGGCATTCAACCCCGCCCCTTCCAGGGCCACGCTGCCGCCATCCACCTGATAGCCACTGATCGCGCCACGGCCGTCGAGCACCGGCTTGCCGGTGCTCAGGGTCACCTGTGGCGTGTTGATGAAGCCACAGCCATCACAGGTGATGCCGTGAGGGTTGGCGACGATGACCTTGGCCGCATGCCCGGCCACTTCGGTATAGCCGCGCAGCTGGCTGGCGTTGGCGCCGTTGACTTCGTTGAGGATGACATTGGCCGCCGCCCCTTGCAGGTTCGGGTTGCCGACGATGATCCCGCCCAGCTGGGTGGCCTGGGTGCGCTCGGTGGCGTTGTTGAGGATCAGCCCCTGCTGGCCGACGTTGTAGTCACTGAACTGGTTGTGCGACAGCCCGCTGCCGTTGGGCGCGGCGATGTTGATGATCGGCACGCCGTTGCCCGCCTGGCCGAGGCTGGTGCCTGGTCCGCTGACCACCACGCCTTCGGCTGCCTGCGCCCACAGCGGCTGCCAGAACATGGCGTTGGCCAGCAGGAAGGCCAGGCCACGCTTGGGCAGCCCGCAAAAGCGCTCACGGGGCTGAATTTCGGCCGAGCGTTGGCGGGCCAGGAAGGCAAACAGGCGAACGTCCATGTCAGGTCTCGTGAATCAGGCGGTCAGATGAAGAAATCCAGGCGGAAATACACCGGGCGTTCCTTGTCGGTCAGCACGTCGGGGCGTTCCAGGCTGTGGGCGAAGGTCACGCTGGCGGCCATGTGCTGGCCACGGGCGAACAACTCCAGCGAATGGCTGCTGGCACGGCCGTGGTACTCGCCGTTGTAGCGATCGTTGCGGATCACACCGAGGTCGTAGCCCAGGCCCAGACCGTACTCGGCCACCAGCGGCTGCAGCAGCGGCCAGTTCACCGGGCGGGTCCAGCGCAGGTCGTTGCGCCAGTAGCCACCGCTGTCGCCGGACAACGACTGGTCCTTCAGCCCGCGCACCGACGACAGCCCGCCAAGGCTGATGCGCTGCGGGCTGAACAGCACGTCCTCGCTGCGCTGGCCGGTGGCCAGGCTGCTGAAGCTCAGGCGCTCGCCGAAGAGCTGGAAACCCTGCACATAGCTGAGCGTGGCGCTGTACTTGCGGTAGCGCGCCACCGGCTGGCCCGGGCGTGGATGGCCATTGTCCTGGGCATCGAAGGCGCCGATGCCCTCCTGGGTGCCCAGGTCGAGGTTGACGAAGGCATTGCCCAGGCGCCGGCCATGGTTGATGCCGAACTGCGCCTCGCTCAGGCGGTTGCTGCTGCCGGCCAGGCGGCTGTCCTCGATGTAGTTGTTGGTGCGCAGGTGGGCCATGCCGGCATTGAGCGAGGTCTTGCTGGTGGCGTCGCGGTGCACCACGC